>JAEHJW020008386.1_pt1 | contig 87360 bp, 114 predicted proteins | sample 9271431 | NCBI WGS metagenome assembly JAEHJW02
CCTTGATCATGTATTGTTTTAATATTGGCTCCTGTAATGGCGACTGCATTCTGCGGGACATTAATCTCCGAGAGCTTGAACCATTTATTTGTTCCCGCAAAGGCGTCACAGTAATTGTCGCCCATGGTCCCGCCCATGATAATGCTATAAGCATCCAGGCTGGACGTGGTAGGCTGCTTGATACGGATCAATGAGTTTTCCCCTGTCCCGGGGGCGGTAATACGTATGTGATCAGACCCATCATTAGCGGCAATCGTCCCGAACCCGGCGGCATTGAGATTGGCGATGATTTCTGCTATCGTTGTAGCCGCTGGTGCCGCTCCACGGCAATCCACTTCTACGAACTCGGCATCTATTCCCACGGCGATAGCCAACATGTATCTGACCGAGAGGTCAATATTCGGGTTGATGATCACTGTCGATGTGAGGATCCCGGCGGTGGCCGGGGTGACCGCCGGGGCCACCCCGGCGCTGACCACCCCATCCTTTTTCCGAACATTAATGTATATATGCTTATCACGGCTGGCCGTACCCTGGGTCAGGGATTTGTTTGATGGGTTGATCTGGTAGACGGTTGTATCGGTATAGGCATTACGCCGCGCGACCTGAGCCTCGATAATATCAATACGAGCACCGCCGGCATCGCCATTGGCCAACGTGACCGCGAAATTGCTCCCCGCGTTAAAATCCATGGCAAAACGAACATCCCCGCCGTCAATCATCTGCACGACGGCGGCCGGAGCCGTCAGATTGACCACCATTCCGCCACCGGAGGAGGCCACCAGCCCCTCGGTAATTATTGCATCTTTACCGGATCCAGCGAACAAAAGACCGCGGATAAGAGTTTCCATATTTCTCAACGCTTGTTCACCGATCCGGGTTGTTACCAAATCAGCTTCATGCCGCGCGTGTTGTGCTTGTTGTAGCGTCCTAGGATTTCTCATGTAGTATAATCTCCTTATGTATTTATTACTTGGACTTCAAATTCGATCCCCGCCGCTATCAGGCTATTTATTTTTTCCATGAGAATTGGAACCTGATCGTCTGGCGTGTTTGAGACAAAGAGCACAAAGAAAAATATCATCCCCCGGACATTGCGTGTTACCGCGGGCATTACCCATTGCCCGATATAAGCCGGCGGATTCGTTAATTGCACGGTATCATAATAATCATCATAGAAGTCATCATCATACGCCATATTGAAATCGTTTGTTTCAAGATACGGTTCCGTCGTTGAATATGGACGGGCATTGTAAATGATGGCCGCCGGGCTTATTTTCGGACCCAGCACCATGTCAACGACCCGCGCCTTGTACTGAGCGTCATTTTCGCCCGCTGCCCTCATGAAACCGAGAAAATCATCAATCATCAGCCGGAGGAATATCCCCTCGGCCTGGTCAAATCGAAGTTGTTTCACCAGGGATAGGGTTAGCCGGCGGTTCCATTCGAGCGGGTTGGCGATAGCCCCTATTTTCATATCGCTGGGGTTTACCGGAGATACCTCGGGGGTACCCGTGTCATCGGCGATCAGCGCGTGATAGACGGGATCCTCGGTATCGAAAATCGCCTTCAGGTGCTTATTGATAATTGGAGCCAGTGTATTCATATAACCCTTTTATGGTACTGACGGATATGTTACGATCGTCACGGTGACCGCCACGCCGTACACGCTTCCGGTACGGGCCACAGCCGCATCATGTATCGGAACATTAACCAGCGGTGTGCTCATGGCAACATCATAAACCGCCGAGTGTGCTTTCTTGGCCAATGCCACCAGCTCGGTAAACACAATATCCTGCCCGAGCTTGCGAGTATTGATATACCGCTCGATCGCGCTTTGTACGGCCAAGCCGACCTCGGTGGCATCCGATAGGCTCCCGATACGGTATACGGCCAGGGTCACGGGAACAGTAATGATCGTTGGAGATGTCACGACAAAGGAGATCCCGGCAGCGCCACACCCCGGATACTGAGCGAGATCGTCAGGATTTCCGTCGAGCACCTGGTTGACGGCCGCCAAGAGCGCTGGGGATACTGTTCCCGTTCCGTCATCGACGATCACGGTATTGGTCCCGGAATACGGCCAGTTGACGCGCACGGTACAGCTTTTCACGCCCTGGATCTTCTCCACTCGTGATTCAATGCCTTCCGGACGGGCCGATGAAAGTCCCCGAATATATGTTTGAAAACGCTGTTTCCGTTCGATGTCCGTTTCGGCATCCGTCCCGTTGGCGAACGCGCTGTCATTTCGAACATATTCAACGCCCGATATCTGAGAGTTCATGACCCCGGCCCCATTCCGGGTGTCGATCGCCTGTGCGTTGATATCCCCCGCGCGCCCGGCAATCGCACAGACAGCGGGAATATACCCGGAACTGGCATTGCCCGCAGCAATCGATCCGGCGGAAGTGGTCAGAAATTGGATACCGTTCAAAGCCAGGCTCATGGATGATGGGATTGTGATTGCCGCAGCCGGGGCCAGCAGCACGTCGGTTCCCGCCGCATCCAGATAGTTTTTTTGCCCCTTAACCTCTTTTCCCGCATAATGATAGAGGCTGATAGGCGGGCTACCGCCGGCTGTCGTGTTCACCAGGGACGCCGAATAATTGGGGATCCCATTGATATACGCGATGAGCGCGGATATCGTCGTATATGTGGCGAACGCCGCGGTGATATTATCTCCCCCGGCCCCGGCACAGACCGTCGTAAAACTTGAGTCGGTCAGGGTCATCAGGCATGAGGTGCCAGCCCCGGTGTAATTGATGATAAAAATAGGTATCCGGTAGAACCTGAAATAACCGGTCGAATACGTGGCCGATTTTTTTTCAAAATCCATGCCGTCATACATCATAACGGGAATCGCCTTCCGCATCGCGGTCAGATAATCCATGCCCGTGGTGCTGGATATTTCGGCGACCATCCTGAGAATAGCCTCAGTCCTGCCCCCGTCATTCAGGTTGGTCAGGCCCACGCCCTTAGACAACAGGTACAGTCGGCACAATTCAAATGTTTGATCAGCCGTATAAACTTTTAATACTTCGCTCATAGTTGTACTCTCACATTATCAGAATATCCGCCGATCAATTCTATGGTCAGTGTCACCCAAATAGCGTCCCCGATAACCGACAATGTTTTCCGGTCCACGGAGGCGGTGGACACCCGCGGGTCGAGCATGGCCTGCTGTTCAAGATCCTGGCAAAATTGCTCGACACGCACCACATATGGGATCCCGCTAAACCCTGAAAGAGGGGCGAGGCCCCATTCTGGATGAGGGATGAGTGATCCCTTTTTCCCGTTCATCCGGTCAGTTATGTTGGCAATAATACAGTCGAGTCCCTTAACGAGTGCAAGGTCACCCTGGCCATCAATCTGAATTTTCTTATCGCGGAGCGCGATGTCCGTCCCGTAAAGATATTGCTGTATCGATGGGGTTGATGCCGGGTCATAATTTGTTTCATAGACCAGATTGTCATCCCCACGCTTCAGCCCTTCCTCGGCCAGCACCGGGATCCGGATCATGGTCCCGGCCCGGTCATTATCGATCAGGTCGTTTTCACTGATATCGTTGACCGCCGCGATGCGGTGCCATAGTCCCGGATCTCCATAAAATTTGAGTGCGATCGAGCGCAGGGTGTCTCCCTGGGTGATTGAATAATATTTGTATGAATAATGGACGTTGGTTACCGGCTTCTCGAATCCTTGGTCTGAGAAATCATCGTCATGGATGACGGATACTGCCGACCCTGTTGGTAGATATGCTTCATCCTGGATCGGTGCTTCTATTGCATCAGGGTCTATTTTCTGAGCGGCGATTATGCCAAAATTCAGTAAACGGAGTTTTGCCAGTCCATTGTAATATTCAATGACCTCGAAACTGGTAACATCCGTCAGGCTCACGGTGCCAGCGTCAAAATCAGCCCGTCGGTCTGCGGGCACCGCATTGGACAGGATTGCGGTCATCATGCTATCAATTGTGTCTTTGATGTCGTTTTGGATCATACCAGTGATATCTCTATGTTATAATTGTTTGGATTCGAAGCCATGTCCGACGCTTTGCGAAGTGCCCGGTCAACGGTCATGGCCCCGGTATATATCTGACTGTTTGCCCATTCCAGGAACCCCCGGAGCCGAGTCAATCGCTCATTCAGGTAATACAGGTTATAGTCCTCGGTCAAATCCGGGGGGACCGGGGGATTGCTTGACCCCGTCGTTTGTGCTGCGGGGATCGGCGAGTTCTGCAAGGTGATTTTCGGCGTCTGAGCCGGCAGCGTTTCCGGTGAAATGTTTTTCATCCACTCGACAATATCATTCACCATTTTTGTGGATTTAAGCTGCTGGTTGACGGTCCGCAGCAGGGAGATCCCGATATCCCGCTGATAACCACGCATTGAAATGTCATATTTGATGGTAAAAGGATCAGACTTGTCCCGGTCGATAGATAATTCATCGACCTTGATATACCAGTGTTCATCATAATCATAATTATGATAGATCACGTCGATTTTATCAGCAAGCCCGCCATGCTGTTTGACAAACCGGGTGAGGGCATCCACGTTGGCCAACCCAACGCTGGAGAAAATCGGGGCATGGAGTTTCCCGCCGGGGGTCATCGTATAGTCTCGGTATCGAGACAACATGTACCGGAGCTTAATAAATTCTGTGTAGCCATCGATCTCCGCACCGTCCGCTGAGGGTCCGGCATAAAAGAAATGGGAAGACCCAGCTACCCGGATCGCCTTAAAGTCGCTGCCATAGTCCGTCAGATAACCCCCGGTCAAGGTGGCGGTCAGGTCCGCATGTTCGGTTTCCGTGACCTTCTCACTCTCCGGCGGGAGTTGCAGGAAAATCGTAGTAATCATCGGACCCCGATGTTTGCGAAACTCGAAGGCCCAGAGATTTGTCGGCTCATAGGATCCGTATAATGTTCTGACTATGTCCTGAACGCTCATTCCGCCTCCGCTTTCGATTGCCCGGCATTGGTGATTTTGAATTTACATGAACAGGGAGTCGGAACGCCCAACACCGTAAACGATCCCGTGCACATCCCTTCATCATCGACACGAAGCGGAGCCTGCCCGGCGCATGTCGGTAGTGACCCTGCGGTGATCGGTGACGTGCTTCCGCCGGATACAAACGTCCCACCACTCAACGTGCATGCCGCCATAGTCCAGGAGATGCTATTGAGTAGAATGGATTTCCCATTGGGCGCATCTTGGCTGGCTCCCGGTGTCTGAATATATGTGGGCGTACCCGGAACCCACGGCCCAGGTTGCGGAGTGATGGTAATCGTTCGATCAATGTTGGCTATGAATTTTCCCATTATGTTCGTACCACAAAATTACCATTATTGATATTCACCTGTCCGCCGGGTCCAGAATTGATATTTACATTCAGGCCCGATGTGATATCAATCTTGTTGCTGCCCGGATTGATCTCCACCAGGAAGACCCCCGCGGTGTCCTGGATCTTGATTGAAGTTCCCGCTTTTATAACAAAATTAGCCGTGGCATCGAGGGTGATATCCGAGACGGCGGTAACATCGATTTTAGTCTTTGATTCCACCTTCAGATCGGTCTGCGTGTATAAGTCCACGGCTCCCGGCAGAGGAGTTCTGTCACGGAAAGCGATATAACTTCCGGAATAATGCCCGAGAACCACATCTCCCGTCTGATGGTTCTTGCTGGTCAAGGGCAGCATGTACGCTGATTTTGCATCCCTGCTGGGTTTGGCCTGATAAGGATATTTCTCGATGATGCAAGGGTTAAACATATCACCGTCGATGAACGCTACCGCAACCTGCCACCCGGGGGTCGGCCCTTCATACAGGCCATGGATGGCCGTGGCGGACCCCGATTTTTTTCCGTCTGTACCGCAGGCCATGTTCGGACCGGGCCAGGGTACGAATTTCACATGACCGCCTTTAGACATTGCCAACTCGACCAGGGTATTGGCCATCGTCGGTTCGGGGTGGGTTCCGTAAACTTCCGCGATCTGTATTTCGTAGTTTCCCCGTACATACGAATTGTTGACATTCCGCTGCTTGGTCCGCAGTGCGCTGTCAGGTCCACTATTAAATACTTTGCGTTTCCACTGCCCTTCACGATACGGCATTATAGACCCCCATCAAATAGTGCCGGCATTGGCGGTATAATTTCCCAATCAAATAATAATCGCATGCCGCCCTGCATATCCATGGGAATGGGGACGCCCCGGATAAGGCTGAACGTGGACGTGTCAGGCTTGCCCAGCTCATAAGAATGAGTGACATTATCAATGTAATAGAGACCGATATCACGCGCACACTCCACGCGGCTTCCGGACAGGCTGGGTAAATATAAAAGGTACATCCCGGGCCGTGCATAACCCATGCACCGGGTTTTAACGGTACCTTCATTGAACTTTGAAGCATTCCGAAACCAGACATTCAGCATGGTAGCCAACGTCGGGACGTTGATCGGGAGGCGATAACTCCGGTAGGTATCTTCCAGGCTCTGTCCTGAAAGTCCTTCCGCCAGGTAACTTGTTGCCGGTATCGTTGCCTCAAATTGGCGGCGTCCGAACGTCCGTACGCCCCCGGGGTATAAAGGAACTTTGGGTCCTCCGGCGATCGATGGAGGCATGCGGGAACAGTTTCCAGCGGATCCCAGGCGACCCCCCAGATTGGCAAAAAAATGTGTAAACTGCTGTGAATCAGATTGCCCAAGGTCTTTATCAAAGATATCATCATCCGTGATAATCACATAGTCCCCGCCCAAGATCAAATCGAGTGCTCCCAAGCAATATATGTACTGCGTGGCCAACCATGGAGAAATTCCGGTCCAAAGGACCTCATAGGGTGTTGACCGGGCTACCAGGTAATTCATTCCGGCCAGCATCGGTGTGGGCATGCTCATCCCAAAACGTCCGGTGACGATCGTGCGCCCGCCGGTTTCGGTGAACAGCTCCATGTACGGATCGGGCAGTAACCCTTTTAAAAATCCCCAAAAATTTCCGCCCTGGGCATTTTGGATCATCGCTGAATCAACCGTCAGCATTTCTACACTGGACATTGTGGCCAATGCGCCCAGGGGGGCCTCGGCGGCAATAAATCGGGAGAACATCGGCGTTCCGTCCGATAACATCATGAACGGTGGTATAGAATTAGGGATCCACATTTGAGATAGTAAAAATGATCGCACATAGCTTTGAAGAGCATCCGGCAATGGAATAGCTCCCATCTGTCCGCTCATCTCCATAATTTTCGTCATCTGCTGCAGGGTCCCGGTTGATCCAGCAGCGCCCAGGCTGCCCGACGTGTCGTTCACATCGTCGTTGGTTCCGGCCGTTACCGTATCGAAGGACAAAATATTTCCCTCATAAATTGCACCCAGTTCATCAATTTGCGCAATATATCGAACAGCGCCATTGGATGATGCTTGCCGGCGGCAGAACCGGACGAACCCGGTGCATGCGCAATACCCATTTATCCAGAGCTGGGCAATCGACATGGGTTTGAAAATGTCCCGCAGATCCGGCCCGAACTGATCCCAGCGGGATTTAAAAAATGAGTGTCCGGCTACCGGAAGATGAATATTTTCGAGCGCATCACGGTCGCCGGCCATGGTCAATATCACGGATCCGGCAGGAGTTGAGCGCGACTTTTCAAAACTGCATGAGAGAATGATAGCATTTACATTGGTGCTGACAATCTCTATTGGACAAAAGGGTATGTTGAACGCCGATATCAACAGCTTGATCGACGGGGCTTTTTTCCTGACCCGCTCCGGGCGCGTGTATTCCAGGGTCGTTTCAACCCCGGCGTTATATAAAATATTTCTATGATCGTTGAACTGCATGTTAAGGTGTAACCGCACCCTTCATAATATCAGACATTGGCCCACCCACAATGGGGCCTGTGGATCCGGGAATATATTCAGATGCCTTATTGAGAGCGGGTATTACTTTGTTTTGCAACATAGTCGCTAAACTCATAAGTCCATCATTAACCTGAAGCACGATCTTTCCCATGCTCCGTCCTACCGTCCCGAGGAGCAAAATTTCTCTATTAATTTCTTGATATCTATTGGTCGCAACCACACCGGCATTGGCATTATATCGATTCGCTATTCCGCTATTGATGTTGGCTATGTCATTCCCAGATACGCTGGAAGCACCTCCACCCGCGTTCAGATAATTCAGATATTGTGCAATTCCCGTGGTACTATTGGTGCCATGAAATCCGCCGATACCCTGTTTCCCGAGCCTCATGGCATTAAGCTGGTCGATCTTCCGTCCTTTACCACCACGACCGAACGTGGTCAGGACACCCTGCTCGTAATTTTTTTGGAGCAATGGGTCATTATGTTCGGACAAGATCATGGCCAGGGTATTTTGTGTCGTGTAATCCATCGGGCCTTTAAGGTCGTCGGGAGTGATTCCCGCAGCCTTCATAGCCGCATTAAAGGGCGTGCGGTTGGCATCTACTCCGCTCATACCCATGTACTGCTTGACCGCTTGCCGGCCAGCCATCAGCATCCGCGTATTGGCGATCCCCTCAATATTTCCTTCACCGACTGCTTTCCCCCCGGCCATGTAACTTTTATATTGCTCCAGGGAGCTGGCCGCTGATGCAAATCCCTTGTTGGCTCCAACCATATTGGTGACCGACCGGGCCATGGTCTCGGGTATCTCCGAGGCGTTGACCCCGCGGCGCACGGCATCCTCGAGTTCGCTGGCAATACCCTTCATCAGAATAGGAAGCTCAGTTTCAATCCCGCGCGCGCCGGCCATTCCCGTGATCGCTGAAAACTTCTGAGATCCGTTCCCACCAAAACGATCCATCAGGCCGAGTTGTTGACCGATCTCACCGGCACCAATGCCATAAAGACGGCCATAATTCAGGGCGGATCCGTAGGCACCACCCGTATTATAGCGACCGGACGACATTCTCCTGGCTTTGGAAAATTCTCCCGCTTGAGCCGCATCATAGTATCCGCCTATCCCGGACGACTGCATCCCACCGATACCTGCGGTCCCAAGTTGCTGGCTGATCTTGGATAAATAGGCATGACCAATTTTCATAACCTGGGACATGATGAATCCGCCGCCGGCCAGGGCTATGCCAAGCCCAGGCAGGGTGGCCCCAAGCCGGCTCAGGCCCCGCGATGCATCTCCGCCCAGGTCAGGTGCTCCATTCCCACCGCGGCCCCCACCGCCCCCACCACCAGGACCTGACCCACGAGTCGCCTTTGTCTGGTTTTTGGTAGCTTTTTCAAGATCCTTAATAGCCCGTTCCAGTGATTTAAAGACACCGCCGCCATGCAGGATCCCGTCCAGGGTCTTGCCCGCCACCTTCGATCCCATGGACTTAGCGTTGGCAACCTGCTGTTTTAAGGCAGAAAACTTGGAGCCTATGTTGATTTCGAATTTATTGGCCATCGTGTTCGTTATCTTTTTTGAGAAAGATGTCTCTGATTTTAGTCAGATTATTCGTGCCGCCCTGAAGTTGATCTGCTAATGACTTCAATCGTTCAAGATTTTTTATTTTGGCACTATCGCTGTCCGGGTCCTCTGAAATCCCATAATCCTCATTGAGTTTCTTGAGATCCTGCTTACGGAAAGTATCACGCTGACGCTCAAGATATTTCTGAACCGAAATACCGGCATGTTTTGCCGCCATTTCCAAAACATCGGGACGGAAGTCCAAGCGTTGATCATAATTATCGTTCATGATCCGCTGCTTATCCCGATCATATTTAAGCGCAAGGGCCATCTCCCCGGTTGTTGGTACCGTGGCCATCAGATAGAAAATAAATGTTTTTTGCAAATCCAAGAGATTCTCCATCTTCAATCCATTCGGTAGTGTTTTGAACTCACGGATAAAAAATCCATCAACCGTGTACTTAGGATTTTCCGCCTCTATTACCAAGTTTATTTTTTTTTAACGAGTCCTGGAACTCGTTTGACCATTCATGGATGTTGTTGTAAAGCTCATCGACCAACGCACGGTCAGGACATTCCATGGCCGACTTAAACCACCCGGGCTTGGTGGCTACCATCTGGTCAACGGTTGCTATTTTATCGAACAGCACCAGGGAGGCTTCATGGAAGCTGTTGGCCGGAAGTCCGTTTTGCAAAATAGACGTTTTCCGGGCGATGACAACCTCATCTTCGGGAAAAATTGCCTTTATGATGAATGTGTCAGTCCCGATCTTGATGGCCTTTTTCCGATCATCTTCCAAGAACAGCATGTTTCTTACTGAATACTCTTTGTTTTCCACAGTACAATCTCCTTTTTCTTTGTATTCTTAGCTGGTGTGCAGGCCCGGCAGTATCCGGGTCGCGCGCCAGTGCGTTGCACGGGTGTTGAGTCCCTGGTTCGGAAAAGCAATATCCTCCGAACCAAATTTACACGCGATCATAGTAAACAGGACTTCCAGGGTGTGCAGGTCCATCATCACAAAGTCAAAAAGTCCTGCAGTGTTGATGGTATTACGCCCATCCCACTGCCACCCCATCGTGTTCAGTCGTCCCGGTACGTTTTCTCCCCTCAATACAAACGTATCGATGGAAAAATTGGCGTTATAGCCCATCGACTTGAAATATCTGTCCCCATAAAATCCGAGGGTTCTGATACCTTGAAGCTCATAGTCGTGAGCCAGGGTGACCCCGGCGGCGAAAGTCACGATCTTGCCGTCCTGGATCACCAGACTATCTATACCCGCCCCTACGGGACCTTCCGGGTGAGCTGCTTGTCCTTCAAACATTTATAAATCCTCCTTTATCGGTTTTGACCGACGACGATGAAATTCTGGGTAATAAACCCGAACCGCAGCGGAAGCGGAACGATCCCGGTAAATCCGAACTCAAAGGCATCTCCTTTGATATCGAATTTGACCTCGGAAAATGCCGGGTCCCCACTGATCGGATCCTTCGTGAGCAGTTTCTGCTCGACATAGTACGGCAGCAGATTCGTAATGAGGTAATTATACAGCTCATTGATCTGCATTTCATCCGGTGCCTCGACCAGATTCCGGAGACGCGCCTTGATCTTGACATGGCTATCCAGGGTGATATGATCGCACGTCCGGAGAGCGGACGGGATATTTAATATCAGGTTGGCACTCTGATAAGTGGTCATGTTGGTCACGACCTCTATTCCCTCCTCCCCGACCTCGAACAGCGTGGCCCCCGCATCGATCAACGCCGTTTTTTCGGTAATCGTGTATTTCCGGGTGACGCTGAGAACGTTGACATACTGCATTTCAGCGCAGGCCGTAATACCATTGGCGAAGCGGATCCCGGCGACCAGGGCCGCACCATAGAACGGATCAAATTCGGTAACCGCCCCTCCGTTCACCACGTCATACCGTTTGAACGGAGTGCAACAATACTCGGCCCGCGCCGATCCCAGGGCCTTCATCTCGGTAATCTGCTGGGCGTTGGTCTTCGCCGTGAGCGCACCTGTGCCCATTGACCGATTCTTTTTATAAAGAATCTGTGACATCTTGATATTATGGGCATCCACCATGGCCTGCACCGCAGGATCCCCGCTGGCGCACAGGACGTGGTTGACGGACATTTTCTCCAGGAAGGTCAGGGCACCGGCCCATGCCGTATTATCCACCGTTCCGTCGGCCCCGGAAGAAAAGAAGATGAATCCAGCATCTGCAAGGATGGGACTCCGAGCTGCGGCAGCGTGGAGGACCGCGGTTATTTCTCCACCCGATGCATTGTTAAAGAACTGGATCAAGGCTTCGACATCCGCCTTGGCCACATATCCCGGAGCTGTTTTTACATCAACGGCGGTTACCGCATCCAGCGTAGAGGACAGCGCATCACCTTTTCCGAGCAATACGGCCGTCCAGTTGGGCTGCATGTTGATATACGCGACCAACTGATCGAGGGTCGGGACCGTTGCGAAGGCGATAGTCAGATTATCGGGTGTCGCACCGGTACACGTGGTTGAGAGCGTGGTGGCGTTGATGGTCATGGCCGCTGCGGACCCGGCCCCGGTATAAATGATCGACAGATACGACAATGAAATATTGTCGGAATCCGCAATGGTTTTCCCCTCGAAACGGATAGTGGCATGATATCCGCTGGTCGTCCCGGCCACCACCTTCCGCGCGAGCTGGTTGGCCAGCAGGCCGTACCGGGCCGACGTGAGGTCGATAACCGCCAAGGGGCCGGCCATGTTGAGTACCGCCGTTGCGTGAACCGCTGGATTTACCCTGCACACATCCACGAAATTCGGGATATTCAGTCGGGGGTCCTTTGTCGGTGTCAGATAAAACTCGGCCATGTAATAGGCCGGGCCACCCCGGAGCATTTCCAAAGCCTCGCTGGGAGACGTGAATTGCATCAGCTTATAATCATCCGGAAGATCGGATGCATTATAAGGAACCCCACATGTCGCCGGTCCGAGCACGACGACATTCTGGCTGGCGGCTCCTTTTCCCCGCCCCTGCGGGGGATAATTACTTTTCGAATATAGCCCCGGTATATTCGTTTCCATTCCTGCAAATTGTTTCTTGGCTACGCCCATGATATTTCTCCTTTATGATTTCACATACTTCAAATAGAACGTTTCCCACTCTTGCAGAGTATGCGATTGCCCGAGAAACGTGGGATCCTTCTCGCGCATCCACGCCACAAACCCGTGGATCAAATATGCATTATAATTCCGTACCACCCGTGAAATTCCCAAAAAGCCATCGATGCTATAAACGGCCTCCGGGGGAAGTGTCGGAGTAACGTTTGAAAAATCTTTATCCTTGCTCATAAAACCTCCGGTTCATATTGCGTAAATTCGTCTTCGTGCTTCCCTGCTGCTTGGTAGATGTTGACAGGTTCCACATCCTCGGACCGTGGCGGATCATCATATACGGTAAAATTGCGTACCGTGTTCCGGTAATCGATAGCAGTCTCCTGTCCGTATAAGATTCTTCCGAAATTTGTATTACGCAGACCGATATCAGTTCTCTGTTTAATGTTGATCAGGTGCTTCGCCAGCATGTCTTTTCTCATGGCATAGAGAATGGATGTCAGAATCTTCCCCAGGATATTGCACTCCTGGAGTGTATGTGTCCAGAGTGACACAAAGATCTTTTCCGGCTGATAGAACTCATCGACCCCCATACGAAGTTGATGGCCAGCCTGCGCGGTAATCGCCGCTTGGATTGTGGCAATCTGATTGTCGGTAATCAATCCCTCTAAATATCGGGTTGCGATCGGTACGGAACTCAACAGATCGAGCTTGGCCTGAGTCATGACCGTATACGGCCGGATCCCCTGGCCGATGGTGGTGCCCTCCTCCGGCTCGTCACTGCCGACTACGGATATTGCCGGGAGCAAACCCTCAAAGCGTGGCGTACCACCCTGCAGGGCCGACGCCAAGAGCGTCACCAGTGGATGATCCCCTGATACTTTAATCGCCTCAACCTTTCCATTGGACAAACCCGCCAGGTCACGCTTGGCCAATTCTCCCTGGATATAGTTGATAAAATAATCGGGGGAGAACACTTTGTAGTCAAAATATGTAGTTATAATACCCATACTTACTTCATTTCCTGATTCATCGCTTTGACTTTGTTGCTCAGATAATTTGCTATCAGTTCCGGGATCACCCGCTCCAGATAGGTCAAGACCTCCTGGTATACCGGGGTCGGCGTTTTACCCGGGTATTGCCATCCCTTGCTCTTTTCGGTCACACACCGGAACGTCATGTACTGACCGTGCATCCCCGACTCGTTATCGTATCTGGTCAATCCCGCCAGATTACCGGCCTCTGGACCAAGCCGGCCCCCTTCCTTGGCAACCTTATAAGCGTCCTGGGGAAGTACCCCGGAAAAACTTGAAGTCGGTTTCTGCTTCCCCGGCACCCTATATCGGAATGGTACCAAAATATATTTGATGCCTTTTGAGCTTGTTTTTACCCGCTTGCTGTTCAGCAGGGCCTCTTTAATACTCCAGGGCCGCACACCGTCCTCGGTCATCATCACGAACATGGCAAAAGGCTTTTTGCTACCGGGGTCAATCAGGTCCTCATCCACATACACGCGCGCCACGTCCGTCTGCCCCAGGTACTCGACCCGGATGGCCGCGGCATATTTTCCGCCCCATGCGCTTATCTCCAGGGCCTTGTTGGACCAGAAATTACGGGCCTCATCGGCAATCCAGTTGACCAGGTTATTAATCTCCCCCGGGAACGTATCTGCCAGATGCTGAAATAGGGCCGATTCTTCATCTCCACCGGCGGATTGCATCAGATTAAAGAGCTTCGGTGCCATTAAATTGTTGTCTCCGGGTTCGTCAGGTTCCAGGATGGCATTACCTCTGGATCGCTCCTCTGAGTTTTTCCCCACATCTTTGTCATCACCGTGATAGGATATAACCGGTTATCAAGATTGTTCGGTGCCGGCATATCACCGAACACGACGAACGTAGGATGATATCCATATTTAACTGATATTTTTTTACCAGCAGCAGGTTGCCGGCCGCCGGCTACCCAATTAATGCTCCGGTAATTCCGTAAGACGTAATCAACACCTTTATAATAAATCGCACCGGACTCGTCAAAAATACGGTCATCAATGTTGGCTACGTCAAATTCAAAGATACGGTCAGTCCCAGTCCGGTGCGTGATAATATCATTTTTATAATAAACGGGCATGAGCAGAGTGATATGATCTCCCTCACCCAACTCCATGTAACTATTAAACATCATGCGTAAAATTCCCTGCGGCAGACCGGTAAGGGATTTTTCTTCTTTCTCGTTACGAGTGTCAATTTCTTGGGCCGCCACCCGTTCCGGAGGAACAAAATAATAATTCATGCGAATCTGGCCGGCAGCCGGCGCAGGCCCCGTGGCCCCAAGATAGACCTGATTTTTATTAAAAGTATAGTCAGTATACTCGTATCCTGTGACGATATTCCATATTCGATCGATAATCGCAATATCTCCGTGAATATTAACGAAATTACTGGAACGTGACCCGTCATCGAACAGAGTGCCTATGGTGGTCAACGTCCGGAGTGCGGTATCAACGGTAACAACCTCGTTCTCAACATGCGTAAATCGATCAGCAAAATAAGATACCCGCATCACTTCGTATGGTTTTGGCAATGGGATCCCGGAGATCCGTATCTCGGTACCGGTATAGTTCAAGATGTTATAAGTGACAGTCCCGCCCTGCTCCGGGGCCAGGCCTCTCTGTACTTTGATCGGCTCAATGATCGGGATCCGCTGGGGGTAGACGACCGACCCATCCCAACTTATATCAGAATCTTCATCACCGATCATGAGCTTACGCTGGAAATCATACAATTGACCGTCACCATGACACAGGCTGCAGTACCAGTCCGGTGATCCGCTGACCATGACACACGGACAGGCCCGCGCGCGCATGACCCGCGCCAGCAACCCGTGAGTATTGACAATCCGGGCGAAAGTATCCGGGTTGGCAGACACGTTGTAGGTCGGATCGCGCCGACCGTCATGACGATCGTACATTACTGAAAATGCTCCTTTATCTGCTCATCGGTATAAAACTGTTTCAATGCCTCGGGGCCGCCTGCAAGATTTTCCGCCTGTTGGCGAGTCACCCGGACGGATCCCTCTGCTCCCGGGAAAATAAATGTGTCCCCGGAAAAATCGGCGATCATACCATCAATAATTTTGTGTTGCACATCGGCCTGCGGCCCCTGTATCCCGGCCTTTACCACTTTCAGATGTTCCACTACCATGGCCCGCTGGTTCTCATACACTGCTTTATGGAGCTTGGCGACGGCCTGCGGAGAAATAAGATCGCTTATCGACTTCCCCTCAATGGCAGCTTTTTGGGCCATCATGACAATCGTGCCCGGGGAGAGTATCCGCTTTCCAGCATCATCCTCCCAAAAAGAATACATGCCTTGCGGGAGTCCCTCGCGGGTGGCCTCCTCCTGGCTCTCGCACTGACAGAATGTTATCTGCCGGCCTTCAAATATTCCGATTGGTTGTTTGACCATTATAATACACCGAGCTGATTTCGTTTATATCGCGTTTTATTGATCTTATACCACAGCTTGAGTTCTTTCGCAAATTCAATGACCCGCTCCGTATACATACCGGACGTGGCGGACATACCCGTGGTGATCGCCTCAGATATACTGTTCATACTCACCGATTGCGAGGCCACGCCCGACGTTTTTCCGTCGCCATAATCCATCAGCAGATAGATGCCAGCGAGCTTTCGGAGTCCCTCGGCTATGTCCTTGGGGACCATAGAGGCGTTGGCCCAGCCAGTACGATAATCAATTTTAATCGCGTCCGGGTAGTTATCGAACGGATAATTGAAAAATCCTCCGCCGGCCAACAACCACGGATACCCGGATACGAGTGGAACTGTAGACCGGGGAAAAAACTGGACCCTCGAGTCCAGACCTTTTTTCTCAATGCGCATCGGGAACAGGTCTATCAACGTATTTTGGCCGAGGGGATCCAACATCTGAGCGTCCAGCACCTCCAGGAGGGGACGCCGGCGCAACTTGACATACATGTAATAATTTGCGTTTGACCGTTTATATGGATATCCCATTTCCCGCACCAGGTTGGCCTCGTTCAGGGGCAGAGAGCGGGGGATCACCGCTCCATCAGATCCGATGGGATCCTCGTAGCGCACGGTCCGCGGGTAGATATCAATCCCAAAATCAGCCTCGATAATCCCGAGCGCGTTGTCGATATACCCCTGCAACATTTCGTCCGTGTACGTTTGGAATGCGTCGGAAGACACGAGTTTGGCACCGAAAGTAACAACGTAACGGATTTCATCCGGTGTAACCAGCATCCCCCAGCCCGGCGCATAATGATCGCTGGCCTGGGGATTATTAAAGAAAAATCCATGTCGCGGATCTGCGGTGCCCGACCCGACATACTGAGAGATGATAAACGCTGATATGAAAGACTCCTGGGCTACTCCCACTTCCGGCGTCAGCCACACGCGGTCATAATAGGTACCGGCAGTTGGAAGAATTGCAGCCGTATACTGGTAGCGTCCGGTTGAAAGACGAGTAATCGATGTTATGGTTTGAAGAATATTCACATTGTTTTGTGCATCTTCATAACTGCCATAAATGGTAACCTGGCTCACGGCAAACGCATCGAACGCACTTCCGTTTTTAAAAAACTGAAATTCGAGAATTGTTGTTTCCTGGGTTGTTGAATGATTGCGAGTTCCCACTTATTCACCTATGCCCGTATATCTTTGAGCTGCGAACGCTATCTCCAGCCCTTCTATCAACTCATAAAGAGCCTTGAGAGTTTCCAGGGACCACCCGGCACCCTTGATCACGGTCAATTGATCGATAATCGATTGGATCCCAGCGGCAGTTCCCACCGATGTTGCCAACCCACTTTGCAGGGCTGTAATGGCAGCGCTCGCCAATTGAGCCGCGCCAATGGCCTCTGCCACGAGGGTCATAGCCGAGCCGGTTGCAGCCGGAACATCAGGAAGACGCGAGGTCCGTTCTGATATTGCCGCAATTTCACTGTGTACGTCTTGCATCGTATATCCGATAAACTTCCGTCCCAGGATGGCCGCCCCCGCATCAAACTCGACCATGTAATCCTTGCCGTCTGTGTTAATATCCAAATTATAGATATATCCACGGTTCGCTACCAGGGTCATGGCCGCAGGAGATCCCAGCACCGGGGTCCCGGCGGGTAATTCCCACATTTGAATTGTCGGGGACAATGCGTTAAGAATGTTTCCATCCTCATCGTACCAGGTATATCCAAACAATTTAGACATTGGTTATATTTCCATCCGACGGAGATTAGAGTCCGCCAATGCGATGATGTTGGATTGAGTATTTGTCATAATAATTCCATTAAAATAACTCAAAAAAATTTCCTGTTCCCGGGTTCGTATATGTTACCGATAAATAGGGTCTATTTCCAGAAGTATAGTTTCTTGAATAAAATTCGTTCATATACCCATCAGCCGCTTCCAGTACCCACCCATAATTTGAATACGTTCCATTATAAAATTTAGTAACATCGTCAAGAATCCCGGCAGACGTAAATGATGCATACGCCTCTGATGTAAAAGATTTATTAGTGCTATAACTTGCTGATGACGCTTTATCCGTTCCGCTCCCCTTACACCCCGCCGTTGTCCACGTTGATGGATATGAGTAACAATTCCAGCTACTTTCACCGTCTGATATTGCTGCTCCTGTGTGTATTCCTTCTCCCCAATTTCGCAATACTCGTGTAAACGAAAATCCGTTTACTGCTTGGGTAAACCACGCTTTTAGATATACTGTAGCATCTGTAATTGTTTTCCCGACTGGAATACTTGATATTCCAGTAAATTTTAATAAACTCGACGATCTATCTCCGACATCTATTTCGCCAGATACAACAAAATATTCATAGGCTCCACCATTATTTACAGGATTAGTTTCGTTCAGCCAGTTATCCGCTGTTCCGGAATATGTATCTCCAGTATTATCGCCTATCGTAACTGTAGGCATTTTTACTCTCCGAACGCATCCGTATAGTTCGCCGGGAGTGGAACAGTCATTTTCTCGGAAACAGATACCACATCAGTCTGTATCATAAGAGCCAGTTCATCGGGAGTTTTGGCCCCGGTTTTATATGCCGTCACGAGTGTAGCCGCATAGGATAAGCACTCGGAAATATCAGCAATCAAGTCATCGATGGTCACAGTATTACCGGTATAGGATCTAACTGCCGCATCGACTTCAGCTTTCGAGTAGGTTGTTACTGCTTGTTGTAGCCGTTCTTTCGTCTCTTTCGGCTTTGAAATAGCGGCCTTGAGAAATTTTAACGCCTCTGTAAAATCAGTTCCGCCTTTTGAAACTATCTGTGCTTTTATGGCGGAATATCTCTTGGCATTTAAAATCATTCCCTCCCGCATACCGATATATACCCAATCCACGAGTTCCTTTCCCCACCGTTTTGCAATAATGCTATTGATTAACGCCATTATCATGCCTCCGTCGATACGGCGACACAATCCCATACCGCCGCCGTCGAGTTGTAGATCAATCCAACATACATAGTTTTAGATGCTACTGTTGTCGTCGGTAGCGTCGCCCCCCGAGAAGCATAAGACGCTCCCCACGTTATAGCTCTTCCCGTACCGTCATCCTTAAACCGGATTATCAATTTCTGTCCGTTCACGGGCGATCCAGAAAGGTTTGTAGTCATAGATGTAATTGCAACAGCCAACGCCGTAATTGTGAATATATCCGTTGTATCAGTGTTTATTGTAGGAGTCGCACTCGATGTAACCGTATTTGTCCTAACCTTAGGAACGTATAGCGTATCAAAATACGTCTTCAAAAACGCTTTGATCTGCGTCCATGTTGATTTTTTAAGAACGTAGCTACTTGCTGAATCCGTCCCCGGAACTTCATCCGCATCAACGGGGGCCGTAGCCGACGCGACAGCGTGAGTCCCCGGAGCAATGACCGTGATGTTTGCAGTCCCGTCAAACGATTGTCCATCAATGGTCCGCGCCGTTATGAGTTTCGTTGCCGCCGCCGCGGTCGCGCTTATTCCCAGATATAAAGAATTGAGAGCGGTCTTTAGACTGGCCCACGAGAACTTTTTGAATAGATTGCCTGCCACGGAATCCATGAGACCGAACATATCAGCATCTACTGGAGTCGTCTTTTCGGAAGCGCCGTTAATCATCGCACCGATAGTCGTAGTTGTCTCGTTCCCGGAGTTGGTTCCAGAGGTATTCCCGATAACCGCCTTCTCGGCGTCTGTACAGTACCGTTTGTCTGTACTATCAGCTATTGCGGCCGTTGTCACTCCCGTAGACAGTTTCCCGTCAAGTGCATCCTTAACAAGTTTTTCTGAGGGATAATGCAAATCATCTGGCGTTACTTGAAATGACGATCGCTTAGCAGCCACATTTTCAGGAGTATATCCCAGGATTGCCTGTTTGTCATCAAGACTATCCTTGACTAGTTTTTCGGTTGGATAATGCGTATCGTCGGGGGTCACCTGAAATGCAGATACCCGGTTAGCAACGTTCTCGGGCGTGAACCCGAGCGCAGCTTGTTTGCCATCGAGTCCATCCTTCACCAGTTTTTCCGTCGGATAATGGAGATCGTCAGGGGTGATTTGAAACGCAGCAACTTTATTGGCTACGTTCTCCGGGGTAAATCCCAACGGCGGTCCGAATACTCCGGACTTAACCGCGATTTTTTTGTCACCATTAATTTCGATGGTCGTTCCGTCCGGGTTAGCATGGAGCTTGGTATATCCATTCGGTGCCGATATCCGTAGGCCATCACCACAAAAGTCAGATACCTTGACCTGGATCGTCCCGTCCAGGGCAACCTCTAGACCCAGTCCGATGACCATGTTGTTCGGGATGACCGCCCAGGCGGTGCCCACCGTAGCCTGGTCGCCGGACGGAGTGCTGTCTGCTGAGCAAATAGCAATATCCCCGGGCTTGACCGAAATTCCGCTGGCCCCGCCCAGCTTGCCGGCAACGGTGACCTTATATGTATCCCCGGAATCCGCCGCAGGATAATTGGGGTTGAGCGAACAGTCCAGAAACCCGCGGAATACCAGGGCGTCGGCCGCTTTCAGCAGATTGTCAATATATGTTTTGACCGCATCGGCCCGGGGCAAGCTCCCGGATCCGCCGGTCAGTGTCGTTTCAACGCTGTACCCGTCGCTCAGCGCATCCCCGGACGCCCCGTCCCAGGCAGGGACGTTTCCCGGGGTGCTGGTCGCCCGCTTTTTTACCTGGGCGTTATCCGTTACATTGCCAAGCCCGGTCTGTGTTTTGGTAACACTATGGGGGTTGCTGGTATTAGCCAGATGGTTGTCGTATGTTGATTTGAGGGCGTTCGTGAGGGCAACCTCAATCGCATCAAGAATTGCCTTATTGATGTGTCGGTGGTGGATGTTCGCGGCACCGCTGGTAACGCCTTTAGCCAATACACACCCTCACTGTTTTAAATAATGCTGTGCTAGGAGTACGGCCAGCGCGGTGAGGGCGCTGGTAGATCCGGCAAGAAGTATCCCACTTATCCAGTTTTTAATGGTCAGTTTAGTCGTGACACCAGATCGTGCTATAGCCGTATCCGTGTACTTCTTCTGTTCTGCGATCGCATCCTCGAGTTCTGCTTTTCGTTCATCAATACTTGATTTTTGATCCGCGCGATAGAGCTGGCAATTACTTTGGCATTGCCTCATACCAGCCCATACGGTTTCAATCTGTTTGGCGTTTTCGGTTTTAATAGCCGCCAGATCATTTCTAACAAATGAGACTTCTGCCTCTACCCGGGTTATCCGATCCCGGCTGTCGGACATTTTATCATCAACCTTGCCTATTTCAGAACGAATCAGACGCAATTCCTGGCTGGTTGCGACCTGGGCGGCCTGCATGCTCTTGAAAAATTCATCGACTTTGGCGTTGAGCAGATCAAAATATTTTTCAGCTTCCACCGTTGACCTCTGGCTATTTTATATAAAATAATTTAGCCAGCGTCACTGCGCCGGTCAGAATCACGCCGCCCTCGAGGCGGAGCGGAGCTTTAGTCAGGTTCAGTATGGTGCCAACCAGGGTTCCAGATTTTGCCTCGCCCGCGCCGTTCTTCACGACCAGGCTGTTCGCGGTATATTCGACGTACTCAAGAAATATGATGGCATTTGCTTCTATAAATTCCGGACTGGCACCAGATAGGGTCAGTTGGTTGTTGATCGCGGCCTGTTCAATGTCCTCTTTGCTGATCGTTCTCATGTCACCCTCGTGGAGAGAAATAAATCCCCCTCGGCTCATGCCGGGGGGATTTTCGATTCAAGAATTATTATTTACCCTTCTGTTATGCGGCCGTCCTGAACACTGCGTAGGTGATGACCGCATCGTCCTGGGGTTCGGCGGAGAACGTGAAGTTAATAAAGCCGGCTCCGGGAGTCGCGCTTATGCCCGTCACATTTCCAGTCCCGTCATTGATGATCCCCCACACCACCATGTCACCGACCTGAACGCCGGGCACGGTAACCTTGATAGTGGCGCTCAATGCCGCATCGGCAACAGCCGTAGCGTGTAATGCCTGGTCGCCGTGGGCATTTCCATCTGCATCATGCGCGTTGTATTTCAGCTTGAAATCGTTGATCCGAGTGATGCACTCGTTCAGGTCCGTGGGAGCCGCGACGCTGGCGAGCGAATGGTCCCCCGCTTCCTGCGCAGCGTGATAGACCCATAAGGCACCAAGTTCGGCGTCTCCCTCATGGGCATCGTATTTGGTCAACATTTCCGTGATCAGGGTGATGAGCGTCGCCAGGTTGGTGGCAGCGTCCGCCCCCACAACGTTGACGGCATCAGCCAGCGTGGTATGCTCGGTCGCATCCGCGCAGTGGGCATTGTACTTCGTTTTCAGGTCGTTCGCCAGCGCGATCGCCGCGGCAAGGCCAACTGCGTTATGCGTGTCACGATCGGTCGTCAGGGAGTCTTCATAGGCAACACCCCCGATAACGCCCGTGGCCAGCTTAAGCAGGGTAACGGCATTGTTCGCAAGATCGGCGGTCGCCACCGCTCCGTCCAAGATTTTTGCGCTGGTGATTGCTCCGTCCGCTATTTTTCCACTGGTGACTGCGCCGTCGGCTATGTCACCCGACGATACCTGCAGCGCATCGTCTATGATATCTCCCAGGGCCAGTTCAGCGGCCACAGGGCACATCGTGTTCAGCTTTTCTTTTTGGTCTGCTGTTAAGCCCATTGGTTCCTCCGTAGTATTAAAGATATAGGGTGCCGGTTGTCCGGCACCCTATTCTGTTTTCCTGAGTTACATATTCAGGAAGTTCGACACCGAATTGACGTTGACCGGAACGTTTTTGAACATCACGAACCGGAGCGGTGCGTAATACTGCGGGGTGGCGTACAGACTGACCGTTCCCCAGCGGTAAGGACCGATCTTCGCGTATTCTTCCGAGAACATGGGGGCCAGCCGCTTGAGCATGAAGGTCCGTTCTTCGCCCACGGAGGTCAGGTCGAGCAGGAACATTTTGGTCGTTCCCGGTATGTTGGCGTTTTTGTCAACATAGTTCTGCGGAGACGCGCTGTAGGCCACGCGGTCCAGCAACCGGTAGGTTCCGCTTCCAGCCACCTGCTCGGAATAAATCTCATAGTAGGTGGGGACCACACCCGCCGCTTTGGTAATGGCAATCGTGTTTGATCCGGTTGCCACGACCGGGGCACCGGCGTCGCCAGCCGCGCAGGCCGCAGAAAGACCGAGGCGGTTACCTCCGGCTACGCGATAGCGGTAGGTTACGCCCGCGGGGCGCATGCCCAGGGCCGACCACAGGGATCCGGCAACCACACCCGCCTGGGTCGTGACCACGATGGTCGGAGAATCCGGTGCTCCCGAGTTCAGTTTCCCTTCGATGAGAGCCTTCTTGTTGGCGGGGTTCTGGATCATGGGAACGCCGCGGCCTTCATATTCACCCGCGATGAAGATGTCGTTTTTGGGTACGAGGGATCCGAACGGAGTGTCGATACCGACCACCTTGCCGCCCAGCTTGTACGCGCCGCCCTGACCGAACTGGGTCACTTCACGCCGGAACGAGTTGCCGACAAGGCCGTTCAGGGTGCTGATACCGCCCGGGGAACAGTAGAGGCCTGCACCCTCGGGATCCCCGAAATTGACCGAAATCAGTTCGGCGCCGTCCGCGAACTTCCGTTCCGTGGGATTGGAACCACGAAGGTCGAAAACGTGGTCCGCTGAACCGTTGTTTTTTATGATTTTTTCGAATCCGTCAATGGATTCTTCGTACATAGCAGAGTCGCCGCTGTACAGGGACCGGTTGTAGGATCTCATGCACCGCATTGAGGCGGCCTGTTTCTGCTTGGTTTCCGCCGGGGTAACGGCCTTCACCATACCGGCAACCTGGGAGAATTTCCACATCTGCCGCTGGAATTTCACGACGCTGAACTCACGGCTGAACTGAGCGTCAGCCTCGGCCGGGTTTTCGCTCTGCTGAACCCACCCGCCGTTGTCCTGGCCGTAGCCGAACTGAGCAGCGTACTCTTCGATGGTGGACGATGCCGCCCCTTTCGGGATATCACGCCACAGCGTGAGTTTTTTATCCGTGGCCGTCAGCATAGCCAGCGTCGTTTCCAAACTCTGAATCTGCAGAGCCTGGAAGTCGGTCATACCACTGATATCGGTCACGCCCTCATTGGCTTCCAGAGCTTTGGTGAGGTCCCGGAGCTGGCCGTAAGTAGTGGTATCAAAACCTTCATACGTATCTTTAAAATCCATGTTACTAATGCCCCCTTATCCTTTTATTCCTGTATTCCTAGACTAAAGCCGATGCAGCGATGCTCTCGATCGCCTTGAGAATGTCAGGCTGGAGCCTGGACAACATCCCCCCGCAGGCGTCGATATGGGTTGCGATTTTTATGGCGTCCTGGTTGCCATCGGTGACCGCCTTGAGCACCATCCGGCGGATATCCCTGAAATCCATGTCCTTGGCCTTGACAAGACCCGGAAGTTCTTTTTGCTCAGTGGCTTTTTGCATGGACGATTCGACGGACTTCCGGGGTGCCGGGTCAGTGACATCCGCGGGAACCTCTTGCGCCTTGGCAATCACCCGGGCCGTCGCCATGGCGAACTCATTGTTGACGGAGACGGCCGCGCTGATTTTCTCCATGCTGGCCGACAATGAACCCAGGAGGTTCATGACCCCGGCGTTGAACTCGCCCTGGGCCTTGATGAAGTCGGTACCATCAATAAGGATAGAATCGGCTTCATCGATTCCCTCCATCTCCCCGGCAATGTCATCGGTTGCCTTTTTGAGATAACCCAGCTCTTTGGCATACGCCTTGGCCGCTTCCGGATTTTCAGTCATGCACTGTTTCATGTGCTTTTTCATGTAGGCGGCATCGTATTCATCTTCGGATTTTTTGAGATTTTTATCCTCGATGACCGATTTTGCATCCGGTTCTTTGACATCCGGGTTGTCGTCGTCGCCTTTTTTGAGTTTGGACTTTTTCAGTTCTTTCTCCTCATCGTCCGCATCCTTATCCGGATCGTCGTCGCCATCGTCGGCGGCTTTCAGAAGATCGTGTAAAAGTTCAAGATCCTGGTCTTTAGCCATTATGGCCTCCTTTTGCTATTTGAAGTATATCCTTAGCCCCGCTTCTGACTTTCGCTTGGAAAGCCTTGTATATGGCCCGTGTGTCGTCTTCCCCCAGGCCGATATCACGCAGGTATGCTTTAAGTGCTCGTGCAGTTGGTTGGATGGTTTTGTCTTTGATCGCCTGGGCGAGTTTGATAACGTATTTATTGTGATCTCCCTCGAGGCTCTGCTGGCGGATGGCATCGTGGCCGGTCATTCCCGCGCTGTCCGTGGCGGTCCCCGCCTCCATGGCCTTGAGAATCTGATCGGCATCCAGAGTGATAATGTCATGATTGGTGATGAACGAATCCATGTCCGCAAACTGCAGGGTATCCTCTCCCCCGTCTTTGGCCTTGACCAGGGAGACGGCTGATCCGCCGGACACCACGTAAGGCAGCGGGGCAATGGCCAGGTGTTGCCAGATCATGCTGGTCACCTTGTCTTTCATCCGGCCCAGCTTTTCATCAAAGGCTTTGGTGATCTTGGCAATTTTCCCGCCCACGCTGGCCCCAAACACGTTGTTGCCGGCTTCCAGGTGGGGTAATATGTAGTCACGGACAATGGGGTGAGCTTTGGTCAGATCCGCATAGACAACCGGAAGTCCATCCTCCCAGGCGAAGGATACCGGGCGGCCCAGGATGGCCCCGCACTTCTCCTCCATGGTCTTACCGGTGATGGTTTTATGAAACCACTCGATAATACCCTCATCAATAAATTGCTGAACCGTAGCTTTATTAAATGCCTGGGGAACGATTTGCTGGTCTTCTTTATCCGGCTCCATCATGTTCGCAACCATCCGAACACGCACGGTCTTATCGTTTTCTTCACCGGATTTCTGTAGTGACCAACTACCGATTTCTATTTGCATAAAACTCCAAAAAAAAAGCCATAGGGAAAAAGGTGCTCGGTGAGCATCGTTCCCTATGGCTTCATTTTGCCAACTTAGCTGTAACCTGATTTACCGGACTGATGCGGGGGCCAAGCTTAACTTGGCCCCCGCTGCCGGACGGCGGGTTACGCCGTTCAACCTCAAGATCAGTAATGAAAGAAGTTAAAACATAAACATGATACATTAAACGTAGTGAATAAAATTCAATTCGTCAAGAGGCGTCTTTGTGTTATTATGAAAAATTCAATGAATCAATTCAGTGGTGGATTTTCTTCCGGGCCGGGAGAGGTTCATTGCCCCACATTTGCAGGTTACCACGAAATACTTGCCCTTGTCGTTGTATTCCGTGAACCCCTTGAAAAATGTTCGTTCACCGTTTTTAATAATGATCGCTGCGCCGCATGCCTTGCAGCGCAGTGTCTTTTTCGGTTTAACATGCCCGGATGGCCGTATCGGTTCTGGTAGATTATTGACCACGCGCCACCTTTTGAGCTTCTTTTTTTACTTTCTGCTCCTTGTCCTCCGCGTCCTGCTTCTTCTTCACGGCCTCTCCCTTCCTGGTCGTGTCGGTACCCGCAGTATGCACGGTGTCAACAGCCTCGTCCGCACCCCCGTGCCCGGAAAATGTCTCTGTCATAGTGGTGATAAAGTTTTTCAGGGCATTCTTGACCCGCTCCCGGCCCGCCTTTTTCGCAGCCTGGCCCGCGGCCTCCTGTTGGTTCTTGGCCGCATCTATTTTTGCCATGTGGTTCTCAATCCTCATTTTCTCTAAGGAAAGTTTGACAAACTGGTCCCGGGACCCTTCTTTGTTGGACTGGATATCCTCAGGAGAATAGGACGCCTGTAGCGTATCGAGCTGGGCGGATATTTCGTCATGTTTTTGTTTTAAGACTGCTCCGGTATCAGCAGGTTTATCCGATGATGGCTTTCCCTTTGTCCCCTTCTCGTCGCCTTTTTTATCCTTGGGCGCTGGTGCCGGCTCATCGGGGGCCACCCAAACGGTCTGTTTTTTACCCAGTTTGTTGGTGATCACCTTTTTCTGGAGATGTCCGCGTTCTTTTGCCTTGATAAAATCATCACATCCACCTTGAACTCCAGTATCGATCGGAATTTTAAGCAGATGAAGTTTCCCGCCTCGGAGTTGTATCGTGGCTTTCATCACGTTGTTGGGAGCAAAAAATATGTCCATGGCCTTTTTTAACTCCTTGTATTTCATGGTTTTCAGCAACATATCCGTGTATTGCTGAATTGATTGCTCGACCGTGGGGACCTGTTTTTCATTGGACTTGATATCTCGGGCGGCCGCCTCTATCAACCGGGGGAGATTGGCCTGCATTTCCTTTTCCCGGGACACTATTTTCTCAATTTCCTTCTCCTGCTTGGCGACTTCAGCCGGGATCTGGTCAGCGGTAATCCCCATGTCCTTGAGCTTCGCATTGATGCGGGTTATCTGATCATTGACTTTTTTGATATCGTTTTGATAACCGCGGATATCATCCTTGGCCCGCCGGACATAGCCACGTTCATTTTCTAACTCGCGCTCTGTCTGCCGACGGTATGATTCATGAGGATCTTTTTCACCTTTTTTAACCGCGGGGATTGCATCGAACCGCTCTTTTACCTGATCATAATCTTTTTGATATGAGGCGAGGGTCTGTTCGCTGCGCTTAATGTCTTCCTGGATAGATGAGATCCGGTATTCAGCGTTCCCCAGGTCCTCTTTGTTCTTGGCCAGCATGTCGATGCCGATCCGGATATCACGCTTATCGTTATCGGTCTTTTCCAATTCGAGCGCCAATTGAAATTCAGCTCGCTTTTTCGGATCCTTGATCAGTGAGAACTTCAATTCTTCAGCGTTAATATCCTCGACATTCAGACTATCTCCCTTGTAATTCCATACTTGTTCGAACCGCGCCCCCTTTTCGTCGTGCTTCTGGTACATGGCACTGTCCACGGAGTCAACAATCTGCGGATAGACAATATGAACGTTCTCCTGGAGGTTCCCCTGACGCCAGATCCGGCCCTTAACCTGGGTGCGCTCAGATGGGTTCCAGCCCAGCAGCATGTTATACAGGATGGCGCTGTTACCGTTCAGGTTAATGCCCTCTTTGATAGTTTCAGACCCTATGAGAACCTTGATCTTTCCCGCCGGGTCGTTAAACTCAGCCTTTATCTTCTCAACCTTATCCCGCCCACCGGACATTTGTGAATGGATAGTGGCGATCGCGTCCCGCGGTATGCCCTTGGCGGCCAGGTACTCAACGACCTCACCATAGTGCTCAATGCCCCGGGGCATATACAATACCTGGCCGACCTCCGGACGCTGTTTATAGACGTTGGCCGCTACCTCGGTGACAAACTTGAGTTTGGGCGAGTCCTCGACCGTTTTGGTATTTGAGATATCAAGGCCCTCATGATATTTGTCGAAATTGACCATTTTCATGCTCATGGTGGACATACGCATGTTATTGATAGCCTTGAGCGCTGCGCCCGGCTCCTCTTTGGGATCCGCGCCGAACCGCTCCTGTTCCGCCATCATCAACGCGCGCTGATCAGCGGACATCGGCAACTCGATAATATGGTTATAATCCTTGGGCCGCTCAATGCCAGCCTCCTCGCCGTCTATCTTATCAATGTACTCAATGATAAGATTCTGCAGTTCCCCCAGGTTTTGAAATTCCTTCATGACCGCTTTTTTCTTGATCGTGCCATCGGTGGCCGCCACCCACTCGGTCTTGAGCTTGGCAAATTTTGCCATAAACTCATGGAGGTTGTAGATGCCGAGCTGCTTGAGTTTCCTCCGGGCCACCAGAGAGAGGATGTTGTATATTTCCAGGGGTGAGTTGGTGAACGGCGTAGCCGATAAAGCGAACACGTTCCGATCATTATTGTTTTTCTGAATAAACTGGGTTGCGGCAAACATTTTGATCGCCCTATCAGATTGTGAGCCGGTAATGTCCCCGAACTCGTTGGCAACCGATTGCCCGTCTTTTCCGGTCGGTTTTGCGCGCGCAAAAACGTTCTTGAAATTATGGGCTTCATCAATCGTGATATGATCGAACCCCAGGTCCTCCAGATAGATCATGCTATCCTTTGTTTTCGAACCCCGGCCCACCATTTCCAGAATCTTTTCAGTTGATTTGGCTTTCTCGCGGTCGGAATTGGCCTCCCCGGTCTCCTGCGAATCAAGCATGTCCTGGGCGATTCCACCCGGGAGGATATTATCCCCTTGGATTCCCAGAGTTTCATCTTTAAAAGTAATATTGCCCATGGCCTCATAGGTCATGACCGATATGGTGCCTTCCTCGATCGCCGGGGGTTTTCCATTCTGAATGTATTGCGTTCCCAGGTTGCCCAGTTCATTGATTTTCATGTTCGGGAAGATATCCCGGAACTCAGCCAGCCAGTTTTCGTACACGGCTTTGGGGACGCACACCACCGGGCGCTTGGCCCGCCCGGTCTGGATCTGGTTGACCGTGGCGAGAATAGCAGTGGCCGTCTTGCCAAGCCCGACATCGTAGGCCAGCAAGCCGTTTCCTTTATTGCATAGGAAAGCTGCTCCCCGGAGCTGGTGCGGCTGGACAATGAACTCTTTGCCCTTGAATGTTTTTGAGATCCCGTTCACGAACAGCGGAATATTCGAGTAATCCGGATCCACGTTTGAATTAAATATCCGGTTATGACGGTCCTCGAACGTCTTTTGATCGGCCTCGGTCAATCCGGTTTCCAGGAAACGCTTGAACAGTTTTTCGGCTATCTGCCGGCGGACCTCCCGCTTGCGCTCGGCGATCGCCTGATTGTTGGCCTTATCCCCTCTGTTATCGGCCCGGACCGGCTTCTGATCGATATAATCAACCACGTCGCTCCAGCCGATACCCGCGGGGAAATCGTGCCGGGTGACATTCCCGTCGAAATTCATCCCCCGTTTGCCGTAGTATGAGTCTGTTTTATGACCCGTGGCCCATTCCCAGAACTTATCGATAAGCATGTCCGGGGCGTCCTCGGTCCCGAAATTGAACGTCTGGGCGTATTCAGATATCGGGGAGACAGTGACGTTCTTGACCGATTTGCGTGGGGGTAACACTTTGAGCAGGAGTTCTTTCTGGCGATTATAAAGACCCGCCGGGATCGTCTCTTTATCCTGTTCCAATTGATCCAGCTTGGCATAAATGTCGCCGCTCAGATAGTTCGAAAGATGATAGACCTTGCCACCCATCATGCAAAATTTATCCGATGACGTGAACCCATCCTTGGCTTTTTGGGACAACTTGGCGACATCGACCGAGCCGTCAAACCCGGTAGCCTTCCAGACATCGAGGTCCAGGGCGTCAAATTGCTTATTATATTTCGATGAAAACTCCTGGGAGGTCATTTCCCCCTGAAGCTCAGGGGGGATCGCCGTGGCCATGGGTTCAATTTTCAGCTTATTGGAAACGTTTTGGTACTTCCGTTTTTCATCCGGGTTGAGTTCCTTCCCGGATTTTACTTTCTTTTCAAGCTGTTCGACCTCTTTCCGGAACTTTGATTGATCGACGGTATCCGTAATCGAGGGCTGTTTAATGGACCCCCGCTGCAGCAGTTCCCGCTCCATTTCCTCATAATTATTATACTGTTGTTCGGTCATATCCGGCTTTTTCTGCATGGCCTCGTATGATTCTTTGAGCTTTTTCGTGCTGATGCCGGAGTATTTGGTCTTGATCGGAATGTCATGCGCGCCGGCGGCATTCTGGTTGCCGGCCATGGCCACGGATATATTTTGTTTTCCTTCCTCGGTCATTGTCCGCTGACCCACCGGGACCGGGTTGAACTGGTTGGTATTCAGCAGATTAAAGACATCGGCGAAGGCCATTCCCTCTTTTGGCTGGACGTATTTTACCGGACCGAATTTACCCGACTTGGTGGTTTCCTCGCCCAGGATACATTCAGGGTGCTGCAGGAAAAATCCGTCTCCAATGAAATCTGCGGCGTTCCCCTTTTCCTTGCGGATGACCAGAATATCAGTGCCCACCCCGGTGGTGCTGAACGTGCCATTCGGGAGTCGCCAGGCCTCCAGGAGCTTACCCTTCTCGGACAGTTTTTCTTTGATCTTCTTATTGCTTTCCTTCCGGAGGAAATCGGACGGGACTACCATGGTCATGATCCCGCCATCCTCGAGCGCGTCCAGGCCACGATCGAGAAAGTATTCTTCGTAGCGTTTATGCTCTTTCCCCTCGCCCTTCCCCTTGTGGATCCCGGAGTATTCTCCGTAGGGGGGGTTCCCGATGACTACCTGGTACTTTTTACCGGAATAGGTTTTCTGGGGGCTTCCGTTCTTATAAAACATTTCCTGGAAGGCCGACTGATGAACGGTTTGCCCGGGGTTAAGTATCTTGGCGATGCGCGCGGACGTGGGGTCAACCTCATACATGTCATAGGTGTTCCCCGGACGCTGCGCGAACCGCCCCGTACCGCAACTGGGTTCCAGGACCGAAACGCCCTGCCCGGCGTACTTCTCGGTCAGGTCCCACATTTTATTGACTACAGTCTGGGGGGTGTAAAATTCGTAGAGGGTTCCGTGAGTAGTAGCTTCGTCCTCATGCAAGCCGCCCGCACCCTCGTATTGCACGAGGAGGGCCTTGTCAGCATCGGTCATCTCCTCGTCTTTTTTCGAGCTTAAAAGAGCGTGGACCTGTTCCCGTATTTCCTTGGCCTGCTTCGGGGTTAAGCGAACATCTGTTGCAGATCGCTCTCTAAATTCGCTGCCATTGAGTACAAGTTCGCCTCGGTAGGCTCCAGCTTCTGCTTCTGGCACATCTTTAAGAGGGTGTCCCGCAGCCGCTCCGGAGTGTACCGTAGCGTCAGTTGCGGGAACTTCTCCGGATCCAGTTTGAGATTGATTTGATCCATTGGGTTCTCCTGTGTATTTAAAGCCCTGATGCTTGAGGTTATTTAACCATGTCGTCAGGAAACTATTCAACTCTTTTTTCGCCCGGAGGTCAACTTTACCCGGCTCCGGGTACACCTGCGTATAGACGCCTACCCCGTCATTCTGGAACGACAGGGCCTCAACCGTTCCGAGCTGGGGACGTACCCGGATCTCCATGTCCGGATCGGCCATGACATCACCATTCTGAATGTAATTATGGGCTATGGCAAAGTCAATGTACGTCGTGCCATTCGGATCAGCCCCCGTCCGGAGTCGGTCGATCGACAGGGGCATATAGGGTCCATTCTCGATTTTCGCGTGTTCGGCTACGTTCAGGATACCCAGGGCCTCCAGGCGACGGAAATTCTTCGCAGGGACGGTGTTTTTGTCCAGATCGCGGAGCTTGGCATAGACCTCATCTTTACTCATGGCCGCGACATTGGCGTCAATCTTCTCCGCGTCAGTTACATGCGGTTTCTCCGGCTGCGCCTTTTGATAGGTGTCATGTATGAAGTTCAAGACCGACAGCTTGAGCATGTGCCCTTCCGGATGCAAGGTTATGGCCGCTTTTTCGCTGGGCCGCCCGGTAGTCTTTTTCTTGGATGCTGCTACTTTGGGAGCGGGTCGATCAGAAAAGTAATTATCCCATTTATCTTTATGAGAAAAATACTCGTATACATGATCCATCCACTCTTTTGTGGTGATCTCGAATTTATCCTTGATGTTCTGTTTGTCATATTCTGTCCGGACCATGGCAACAAACTGTTCTTTATGCTTGAACCCGAAAAACTCAAGGATCTTGGTCAAAACTGATTTATATTCCGCGCCCGGTTCCATGACCCGCACCCATACTGATGTGCGTTTCCCCGTCTTATCAATGATCGTTTTTTTCTGCAGCTTCGAAGTGTCTTTTCTGCCTTGCATGTATCGGTATCCTTATGGGGTATTTTACAATATTAGATCCAGAGGCCATTACTGAATATAGGCTTTCCAAACTGCTTCTCGTTCGCCTTAGCCAAAGGCTTATCGGAATTGATCGGCTTAGAATTGGCGATAGCGGCCGCAAGCGCATCTTTCCCCTGTTTATCTAGGGCCATTTTTGCAGATTCTATTGCATCAGATTGTGTGGCTTTGATTTGACCAACCATGAGGCCCGTCTTCTTCTCCATCACCATGAACCCAGATCCACGTTTAATGATAATAAACGTTTCACCCCATACCCTGAATGCATCATAAATATATTTCGGTTCAATTGGTTCCGGATCGCTCGATTTTCCTGTGGATCTCAGTAATCCTTTTTTATTGATCTCCGTAGGAATCCACTCCTGAGTTATTTTCGTAATGTCTTGTTTGTGTTCAGATTTTTCACCTGCACCAATTTTATCGGATATAGTCCGCGTAGCTTCTTTATCTTCGCCCTTAATTGGCGCAGGCTTGGTTATATGAATTTCATTCTTCGTGAGATTATATGATTCGTGTTTAATAGGTTTTAATACCGTATCAATTTCAGATTTTATTTCATACATCCGATTGAGTTGAGCGTCGGTAAAATCCTTTTTTGCGTATCCACGCCCACCAATTTTTATTGCCCTATCATCTCCATATACTTCCTCGAGATGATAACTGCGTTTCCCGGAAACGATCTTATTAAATTCATCTGATATCGGTTTGAGTTTTGTGAGGGCTTGTGTCATTGTTTTTTTTTCGGCGGGGGAAAGTTGGGATTTTTCGCTTTCGCCGTCACCGGATATCCACTGCTCGATCCCGGCCTTGGTCGTGGCCTTAGTGCTCCCCAGATCAATGCCGGTAATCTGCTTGAACATCTTCCGGGTTCCTTTATTTCCGGTGTGAAGATTGCTCTCCAACCACGCCCGGTCCTTGGCCTGAACCTGCTTTATAACCCTTTTAACATACACCTGCGCGTTATCATCGCAATCGGCCAGGAACTGTTTCTGCTGTTCGGGGGTCGCCGATATGTAGTGAGGATCCTCTCGCACGTCCTTTTTGAGATATTCTGAAAAATCAGCGGTCAACTTTGACTCCAATTCACTGCCGCCGGTCTTGTCTCCTGCTGTAGACTTTTTTTCTTTCTCCGCGGTCTCGACCTGGGGTAATTTCTTGGTAACATTCGGCATGCTGTCAAAATTGTCGTCAGATTTACCCTTGTTTTTGTCCGAGTTTTTGTCGCCATACTTGCCGCTTAAATACTCCATTACCTTCGTATTCCATTGACCCCCGGACCCTCCTGCGCGCTCGCCCTGCTTGCCTGGGGTTGAGGATCCGCCAGCCCGTTTGTGTCCCCCAGATTCCTTATGCTCCTTCTCCCCTGCCGTATTCTTGGAGACTGCACCAACTTTGGGGCCGCTGCCGGAGAACTTGGCATCCCATTTTGACTTATGCGTGAAATATTCAATGAAATGATCGGTATCCAACTCAGCCGGCGCACCCTGGTTCTTGAGCGTCTTGACATGGGCGTCGATATCCTTTTTGGATTTAAACTTACCCTTACCGAAAAATCCGTTTAAGATGTCGAACAGTTTTCCGCCATACTCCTTGACCTGTTCACCTACGCGCACCCATACACTCGTGCGCTTGCCCGTGCGATCGATGATCGTTTTTTTCTGGAGCTTGGTGGTGTCCTTCTTTCCCTTTGCTTTTAACAGGATGTCGCGGAGTGTCGCCATTATGAATAACCCTTATAATGTATGTTTAGATTTCGTTGAGGCCCGGGTAATGACCAGTGCGGTCAGTGCCGGGAGAAGTATCTTTTTTGATATCATGCTTTTCGCTTTCTGGAATAGTTCTTTGAACCGGGGCGCAGGGGCGGTAGTATCCCCTTCCTGGATCCAGGCCTTGAACTCATTGACCGGCAGCGGCACCACTTCTCCCATCCCCGGCCAATCATCCGGGTAATGCTTCATATAGGCTTCCTGGGCCTCATCCTGGGTGTTAAACCCGATCATGCACTTATGTTCGTCGAACTCGCGGGACTCCTGGTCTACCTGGTGGACGACATACACGGTGTCCGCGGTGTCCATGGCCGGCCCGATGAACACGTCAACATGGTCACCATCAGCACCCTCCGAGCGGTTTACATACCCATAATGATGATGCATATCAGATTCCCAGGGTTCCCCGTCCGGGGATACACCGGAACGTGTAGATCCTGCCGGGTTCTCAATCGTGATTTTAAGTCCATTCCAAGAGAATGATGCTTTTTTATAGTTTCCGGCTTCTTTTTGGGCGTCCGTGGGATCCGTATTCACATCTTGCAGGATATCAACAAGGTCCTGATAAGTGATTGCCTTTAAAATATTTTTATTTTTTAATTTTATTTTTTGGCGAGGATTTTTCCAAATAAGACCATATTGTTTCTTAACAACACGCTCGGCAAGTTGTGATTTATTAATATCGTATGACGTTATAGGGAAAATTATTCCTTTTTTGTCATCGACGCCAACCAATACAACACGATTATCACCATATTTTTTGAGATACATCTCCTGCGTGTGTCGTTCCCGTTTGGGCATCCTGTCATGTAAAATAACACTCGGATTGGTAATTGTGTCCAATATCCACCGATATCGCTTAATTCTTTTAATAACTTCTTGACGAGTTCCATCCGATATATTATATTGGTATAAAGAGTTGCCGACTCCCTTTCCCTGGGGTTCGGCCCCAAAAGTTAATACCGGGCTGGGGAGTATCGGCATCTTTAATACCTGATCATCACCATTAACGAATAACTCCTTCGCACGTTCGGTAAATACCTGATTTAACCCCGTCATTTTAAAGAATCGATTTTTATTAAAATCGATGACGCGCCCCGTCACATCTTTGACAGGAGATTTCAAGAAGTTATCATTATATATATTCCAAACATTATGAACAGTAAATTTTTTAACAGTATCCTCGTCGAGTTCAGGCGGCTGGACCGATGTTGGTATGGCTGCAATATCCTCAATCGTGAAATCTGGATATGTAACACCTTTGAATTTTTGGCCACTCAGATTTTTACCATTATGCGCCGCTTTTCCTTCCGACATCGTGTCATCATCCGGACGATAATGAACGGTTTGCCGATGGCCCAGAACATTGGTTATAACCTTTGTCGGGAGTCCTCGACGATCTTGTGATTTAAGTATTATTTTACCATTCGGATCGCGCACCAACCTAGCTTTGGTGAACGTGGCACTGCGCTCACTGACCTGGGCGGCGTCCAGCACGTTCATGCCGCTTTCATACCGAGGCAGTTTGCGATATTTCCCGGACTCCATGATACTGGATCCGTTCTTGGTCACCATGTCACGGAAATAACCGCGCTCCATGCCGTTTTTGATGGCGGTGGCCATTGCCTCATTATCTTCTATGCCCACAGCAAACATGTCCTGTGCGCCGACCTTGACGGAAAAGTCATGGGCCTGCTGCAACCCAGGGGACCCATCTCCCAGAAATGACGCCGCGGGGATGTTCATAATACCCCGGACCGTTCCCTTACTGGATCCTATCAAAGTCACAAAATAGTCCTTGAGAATTTGATGAGTTTTGGCAATGTCCATCAGGTCATAGGGAGATCCAATAGATTGACCGATCGCCGCATGGGCCATGGACGGTGTCAGATACTCAGCTCCCCGGCGAAACTCGGGATTGATATCATGCTGTGCTTGTTGACCGCGGGCATCAATCGTTACATACCGGTCATGGTCAATAATCACATGACCTTGAAAACCCGGGAGATTTTGATTATAAAAATTCGTGACCTGTAGATCATTAGATGAAGGCTTCGGCTCGCCGCTGGGGTGATTGTGCAGGATATAATATTTTGTGGCCTTGGCCGCCTGCATTTTAGCTTTCATATCCAGCATTGATCCCGCCTGATCCTCGGGCCTGATAAAGGCGGCCGCGCACCCGGGTAGCCGGCATGAGATCCCTGTTTCCAGAACGACCTCGTTGGAGTCATTCATCATGAATATTCGCATGGTTTCAAACTGCGGGTTCCGATATACCTGTGCCAAGTGAGCCAAGTCACCTTTGGTTTTCACCTTTTGACCCAGAAGCGATATCGTATTACTGTTGGTCCATTCGTGTTCGTAGTTCAGGTTAATCCCGGACGCCAGTATTTCACCTTTGAGCTTGTCCGCTTCCGGGGTCAGCGGGGTGGTATCCCGCTCCTCAGGCCGGTGCGCCTCGAATATATGCTGGGCGCTGGGTTCTTGGGGGAGTGCATGATGGCTGACAGGAGTCTGGTGTGTGGATGGGGCCTGTTCCGGTTCATCCGGGCGGATCCATACCGTCTGCCGGCGGCCGATCTTGTTGGTGATAACCTTTTTGACCAGGTGCGCCATGTTCTTGGCTTTCTGCAGCAGGCCCGACCGCGGGGGCCAGTATCGGGCCGTGGTAACCACTACGTCTGGCGGCACGGGCGGGAGTGGTCCACGTTCCCGGTATGTCTTATACTCCTGCCCATTTATTGATACGGTTGCAGTTATGGCTTTGACGGGAGCCTGCGCCCGGCTCCGGATGGCCGCCTTGGTGAGAAACGGATGTACGACCCCAGCTTTCAGGGCGATTTCATGCCCAGATAGGGGTCCGTCCTCAATCTTTATCCACTCAAGGTCCTTGGCCTTATCCAGTACCCGATGTTTGACGGTCCGGTCGAAACGGATGCCATCCGGGATGTGTCCCAGGGGCGATCGGGCCTTGATAATCCGCCGGGTGCCGGCGACCCGATAGGTTTTATGCAGGCACCGTTCAATACACTCCTGCAGCGCGGGTAGCCCCGCCTCCCAGCTCTGCCGGGTTGACTGTTCCGCTTCCACCCGGGAGAATATACCCTCCACGAGATCCCGGCCCCGTGACTCGTATAGGTCCAGGAGCCGAACATATCCGGGATTGACCGTCCGCGCCTTGACGCAGAACATGTACAGGGTGGCGAACAACTCCTCATCATTCTTCCACCAGTAATCCGAAGTGTAAATGGGAGGGACCTGCCCTTTTTTGAACGTCTTCTGGTAGTCTTTGAACGACTTTTTTTCATCGGCAGTAAGCCGATTTGTCCAGTATACATGGCCCAGCTCGTGCAAAAACTCGGTCACCGGGTCGCTGGGATCATATAACGTGATTTCTATGCCGATGGTTGATGCGCGGATCAGGTCTTTGACCTGGGCAGGGGTCGGTTTTCGGAAGGTGAGTATAACCGGATGGTCCGGGAGCCAGGGTGCGCCGCACTGGAGGCCCCGGACGCAGCGGACGGCCTGCGCCTTCATATCCATCCACTCGCCCGGCCAGTTGTCCCGCTCCTGGGCGAATATCACCAGCTCGTTACCCTCTTGGGTGCTGGGCCGACCCTGGACGATGACCGCCTCACCGTCGAATGACTTCCGGAGTTGATGGTCAGAATATTCCCTGATTTTACCGTGTCGGTGTAAGATAAGGCTGGCAGGATTCTCGCCCACGGCCAGATAGGTGCGGCCGCTGATCGATATGAGAGCCGGCTGGTGGTCGATAACAGCTTTCCGTATATCCTTTACCGTATAGGTAGAGCCATAGGCTAATTCATAGCCAGCTCCGGTGAGCCGCTTCCGAGCGTCCCCAAGAGGGTACCTCTCATAGGGGACCAGTTCTTTAATCTGCATTAATGCCGCCGGTCGGTTATGTTAATTTAAATATACTATTATGAAAAGATAAACGTCTACACCAGACTCGCTCTTTTTCATAATAACATCACGTTTCAGATGTGTGGATGCTTGTTTTCCCAGGATGCTTCATAGATACATGGTATTTTAAGCCGGTTTGCTTCGTGTAGCTCGGCCATGGTCCCCGATGACGTATCCCATCCTTTAAGAATCAAAATGTAATCACAGGATTTCAAGAGCTTGATCCCACACTTGAGAAAGTTATTGTCCGGGCACACACCATCCATCATCGCGCTATTCATGTGCGGACAAACCGCCATGTGTCCATCGCGCCATACTTGGTGTGCCATCCGGCGCGCGCGGTTGATATTAATAAGGCGGCCCAGCCAGTTGATCGGCCAGGGCCATGTCGATCGATAGGGTCCAGCGATGTATATCAGTTTCATGCGTGGAACTCCTCCCCTGTAATTATTTTGTAAATCTCGGGCCATGTCGGAAGACCCCCAATCTGGCGGTCATCGATGTAAATATCCGCATACACTTTTGGGTACGATTGCACATCACATTCATGTGAATTTTTATTGAAAGTGTGATAAGGTATTCCAGCCTGTGTAAGAAACATTTGAGCGAGTGATGCATCAAAAGCCGTGGTACGACAGGTCCAGATTATAATATAATGTCCCAGGGAATAGAGTCGGCTGATAACCTCCTTGGCGAATGGAAGCAAATCACCTATTCCCGGATACTTGTGCTCGACGATAGTACCGTCAAAATCAATTGCTAGAATCATTCCTTTATCCTTATAACCTTGTTTTTTCAGTCAGCGTAAGTCACCAGCGGATCGCCCCGATCCTTCCCCCGCGTCGCCCATAGCTTCCACCACTTTCGTTTATAGTCACTGCAATTATTGTCTTTATTCTTCTGCATGGGATCAGAGACTCGCTCATTGAACTCCATGCGTATGGGCGATGGCCGCGACCCATGGGGGAGACGACACCTATCTTCACCAACTGGGTGTTCAAAATATCGCCGACAGTCTATACAGAATACCATGCTTTTACCGTGCCGCCCAGAATTTCCACCAGATCCGCAGATATCCCTCACAATAATCGCCCATCACCTGAACCCACCGGGGGACCTTGCGACCAGAATAAATGCAATAATCCCGGTTGTTGGTGCTGCCGACGCCTTTCTCGTCAAGATCGATCAACTGCCTGCAATTGATGCATTTGATTAGTTTTTTATCCTTCATCAGTATCCCCCAGCTCGCCCATGCCAGCCGCTCCAGGTCTGTTGACAAATTCAGAACATCCAATGTCGGCGATTTCTTCATCAATAAGTTTAGCTCCCGATGGCCAGCAGGGATGCGAACATAGCACCGCCGCATCCCGCGGGTTACTGTGGTAACATTTCCGGCATGACCGGCCACTATTTTTTGTTCCCAATTTTTTTAATTCATTCATAGCGTAACCAACGGCCTTCGCCATAACCGCTATGACCTTTCTTGCCAGTGCCGGGTCTGAGTGAATAAACTTGAAATGGTCCCAATCGTGGACACCAGGGCGCAGATTAATCGTATTGTTCACGTAGTCAATATTCAATCGGATTGCCACGTCCCCATCAATGCACATTACCTCTCTGGTCGTCTCTTTGATCTCCATACACATCTCCTTGTGTAAAATTTTATTTATATCTCGACCCTACCCTCAGTTAAAAGGGTCATACTTCTTAATGAGCCGCCTGAAATACCGGTTTGTGAATTGGTCCCGGTTCTTGACCTGGTGTACATCAGATTTCCTATTCGCACAGCGGCCATGATGCAGCCCCCAATCGCATTTACCGCACTGGCCCGCCCCGTCTATATCCAGATAACGGATGCAGAACGGACAGACCTCCGCGCGGATCCCGGAATATTTCAAAATCGTGATATTATCAGACAATCGGTTCCAGACATAGTGCGCGATCGCCGCCGGCCAGGACCTGATTGCCGCCTCGTCATCTTCGTTGAACAGCCAGCCCCCTGATCGGGTGCCTTTGTCCCGCATATAGGATATTAGCTTTTTGTGATATTCGGTCATATCGATATTTCAACTTTCCGTTTGCCGCTTAAATAATTGCATAATTTGTCGTCAGGATTCCATGCCGCGCACTCGCTCTCAATGCAATCTCTAAAATCATCACGCACTTCGGAGGTGTGGGGAAAATAGTTCCTATCTCCATTAGCATTGTACCCCACCCGAATCTTTCTCAATGGACATTTCATGGCCTACCCCTCTTTAATCACTTCCAATGATGTTCCGGGAGACAGTATCACTACCTTGATCCCAGAGAACAGCTCATGACACATGTTCTGCATAGCATCGCTTTGAGCCTGGTTTAAGTCTTCCTGGAAGCGCATGACGATAATATCCCCCGGCTGCACGTTGGCCACTTTGATGTTTTCTATGGGAATTTCAACACCGGTATCGGTTATAAGTTTCATGATGCCTTTTTCACTCCCTTCTGGTAATCTTTGAACTCGCAGGATTTGAATATCGCCCGCTGATTCACCCATCGGGCAAAGTTATTTTGGTATTCATCAGACTTATCATAGGCCATGACATAAGGATCCACACCCAGCTCGTCAAGCATGGTCACCCGGTAGAGATCTTCCTCGGGCGTGGACCAATATCCGATCAGGACATATACCATGATATTGCGCTTGCTTATATGTTTGAGGAGCCTCTGGATCGCCGGGAGAATTGTATCTTTAGGATTATCCCATGCTATTTTGAGCTGTTTTTTAACAAGTTTTCCCCGCTCCGACTCAGGGACGAAAGTGCTCCATACGCCGCCCCCGCGGCGGATGGTTTTCAGGACACTCATTTGCTCATCGGTCATAATCCGAATGTCAAGTCCGTGGAAATTGACCGGCAGATTCCACTTTTTAATGAGTTGGACTGCACTACGCCATTCAGGGTTGGCGAAGAAATTATTATCCAGTACCTCAATCCACTTCCCCCGGGGGTTGAGATCCATAGGCTCGACTGCACGAATTGATCCCTCTTTATCACCGACCACACAAAACGGACACCGCCTGATACAACCGCGGGAGAAATACTGAATTGAATAATTGCAGGATGGATACAGACTATAGTCGGGGGTGCTGACCGCTTCGATCTCCGCCGGCAGAACAGTTGTCAGATCAAAACCAGTTCCGCCGCATATCATGTCATTTGTCACCATGGACCCATCGGAAAAGGTGAATATCTTCGAAGCATACACTTGATCGTAGTGCCCCCGGAGGAGTGGGATATACGGATCTACAGCATGCCCCTGTTTCCTGTGCCAGGCTGAAATCTTCATGAGAGCGAGGTTCGGGAACCTCCCGTCAATGTCATATATGCCTATTTTCATCGAAATATCTGACTGTACTCCCGCTGATTCTCGGCCACCGGTATCGGTCGGGTTCGGTCGCGCCTCCATGCCTCCAGCTCCGCTCCAAAATCTTCGGCCGGCACCCCCACATACAGCGTCCCGTTCACGGTCGCCAGGGGCCGCCCCCCGCGGTCGGTGCCCGCCGGGGTCCCGGACCGGTCAATGTACTCGATGTCCCGTTTATGGACGCCCGCCGTGCGGTCCGCCTCTTGCTGGTCCTCCCGCTGCCGGATCCGCTCCCGCTCCTCGTCCAGCTCGCGCTTGAAATCATCTGGAAGATATTGCTCCATGTCCTTGGTATTTTTATATTCGATGCGCCCCGTATCCTCGTTATACGACTCGGCCTCGGGATGAAATCGCACCAGGTGAGCCTTATTCCAGGGATGGGCCGGGGTACATAACCGCCACTGCGCCTGCCGATATCCGACGTTATTCTTACCCTGCCAGACGGCAATATCAGTATGCGGGTCTTTTATACCCCTGCTGGATAGGCTGTCATCGTCCTCGCCGCCCACCATTTCCATGGGAATAAGCCGGGCCACGCGCCCCTGGTGGGCTTGACACCACGGGCAGGTTCCGCCGGTGAAAATCATGTACACGGCCTTGGACTGGTCACGCATGCTGTGCATGGCCTGGTCTTCGTAGGCGGCCATCTTCCCCTGTTCGTGGATCATGGCCAATTCGGTATTGGCCACCCTCCTCCAGTCCCGGAGCAATGCCTGTGCCGTATACTGTTTCAGGTCCGGATTCTCGTCCTTCATCCAATAAAGATTGCTTGCCAGCTCCTGCGGGGTCAGCCCCAGCTTGTCGGCCTTGACCACCTGCTGCCGGATAGCCTCTCGCACGTCGTCCTTGACCCCCTGGACGTATTGCGCGGCCCCCGCATACGCCCTGGTTATGGTCTTCTCAATCTCTTTATTCACCCGCCTATGGCTCGAGGCCTCGCTAAACGTCCGCGGCAGGGGTCCAACCTCATGCTCGACTTGCTCATAGCTCTTTTTCCCGTACTCATGGACCCGCTTCTGTTGGTTCTCGGCCTCGGCGCTGGCCAGGGCTAGCAGCACCCCTTTGACGGCCATTTCCTCGTTAACCCCGTTCAGATAGGGGCGCATGTACTGGACCACTTGGTCTTCGAACTTATCCCATTGACTCTGGGTCATGGGCCGTCCCTTTTTATACAGGTTCATGCCCCGGACGGTGAACGGTTTCGGATGCAGGTGTTTTCCTATGTACCCCCGGATCTTGTCCACCAGGCCGGAGAGGATACCCTTGGAAAGCTGTTCCGGGGGCTTGACCGCCATATTCTCGGGGTCGGGGATCCCCAGGTTGCGGACGACGCCGTGAAAAACATTCAGAATGACCGCGGATATATAGGCAGACAGGTCATCGGCCAGGTCCTCCAGATATTTCAGGGAATCATCTTCATGGGGATGGTTATCGATCATGCCGATAGCAGTTCCGGATTTTGATAAATGTTCCCAGCATACTTATAATGCCGGGAAGCAAAATGTTGATCAAAAATATATGAGGTTATTTCTGTAAAACCATAGGCGGCTATATCCTCATGCCATATGACAGCAAGCCCCTTGTCAGTATCAAAACGTTGAATGATATCACCCTCGTAAATCTCCTCACCGTCTTTATCTTTCAACCCCGTGAACTGCATGACCCGGCAACCTTTATGGATCATCCGTGAAAACTCCGAAAAATCCTTTATATCCCATTCCGTGATACACGGGAAATAATGCATCTCTCGGTTATCCCAGACACGTAATTTTAATTCTTTGGTAGATGCGCTATTCATTAAATTATTCTCCCTTTCAATGCCGGATCCCGCGCTCCATCAAATTATAGGAATAATCATATATGTCCCGCGCCTCTCGCGCTACAAACATGATCGCTCGATCGATGGTCAGTCCCCGGCTCTGGGCGATGCAATCAATGTCCGCCCGCGGATACCACATGAGACGGACCATGTGCTCAACCCGTTCGGCCGCGAAATAAACCGCCTGAGCATGAAGATTATAGGTGAGGATTGAGTCCTCCAGGAGCCGGGTCACGACCTCTTGTAATTCCGGGGTATCGAACTTGTCCAGAAAATAGACGGTCGGCAGGTCATCGCCCAACATCGTCGGCGGGATATTGCGCATTGATGGAATTTGTTGTGCGGGCATTGGTCTAATACCTCCCTTCCGGTAGCCGAATCTTTTTGTAAATCTGGATCCATTCCTTATACGTGTCGTACAGGTCCGCGAAATACCGGTACTGCGCCTTCATCCGGTCCAGTCTGGCCGATTCCTCATGGAGCATGAACTTGATATGCTTGAACTTGTCCGATTTGACGATGCCCACGGCCTCCAGCACGTCCTCGGTCAGGTCGCAGGCCATCTTGTTGGTAGCCTGGTTGTAGGCTTGCTCCAATTGTACCGCCTCGGTGCCGGCCAGCAGCTTTAATTCGGTAAGGACCTGAATATTGACGGCCAGCTTAAAAAGCTGGTCGTCAACATCGGTCGATCCCGCGATAACCTCAGTCGGATTCTTGACCAGGACCAGTTTGTGCTCCTGCTCCTCGATCTGCTTGATGAGATTTTCAAGGGACTGGATCATCGGTCTACCAGTTCCAATTTGGCTTTGGGCTTGGAAGCCTGGGAATCCTCTTCATCGCCCCCGGGCGCGGATCCTGTAACGGGCTGAGATTTTGATTCATCGATTTCCCGTTGCTTCGCCATCGCCTCATCGAAAATCCGGAACTGGTTCTCGAGCTTCTCCCGGTGCTCAGCGCTCATGTGCGAATACTCGCAAAATACCGGAGTTTCGTTAAAATCGGCCAGGGTATACCGCTGATTGAGGGTATCCAGAATCACCCAGTTCATGATCCGCATGGTCCGGATGACAGCCTCGACCTGCTCACGTCCCCCGGATCCCAGAGCCGGGAAGTGCTCGACCGACCACCCGCGGTTGGGGGACAACATCTGCAGGAACAGCTCACCCTGGCGCTCCAGTAACCACGCGGTGAGTCCGCCATGTCCCAGCCAGAAGGCAAAAACAAAATCGTTTTTTTTCAGTTTTTCCACAGTACAATCTCCTTTTTGTGTTTATGATGCAGGGTGATCCCCGGTTTCTATTATTGCTGCCTGCAGATAGCGCGCGGCATCAGTTCCGCCGGGGATCATAACAAATAGTTTGGTAACTATAGTGTTTACTTGCTGTTTGGTGATTCGGGCCATGCCCAGGCTCTGCCATTTACCGCCGGACCGCTCAATATCCAGTAAAAATGTCACCAGGGACACAAACCCAACCATGGTCTCGGCGTACAAAGTGCCATCAATATGCTCATGGGCGTCGATAATAGCCGCTAAAACTGGTTTCGGATCTGCCATGGTACACTCCTTAAAATTCCGGTAACTCTCTCCGCGCCGGTTGCCGTTAAGTGCTTGGGCGCGGAGGGAGGCAGGTAAAACCTGGTCACTGTAAATTCCTGCGTTTGATCCCCGGAGTCTTGGTATGTCCGGGATCTGGGCGCGGATAGGATCGATCCTACTCTGGTGATGCCATATCTCGCCAGGGCACTGAATTGATATTATCTCACACGTTGCCGCACGTCTCTCCGTGCTGCCGCGCCTTTTCGCTCTGAGCGGATAGCGGGGGTCGAACCCGCGACACCCTGCTTGGAAGGCAGGGACTCTCCCATTGAGCTATATCCGCAATGCATACTTCAATTATCCTGATTCAATATGATTACCGGGCCGTCCGGTTGAACTAAACCCGGGTGGATGCCTTCCTGCCGCGCTAGTGGTTTTGGGCAGATCACACAGGGGTCAGGATAGACCACACTATCAAAAGTATTCTGATAATATGTTTTTTCAGGTTCAAAAGGACGGCACTTTATAAGTCCACTCAGCCCACGACCTATAATGACATCAACTCGATTTGCACAATTCCGGCAGGTATCGATCGACACGATATGACTCATATCTTATCCCCCATCATGCGTAACCCCTTGATATATTCCACCAGACCGTCCAGGCTGTCACGCAGCTCAAGGTGGTGCCCACCATGCGCCAGAATATCGTCCCGGAACCGCTCCTGGTCCTTGCTCAACGTGTCGCCCCCCACCTTGACCTCAATCCAGAGCGTTGTCCCGCACTTGACCGCGGTCATGTCCGAGGCCCCGGGGTAGGTGTGCCGCCCGCTCTTGCTGCGCCCCTCGACGTTCGGGTACACGAACCACCCGGACCATTCCAGAAACTCGGTGGCCATCTTCATAAGCGCAGTATGATTGGTCATGACAGCTCCCGGGCCAAGGTCATGAGAATGGTCTTTGCCGTGTCCAGTTGGGAGAGTACCGGCAGCACGTCTACCAGCGACTCAGGGTGCTTTGACAGCTTCCGGACATCTCCTTTTATGATCAGCAGGGTCCGTGCCATAACCTCCAACTCGATTTGAATTTCGGGTATTGTCATAGTTCGCGCCCCACTAAAAGAGTCCGAGCGCGGATCGGTGTTTGGGCCTTCCCGAGGTCGTCCAGAGCCTCATCAAGCGCTCCATCCATATCACCGCCAGCACTACCAGCGTCCCCGCCCCCCATAGGGCCATTATCTTGATCGTCTTCCACATCACCATAACCTCCCATGTCGTCATCGACCTCAGGCGCTCCCTGGTCTTGGTTTTGAGTCTTCATCTGAACGAACTGCAGATAGGTCGGGTCCAAAATCACCTGACCCATCCCATCCGGGAGCGGCGGCAGATCGTCCTCGGCCCGAATCTCGTCCACGGTCATATACGTTTTGACCCGCTCAGACTTATTTTTCTGTTCGAACTCGCGGTCTTTCGGGTCCAGGCCCGTAAACTCGAAGATATACTGGTCGGCCCATCCGCCCATTCTCAAGATCTTGTTATTGACATTGGCATGGGTCCCCAGCAGGTCGATCAGCCCCCGATCCTTTGAAAACTGCTGGCGATCGGCAGAGTTCTCGGTCAGCGCATTGGTCGTGGAGAAAAACTTGAGTCCGGCCTCCATGAGATCGAACCCGAATATTGACCCGGTAAGGCTGGCAGTGAACTCAAGGAATTTCTGATATTCCATGTCCCGATTGGATTTCAGGAAGTCCAGGACGCTCACCCTCCCGTTCAACATCGGGATCCGGTAGGCCCCTTGGACCCCGGAGAAATTGGCCAGCCATTCCTCCTGCAGGTCTTTCAGCGCGTCCGTATCAAAATCCCCTGACTCGAACGCCAGACCTATTTTGGGGATCGTGGCACCGTTAAATGCCTGGGAATTATAGGCCAGAGCGAACAGGAAGGCGGTGATCACGTTCATCGCCTGCTCGGTGCACGAATAGCCATACCCAGCATACCGAACGTCCACCCGCTTGCTCATGAAGTCGAATATGAGGTCCTTTTGCCGGAAGGCGGCGCACAGCCGGCCGTCGATTTCCTGGACGAACCGTATCTCTTCTTTGGGCGGGAGGTTATCGATCTTTGACTGGGCCAGCTTCTCGCTGAACTCGTCGTTCATCATAATAGCCCGGGGGTCAAAGTCCGATTCAGTCCCGCGGTAGCCGCCGGGGACCACCCGTTTGATAGTAGCCCCGTCCACGGCCCAGAAGTCTACGAGCCGATCCCGTTTGTCCCGGCGCAGTTCAATGGCCACTTTGTCGATCGTATAATACTCCCTGGTCGTTTTCTGCATCACATCGAGCAGATTATCCTCCCGTTCTATGGCCTCCGGGAAGTCATTGCGCCCGGTGTTATAAAACCACTCTTCCAGCCAGGCCATTTCCTTTCTTTGATCCTTGGTCGGGTTTTTCTCCTCGTTTTTCATCCGTATCCGGAAACCTGGCTTCTCCGTATCCTTTGAAGATTGCGAGAACGCGCGGATCTGCCGGCAGCGGGTATTAATGATCGTGGATATGATCGGGTTCCGCTCCTCGCACTTCCGGAGCTTGTAGTCGGGGATGTAACTGAACTGCTCTTTTATCCCCCGGCTGGTGTATAATTCCAGTTGGCTTTCCAGCAATGCTTTCAGCGGCAGCATGCTGGTCCCGCCGGCGGTCCCCGGGCTTTTACCGTCTCCCTTTTCTGCCTTCAGCATCCCGAGATGGCCCACCAATTGATCGAGGCTGATGTTTAAAAACTTCGCTGTCCGTTCGAGTTGTTCCTGATTTTCCATTGTTACCGCCTGCCTAATATTACACCCGGCACCCGCCGTTTGATTTCCTCTATCTTTTGTTGAAAGGCTTCCCGTTCATTGAGCTGCGCCTTTTCCTGTTTTTCTTTATACCCTGTTGGCATTATGACGCCGGGCGATCTGAATACTGGAAAGAACTCCAGGGCCAGATATCTCAGCGCGTCCATGCAATCGTCGTCTTCTTTCACCACTTCCCGGTCCTTTGCCATCCGGGTAGCGGGGTCCGCCCACTTGTAACTGTAAAACTCAGCGATCGTATATCTGCATGAACGAAATATCTTGATATTCGGCTGCGGCTTACTCTCGTCGAATTGTAACAACTCCGTTACCCGGTCGATGCCTTTCAAGACCTCTTTGTCCGCCGGGCTGGTCATGATCCCTTCTTCGTGCAGCGTCTCCCGGTCCTCTGCATCATGGTCGGCCACGGTCTTGGCAATATGCGTGTCGCCGGTCATCTTCTTGATTATGCCCGCATGCTTCCGGACCGTCGTATTAGTTAAATAATGCTCCTGGTATATGTATAACGTCTCGTTGCTGTCGTCATAAGCCCCCCACAGACACACGAAGGGGTGGGTAAATCCAAAGTCAATGGCCCGTTTGCGCTTCCATTCCGCGGGGATATCGAAGTCGTCAACGAGATGCACTGTTTCATCGATGTTATAGACAAGCCCTTCGTAGGATCCATACTCTCCGGTATAAAAACGCCGGCGCAGGCCCGGGGAGAGGGATTTGAGGGTGTCGATATAGCCCTCGGATAGGTTCGCCTCGTTGTCCTCCGGCTTGAAATGGAGGAAGGCATATCGGTCATAATCTGTTTTGGGATCTCCGGTAATCGGGTCCAGGCCCATCCGGAATAATACGTTGGTCCAGTTGTTCTTGACCGTGGGGTTGAGGTCACAGATGAATTTAAGGGGGATAGGCTGCCCGTTCGCGCCCTTCGCGGTATCATTAAGCCGGGAGAGTAACGGTTCGATATGGCTGTACTTGTTCTCATTCGCCTCGGTGATGAATATGGTCGCATATTCAGCGGCCAGGATTGAATCTATTCTACTCGGCTCCAGCCCCCCCAGGATGACGATCGAGCCGTTTTTGTACTTAATGATGCCTTCATTGTCATTGATCTTGCACAGGCCCAGCTTTTCGTCTTGACGGGCCAGCGGCAGGATCGTCTGCAGCCATATCGTCTTTTTGGCGTTCGCAAAACTGTACCGGGCGATTAAATGTTTGGAACCCGAGAAGTACCGCGCCCGCCATAAGATGAAAAAGACGGCTAAAAACGTTTTCCCGGACCGGCTGCCTCCGTAAAACAGGATGAACTTACGCTGGACACCTCGGAGCAGCTTACGCCCTTCCTCTTGCTTTGGATTCCAGACTACACCAGGGTCAAAGCGCCCCGCCCTATTCCGTCCGGCCATCCCATTCTTCGGTGCCCGGGGCATTGACATAATACACGTCCCCGGTATGAACGTCTCCGTCACTATATAATCCGAATATTTTAGCCAGTTGCTCCGCGGCTTTGAGCGAGTCTTTCATTTCCACCCGCATATTGACCGTTGTTTCGATCTCATCGAGCTTCACATACCGCCGGGTGGTCTTTTGCATGGTAATCGATTTGACCGGACGCCCATCGACCTTTTTAGAGTCAATGATCTCCACGCCGTCCGGCCCCCAGGAACACACGTCTTTGAGATCCGAGTGGGCGACAATCTCCAGTAACCGCCGGGTCTTGAGCTTGGCCTCCTCGATGTCTTCCTCAAACATTTCTGCACATTTCTCTTGGACGGCCGCTTTTACGTCAGTATTTGACAGTAAATTGCTCGCAGACTGACGCGCCCCCTTTTTAGAATAGCCGGCCCGGATATAGGCCTGGGTAGCGTTCAGGTCTTTAACGTACTCAAGGACAAATTTCTTATGCTTGTCCTTGAGTGTGTCAAAAACCCGTTCTTTGGTTGCTCCTGAATCGCTCATTGCAGTTTCTTTTTACCGAATAGTCCTTTTGATTTCTTGGCCCGAGCTGCGTTCTCGTCATCAATTTGCTTGTGGATCATCGAGTGTTTTATCTGCTCAAGGATCCCGATCACTTGGCCATGGGTTAGCCCGGTAACAGCCACTTGGCTTCGCATTATTCCATCTGAGCCTTTTTCAGACACGATCGACAATGCTGGTCCGCCCATCGGGCCGGGTTTACCCATCTCAACGTTTTGATTTTCTTTCATACTTCCTCCAGTGCTTGATGTTTATTTTTTTCCCGGCTGGTCTTTCCAGATACCCTGCACATTATTATACCCTTCGCAGGTGGACAGCGCCAGACGGTTCTCGAACTCCTGGCGGCTTATCAGCTCGGTGCGCCACGATGATATACAATTATCCACCCCCCGCCAGCCGTCCGGGTCCAGGATCCGCACATTGCACAACTCATACCAGTCCGCGCTGGTCCGGAGATCACCCGCGGCCATAAACTTACGGATCACCAGGTCATAACCCCACATCAGGAGCAATCCCCCGACAACGGATGTCAGAAGGCCCAGGAGGATGCCCAGCTTGACGATGGCGACAGCACTCCATACCCAGAAGGCCAGCAGCATGCTTATATCCATGACTTTTGTGCGTTTCATGGCTTCAATCCCTCCATTCTTCCATCATCGTCCCTGTGGATAATCATGGCCGCAACATTGATGTTGCTTGGTACGATGGCCATCCCCTGTTTTGTGTTTCCACTGGCGGTCGGGGCAACTCTTGGGATTATCTACAGGGATGATGACATAGAATTTCACGGCTTCCACCCCTCCCCTTCCGGGGTCTCCATGATTTCGGTATCATAAAGCCCGGCGGCGAACTTGCCCAGCTCCTCCCGGTTCTCGAGGATGGCCCGGACCTTGTTTTTACTGATGCTGAACCCGCCTTTCATGAAATTACCCTTGATATGGACCATGGGCTTCCCCTTGTAGGTGTAATAATACCCCACTTCGGGCTTAATCTCCTCCGGGGCCGCCGGCTTGGTTATCGGTATACGGGGCATGGGATTAATGCACTGCGGCCGCGGCGTCGGCTATCGCGGGATCCTGGGGATCGGGGATAATCGGGGGAACCATATCCTTCCCCTCATCAGGGTTCTGGGCTTCATCCGGACCAGATGACTTGGCGTCCTTTCCCGCCTTGGTGCCGGCTTTTTTACTGCCTTTCCCAGCTTTTTGCAGGGCCTTCGCCTCGGGATCCACGTCACCCTCGGTTTCCTCCGGCTCGCCCGTCTCCTGAAACGGATTGGCGATCAGAACAAAATTGGTGTTTTCGTTCAGGACCACCACGTCATCACACTGTTCGGGGTTCATAATCGCCGTATGATTCCAGAGACGAACCAGGGAGACGAACCCGGGCTGTGACTTCATTGAGTTCAGGTCCAGGCCGGGCAGGAGCACAGACCACATTTGTAAATAATCAGAAAAATTCCTTGGTGATTTCATTAGATCCTCCAGTACAGTAATAGTATTTTATGCCGCTTTCCTACGTTTTATGACGGCCATTTCTTTTGCGTCCTTCATCCCCCGCCAGCTCGTATAGAGAGGCGTCAGGTTTTTAGTCCGTTTGTCATTTACCTCTTTGGATATCTTGGGGACGTGCATCCACAGGACCCCATGCTCCCGGCAATAACGCCGGCGATCGGACCGATTCGGACGGGAGATGGCGGCGCGGACATGCGACAGATAAGTATCAATACGAGCTTTTTGAAGTCGTTTCGAACGGCTCAGTTCATTACGGCGAGCGAGTTTTTTCATATAACTGCGGTATCTCTGTTTTAAGGTCATGGCCTACCCCTTCCCGATTTTTTTGGAGTGCTCAAGGTAAATATCAATAGCAGAACCTGGCATAAGAGTGAGCCGGCGAGAAGTGATAAAAAACGTATCAAATACAGGAATATACTTGTGGGATGTTGCAAAATCTACAAGTTGCTGGCCGGTCATGATGAATATATTGGGGTTACACTCAGGCGGAAGTTTTGCAAGGAGCCTATCCTGGAGCCGGACCGGCCACATCTTGATCCGCTCATATTTTGCAAGTTGTTCCGGTGTAATATCGCGCTTGAGATCAGAAAAGAAGACTTCATATTTAGCAGAAAGATCAATCTTGCGGTCGTAAAAGTTTACATAACCCATATCCGATCCACCAGTAGATTTAAAAATGTCATATTCATAATATCAATATTTTTATTAAATATAGATATTATCAATATTTATGTCAAAACATTACTGGTGGTTATGAAGAAAAATGTGAGGTGGTTTATTTTTGGATCTCAATACCTAGTGCAGATAATTTTTTACGCAAGTGGGTGCGCCAGTAATATGCGCCCTCTCCTTCTTCCCGTTGCGGGAACGTAGTATAGCCAAGGAGCCATTCAAATATTTGCATGATCTCGACACTGGGTGTGGCTGGATCCCGCTCCAGACGATTGATCCGTTCGATTAAATACTCAACTGCCTCCGCCCGGGACTTTCTCCCTTCATATCGGAGATTTGCCACCATGGAAGAAAAATCTTTTAAATTTTTATCCCAAGGCCAATCTTGAGGTGAGTAATTGGTTCTCCCATGTATTTCATCTGTCATTTTTGTCCCCCGGTTGCTTCATGCTTTGGAGTCATCTCTCCCGATCCATAACAAGAGGATGAGCAGCTATCTATACAAGCGGCCGTACACGACCCAACACATAGATACCCGCATGACCCTTGCGGAACATTCCCTGTTTTGATGGCCCGAACCTCCTCCTTGTGCTTGCGCTTTATCATCTGCGCCTCGGTAATGGCGCTCACATACTGCATCCCACAATAAGCGCACTCACCATCGCGGCCATCATGCAGCGGCGCGCCACATCCTTTACATTGTGCCATATCATGTCTCCTTAACAGGTTATTATTAAACACTCAATATTATCCGCAGTATGGTTCAACGGGTCATGCTGATTTTTTAACATAGTTTTAATTTCTGGTTTCATTATCAGTCCATTTGGTGCTTGTATCTGGATCTGTTTTTCCCTGATCTCACTGGGATAATTTTTTAATCGCTTAATCAATTCATTAACTGTCATTTCTCTACCACCCTCGACCGCATAGGCTGTCATTTCCCTTTTGCCGCATCTTCTTTATTTTTTAACCGTTTTTTATTTAACTTTAAAAAATATTTCTTAACCAATTTAAATCTCTTGCTTTGTTGTTTCTTCATTTCCCTTCCTCGACAATGCGTTTTATTTATAATTCCCTATATCTGTTATTTTATAATCTCGTTTTTTTATAGGTATTCCTATCCAGACATAAGCACCATTTGTTGTTATCGATCCGATTGCGCGAACAGGCTTTTTTATTTGTTGTGCGATATTTATTATTTCATAAATATCCTTGGCAACGTCAGATTCAATTTTAATCAATAACTCGTCATCTCGGATAAAACTTTCGTATTTCACAACTTCCCCTCCGTCTCGGGCGCGGGCCAATGAAGAGCCTCGTCATCTATGCATGCAATGGCAAAATGACACACCGTGGCAACATCAAGTAACTCGTCCCGAATTGACCGTAAATCGTTTAACTTCACAGCCTCTATTACCTCGTGGTATTCTTCTGCCAGGGTCCCTAATATTTCATGGCTTGATACAAAAGACCCGTGCCCCTTCTTAAGCAATGCATCAAGGGTATGATTCTTGATTGCATCAAGCGCATCATAGACAGATTTATAGCTGATTATCATTCTTCCATTGTCAATAACACACATTATGTTTTCTCCTTCTCGGGCGCGGCGAGGATCGGCTTAAATTCCGGGCAATACCACTTTTTCGGACTTTTACCGTTTGGGATGTACCCGCACCCTTTTATATTTTTATTGTTTTGGTTTGTGAAACGATAACATATACTGCAGCGCCTATCTCGCCAGGGGTGGGGATTGCCACGACACAAGCATATTGGTACCGAGGGGTAACCCAACGTATCATCTCTATAATGTGGACATTTATCATCGGTCATTTCTATTTTCCGCCTCTCCCGAATATATATCTCTGACCTTCCAGGCATCAATCCAACTTATTGTCTCACTTCCTAATATCTGGCCATGGGCATCAATGATCCCGGGGAAAGCAGCCTCAGAATACATCATGAGACTCTGATAATCAAATGGGTATTTTAAATAATCATATAACACCGGATCCATATAATAAAACTGCGATCTTACCAGAGGGTCAATAATTTTATCCACGGCCACAGCCATATAATAATCACGATCCGGACGGCATATTTCATGTATCAAACCTAGAACATGACCGAACTCATGCAATAAGTCACCTTGGCGAAATGAATTTATTAAAATAAAATTAATACTGTTCTGGTTATATCCAGTCCATTTGGCTCCCATATATTCGTTATTATGAATCAGGTAGAGAGGTTCGGTCGTAGTCGGTCCATAGTGCTCATCCATGAGGATAAATGAGATTTTATTGTCCGCTGCCGCCTCCCATGTTTTCATGGCAACAAATATTGCGGCCGTCTCTTCGACGGTGAAGCCGGCCATCGTAAAGGGTATCCGTCCACCGGGCCATGGTTGGCTATCGGGAATATGTTGACATCCGATCAGCCACAAGGCACCGATTATAAGAACTATTTTACTGTTAATAGCCATATTGATTTGACCTCATCATATTTGATTTTCCCGCCTAGTATCAAGTCATCCCATATCCGAGCCAGCAGCGCGCGGGCCATCTCCGGGTTGTTCCCGATATTGAATGAACTATTGCACGTGTCGCAGCTCAAAACAATATTCCATCGATGATGAATAATCAGATCCATGACCCCCGGACCGATACTGATGCCATCTTCCCGGAGCCAGTTTGCCAACATGGCCCGATTATCCTTGCCTTTTCCAATCCGATGGGCCATCTGCCAGCCCCGTCGCTGGCACTTCTGGCAGTGCCCGCGATCGCGCTGCGCGATGTACCGGCCCTGCTCCTCAATCAAAAAATTTGTGCGTTCGCTCATTGAGCGTATTTCCTTTCAAGAAAATACAGTTCGCCTTTAACCTCGCCAAGCTCACTTTCCATTTTAACTAATCGCTGTATGCCATTACTGCTTAATGCCTTATTACTCTTGGCGATCAAGCTCAAGAGATTTTTTTCTTTTGCGGCCAATGGTTTTAAGAGTTTGGCGGTTTCTGCCCATGGAAGTTTGCGCTCAATAATTAACTGAGCATCGCGTCTGTTGTCAAATAATTCGGAATAATGGTTTCCGAATAATAGGGATCGTAATTCGCTGATATCATGCTCCAGGGTCTTCTCGATCGCCTTATAATGTTTCAAACGATAGTTTATGGACATTTTGATTCCTATCTTTATTAAAAAACCGGAACGGGGCTTGTTCGGGGCCATTCTGGAGGAGTGGGGTTTCGAAGGATCCCACCCCGTTCCGGGGATTAAACTATTTTAGACCACGTAGTCCATTACCTCGGCTGTCAACACCGCGCATTTTTTTGAAAAATGTACCATGTCGGCCAGAACCATAGGCAGCGCCTCACCCGTCTCCGGGTTTAAAAACGGCGTATAGGTATCAATCTTCCGTGGGTTCCAGATCGAAAGCTGCAGTCCCCGGAGAGTGGCCATTTCATCCTTCCACTGTTCTCTCGTTTTTTTGATTATTGCCAGCGCACCAAGATATACAGGGGGGATAAGCAAGATCCACGATAGCGGCAACAGTGCATGTAATCTGATCATGCCAGGTTCAGCATTATTCATTAAGCTGCGTAATGAATAATTACCGCCCGTGCTGACACCCTGCCTGATGTTTTTTATTAGATTATACACAACCCATCCGATGCCCATGAAATAATCCGCCCATTCATCGGCCACAGTCCCCGGAACTCCGAAATTCAACACGATAGTATTGAACTCGGACATCGCCTTATAATTATCGAAAGTCGTTATCTCTGAATCCCCCACCAACACGCTGCGGGCACCGCCGAATAGTTTGGCCATCTTCAACATGAACACAAACTGCTTATGCCGGCGCTCCGGGCCGCCTGTTGTACCCGCCTTGACAATGTGCCGGAAAATATTGTACCATAACCACTGAAAAATCTTGTTTCGCATACGCTCTCCTTATTGTTTTAATAATCAAAATGTGTTTGTAAATCATGCAAATTTTTGATCCAAATACATTCAATGCGTCTTTTGGCTCCATACCCCGCTGCGTTGGTATATGATTGACGCTCAACACGCTTCCAGCATCTATACAATTCATCATATAAATCTGATCGATATCCGCTTATAATCACATTCCCTTGGAGCTTATGTATTGCATCGGCCAATTCCCGATGATCCTTATCACTCATCTCAAATCGATAGTCTACCCCCTTGCCGCGCGAACCGGCGGTATATGGAGGGTCGCAATAATGGAGCGTATCTGGTCGGTCATAATCCTTCATGACTTTAATTGCGTTTCGATTCTCAATGGAAACACCACGCAATCTATCGATTATTGCAAGCAATGCTTGCGGGTAATTCATCCAATCATGAGGAGGTATAGACCCTCTCCGCACAACGTCCATTCTGAACCCCGTTATTTTTTTCAAAACAGCATTGCTACCAAACCCCATGAACGACCTTACTACTGTCCGTCGGGCTTGTTCAATAAGATCATCGGTCATGTGATAGGATAATTCAAACTCGGATCGAGAAAATGGCGTGAGTTCCAACAATCTTTTCAGTTCGGGACCATGATCACGGGCTATTTTAAACAAATTCACAATTTCATTATCAAGATCATTATATACCTCAGAAAAAGACCGTTCTTTTCTCAACAACACAGACGCACCGCCCCCGAACGGTTCCACATATATGCGATGCGGTGGAAAATGCTCAATAATCCACGGGGCCATCATCCATTTCCCGCCATGGTATCTCAAAAGAGGACGCTTTATTTTTTTATTGATGGCATTCATTATTAATCGATCCGATCCGTTTGAATGATATTACCCATACATATGGATTAACTACCCATGAAAAGCCGCGCTCTTTATTTATTGAATCCCATAATTCCGTGAACGCACATACCCAACAATCAGCCCATCCGGTTTCATGTGCGAGACCATAGGGATCGGGATTTTCTCCGTCCTTGATGATTCCATCTGGGCCGTGCCGGTGTGGGTATGCATGGGGAGTCCCCTCTCGTTGAGCATCTTCATTGGTTACCGATTGCAACCGTTCCACTCGGACCTCGGTAATTTGCAATATGATTCGAGCAGCCCAGCGGGGCATGAACCGGGGTGAACGCTTCCGGCCCGGATTTCCGAAACTGGCAATATCATCATCCCCCCATGATCTATAGGTTCCGTCAATGGGATACCATAGAGGACAAGGGGGGTAATGAACATTAAAACTATCCGGACCAGTTGAATATCCCGCCTCTTGGGCCTTGGCCTTAATTTCGGTGGCATTATATTTGTCGAGGTTTGATCCGGTTTGCCATGTCTCTTTCACATACAGACTGTCGCCGGGTTGACCATAGGGGCATGAAAACGGAAGACCAACTGCGACTCCCCCACACTGTGTGTATGTATATAACCCATCGGGGCGGCGGTAGATTCCCCCATTTGATTGATTTTTCGCCACTCTCCTTGTCATCGTTTTCCTGCCGTCGAGGACCGCCTGTATCATATCGCCAGTGAATAATATACCTGTTTCTTTCATTGAACCTCTCCCCGGATTGTTTCGATATTAGTCAACAACACTTCAAGAGAACGTTGGGCATTCTGAATATTTATCTCAACCTGCGGGTCAATAGCCCCGGCGAGTGTCTTTTTAATATCATCCAGCTTTTTTGTGATATGCCATGCACTCTCTTTACTGTCTATTCCCATGGGGGCTAGAATCGCTGTGATCTCGTCCCATTTACGATCCCATGCCTCTATCCTGCGCTTGAGCATTCTATTTTCATTTTCTACCTGCTCAATGCGATCCTTGATCGTCTTTTGTAAGGATTGGGAAACCGAATACCCGAGGTTATGGTCAATTTTCTTATCCTCCAACCATTGCCGCCAATAATCCCGCTTGTCCTGGTGCCATTCTTTCGTTATTTTTGTGCGGCACATGATGATATACAATAAAAGATCGGTTGGCGGCTTAATCTCCCGGTAAGGGGCTTTTTTTATGATAAATAACTTGGTCCCGTTCGTGGATGGTGACATCAGGCCTATTTCCGGATGAAGCTCGTCCGGGGAGATCATCCCTTTCGGGGCGACTACATAGATCTGATTGCAGAGATCCAGGTACAGGTGCATTTTCTGGTCTTTGAGAAAATCTGATCTCGATACCTTGATCTCATATCCAGTAAACGTCATTTTTTTCCACGACCGGTTCATTACCCAGGCGTCAAGCCGCAGGTGGTTGGAAAACCAGGTCGATCCGTCCTTGCATTCAGGGATAAAAATATCTTCATGGTGTTTAGTCGCCAAAAGGTCGAGAATCTGGTGCGCTGATATCGTGGATGCCATTATTGCTTTACCTGAGTATTTTTTAGTTTATCCTGTTGTGCGTTTTCCAGTTTATCCAGTAGCATTTTATATCCCCATTCGGTTATCATCCCGTCTGACTCGAAAGCGGTTTTCGGCAACCACAGCTCCTCGCCATGCCATGATCGCAGGAGATAGGCCTTGGATGTCTCGCGCAGGACCTCCAGCTCATAGTCGTTTCCGGATCCCGCGAGGCCGACGTACAGATTATCGCTCATAGCCGCTTTTCCATAAGTGCATTCGTTGTTGTAGTTGCATATCCTGTGAAATGGATATATGACGGATACATGGATCTAGCATGACCGGCTGCAATCTGATTGTCATTTTAGAATGCAATGCTTTTTGTAACATGGCATTTACCTCATGTCTACGTCGCTCAATCCGGGCCGCCTTCTGTCGTTGCCATTCAATTAGAAATTCTGATCTCATTATAATTCTGCCTTGAGTGTATTGATAAAATCACCGATATCATGCAAACATCCGACGCTATAAACCGCCTGTACCGTGGGATAATAACAGTATTGTCTCCAGGAACCGTTCCAACATATTTTCCCAAGTTCCACATTGGAATTATTATTCCGGCACGACCAGACAGAGGTTTTCGGTTTATCCTCAATTTTTTCGAAATGAATATATTGGTATGTGGTTTTCATTTTATTCCGAACTCCTGCATATCTCTCATGCATCTTCGCAAAATGCTGGTCATCGACCCGTCCAGTTCGCTGGCCGCAACAATCCCGTGCTCTGTTTTGACGATGGGTAAAAATCCATGGATATCATCCTTATCCACTTCCCAGATAAAGTCACCCCGGCGGTCATGGTGCGCCAGTACCAGGTAACCACTACCGTCTACCGCTATATCCATCACCGTTAGAGTTTTCCCAGAAAGGGCCTCCCGGTAATCGGCGGACATAGAGTGGCCATCGATAAAATATGCCGGACTATCCGAGGGCATAGCGGACTTTGTTAAAATCTTTTTGGTTAATACGGTTCCTTGGGGGTTCATGATCGTTCGGCCTCCTGTTTGTAGTTGAGTGCCCTGTCCATGGCCAGTTTCACATCAAATGTTTTCCGATGCTCCGGTAATTTATCCCACATTTTGACACAAGCGTTCAGGTCGGCGGCATCATGGGGTAAGATTTGATCCCAAAGATGACGTATTTCGTATGCAATTTCAACAATTGAGTTACTGGACGCACCGCAGTCCCTATTCTCGGTAAAATTTATTGTCCCAGCCTGGCTGGCGCGAGGAACAAGAAATTCTATGTCTTTAAACAACAAGTCCATCGTGTTCATGCCCGTGCCTCCGGGAACTCCTGGACTATCTCAGGATAGATAGCTCGCAGGTTATTTTTTAAAAATACCGCTGGGATCCCACTTGTTCCGTGCAATATTTCTCGTATCCACGCCGGGTCTGGCACAACCTTCCCTTTCCGGATTCCTGTCTCTGCGCCTACAATCAGCCAGTCGATATCAAGTTTTTTGATAATATTCCTGGGGATTCTCTCCATAATCGGCTCGATCGACATAAATACCCGCGCCCAGCAATTCATGTTTCCAAGTTTTTCCCCACGCTCGGCAACCTCACCGGCGGTCGTAGCCGTGGCCCCCAGCCAACAATTTTTCGGGAAATTATATTTTGGATAGCAGTATGGATCCTTGGTTAAAAATATGAAAGTGTGCTGCGGAAACATTTTAATTACGTCTATGACCTCATGCATCCATTTCCGTTTCCAAAACGCGATATCGGACATGGAATTAACGAAAATGCGTGAAGGCTTTTTCGGGAATGAACGGTACTTGATCCAATTCGACTCAACCCATGTCGGTTGAAATTCTCGTATATTTGCCTCAAACCCGGGATCCGGATCTCCGCCCATTGCGGTCCAAAACCGGCCTTCATGCACCGCCCAGGGACCTGCAAAACGTCGGGCCATCTTCCGCGCGTAACAATATTCACACGGATTTTGACATCCGATGACAGGGTTCCAAGTTTTGTCCGCCCATGTTATGCTTTCTTTAACGCCCACGTTTCCACCTCCAGTGTTGACCCCGTGCGTTATGACCCTGAATAAATTTTCGACTGCGGCCTTGTTTATCACGATTTGTTAATATCATACCGCATCCGCAACCACAGACTATAGGATCTCTGGGTAATTTTATAGATTGTGCATATTTATTTAGAGCCAATATTCCTTTTAAATTATGACATGGTAAACGTTTCTCCCAATGCTCAAGAGCATGCTCGCGCGGGCCAATAATCTCAAGATTTTCAATTCGATTATCCTTCCCATCTCCGTTTTTATGATGAACATGCTCTGTTGGAGATAAAAATCTTTTAAGAAACTTCTCCATAATATAACGGTGTTCATATACATGTCCCTTACTTTTGGCATAAGGGTGATCCGGACAATATACCAGGATATACTTCCCTGATTCAATTCTGGATTCTCCTTTACGATAATCACACCATTCTCTCTGTGTTGTCGGCATGCTTAATCCTTTAAAACCCGCAGGAGCCGCGGTGTAGTTTTCCCGACCGTCTGCTGGATGGCCTCAACACATGAATTTCCGCGGTCAACCAGTTGCATCGCTTCTGCGAAGCGCATCCGGCTCATTTCAGCGCATTCAGCGGCCTCCACGACCTTGGATTGCGCCCGGGTGAAATATCCGGCGGCCCGCTCGCCGCTCGTCTCCATGGCGATACCGTAATCGAGGATGCTTTTATAATATTTCTTCTGTTCCTCTTTTTCTTTATTAAGCCGCGCGATTTCATGATTGCGCTCCTGCAGGATCGGTTCATATTGGCTGCGCACCTGATTACGGATCGCAGCAACTTCCGCGTCGTTCTGTTTTTTCAGTTTTTTTATTTCCAGATCGCACTTTTCCTGCATCCGTGAAAGATCACGCTCATTTTCCTCGATCTTCAGTGTAATTTCTTTACTATGTTGATCTTTTAACAGTTGTTTTTCGTTGGCATGGGCATCGATCATGTCATTGATAGTGGCGTGATGCTCCTCTTTTATTTTTGCGGCAATGATCGCATCTTCTTTCCGTTGTCGCTTTCGCCCTATCAAGATCGCCCGCTGATGCATGACGATAATTTTATGTATCAACATGATAATTTACCTCGCTTTTTTAAAAATCGGCTTAGCATGTTCGCCGCCATCCAGTGCCGTAAAATTCCGTTTGGGGTGATCACCCTCTAAATATTCGAGCATTGCGCCGTTTGCCGTATCCACCAACAACTCAAGATTCCCGGTTTTCTCATATTCATCCAGTTTCCGGCGCATAAACTCAATCCGATCATAGTGCGGCTTCCGGGGATCCCCGATCAGGCCATAACGCATAGCTCCCATGATCATTCGGTTACGCATGTACTGTTCAAACTCATCACTCCATTCTGACCGGGCCAGGTCGTCATATTTCAGAGTCCCTGCGCCCGGTTCAAGCTCTGGCAATCCGCATTTCCACCGCCATAGGTTTCTGGCGAAATGATCTACGCACATTTCTGCTGTTCCTTGGCAATTTCAGCCATGCGCGCGCGTTTAATCATCTCGGTGGTGGTCATCGTTTTCCCACGCTGACGGGCTTTAAAAATAAGACCGGCACCGAAAACCAACATCATACCCAGCGCCACAGTAAAGCAAATTTGAAGTAATTGCATGATCTCCTCCCTGTACTATGTTTTTTTAACGGATTCCGTAATACGCTTCCATGGACTTGATCACATACGCTGATGGTATCAACGGTTCACACCGCGGACACAAGTATTCGTCGATATCGCGTTCGTGATTATGCTCCATATGCGCCTCATGAATGCTGCAAAACTTTCCGCACTTAGCGCAGGATACCACACTGCGCGCATTCTGTGCCTTCTGCTTACGCGCCTCACGCATTTCATCGTAAGTAGCGTCAATGGACCGTTGAATAGGTTCCGGACAAAAATGATGTAAATACATAATCATACCCCCCCCTGGTTGATTATTGAACTTCCTGGGATTCATCATCGACCGTGCCCACTCGGTCAAGATAGTCTTCGATACTTCCCTGGGCATCATCGTCTGCACCCTCACCGAGGATTATTGACTCAACTCGGTCGTTCAGGCCTTTGATTTTAAGGCCCAGCTCTTTTTTGGACAGGGCCATATCCTGTATCTGAACAAGCAAATCACGGCATGCCCCGATATCACCACCATCCATAATGGTGTTATCAATCTGTTCCCAATTGATTTTAATTGAGTCCGTCAGATCCTTCCGGTGACGGTCCAATTCCCGCTTCTGGATGACGACCGCCTGTAGGGTTTCTATTTTTCGCTGTGCTTTCATGATTCCTCACTTAAAAGGGTATTTCTTCATCGGAAAACGGGTTGTTGTCGGTAATGCCGGGTGCGTCCGTTGTCTCCTGGCCGCCGGCCAAGGCACCCTGCCCCGCCCGCGGAGCATCATCATCCGAATAACCAGGTGCCTGGTTCCCATTCTGGGGTTGTAAAAACTGGAATTGTTCGACCACTATCTCAATAGCATATCGTTTTTTCCCGTCCTCTCCGTCCCAGGACCGCTGCTGCAGGTGCCCAGCGAGGGCGATCCGGTGGCCTTTTTTTACGTATTCTGCGATCGTCTCCCCGGTTTTCCCCCAAGCAACCAAATCAAAATAAGACACCTTCTCTTTTTTAGCACCATCTTTTACCCAGGTTTGATTCGAGGCTATTGAAAAACTGCAGACCGACGCTCCGTTCGGGGTATATCGAAGCTCCGGTTCTTTTGTGAGCCTCCCCACCCCAATCCATTTGTTTAAATCTGACATTACTTTTTCTCCTGATATTATTTTTGAAATTCTTGCACCGGAGATGCCTCCGGTAATTGCTTAACGACAATATCTATAATCTGGGCTATGTGTGCCCCTCCCCCACGCTGTCCCGCAATCTGGGGCATGTTTATTAAGACTTGGGTAAGCATTTCCCGGCCCTTCATTTGATCTCCCAGGATTTTAAACCACCGCCAGTTCGCGGTTCCATTCATGGCATCGAATGTCCCGAACAATATCTGCGGCTCTGATTTGGCGCACGAATGAATGAGATTTTTATATGCATCCATAAAATCTTTCCGGGTCCACTTGGGATCATCCATCCTCCGGAGGCAAAATGTTTCCCATCCCCCCAGATTGATAACCGCCTCTTGGGCCACGGGATCCGTGATCAGCACCGAGCTACCGTTCCCGGCTTTCAGCAGGATGTTCCAAGCCATTTCAGCGGCCTCGGCGGGATCCGCGCCCGGTCTTGGGAATATTTGCTCTAAGACTGCCGGTGACGGTGGAATTTTATATTGATTGCTTAATTTTACAACGAGCGTATTGAAAACTTTCTGCATGTCCTGCTCAGGCCACCGGTCCATAACATACTGCAGGGTGAGGTTTTCGGAGAGTTCGCTTTCGAATAGACCATAATGCTCTTGGAGCGCGGTCATAAATTTACTGTACGACATTATGATTTCCATGACCCTTCTCCCGCAGCATTTTAACTTTTTTATCGATAGCCGCCTCATGAGCTTGCGGATTAATGCGTTTCTCTCGTGGGTCGTCTTTTATACAGCCATCAACAAGATCGTCCCAATGTTTTGATAATTCAACTGGGTTGAATTTCCATGGTTGATATTTATATTTTTTCTGAGCGATAACCATCAAGAGCATTATTTTATTACTGGTTGTAATCAATCGTTCATTATGATCATGATACTGTCGTTTGATGTTCGCGGTCAGTGTTTTCATCACACCAATATATATTTCCTTGCGGATCATAATTTTTTCACCAGGGTATACATCTGAAAAATGGTAATAGAATGTATCGAATAACCTCTGATAGATATCCAAAATATCTTTCCCGCCCCGAGCGCCGCGGTATCCCGGTGACCATATTTCAGGAACTGACGGAATGTAGTCGGCTGCACTCTCATGAACCATTGGAGCCGTTTCCGGGGAGCCGCTAGGCTCGCTGGTAAAATCAGAATTAGAATTAAGATTAAAATAAGAATTAAAATAAGAATAAGAATACGGAAAGTCTCGGAAGCCTTTCAAGGGCTTTCGAAGGTCTTGAAGGGATTGTGATTCCTTGACAAGATCAAGAAATTGCCTATTATTTTGCATAACCCATGATAATAATTCGTCTGGAACACCCTTATTAATGATATCATTGAAGTCATTTACGAACGCTTTCAAAGTATTCCCATGGTACTTATTTTGCTTAATAAAGTTTTTCATCCCAATCCAGCCACGGCAATATTTGATTTTCCCATCTTTTTCCAGGCTGTCTAACATTGTCGAGAGCGCGTCCTGCTTGAACCCGGTTTCTGATGTCATTTTTTTTAAAGCAATTTTATATATACCACACCAGTTCACCGCGTCATTGGTAAACAAATAAGCAAATACCAATTTTACTGATGGGTTCTGATTCATTATATATTCATCGCTCCAAAATGCAGTGTTAAAATATCGGTTCTTATCGGCCATGACACTCTCCATGATTATATCTAACTACTGCGCGCGCGCCTCAGGATTCATATCTTTGTTATCGTAATAATATTTCAAAGAGCGGGCACTTATTGCTTTTCGGTTGCGGAAATAATATAGTGCATTTTTTCGAGCGATATCACCTTTGTGTTTATTATAATATATTGAGTTAATATCCTTCCGGCAGACTTTACACAAACTATCCTTCCCGTCAGGTCGCTGAGGAGCAGAATAAAATGTATCATCTTCACGTACTGTCTCACACCCGGGGCAATACTTTGGTGACATTTATGTATATCCTCCTGATTATAAATAAAGAACCCCGGCCCGTACACGACCGGGGTTCTGCAGCACAAATAAATCGTCGTCTTTGCTTTACTTCATCTACAACACCTGGTTGTGAAAATTCGGGCCTTACCTACTCCTTTGTTGTGAGGAGCGTATAAATAACGACCCGTTTATTGCGAAGTCCCTTGTTTCGTGGGACGATACGCCGTTGCGATATCATCGGTTATCGATAATCCTGGGACCGATGTCAGTTTGTTGTTCTTCACCCATGTTTTAACCGCGCCGAGACGGATATCCCACATGTCAATGATATTGTTCTCGGCGCAGTGCTTCATGAACAACAGAAGATCCGTGACCTCAACCTTGATCTCGGTGCGCGCCGATGCGGTGCCGGCGTCAGCCCGAACCGTTTTGGGGGCCAGCGGCGCGATAACCACGGGCGTGGGGGCCACTACCGGTTTTTCGGCAATTTCCACGGCCTTTTCGATATTCCCCGCGCTGATCGCTTTATCCTGCTCCGCCTCGCGCTGTTTGCGGGCCTCCTCGGCCACCCTACGGGACTCGGCATCGGCCTTGTCCTGGGCTTCCTTCCGTTTAGCCTCCTCAGCGCGCAAATAGACTTTAATGCTTTCATCTTGTTCAGCGATATCTTTATCGACAGGGATGAGCATTTCCTTTTCTTTGGCCAGGAGTTCCTTTTTGGATTGGTCCGCTTTCTGTTTTGCCGGTTTCCAATATTCAACGATCTTGGATCTCAGGGATTTAAGGCCGCATACTCGTTCTACTGCAGCGGCCCTGGTCTGTTCATCGACAACCACGATCGCCAGAGTGGTGTCTCCCGAGGGTACTACCATTGCTTGTTCCTTTACGGCTAATGCTGTAGTCATGCCACTGACTCCTTGGGTTTTTTGATTAAGCTATTCGCGTATTTGATTAATTCCTGCCACTGGTCGCCCAATGCCGCACGGGCCTCGATGATCACCGCTGTTTTGGCGGCATTATCACTGGCCAGGTGCGCTGCCAGAATCTTCTCCTGGTAGGTTGTCAGGAGAGGGACGTTTTTCTGAGACTCTTTTTTGCCATTCCCGTTATTCACAGGAGCCGCTTTTTTAGGTTGCAATGACGCAGCCACAGTTGATTTCAGATTTTCCACCAGGTCATTTTCAGCCTGTGTCAATTTCAAGAGTTCGATTATGTGGATGGCCTCATTATAGGCCTCGATTGTTTTACAGGCCAACAACAGGTCCCCGGCTTTCTTGAGCTTGTCCGCCGATATATCGTCGGCCAGGGGTGGGTCCTTCACCAGTTCGGCGTCTATTATCGCGCCGGCAGTAGGTTCCTGGGGCAGATCCTCAGTTTCCGCTTCCGGACCATTGTATTCAAGGGCCAGAGAATTGACTTTATCCTCGGTCAGAAGGCCCCGAACTTTTGCCCCATGATCCAGATAGTCCCCCACCAGTTCCAGAGACTCGTTGGATAGGTTGGGGATCAGCGTCACGATCGGGAACGTATGGGCAGCGCCCGGCTTCTGGCTGGTTACCTTTTCCACCACCAGGTCGAAGGGGATGTTTATGATGCTTTTGGCCTTTTCCAACACCAAGTCGAATACGCTGACGATCTGCGCCATGGTATTCTCCCCTCTGGTCGAGAACTGCCATACCCCGAACAGGCCCTTGAGCGCGGGGATCACAAACCGAAGGGTGAGCACCGTCTTCCGGGAGTCCTTCCCACAGGCCTTGTCCAGATCGGCCATGATCGTGGGCCGCTGCTCGATAGTCCAGATGGTATAATCATCTTTCGTCGTGTCCCATACCCGGAACGTCTCCCCGTCACCATCGGCAAAGAGTTTGCTCCCCTTCTGATTGCCTTTGTCAGATTTTCTCCATTCGTATCGCTCATTGCAGACTTGGCGGATATCATTGGAGACAAAAATAATCTGGAGTTTATCCGGCTTTTCCCCAAAATTCTTGTGGAATACCGCGGCGTATTTTCCGTCAGCCCGGAAATAATCGAGGCTGACCGGGATCTCGAATGTGTTTCCGTTTTTCGTAACTTCTTTCTTTTCACCGATTTTGAGCTTGCCCAGCAACGGCATCCGGCCTGACTGGGCGTCATCACGTTTTATTCTTCCATTCATATACCACTCCTCCTGATACTTGAAATTTTATGCTGAAAATAACCCTTCTTTGTCAGATTTAGCCGTCTGGTTCATGGCCGTCTCATGCTCAATAAGCTGGCCCAGGGGATCGACCTCGACGAAGACCGTTGATAGGTCGGTATCAACCGTAACCTCACCGCCGAAAAATTCTGTCCGCGGGCTGATGGTCATGTTCGCGGGATCCACATGGAACGCCTGCAGCCAGAGGCCCCAGAGCGCGGCGTGTACCGGATTATCCTGCTTTTTGAATTGATACGGGGTCACGGTGGATCCTACCGGGAGGCGGTATGCTTTACAGCAAAAGCTCCATGTCTCCTCAACAGGCAGTTCCGGGTGCTCTTTATCCCACATGGGTTTATAACCCTGGAGCTGGATCCCGTCAGTGTCATAAAATCCGGTAAGCCGTGATTTATAGTCCACCATGATCAGCTTGCGCTTTTTGGTTATGACCGCTGTTTTCCCCCGCCCGTCTTTCTCCTCGAACGTGGCCCAGGCTACCAGGTCGATGGTCCCCGCCGCCATGCCATCCGGGTCCATGATCGGATATTCTATGGCCACGGGAGATATCTCATAATCCTTGACCCAGGTTAAAAAGCCATATACGTCCTTGCACAGGTCGCGTTCGGCGTGGTCGATCCACCGCCGCCCCTCTACCAGGTCATATCCCTCTTGCTGGTAAAATGCGCCCATATCCGCATCCAACCAGGAGTGATCGAGGTATAGAGGTTCATGCCGTAAAATACGGGCGGTCAGAACGTGAAAATACGTTCCGTAATTTTTTGAACATTCCGCGTACCAGGCGCAATATTCGGCAGTGTGGTCCTTGAACCATTGGATAAGGTGCGGGCTTGCCGGACCGCAGGTTGACTCGACTGTGGTGACGCTGGGGGCGATAATAAACCGTCCATCCTCATACACGGCCACGTACATCCGTTTCCCGCGGTTATCCAGCCGGTAGAGACGGTAGGTTTGGTCTACCATATACTCCGGATCCAGGAAATTGGCCCTGACCTGCTCCAGTTCATCGATTGATACGGGGATTGATTGAGGATGTTCCGCGATCGGAACGGGGACGATCCGTCCTATACCTGGTTGTTGTGTTCTTTCAATTGCTGAGTCCATGATAACCTCCTACTGTGATTTCTTGGACACGGTGTAGATGCGGATGCGCTTATTTATTTTTATGATCACTTTCATTATAACTACGCTCTATTAGAATGGTTTACTCTTTCTAAGTGGCTCGCTCATTTTTAATGGTTTTCTCATATCACCTGGCCCGCTTCATTTTATTGGTTTCCTCTTAAATTCTGGCTCGCTCCCTATCTTTGGCTTCCTCTATCTTTTTGGCCCGCTCTCGATTTTTGGTTTCCTCTAGCTCTTTGGCCCGCTCTTAATAGTTGGTATTCTTTCACACAATGGCCCGCTCATGCTATTTGGTTGACTCTCAAAATACGGCTCGCTCTATATTTATGGGTTCCTCTGGTAACGTGGCCCGCTCGCTCTGCTTGGTTGTCTCACCCTCTATGGCCCGTTCATTATGACTATGACCAAGATACGCCTCCTGATACGGCGGCCGGACTTCCAGTCCTTCAATGGTCCTCCATGCCACATACAGGTCTTTCAAAAACATTTTAATCATGTACCGCTTGGCGGCTTTATCCCGATGCCCTGCTCTCTCGTCGCACCATTTTTTATCAGATCCTTGAACGGTATTCTGTTCCTGCTCCAACCTCGATTTGTACGGGTAGTAATATTCCAGGGCGTATGATGATTGACACTTGATGAATGATCCGGCAAGGACCCCACACATTTTTGTGCGTAACCATTTATTGAATGATGATTTCTCGCCTTTTACCATCCGATCTTTACCCGGTGCGATCCCGGTAAATGCCCATAGCTTTGATACAGTAGTGGCCCGGTGAATATCGTATTCACTGATTATGACCGCCGCCATGATCGGTCCGACTCCCTTAACACCTTTTAAAAATTCAGTATAAATGCGTTGATCTTTCAGTTCCTTTGTGATCCAAGATAATATCCGTTTTTCTTGATTGACGGCATCATCATAAATCTCCATGAAGATGGCCCTATCCTTATCGGATAAATACCACGTTTCCGTTTGTGCTTCCGGTATAATCTGGTCTTCGCCGTCCTTTTTTATTTTCAGCCTGCCGCCCATTGCGATACGGATAGCTTGATAATCGTAAAATGCATTAACCGCTAATTTCAATGTTGTGCTATTAAGCATGGCCCACTCCTCTCTTTTTTAAAATATCCCGGGACCGTGATGCGCCCCGGAAGATTTCAATTGTTCATCCACTGCGTTTCGGAACCTTAATCCTCCTCGATCTTCATTTCGCTACCGAACATCACCTGATATTCCGCTTTGATCTCCTCCATGAGTTCCTTGCACCGCGCGATTGTCCTGCGCCGCTCGAGAATCCCATTGGTACTGGAAAGATCGAACGAATCGAACCTTGACCTGAGTTCGGTTATTTTATTCTCCTCGTCGATGCACCGAGTCCTTGCATCGTCATAAGCAGAACGAAATTTACGTTTCAGGCTGTTGCGCACCAGCGGTTTTTTTGCCGCATCGAGAACCGCCTGCCCCGCGCCGTACATTGTGTCAAAAAAACCTTGCGGCATTTCTTTTTCTCCTGCCATACTTTCTCCTTTTAGTTATTTTGATTTAATTTTATAAACGGCCCTTCCGGGACGAATAATCGGGCAGACAGGCTATCATCGAGAGTCGAGATATCATCACTTTCTCCACGCATTTTCAGCAGTTCGAGGATTTTCATCTTTTGATATTCATGATAAACATGCTCCAGGGGTGATGGCCCAAATTTCCCCAAGTATCGGTAAGAACGAAATGACACCCGGTTATCATCAACCGGGGTTATCATATCACGTGAAAGTGCACAAATTGATCCTGATAGAAACCTCCAATGTTCATAACCATGAGCAATAATCTTTTTTGATACGGAATCCGGAAGTATAATCCCGAACAACTGATCCATTTCCGGAACCCACGTGAAGTGGATCATAGTTTTCCAATCAGGCCCAAATTCCAGCATGAACTCCTGTTTGGTTTTTATGCGATATGCAATTTTATCTTCTTCTTGAAATTCCATAAAACTCGCCAGTTTAATCAAAGGCTCCGTTAATGGCACCTTCTAAGATTTTATTCATGGTGTGATAGAAATTGCTATTTTTTCGGTAATAGCCCGCTTCCGTTTTCCGAGTATAAACTCCAGCAGTTCGCTCCAATAGTTCAGCATATAAGAGAGTATCAATTATCGTAGTATGTTTAATGGCTTGTTCGGGCGTACATCCATGAGTCAAACATGTTTGTAAATATAATTCAACTTCGTCATCTTTCATGATCGTTGTTCCGTATTTTTCAGATGCAACTCTCATGATAAGCTCCTATGACGCCTTGACACTTGAAAATAATTCTGCATACCGTTCACGATGACATGCGGCAAGGTGTCCCCGGTTCACTGTTATAATCAGCTCGCCGTCCTCCGGGAAATGGCAATACTGTAGACTCTCGCACTCATGGCACATGGCCGGGAGAACGGACATTGCCTGAATGACCAGCGGACAGTCCTCGAATTGTTCCGGCACCTGCTCCCGATTGAGATTGCAGGTTTGAAAATACGCTATCCCACCGGCAACGCCATGCTCGGAACCACGGATATAATCGAATCGGTTATCCTCTCCGTCGTCCCGGACGTTGATGCATCGAGTACAGCGTTTCATGATTAATGCACCCTTCTCGTTCTTTTCAGGTGGAGATCATAGCCGACCAGTTTATATCGACCTCCCAAATAAGCCCGCGCGATATACCCCTTTTTTTCCAATGCCCCTATGCGCTCCTGCATACATCGTGTTGAAACTTGGAATTTTCGGGCAATTTCACGGACTGATGGCGTGTTATGAGAGTCGATTAAAGATGTCTTGATAAACTCAAATACCTCAGCCTGTTTTTCGGTCAGATTCATCATGCGGGTATCGCCTCCGATTCCATTTTATCTTTGCGCACAATCTCGTCTCGGATCGAAGTTGAACGGACAATGAGATCGACGAACGATCCCTCCATGTGCGCGATTGAATCAATCAGACATATGCGCTCTTCATGGCTTTGTCCTGCTGATAGCATGTGGATTCTGAGATCGTTCAGGAGTTCAAGGATGGCCTCGGTATGCTCCGTGATCTTATCCCGTGTGATAATGCCTGGCATAATACGCTGGACTGTTTTCTGTGCATCTGTCATAACGGCCTCCTACTTGCTAATCGTTTACGCTGTCAAATGTATACAATAATATCTATGTAGTCAAGCAAATATCAATATTATTTATATTTTATTTTATTTTTCTAAAAATGATTTGTTAATAAGTAATATCTATACTTTTTTTATTAAAAATTTGATGTGATTATCAAAAATCTTAATTTTTTCCTTGCCTCGTCACCATCGCGGTCTGTAGCATTAAGATAGATAAAAAAGATGATATTTTGGGGGGAATTTGGAACATGATATCAATCGGAGAACGATTAAAACGTTTGAGGGCCTCTAAAGGCTGGAATCAAAAGGATCTGGCAGCGGCCATGGGCATCACTCAAAGTGCTCTCTCATCGATTGAAAGCCCCGATCCCAAACAATTTCCAACAATGGAACGATTATTCCAAATTTGCAATATTCTAGACTATGAACCGTGGAAGATATTGATAGATGACCCCGGATTAGTCAAAGGATTCATGCCGGATTGGATCACGCAACGTGACTTGGATATGCTATATATAATCAACACTCAGTTGGACACTGAAACAAGAGATCATTTTTACCATTTACAAAAGGAACAACTTGAGTATTTGATCAAGCTTAAAAAGACAATAGCTGTCCCTAGTACCGTTAATGAGGACTCTACTCCATCGGGAGATTAGACTTCTCACGGATACATAATTCCGCTAATTGCTTCAATAAATCTATTACATTATCCTGAGCACAATCAAATGAACTGGTGGAGTGTTGTTGTGCAACATCGCTCAGATGTTGCAGATTCTTTTTGTTCTCAATTACAATCATACTTTGTACCTATTAGTTTTTTTTAATCGCTTTAAATATCCCTTGTTGCATAACACTGTGCTTGAATAAATCCTCCTGAACAACGGTTGCGATGGCATGACCAAGAACCTCTTTTGGCGTCAATCCATCGGCTACAGCATTAGCAATATCAGGCAGTTGCTCATATTTTACATTCTTGATGATTTGAGAAAATTGCATGATAAGATCTGTTTTATCATCATAGCTGATTTCTTGGAAACCCACATCAGCAAGAATTTTTTTCATTCCATTTACTGTCTCTAAATGATGCAAAGCCCACCCTTGTAAAAATTTTTTATAATTACGTTCTACAGCATCATTAGGGAATGGAGTATCAGTCCTGGAATAATCATTAATCACAAGAATACCACCAGGCTGCAGTAATCGGAATGCCTCTTTAGCAAAACCATTTTTATCACTGGTATGACAGACACTTTCAATGGCATATATCTTATTGTAGTATTCATTTGTAAATAACGTATGGCAATAGTCCATTTCAAAAAAATTAATAACATGCTGGCGGTCATGCCCCTTGGACAACTTATGACACAAATCAACCAGACGTGGCGTGATTGTAATCCCAACTATTTCACCAACATTATACCGAGCGGCTATGTATCTCACCGTCCCCCCTACACCGCAACCTGCATCAAGAATACGGTCTCCCTCACGAATATCCAATGCATCAGCAACTGCCTGGTTAGCGTTGTTCATCGCTTCAAATATATCTTTCGTATTATCATGCCAGAACCCAAAATGAAATTGATCACCTAAAAATCCTAAATAATCGTCGCAATTGACATTATAATATTTCACCACCTTCACATTATGCATATCGAAACCTCACATCCTTATTTTTAAAAACCGTGAATACTGGTGCTTCAATTCATATAATTGTTGATCGTTTTCAACGGCCAGAGCGAGTCTGATATTGGATAAATGCTTTTGAACAGTTCTCTCGTCATGATCGGTTGATTCAGCAATAATTCGATGATATTCTTTTGGTTTTAATTTATTCGAGTATATTTGGAAGTATTTTTGAATAATGACATTTTGTATTTCTGTTAATATGCCATATTTTTTTTCCATATTCACTCTTTCAGTAGTGAGATTATAGTCAATGTAGACACTAATGATTTTTTTAATAATAACAGCACAAATTAAAACAGTAAAAAGCAGCAACATTTCCATCAAATAAAAACCCAGGAGATATACATCAAGAAAATAGAATATCATCACTAAAAAACTGGCATTTATCAAGGCAAAAATTATACCAAATTCACGATCAATTATGGATTTTGTTTTGATCCCGTAACCAAATAGCCCAATAACAAATAATTGATTCAATGATGCGAAAATATTCCAAACAACATAAATATTTTTGTTCCAATAATATATATCACCAAGTATAAAATATTCAATGAAAACTGGAATAATTAAAATTGCTGTGATGATCATTATCGCATAACGAACAAATAATATCCTTTTATCTTTGATATTAACCAGTTTATAAGTAACATCGATGTTTATAATCACCAGACATCCCGCCATGAAATAAGTTGTTATCAAATATGCAAAATAACTATTGATATAATTATAAATAAATGATGTAAAACCAACAACAAATATGAATGTAAAAAACTCAAAAGCTACACCATAAAGATATATATAAAGATCAGGTAAATAACGGACAATTGCAGTTGATAAAATAATCAATAACATCAGAAATCCAAACGTTAATGATTGAATCCCTGTTAATTTCGCATATCTTGATACGGTTTCATTGAAGGCTCCAATCGATAGATACGTAAAATCTGTAGCCATTAATTTATTTGATTTCAACACGAGTCTATTCTCTCCCATCTTAATATAATCCGTATGAATGGGAATAATTTCTATCGGACCCTGCTTTTTATTTAATTTCATCGAAGGATATCCTCTTTTAAAAATCAGCCTCCCATTGAGATATATTTCACAATATTCCCCAATGCCCACAAGAAGGATACCCATCGGAAATAATTCTTTAACATTAAAAGTATAATCAATCCACCAGTTTCTTGCAACGAATATATTCGGTGCTTCGATTGGCGAAAAATTTTTTTCTTGTTTTGTTTTATCTGCTATATATTGGTTGATGTTCCATTCATCACATGTTTTATCCATGCATTCATAAATTTTCAAAAAAGATCTCATACTTATTAGACTATTTTTTTCTAAAGTCAATGGGGCTGCATTTAAACAAGAACCGAAGAAAAAAATAAACAGTAAAGAGATGGCACCTTGTTGCATGCATACACCACACAAATAATTAAAATATTAGTCAATAACAAGTAGATTTTATAAAAAAATGCAGAATTTTTTCGTTCTGCATTTTTTTTACAGAACGTTTTCTTTCTAAGGTAAAATTTTTTGCAGAATTTTTTCGTTCTGCATTTTTTTTCTAAAATTTTAAAATTCTTCCATTTCTACTTATTGACATTCAACAGGCACGATAATATCTTGGTTTACGTTTTTATGTCTACTGAATAACGCATTTTGATTTAAAAAATGAATAATTACTTGCCTTGCTCCCAGGGCGTGATATATAATGAATACATGCTTGATTGGACATTCATATCTCACCTTACAAACTCTCGACCGGTATGCAATCCATACGAATTTCATCAGGCCCTACGACGATGTTGGAATACCAATGTAGCCTATCATATCGTCCGGGACGGCCTTATTTATGGACCTGATAATTGGGGACATCGTTGTTTTTACATCAAATATGAGCACGAGCCGTATGACACGGCCCCCTGGCCCTGTTTTCGGCATACCCATGGTCGGATATCCCTGGGATGCAGCCAGGTTCCGCTGTGCGAGGCTGTGACCCCCTGGGCGGTCAATCATTGGCCGCGGGTGCTCATGATCAAACATGAAATTTATTGGTATCAGCTTGGATTTTCGCGCGGGGAACAGTGGGTTATTGATAAACAGGCCCTCCATAGTCTCGTAGATCGCCGGCAGGAATGCCTTATGAGTTGTCCCCTCTTCCGGCCCGATCTTATGCACCAGGTCGTTGATCTGATGCCCGGGGATATTGCCAAGGACGACCGGCGGTTCACCTTCCGGCCCATCCGGGAGTTTTCCGGATTCCAAATACCGATCCCGGTATTTCCAGATGAATATTGCCCGGTCATGCCCGATTATCTGGTACTGCGGAACATGGCGGGATCCCCGGAGAGAGAGGTCTTTAATTCGCAGGATTGCTGGAAGGGGTTGCGGGATCTTGTTTCGACAACGTGTCTTTAATGTCAATCCTATGCTTTCTACAGAACCTCATGGCCCCTTTCAAATCTGTGATTCTACTGAAAGATCGTGGATAGCGTAACCGGCTTCCGGCGTAATAATAATCAACCATCCATGAAATTTTATATCCGTATTGATCATTCCCGATTTTACGACAAACATAATTCTTTCCCCCACTGGAACTATATCGGCTCATGACTCCTCTTTTTATAATTTAATATATTCCAACCGTCCACCCCGGGCTTCTGATTGGTCGAGACGCGCCTTAAGCTTTCTAATCGCCTCTTGTTCGTTATCCGCTTCACCCTCCCCTATCTTCTTACTTCCCCGATACACACCAATATAATATTTAGGGATGGTTGGGACAACCGTATTTTCAAACGTAACTAGCCGATAGTTTCCATAATCGGTTATTCGTTTTTGCTGATAAAATTGTATATGATCTGGATTCATAATAAGTTATCCACAATTTTAGTGATTAGTCGCCGCTATGTGTACCTGATTGAATAATAAAAATGATAGAAGCATCCTGGAAGAAGAATCTTTGTATGTACTTTTGAGTACACCCCCCTGTACTTTTGAGTCGCACAAAACTCCTCTTTGATGCACTTTAAAGTACACCCGTACGGATGTTAAGTAGAAGTTATGCACAATCAGACTCCTTACTCGGTCCCAATAATGCTGCCAGCCGTTCAGGGTGAAAACTGAAATAAGTGAAAGTTCCATGTCGCTTACATTGCTTGCCTGTATGTAAATATAGGTCGTCACCTTTTACCACTGTTTTATTCATCAATCCTTTTTTAACATAATTATCGAAACGGCGGGCAATAACACGTTTGTTCTTGATTTTTAATACCGGGAGTTCATCAATGACTTTTTGGTAGGCAACCCAGAAATAAATTCTAAAATTTATTATCTTGTGACACATTTTCTGAGTTTGGTAAAAATCAATCACCCACCTTAGAATTTCGACATCCGCCGTATCAAAACCCATTGCTACAATTCTATCCTGCTGCAGGCCGCCAACAGTATATTTCATTGCACACCCCATTATGTCACTAAAATTTTAGTTGACATGGGGACGCATCTGATGTATATTACATCCAGTTGTGTTACATCAAATGCTGATCCCCATATCAGCAATCTCACACCGCCCTGGCTCCTACACCAGGGCGATTTTATTTTTTACTCATGCTAAATTTTCTGTAGAGTTCTCCAGCCAAATACATAATTCCTCCGATAATGTTCTTCGATTATCTTTGGCTTTTTGTTTCAGACGAAACAGCAACACCTTCTTCTCTTTATCAAAAGAAAAGGTTTGCGTGATCGCCTTCTCTTTGGTGTTCGCCCCGGCTGCCATCATGATCAAACCTCGACTATTAATTTTCTTAACAACAATAGCGATATTAATATTATTAATAATATCTGTCAAGCACAAAACACCTTATGTCCCGTTAGATAAAATCGATATGGATTTAAAATATTAAAAATATCTATTTAATATACTTGACAAATTTGCTGGATATAAAAATTATGTCCAAAAATTAATTGATATGGAGATGTAAACTCTGGGTTTACCTTTTCATGAGAAATAAACAAGGCCCCGGAGGGCCTGATTTTTTAGTCTATAATTATTGTTTTGTTTCTGGATGCGGGTCATCGAGTTGAGTCAATAACTCGCGCATGGCTTTTTTACAATGATTTATTTCCATTGCATATCGATCGTACAGATTCGGTGAGTCCACCTGATAACGTTCAATTGCTTCTAACGCATCAAAGATTATATCAGAAATCATTATACCCCACCCCTCTGAACCATATTATCCCTTCTGGAGCTTTTTCAACGCTTTCAGATCCGCCCTATTCTCGGGCTTGGCCAGTTCCGATTCGATCCAGGATCGGATGGATCCCTCCCGGGCCTGGACTGCCTGCAAATAATATTTCTGCAGGATCTCGTTGTCGTGCCCGATGATCACGGAGAAATGCCGTTTAGCTAAGGCCTCGGTCGTCGTCTTGTCCATTTTCAGTAGTCCGGTCCCCGTGGACTTGGCTTTCAGATAGGCCGGGGCCATCTTGACCTCGACCGGTTCATGGTAGTCGGGCTGGGTCCGGGTTGTTGGGATATCCTTGTCCCCGGCCGGCGGCGTGTATTCGCCGAATGTGTCCTTTTGGATATCCTGGGCGTTCATGACCGGCTTTTCATCTTCGACCTTGGTAATATAGGCTTTAGCCTCGCGTAATGACATATTTTCGATTTTAGTAAGAACCTTTTCTTTATCGATATCACGGGTTAGTTCAATACTTTGCGTGAAGAGCGACAGCTTTGAACCCAGCTTGATTGACTGGTCATAGGTGTAGTTCTCATACACATTAATCCAATTATAGACCGTGCTGCGGGCATACGGGGTGTCATTTTTAATAAATTCTTCGAACGAATCCCATCCATAGGCAGATTTATAGATTTTGCTGTCACGGATCAGGGCGAATCGCTCTCCCTTGAGCCATTGGTTTTCGCCCTCTTGGGCATCGAGAATTACCAATTCGGCCTTAAGCAATATGGGGTCGTAATACCCTTTTGTAAATCGCTCTTTATAAATGGTAATGTTCTTTTTCATTATCTCAATCGGTTCGATCCGAATCCGTAATGCTTTTTCGTTCCCGGTACGGAGATAAAACCGGCCCTGCTCCTCTTGGAATGCCAAAACATCCTTGCTCTCGTCAACCGACTTATCAAATATATCGGCCATATCTTTTTTGGTGGCCGGGACCTGCGCCTCGGCAAAAGCTTCTTCTAACGTACGTTTTGGTTTTGGCATGTTCATAAACCTTCTTTATCTATAAATTTCTGATACACTTTAAGAATGTCCAGAGAGATGGTCGCCACCGATTCACGAGTTACGTCTTCCAAGGCGCAGGCGTTCTCGTCGTGCGGGATCGTGACATCGGACACGGTAATAAACCCGTCATGGAAGCTGGCTTTTAATCGTTCAGTGAACTCCCGGAACTCATGGTCGCTGAAAATTCTTCTTCGTTTGCGATGAACCTTTGTCGGGAACAGAATAACGCGCCCGATCTGAACCCGGCTTTTTTTCTTGGTCTTTATTTTTTGGATACTGTCCAGGATCAGGGTCGTCCCCTTGGCCGTCCATGTCGATCGGTGCGTCGGGACAATAACGATATCGCTGGCGGTAAGAGCCAGGATATTAAGATACGTTTGGTTCGGGGGACAGTCGAGTATGACCAGATCATAATCATCCTTGATATCGTCCAATTTTTCCATGATAATATATTGGTCAGCATCCCCGGTCATGATCGCTTTCATCGGGAATCGTTCAAGCTCCAGGTCGTTCGGGATAAAATGAAGGGTAGGGGACAGGTGGATGATGCACTCGCGGATCCCCGCGGTGTCCTGCAGCACCCGATAGAAGGCCTTGGCCTCGCGCTCTTGGTCATCACAGAATGTGTCGGAAATAGAACTTTGAGGGTCAAAGTCAATGAGCAACACCCGCCGCTCCATACGCGATAGCAGGATGGCCAGGGAGAGGGCGGTAACCGATTTCAGGACCCCACCTTTCTGATTGGCGATTGAATATACTTGCATTTTGGCTATAATCCTCCGTGTCCATTCGAATGGACAAACTGACACATTGATAATTATTGTCCAGACAGGCCGGAGCAGAGTAGGGCAGGGACCCTACCGGTCCAGCCAGGGCTGATATCGGTCAATCGGTGCTGGATCGGTCATGGCCGGGCACGTGCTGATATCTGAATCATACATTTCAACCATGTGATACGTTCCGTCCGCTGCCTGTACTTTCTGCAGCGTAATCTGGACGCGCCGGCCCATGAAATACCGATCAACCTTTTTTTCCCAAATTATTCTATGACTTATTACGTTCATAGAATGAGTGTCGGTACATACTACACGATTGTCAAGTAAAAAATATATGTCTCATTGCAAAACTACTTGACTGCTCGCCGCCGGAGTCTGTATGTTTTATCTAAAATAAACCCAGGGGTGTTGCCATGAAAAGAATATGGCGCGTCATATTTCTGATTTCTGTTATTCTCGGAACAGGGACCTGTATATCGTATGAAAAATATGTTTCTGGCCTCAAATATGATTATAGCCTCTTGAATGATCCTCACTATTCATCGACGTTCAATCAACTATTAGTGTTGTGCCGCATTAAATATAATTGTAGTAAGCTCGTCGATTATAAAGAATATACGGGACAGGTCCAGCCCTGTGTGGACGCCGATCATAAACTGGCAATGACGACCAAACAATATGAGTCACCAAAATACCCGGGCATCATTTTAATTCCAGATAGAAAAGTCTCGTATCAAAATGGTTGTGCCTTTACCTATACGATGTGGAATTTAACCGACACAAATATTTATGGCCGGGCAAAACTCATGGTGATTGTAAAACTGAACTCGGGGGAAATGTTCTACGGCAAAGAAATGAGACCTCTATCGCTCATGCGTGGGTTTAATGGTGGCGGGAGTTCAATGATTTATAATAATATCTATACCGATGATGTTGAGAGTGTCAAGTTTGTTATAACAGAATTAGATAATAGCAGATACAATAAACAGTTTAGATAGCGCATAACACCTGTTATGCTAATGAGACAGAACATATATTATCGGAAGCTGTACATATTTTTCAGGAAGGCCGTAAATCATGAGATCCGATAGAGTTACAACGCCGGGGCCAGGACCGGCGTTGTGATTAATGAGTCCCCTGCCGCTGCTGCAGCTCCCTGACCACGGCTTCAACATGCAGGCTACCTCGGACACCAAAAATTCCCAGCATCCGTTCGGCCAGATCCCACAGCTCATCCTCTGTGATGTCTTTAAAATCAGGCTGGTAGGAAATGGCTTCGACGGCACGGTTTCTCGGGTTGTTATCCACATGGGTCCGCGTGTGGTTCATTCAATTACCCCATTGGCATCCGCATTTCCCGCAAATAAACGAGTTCACGCCAGTCGATGAATGATCATCGCGTGGATTTCTGACCACTTGTGTACTTCCGCAGTTTGGACATTTTTCCATTTCAGTCCTCCGCAATTTTTATTAAAATATTCTACGACTTGAGCTATTAGTCAACCGGCCCTTTACTCCGAGACAGGCGGACACACTCCGGTGAGCAATAGATATACCCCTTATGCTTTAAATTATACAGTTGTTTTGCAGAGCGTGGCGAAATTATCTTTCCACAATATTCGCATGGAACCGTAATTTTTGCACATCGTTCGCGCACCTTTTCCTTTAAAAGTCCACTCCGCCAATCCTGTGCTGCTCTAAGACTACGCCTAGCCTTCTTGTTTTCGATAGAATGATATGTAATTTTTTTGTGCGTACGCTCTAACTTCATGGTGTGGGGATCATATGTTGTGATATCATCAAACGAGACATTATTGATCACATTATAAAGATGCGTGACAGATATCCCCAGTAATTTACTTAAATCTTTCCAAAATCCCATGGGTCTGACTTCACCGGAAGCAAGATTACGGATCATAACCACCTGCTCCTTGGTTAGTTTTTTTCGGCCGTTTTCATAAATATAAAATAAGTGTTTATCATAATATTCCAAATTATCCACCCTGTTGTCTGAATGATTGCCATTTTTATGGATGATAACAACAGAATCATCATGATAGGGGTGTTTATTCGGAAGAAACGCCGATGCCACCAAGCGGGCGATGGCAAAATTTCTACGTCTGCCTGAACCGGAAAGAGCAATCCTGGCATGACCCTTCTTATCGTGAGCCTGCTGCATTATCATATCAGGATGGTAACGTTCAGATCCCGGATTTGGATACCAAGTTCTTGCCAGTGACTTCATTCTGCCAAAATTTGATACCTGATATTGGTCTTCAAACCCTGAGATAGGAACGTCTTTCCATATTTCCCCTTCAAGCTCCATTCCCATGAAAGTTGAATAATCCATGTCCATATTCTTTACACTTTCTTTTTGATTACATTAATTGATTTTTGAAGGAGGTCCACAGCTCGGCGGATAACCTGCCAGTTCTGGATATTTTCTACGGCCGACAGCACGTTGATATCATGCTGGAGCCTTTCAAACTCATCCGCCGGTACCCGTATCGACATAGGTTTGGACTTCGGTTCTTTTTTGGTCATACTCAGGCCGCCTCGAGCGCGGCCATCAGCTTATCGTAATATCCCTGGTTGTAGGCTATGTAGAAGCCCCTGGCCCGCTCTACGGCCATGGATGACACATAAGCTTGGTTCTGATACTGGTCCACAGTCTCGTGGCTCGGGGACAAAAACCAGTATTTCGGATTATTACTCTCACCATTTTGAAACAGGAATTTGTATCCTGCACTTTCCATTTCAGCTATCCATTTTTCCATGGTCACCCTCCATCGAAAATTTACGCTCACGCAAAATTGAATTTTTATCCATGTAAATAATATTCTTTTTTTTCAATGAAGCAATTGCATTTTCATAAATCACCTTTCTGTTTCCTTTCAATGAATATAATTCATGCCAATGTCTCTTCCCACGCAAAACATCAAGAACAACTTGTTCACTTTTATTTGTTTTCCGATTCATGGTCGTCCCCCTTCTACTCATAGTATAGTAGTACATGTAGGACATGTCAAGTATTATGTCGGAAAAAAAGACAAAAAAAGGGCCGGAATTACCCGGCCCCAAAAAAGGAGATATGTACTGGAGAAAAGCTGTATTAGGAGGTAATCACGGTCTTTTTGATATACCGGACAAAGTAATAGATGCCTCCGCCGGCTGCGCCGGTCAAGCTGACCGCGGCCAGCATGGCCCTCCACTGTTCGAAGAGCTTGACCACCATGATAATGTCGGCAACCGCCGCTCCCAGGGACACAATCGCTACGACAATGATAATAGCCAGATCCTTTTTGGTGAGACTCGCAAAACTGATGCCCATAATATTCTACCTCGCTTGCATTGTTTATTTTTATATGTACCAGGTCGTGACCTGAATTACATGCATCTTTTAGTGAATGGTCCGTCCTCCCCGTTCGGCGATGTAACTGAACCGGGCAATATTGCCGTGGTCCTTATTCCAGATGAATCCCTGGGCCTCACGGAGCGCGTCGTACCCGGACTCCGAGTGCCAGGCGTCAAGGGCGCACAATGACGGGAGGATCCGGACGCGGACGCCGTTCTCCTCGTCGGTCGGCACATAAGCGAATTTCTTTTTATGGTGAAGGTGCCCGATATGCCACTCCCGGTACTCGCTGGCTGCCCATAACTGTTTTTGTTCGGTAGCCATCAGGAGTGGGAGCCGCTGCATTGGTTCCTTATCGCCATGAGTCATTCCGATCAGGCACCGGCCCCAGGGGATATACTTCCGGGTGCGGGGACCGTTATCGACCGCGACATTATTACACTTGTTATACCAGCAGGATAGAGAATCCCCGAGGTAGAATGTACGTTCAAAATCGTGGTTACCGCGGACCACGACGATGTTGACCGGAGCCAGTTCACGGCACATGTCCACGCCCCGGACAATCATCTGCCGGCCGTAGGTGAACGTCTTTTGCCAGCGCGTATCCTCATCCTGTTTGGTGCCCATCAGGGTGGTATTCTGCAAGCTGTTCACGTTATAGAAGTCTGACCCGACCAGAAACGTAATTAATTCCGGCTTATAGGTTGCGGCATGTTGGATCAGATAGTGTACCGCCTCAATAAAAAGCTTTTCAGCGATCGCAATATCATAGTTGGCCCGGCCCGTCTCCTCATCCCAGGAAAGCTGTCCGTAATGCAGGTCGGGTATTGATATCTCGAGCATGTTCCCTGAATTGAGCTTATGCTTGATCTTCGGGTAGGCAGGTGCATGTTTCGAGGCATCCGCGACAAACAGTTCAATCTGTTTTTTCAGGTCGAGGCCCGGGGCCTTGCGCTGGAGCCATGCCTTAACCTGGAAACAAGGATATGCCGCGGATCCCCACTGGTTGACATTATACTTCTGGACTTCCCAGACATCCAGGTCAACTTTCGAATATGCCAGCAGTTCATCAAGTGTGCGGATCTCATACGATTTTGTGGTGAGCGTCTGAGTATCCTCAGTCACTTCCTGCTGGAAGCTATTTTCTGATTCCAACACCAGGTTCGCATAATGCTCGAATACGAATATGATATGTTGGGCGAGGGCCTGTGGGATTTTTAATTTCTTCTGCAGGATACCCCGGGTGATATCCTCGCCCGACCCCGCCAGTTCGGATTTAAGCTGTAATGCCTTCTGCCAGATTTCTTTTATTTCCATTATCGGGTTCCGAACCAGCCCTGTATGCCAATATGAAACGCGATCGGGATTGTCCCTTTTTCACCACGCTTAAAGTATCCCGGTTCAACCATAATCCCTCCGCCCAGGGCCGCGAAATTCCATCGGTAATAATATGAGGCCCCGATCCATGAGTGGTACTGGCTTCCGTAATACATGCCGTAATAATCAAATCCCAGGGCGTTGACCCAGGTATTCCAGCGATGGACCTCCGGGATCTTGTCTTTATTGATCGCTGTGGTCCCCTTCAGAGACCCCTTGGCCTCGGTATCGAATGTAATGGTCTTGCCCTTGAAATTCCAATTTGAAAATTTTAATAAGCTGCCTTTCGAAGAGGATTTGATGATCGTTGACACATCACCGGGGGCAAGATTCTTGCTCGAGGGGCGCATGATGAAGTACATTCCGGTACCGGCCGCGGCGCTGCCCAGGATGAAAGCGGCCGCGGCTACTATCAGATAACGTTTTATGTTGGTCATGCTTGAGCCTCCAGAGCGGCCAGGGTAACCGGCCCGCAGATACCGTCATCCACGAGCCGGTTTTTGGCCTGAAATAATCGCACTGCTGCATGGGTTCGGGGTCCGAACTCGCCATCGGCCGTGAACTCCGTGCTATGTTTGCTGAGTAATTCTTGCATGGCGAGAACCCGGTCCCCGGTACTCCCTATACGTAATTTCAGAACGTTCTTTTCGATGCTCTCCACGTCCCGAAAATTAAAAATGACCGCAGAAAAATAGGCGTCAGGCTTGCTGTAGATCCAGTCATAAGCCGTCTTCCAATCCTGGTCGCCGCCCCCCTGGGCGTACATGACGCCGCAGACCGTGACGCAGCCCGCGGACCAGGGCGCGAAACCATGGAAATTATCGGCTACGATATCGGTCTGGTTGTAATCGTCATCATTACCCAGAACCATGTCCCGTGATCGCCAGATCACAAACTTAACATGCTGTCTGAGGGCAGGATACTGGAAATGATAACCCTTAATCCAGGCCATCGGATACCAGCCTGACGCGATATAATTGGTATTGGAGATTCCCGCCACCTGCTCCGCCTGATATTTCTTGTGCGGGAATGACCGTCCGGCGAGCGCGATACATGCTGTGGCATCAATCAACAGGATGGTATCACAGTTGTTGTCCCCCGTATCAGGGCAAAATATCAGGTTGCCATCGTTGAAAGAACTGTTTCGGATGACCGCGATCAGGGGCCGGGCCTCGAAACCACCGAAACTATTTAATTCGAACAGTTTCTCGATAATCCTTTTACCTTTTGGGTATACTATCATCAGTTTCCTCCAGTGAGCTTATTTCGAGAACAGGTCGGGTCAGAATCAGGCCGGCTCCCGTCGCGGGTATCCATGACCATTTCTCTCGAGGTGTTTCCCTTGATCTCGGCAAATTTTTGAATTGCCTTCCCCCCGGTTGAAAATGCGATCAGAACCGACACGAGCGCGGCCCCGGCGTATAGGTCTTTGCCCAACACCACGGTCAAAATTGCAACCGTGCAGGCAACTACCGTACACATGAATTGGCAGAGCCGCATCATAGACGCTTCAGGTGAGTCAGAGAATAATTTTTTTACATAGTCTTTCATTCTTTGCAATCTCCACATTCATTAGTTTTACAGCGTTAAAATTATATGTGGGAATCTTAAATTATAGCCGTCATTATCTCCATTATATACGACATCGAGGATGTCATTTGGTTTTAAGATCTCGTGATATGGAATTGCCGAGAACAAATCTGTTCCAAAATTATCTGTTGTAGTAAAAACAAACATGAACATATCACCATTACATGTTCCGTTTTTCCTGAGATAATATCTTGTGGCGTGGGAGCTGGCATTTACTTCTGTGTTCACCATGGGCCACGACGATGCTATTCTGCATTCTCGCAGAATTTTAACTCTGAACCCATCGGTGGAGTCGTCAGCAATCATATAATCGTTGCCCCATACTCTTTCAGTATGATTGCCTAAGTCCATGTGATATATCACGTTACTGGCTGTGAATAAATTACTAGCCAATTGATTTCCTACAGTGCAATTATCGTTCTTATTTCTACCAGTTTTATATGATATCACATCAGCATAATTCGGAGTGGCATCAACATACACACATCCCAATATACGATAATGCGTATATCCAGTAAATTTTGAGTAATATCCATTTCTCGCAGGATCATACCACGCCCAATCTCTAACAACTGGTGTTGAGAATAATGCATCAGCAGGAGATGGAGTGAATGTGTAAGAATATCCAAGATCATCAATGCTCCATTCTGTAAATGCCGCACTTCCGTACCCAGTAGAAACACCAGTGTGAAATGTAGATACGGGATGATATACTTTAACTGTTCCGCCTGCACCAGCTTGGTTCGTGAGTGTCCCAGACACAACAATTGATGTGACCGTTCCGCCCCCACCAACAGATGCGATAGGCCAGAATCCAACTTCCCCTGATGCTGTTAGGCCCTCAAGAACAGCTATCTGACCGGCCGCAGGCTGAGTTCCTCCTGCGCTTCCAGAAAAATTGATTGTATTTCCTCCAGAGATAGAAGTTATATTGTAAGTTTTTCCGATGTATGCCCCTTCGGCCAATTGAAGAGCGACGGATCCTGACCTGTTCATCATAACATAGTACCAATACCTTGCCCGTTTGGTCTGATCCCCTATGAAACCATTCGCACCGCTATCCGTAAGAGCAGCGATATTAACTTGGGTGTCGCTGATATCGTAACTTCCAGGGCAAATATAGGGAGCATGGGTTGCATCCCGAAATTGCAATCCTCCAGTAATTTGCCCGCGTAAGGGATTTACATTTTCTAAGGATCGTGCAACATGAACACTCTCAGCATTTAACGTCCATGCTCCTTGATCATGTATTGTTTTAATATTGGCTCCTGTAATGGCGACTGCATTCTGCGGGACATTAATCTCCGAGAGCTTGAACCATTTATTTGTTCCCGCAAAGGCGTCACAGTAATTGTCGCCCATGAGATCGGAA
>JAEHJW020001832.1_pt1 | contig 87133 bp, 106 predicted proteins | sample 9271431 | NCBI WGS metagenome assembly JAEHJW02
AATGGAGCTAATTCGATACATCTCGGAATTCTGTCCCTTTCTAGCAGCTTGCTTATTACTCAGAGTTGAGGAAGCAAATGAAGTTTTAGATATCTACAAAGATGATCACGAAACCCTAATTATTAACCTTGTTAAACTAAATAAGCTCGCAAAGATAGGGATGATAAGAAAAAGAATTGGCTTGGTGGAACTTGCGGCAATGCAGGAAGAAAAAATAAAATTATAATTCATTTATAAAGGATGAAAATGAAAAAGGTTGATTTTAGAATATTGAGCGCAATTCAATGTGAGCATGTTGAAAATGGTCAGAGGTGCCCAAAAAGGCTTAAGCAAAACCTAATTAACAGACATCCTGATGCACACGAATGCTATACACATTGGGTTTTGAGATTGTTCCCTCATTTGGCGTCAAAAAAGTTACATAAAAGTTTTAATCAAATTAATTAATATTTCACACAAGGAGTTAGAAATGAAGCATTTTAATAACGGTAACGGGAAAGCGGTTTGTGGAGCACCCCTAAAAGCCTTAGCGGACTTTGTCCGAGAGAATGGTGATTTGACAAGTCAGTTCATAGGTAAAATCCACAAAGAAGCCTTTGTTAGCTGGAAAAGTCAGAGCGATTGTCCGGACTGCAATAATATCAAAGTAAACCTTCAAAGACGTATAAGGATTATGAGAAGACTTGAATCCGATAGAATTATATTACAGAAGGTTCTGGATGATAATGACACAGAGGTTAGTTTGGATGACGCAGAGGCAATAACTCAGCGATTGAGGGAGATTAAAATAGAACGAGAAAATTTATTCCCAAAAGATTTAAATGAAGCTTTCTTTATGGGTCAAATGCAGGAAGAGGAGGCGGTAGAACATGAGTAAGACGAATAGCACCAATGATACGATTAAGAATGTTATTGACAATATTGATGATTTACTAAAAACGTCAGAGCAATTGAGGCAGACCTATCACATTCTGCTACCGAACACTTTGAATATTGAAGCCGGAATAAGACTCCATATTACCGTAATAACCGTAGATACAACGATAAGTAAAGATTATATTAATAACGACATTTACAAAACCCCCCAGGGACTATATGGCTTTAAACTAAAGAAACTAACAGAATTCCGGGATGCGGTTGGAATGAGGACTTGGGGTGACAAACAAGATAGAAAAGTCGGTGATGATGGCAGGGTTGTTTTCATTGGACATTATCTTAATTATACTCTTTTAAGTGCCAACGGTACCTCAATTGTGGGAAGTGAAATAGGAAAATATGACTATTATGAAGATTGTGCAACGTTGATAAAAACGGTCAAAGTTAACGGGCAGGATGTTGAAAAGGGAAAAGACCAAGTAGCAATGAAAAGGAAAGTTGCCGATCAACTTGCGAGAACTAATTGTTTATCGAGAATTATTAACAAGGCAATTCCTAAACTTGCCCTTGCTTACACGCTTAGTGATTTAAGAAAACCCTTTATTGTTGCCGAAGCGAAGATAAACATTCCTGATATTATCAAAACAGCTCCAAAGGAGATACAGCAACAATTGGCCTATCAATATTATTCGGGGTTAATAGGAAGTTTTAATAAGATATTTCCGGATCAACCAATTCCGATGCTCGAAGCCCCAACTGAAAATCAATTGCCTGCAGCGAATGTTAATTTATTACCTGCAAGTAAGGATGAACCAAGCAAAAACATCATAGATGCCAACTATGTTGATCAAAATAAGGACTTAACGCAGCAAAAGGAACTGGAAAAGCCAAAATCAGAAGTATGGATAGATCCAGATATGCCAAAAGACTTTAATCCCGAAGAGTGGCACCGAATACAGGCGGAAGCATTTAGGGACGTACCTCAAAAAGAACGGACTACCGCAATCGAGAAGTTAATTAAGAGTAGAAATTATAAACGCATGAATAATACTCCAATTGCAGAGTATCCCGTGGCAAGACAAATTGAATTGATCTTTAACTTGAGATGTATGCAGCCGGTAAAGGAGGAGTCGTGAAAATTTGCACGAAATGCAAAATGGAAAAACCGGTCACAGAATTTTATAAACATCGGGGAACCTGCAAAGAATGTTACCGTACTCAAGCAAACATAAATAGCAAGAAGAATGTTGAACGGCGCAGACAATATTACCTTTCTAATAAAGAAAAAATCCTCGAGAAGAGAAAACAATATGTCATGGACTCTCAGGAGCTGCGAAAGGAATGGTATAAAAAATATTCGCTTATACACAAAGATGAGCTCATTAGAAAATCAAGAGAATATTACCACAACCACAAAGATAAATGCAGAGAAAGGGCTAGACAATATAGGATTCGCAATGGGGATAAAATCAACGAGATAAGTAGGTTATATAGATCTAATCACAAGAATGAAATTAAAAAAAAGAATTCGCTATATCGTCTTACCCACCAAGAACAACTGCAACTGTTACAACAAAAATTGCATAAAAAATATATTCGAGAGCTCGGAGATTGTTATATAAAACAAATATTAACTCAGAAGAGTATCCTGTCTTATGCGGACATCCCAAAAGAGTTAATTGAATTAAAACGATTACAAATTAAAATTAAGAGGTTATTAAATGAAAAGCCAGACAAAAACACTTGTTGATTTGCGCAAAATTCTTTCCGAAGAAATAGATAAAATTAGAAATGGAAAAACAATTGCCGCTAACGTAAATGCTATTTCTAATGCGACAGGGAAAATACTTTCTTCTGTTAGGCTTGAAATGGAATATGCTAAATTGCTAGGTAAAACGCCAAAAATAGATTACGTTCAACAACTTAAAGACAAAAAAACAATATAGATAAAATGGAAAAGGAGTTAATGTTACCATGCGAATTTTACCTTTGGCAGATATACATGCAAGCAGCGCGACAAAACATCAAGACAAACTAAGAAGATCACTGGATCAAATAATTGAGTATGCTCAGGAAATAAAAATAGACTATTTTCCCATTTCGGGAGATATTTGGGACTCATTACAGGCGTATCGAGAAGGTACCGGTGTAGAGATGATGCATGGTTATCTAAGAAAGCTTGCATCATTATCAAAATTTGTTGTCATCACAAAGGGAAATAGAGAACACGATGCAACCGGTTCGGTATCACTCCTTCATAAATTAGAGCCAAATATCCTAGCATACGAAGATCCGGTAAACTTGGCTTTTTATGAGACAGGCATTTACAAGGGGACACCGCATACGCGATATGTGGACCTACTTAGAGAAAATGCAGAAAATCTTTTAGAGGGAATACCACCTGAAGTAATAATTGGAATGATGCCATATCCAAATAAGGCTATGTTAGTGAAAGATCAGAGTATTGATGAAAATAATTTTGATTATGGAGCGGTATTCGAAGGTCTAATGGATGTATTCGGGCTGATTAACGATAAATATCATTGCCCCAAGATCTTGGGATTTCATGGAAACGTCAATGGCGCAAGAATAAGCACCGGGCAATCTGTCAAGGGCCATGATATTATCATCTCTCCACTTTCGTTAATGAAGGCAAGGGCGGATTATTATCCCCTAGGGCATATTCATTTAGCGCAGGATATTACCCCCACAATGAGATATGTAGGATGTCCCTGGAATATGAGTTGGGGAGAGACAGATCAGAAATATTTTACCGTACTTAATCTTGAGAATGGATTGATAACAACTGAGCACATCCCGCTTATTGCGGCACGCCCAATGGTTGAGGTTATAGGTGAATTTAAAGACGGTAAGTTTATCTATGAAAATCACATCCCTAAAAATGCAGAGGTAAGATTTAAATATACCATAATAGAAAACGAAAAAAATCTCATCACAGACGAGCAGGAAGCGGAATTAAAAAAAGCGTTTGGGGATGATGTCAGAATTGACCCCACGGTAATACCGGTCCAGCGAGAGAGCAGGAGTGAGGATATTATGAGTGCAAGGACTACGTTAGATGAAGTTAGGGAATATGCAAAGGTAACGGGAGAAGAAATTACCCGCAGTATTGAAAAGAAGATAGCTGAAATACAGGATGTTGAGGGAATATGAAAGATTACGGGAGCAAAAAGAAAAAGCGATATATGAAATTTCTTGAACGTGAAAATAAGCGGAAGCAAGAAAAAATATCGCAAGAGTCCTACAGTAAGATAATGAGAACCGGAAATATAGAAGAAATGGCGAAAGCAATGGGAATTAAACTCAGATAAGGAGCATAAAATGACAAAAGAAGAAATTCGAAATCTGGATAATAGAAATTTGATAGGGCAACTCATTTCACATGCGCATACTTTTGGTGATTTTATTAAAGAGACGCAAGATATTACAGATGAAATTATCCGCAGGCTTGAAGAAAGTGCCATGAAGGAAAGTACGAAAGAGACTCGGTACATTGGTGAGGGATGGGTTACACCGGAAGAAAAAATGCCAGACATAGATACGCTTGTTGATATATGGATAAATGGTACAAATAATAACCCATCAATAAGAATTACTAATGTGAGATATATAGGTGAGGCTTCTTTTGTAAAAGAGGGAGTTTATTATCCCCCAGAGACATTCGCGGCTTGGATGTATCCATTAAAATATAAAGAGTAAGAAGTGAAACAAGCTATTCTTGTAATGGTACGGGGAATCATTACGGTTATGAATTAGGCTATAGTGATTCTGGTGATTATGAATTATGTCGGAAGTGCGGAGGTATGGGTATTTATAATACTGAGAAGTGGATAGGGCTTAAAAAAAATAAATTTAATGAGTTTATTTTTCATATTCCGGTGGGAAAAATTGAAGGTGCATTAGATTTCCGTCCAACAATAAATATTATTGAGGGCATTGTCGCTCATTTACCCAGAAAATATTCCCGCTTGGCTAATTTTGTGCTATTCTTAATTTATAAGAGAATCATTATATGGGAATATCTCAAGAGTTATTTGTTATCGAGGGAAATAAGAAACAAGGCGGAGATAGTATCAAGAAGAATTAAAGAACTGTTCTATTTTTCTGAATTGCCATTTTAGCAATATAACAATTATCAACAATTAAATAGGCTAAATGAAAACACTTAATATATGGGTACACCCCCAGAGGGAATGGCAAGAAAAAGCTTATCAAGCTGTTATGAGAAAATATGACAGCGGGAAAGTTGATTTCTTATGTGAAGCTACTCCCGGAGGAGGAAAGACTAGGTTCGCCTTAAGAGTTGCTCATAAATTCTTACAGATGGGCTACAGTAACAGAATTATTGTAGTAGTACCAACAGAGCATCTAAAAAAGCAATGGGCGGAAGACGCATTCCAATATAAGATTGACTTAGATCCCAACCTTGACAATGGGCAAGGAAGAGAGAGTGGTGAATTTCATGGAGCTGTCCTTACTTATGCTCAGGTTGGAATAAACCCGAGAGTTCACCAACTACAGGCCGATAGAAAGACGTTTGTAATTTTTGATGAAATTCATCATGCCGGAGATGGACTTACATGGGGAGACGCTTTATTGACTGCTTATGAGGGAACGGGATTTAGACTTGCTTTGTCAGGAACACCTTTCAGGCATGATGACAACCCTATCCCTTTTGTTACATATACAGATGGAGTAAGCCTTAGCGACTTCAGCTATTCATATAAGCAAGCTATAGTGGATAAAGTGTGCAGACCGGTTAACTTCCCGATTTATGACGGAATAATGAAATGGCAGACGAATAATATTACTTACAATTACGCCTTCCGTGATCAGGTAGATGAAGCAAGAGCAAGCGAGAGACTAAAGACGGCACTAGATCCGCAAGGAGAGTTCTTAAAACATATTATTATTGATGCACACAACAGACTATTATCGATTCGAAAAGATGAATGGCATAGTGATGCAGGAGGATTAGTATTCGCAATAGATCAGGAACACGCTAGAGCAATTGCAAGTATGATTAGGGGTATTACCGGAGAGAGTCCGGAAGTGGTAATAAGTGACGATAAAGAAAGTAGTAGAAAAATTAAAGAATTTAGAGACAGTTCTACTAAGTGGTTAATCTCAGTCAAAATGGTGTCGGAGGGAGTAGATATTCCAAGACTGCGAGTTGGAGTATTCGCAACCAACATAACGAAGGAGAAGTTCTTTAGGCAGGCAGTAGGGAGATTTACAAGAATGCTGAAATACTTAGAACAGCAAGATGCTTATTTATTTATTCCTGCTGATCAAAGAATAGTAAGTATTACCAGAAAGATGGAAGAAGAAACTAGACATGCCTTAAGCTATCTTAACAAATATAAAAAAGAAGCTATTGAACATGCACCAATAGAGAACAAAAAAGAATTTGAAGCCATTAGCAGCCAAGTTACCGAGAAGGGACAAATTGAATTAAGCTTTGGAAGTAAGGTTGACGGAATGTTTAACTTACCAGCCTTATTTGCGAACAGGATAGCGGAAACGGCAGCTGCTAAAGTAGAAAATAAAGAATTACCCTTGTTTGTTCAAAAGCGAATGCTAAGAGATGAAATAAATAATCTCTCAAAGATGATCGCAAAAAAGAACGCAAGGGGAGCAGAGATTGATTGGAGTTATGCTCATAAGAAATACGCTGAGGCCGGCGGAAGAAGCATAGAAGTGGAAAATTTAACAGAGTTAAAATGTAGAAAAGATATTTATTTAAAAATGTTATAAAAAGTATTAACATACTATTGTATCTATCAGAAAAGTTTTATAGCTTTGCATAGCGAAAACATAAGAGATAAAATGAAATTATTTAATAGTCCGGTAAGAAAAAACAAAATAAAGGTTTCCCCCTGCCTTTATTCTTATGTTTTCGCACTTGCCGGACTTTTTATTTTATAGGAGTTAGAAATGAAAATTGAATTAGAAATCGTTTGCTGCATGTGCCCAAAAAAATATAAAACAAAAATAGAATTACCAGAAGGGTGGAAAATTCATTGTGATGCCATTTATGTTGAAGATGGCTTCTGCGCCGAACATGCTCAAATTGAGGGCTTTACTGATAATTGTAGTGGGTGTACAGACTCGTGGGGAACTAATTGTCCATTATGGCAGGCTTTTGGATGGGAAGCAAAATTAACTGAGGATGATTTTGTTTTGATGCGAAAGGGAATTTGCCCCAAGAGATTTAGCGGAATGGTGGGAGTATCTATAAATGCTGCTGGTGCACAGATAAAGAGAATAGATGAGGGAGAGCCATCTTCCAAAAAATCCGGCGTCGTTTTAGAAAAAGCAATTAAAGATTATTGGAAAAGAAATAAAATAAAATTATTTAAGGAGAGTCATACATGAAGTCGGCATACTCACTACTTACCCAGTTGGGTTGGTCACGCGATTAATAATGTGAGGATGACTCTCTTTTTATTTTAAATTAAGGAGTTAGCTATGTTAAAGAAAAATTTGTTTATGATTTGTGTAGTCATTGCCATATCTTTTCTATTGTGCTGGTTATTCCTCAAATTTGGTTCATCTGATTTATATTCAAAATTACAAATAGGCAAAACTTATAAAGTCAAGTAAGAGGTTTATTGTGGGCAATGTTATTTCAAATCCTTTTGGCAAAGTTGAGTTTGGAAATGTTGAGCAAATAAAGTTTCTTCGCGCGTTCCAGCGAAAATGTGAAGAAGAAGATGTCGCAAAAGAAGATCGACAAAAGAAAAAATTTAGGGTGAGGGTTGATTGGAGCGGTTCGGCGACCATAAACGTGGACGCAGTAGATGGTGAAGAGGCTAGGGAGATTGCATTAGAAGATATAGACACGGGGGATGGCGAGATTGATTATGTTCGCGTAACGGAGGTAAAAGAAGAAGGGGAAAAAATAAATAGGCTTTTAGGATAAAAATTTTAAGGAGCGATTGTGAAAAAAGAAGCACCATTCTATGGCTTTACCGGTATTCGTTACGAATATACAGCATTGCATCCCGAGATATATGAACGTCACCAAAAGGATAATACGACGGATTCGATTAATCGAGATTTGATTAAAATTTTGGAAGATGCCGTCACTTACGAAAACAGTAACTATAAAATGAGGAAGAATGTTAGAGCAAATATCATATGGCTCCTAAAACAGCAAATTGATTTGGTTAATGTTAGGGAGCTGATTTATAAGAAGGAAATAAAAGATTTAGAAATAAAACTTATTGAGGCGAAAATGAAGGTAAATTTCGCTGAAAAAATAATGCACTTTATAATCGACAAAAAGTCATTACGTTCATTTAAATTGTTTCTCAAAAGGAATAAAAAAACAAATTCAATTATAAGGAGTTAAAATGCAAAGATATCTTTCATTTAGTTTGAGAGGCGCTATAGGGATCCAGGAGGGAATAGGGGCGGAGCAGGTTGATGTTGATATGTCCAGCTTCCAGCCGGGATTAGTTGCGATTGTAGGTGATAATGGGCGCGGGAAGTCGACTTTAATAGAGAACCTGCACGAATATCGACGAATGGTTTCCTATGAGGGCAAACTGGAAGATGCATTTTACCTAAAAGATTCATGGAGAATAATTAAAAAAGAAATAGATGGGGACATCTATGAATTTAAGATACTTATCGATGGGCTTTCTGGAAACAGTGAACCATACATCTATAAAAACGGCAGAATTCTTAGCAAGGACATTGATGGAAAGAAAGGTCCTTATGATAAAGAGATTATAAAATTATTTGGTAGCGAGGATCTATATTTTAATACGGTCTTTGCAGGACAAAAGAGCTCGGGATTTGCAAAGCTAAAATGGACAGACCGCCGGGCAATATTTTATGAGTTACTGCGGTATATTAAATATGAGAAACTTTGCAGGCAGCAGAAGGATATTTGCAAGGAAGAGGAAAGGAAGCTAGCTACTCTTGAGGGTGAGATAAGAATTATCAAAGATGATGTTGATAGTTTTGCCAATACAGAGGCAGAGATCAACGAGAAACGGCTAGAAGAGCAAAAGCTGAAGTTTACCATTGACCAAACCGAGGCAGCGCTTGAGAGCACGCGCAGAGGGATTCAGGATAAAAAGATTGAACTCTCCAAAGCGGAAGAAATAGAAAAAAACAATCAAAGCGTGAGCCTTTCTATAGACGAAAAGAAAGTATTAAAATTTAATATTGAAAAGGAGCAGGCAGAAGAACTACAAAGCATAGAGACGGAAGAACAGATCCGTGTTAATGAGTTTGAAAAGAACAATGAATATGCAAAGAAAATAAGTGAACTCTCCGTGGAGGAAGAACGAGAACTTAAGGCGGAGAAACTGCAAACCAGTACAGCCTGGGTTGAAAAGGAAAAAATAGAACTTGGAATAAAGGAAGTAGAAGAAGATAAAACCAAAAACATTGTACTCGTCGCTCGGTATGAAAAGATATTAAATAACAAATCATTAATAGAGCAGAAATTAACCCAGAAGAAAACCCTTACAGATGAGATTAATTTAAAGCTTGAAAAAGAAAGAGGACTATTACAGCAAGTTACGGAATTACAGCAAAGTGAAAAGAAGGAAAAGGAAGAGCTCAAACAATTACAGGATACGGCTACTCATCTAGCCAAGGAAACAGCGCAAGCAAAGAGCAACTGGGATGTTGCATTAAAGGAGAGGGAAAACCTAGTCCGCTATCACAATCAAACGATGGAAACCATCAATGAAGCGATCGCCACTATCACTAAGGTACCGTGTACACCGGAGATAGGTAATCAATGTATGTTTCTTAGAAAGGCATACGAAAACGAGCGAGTTAAAGAATCAGTAATGAAGAAGTTTGAGGAAGAAGAAGCCAGCCTGGACTCTCACATTGAGGATTTAATAAGAATACACGGACAATTTAACAAAAAATATATTGAGGCTCAGGCGCAAGTTGATAACAAAGAGCGGGAAATTGCTCATAGATATAATGGCAGCTTTTCGAAACTAAAAAGTGATCGGGAAGAATTAACTCTCAACATCAAGGAAATAGCTGGTAAACTTGCTGAAATAAATAAAAGCAAGTGGGAAGAGTTAAAAATAGAGGCAGAAAAAGCGGAGCAAGAGCTTTACGTATTGAGAAATAACATTATTAACTCAGATAAGTTATTAGAAGAGAAACGTGAAAGCGCAAGACAACACGATATTAAGATTATTAACATACAAAAGGCTTTATCTGAAAAGTTGTTATTTATTCACACACAAAGCGATAATGCTAAAGAGTTAATGCAGAGAGAGAGAGGAGTTATTCAAAAGACTTATGAGGATAGGGTTTCTAATATTAAAGCTAAATATGCTCCTAAGATAAATTCCTTAATAGAAGAAATTTCAACACTTCAAGACAAGTTTGATGAGGCGATTGCTGATACTATTTCTTCAATTCGAAGCAGCATTTATATAAAGGAAGTAGACTTAACTAACCTCACCAATCAGATAAACACTTCGCGCAATGAAATTTTAACCTTACAGAAGAATATTGCAGAGAAACAGGCAACATTTAACAGACTACAATTCAGTAAGGACACGCTTGTGGCAAAGGAAGCAGAACAAAAACTTGTGCAAAGAGAGATCTCTGATAGGAACTTTTTAATTCGCGCCTTTGATAAGACCGGCATCCCGGTACTGAAGCTTGAAAATGCTGGTGTACCTATTACGAAGACGGCAAATGAATTCTTAGAATTCTTTGAAAACAAATTTCGCATTGCTATGCAAACAGTTGAATGGACGGAAGACAGAAAGAAATTAAAGGAAGTATTTGACATTAATGTAATAGGTCCAAGTCGATCAGCGGATATACGTAAGAAAAGTGGAGGTGAGCAGATTTGGGTAGAAACAGCCCTACAGCTTGCTTTAATCTTCTATCAAAAAGAGAGAGGAGTTAATATCCCTGCAATATTTTTGGATGAGCGTGATGGCGCGCTGAGCGCTGGTAATGCAAAACACTTCATAGAGATGATAGAAAATGCACATCAGAGGATAGGCGTTTATAATACCTTCTTGATAACGCACAGACAGGAACTGCTGGAACTAATACCACAGCAGATCATTTTAGAAGATGGAAAGGTTACGGTAAGAAACGAGACTAGCACTCTCAGATAATGTCAGTAAAGGAGGTGAGTTTTTTGAGAACATAAAAGCATAAGGAAAACAGAAAAGAAAATAGAATAATTTTAAGCAATTGGGCGGCGTTTGTGTCGCCCAACATTAAGGAGTTTGAATTTGGCAAAATCAAAAATAGAATGGACGGATAGAGTTTGGAATCCTGTCACGGGTTGCACTAAGGTTTCTCAAGGTTGTAAAAATTGCTATGCTGAGACAATAGCTAATCGTTTTTGGGGTGATAGAAAATTTACAGATGTTCGGTGTCATGAAGATAGACTTGAACAACCACTACATATTAAAAAACCTTCAATGATATTTATTAATTCTATGAGTGATCTTTTTCACGCGAAAGTCTCATTTGAATTTATTTATGAAGTAATAAATACTATTGAATTTTCGCCTCAGCATATTTTTCAAATACTTACAAAAAGACCAGAAAGGGCATTGGAATTTGCTCATTGGTACAGAGAAAAAAGAAAGGGCTGCCCTCTACCTCGTAATATTTGGCTCGGTGTTTCAGTGGAAGACCAAGAGACGGCAAACGAAAGGATTCCAATACTATTACAAGTTCCGGCGGCTGTAAGATGGCTAAGTATTGAGCCTATGTTAGGTAAAATCAACATAACTCATTTCTTAAGTGGTTGGAAGGATGAATATGACAATCACTTTTTACCTATTGAGATTTATAATATAATTAAAAACAATAACAAGATTGATTGGGTGGTTGTTGGGGGTGAATCTGGAGCACACGCAAGACCGATGCACCCAGAATGGGTAAGAAGTATCAGAGATCAATGTAAAGAATATGATATACCGTTTTTCTTTAAACAATGGGGAGAATGGTTGCCCGGAGAAAGGATCGGGACTTCATACAAACGATGTGATAACGGTGAGATATATGGTTCAAACAGAGATTATGAACGAGACAATTTTGGGACTAATCCCGATAAATATTCGGGTGACCTTATCACTCTAAGAATCGGTAAAAAGAAAGCAGGTAGTTTGTTAGATGGAAAAGAATGCAAAGAATATCCGGAGGTAAAATAACTTATGGAAAAGAAAAACAAATTTATTTATTTAGCTTGCCCCTTCTCTCATCAGGAAGAAAAGGTTAGGGAAGAAAGATTTAATAAAGCGAATATTGCTGCAGCTTATTTGATGAGTTTAGGACATGTTGTTTTTAGTCCTATTTCGCATATGCATCCGATTGCGAAAATAGCAAACCTACCAAAGGAGTGGGATTTTTGGGAAAAGTTTGATCGCGTGTTTTTGGAAAATTCTAATGAATTGTACGTGCTTGATATTGACGGATGGGATAAAAGCACGGGAGTACGCGCAGAGATTGAAATAGCAAAATCATTAAACCTTCCTATCAAACTTCTCTTATATGAGCAAGTATTGGCCGGGTATCAGAATGTAGTAGGAGTAATTAAATCATGAAAGAGAGACCTATTTTATTTAGCACAGGAATGGTAAGGGCAATTTTAAGCGGTAAAAAGACTATGTCGAGAAGGGTAATAAAGCCGCAACCGACTATAAATATTAACTCCTTCCAATATAAAAACCACGTATATCCATGCACGGAAGAGCAGTTTAAGGGAGGGGTATTAGAATATTGTCCTTATGGGAAAATAGGAGATAGACTTTGGGTAAGAGAAACATTTGTTCTGGAAGATCCAAGAGAATACACCAGTGATATTGTCATCCCTGAAGATAGACCAGTTAAAATGAGTTATAGTAAAGAGGATGGAACACAATATCGAATTCCGCATTACAGAGCGACGGAACCAGAGCCTCATATTATCCCAGATAACCTACGGGATGGTTCTGACGATAGAACACGATGGAAACCAGCTATTTTTATGCCAAGATGGGCATCAAGGTTAGTACTTGAAATAACGCAATTACGTGTTGAGAGATTACAAAAAATTACCGATGAGGATGTATTAAAAGAGGGAATAACGCTACAGGAAGACTTCAAAGCATTATGGAATTCTATCAATGTGGAAAGAGGCTTTGGATGGAATAAAAATCCTTGGGTTTGGGTGATTGAATTTAAAAAAAATTACTTAATTAAATAAACATAAAAAGGAAGAAATCATGAAAGATAAAATAGCTCGAGCCAAGATAGAGGAAATAAAAGTTAATATCAAAAGACTGGACGAACGTCGGTTATCTGAATTGCAATCAATCAATAATGAGTTAAGTGAATTATACACAAAAGTAATATTACTAAAAGCCGAGATAAAAAATAACGCGGATAAGGTTGGAATACCCTCCGCTCCCCCCTTTCTAATGCCGATTAAGGGGTATTCTCTCTATACATTAATTTCATTGATATTAAAACATCTAAAACTTGAAATTCGCCACACACCGGAAGACCTAAGATTAGTTAAAAAAGTAGCAAAAGATGAATAAGAGCATCGAATTTTTAAACAGTCCAACATTTTTCATACAGAACCTTGAGTTATATAATAAAATAACCCGGAAGCAGCTTTATAATAAATATAAAGCGCTTTGTGCTGATGAAAAACCGGTAAGCTTTGCTACCTTCGATAGGCAGACCAGACGCTGGATAAGTGAGTTAACTTCCCGGGGAATGAAAATTATTCGAGACAATAATGGATTCCACTTAGCCAAAACGGATGAGGAATGGAACGGCTATAAGTTTGGACCGCTCCGAAGCAAAGTAAAGAGCATGATGGAGGATATTGCCCTCAGTGAACAGAAGAGTGTGGGCAAAGTAATTAACGAACTATTCTTCCAAAGAAATAAGAAAAAGACAGATGATCAACAATTAACATTTTTTTAAGGTGTAATTATGAGTGGTTGGGATATTTTAGGCATATATGCAATCTTAGCTACAGCAAGCTTGCTGGTTATTATGTGGATGTACCACAAAGCCGAGGAAGGTTATCAGCACAATGGAAGGTATTATAAGGGAAAACCTCCTGATAATATGGGTAAGATACCAAGATGTCCGAGGGAACATGATCACAAAAAAGAATATGAATTAAACGAAATATCACCGCAGGTTTATGAATGTGGGTGCGGTACGATATTTTGGTTCAAAGATTGTGCTCATTGGGAAATATTAACACATGACGATGTTCAAAAAATGGCTAATATTTGTGCGGATTGGCAAATTAGACAAAAATCGCAACAAGCTTAATTATATAAATGTTTTTCGTAATTATTCAACGTTTTTCAGTGAAGGAATTTAAATGAGCATTTCTAAAAAGGACAGATTTGAAGTTTTCAAAAGAGATGATTTTAAATGTCAATATTGCGGGAGAACTCCCCCAGAAATCACCTTGGAAGTGGACCATATAAACCCAAAATCGAAAGGAGGTGGTGATAATTATGAAAATTTAATTAGTGCATGTTTTGATTGTAACAGGGGGAAGGGAGATATAGAACTTTGTAAAATACCGAATACATTGCAAAACAATTATGAAATATTACAAGAAAGAGAAAACCAGATAAAAGAATATAACAAACTTTTAAAGAAGATAGAAAAAAGAACAAATAAGGATATCTATGAGGTTGATAAAATATATCGAGAGGTAACTTATTATGGAGTAAATGGTCTCTCCGATTTATATAAAATTTCAGTTAGAAAGTTTATTGATAAGTTAGGATTGCAAACCACAAAAGATGCAATGGTATATGCGGTCAATAAAAAAAGATTTAGCGGCGATCCATTTAACTATTTTTGTGGAATTTGCCATAATAAAATAAGAGCTAAAATAAATGGCTAATAAAAAAGAAGATTTACCAGCAATGCCGTTTTACATAGGTGATTGGAAAAAAGATCCCGCTGTTTCTGTACTTACAAGAGAAGAAAAGTATATCTGGATTGAAATAATGATGCTTATGTGGGAATCAAAAGAACGCGGTTATTTAACCATAAATGGAAAACCTTATACAGAGCCGATGTTGTCTAAATCACTTAATTTGGATAACCAGAGGTTAACCGAGTGCTTAACCTACTTTGAATCATTAGACTTATTTTCTCGAAGAGAATCTGACGGGGCTATCTATTCCCGATTCCAAGTAAAATTGGTGGATATTCAAAATAAGCGTAAAACCGCAGGTTCTAAGGGTGGTAACCCTAATTTGATTAACCAAAACTTAAACAAAAATAAAGCAAGTGGTTATCCAAATGCTGAAAATGAAAATGAAAATGAAACTGAAAATATAAATGAAATTAAAATTAATCCTGAGATTAATGATTTAGAAACAGAGGAAAAAAATATAAGCGGCTATTATGAAAAAATAATACCCAAAAAGTTATTATCCTCAAGGGAGTTTGTAGAGGCATGGAAGAATTGGTTAGGGTTTAATGTGGAGAGAGGAACGGACATATTGCCTAGTGTAGCTAAAGAGCAACTTAATTGGTTAGGGCAATTTTCATCAGAGAGTGCAGCAAAACTTGTAATAACAGCACACGCAAATCAGTGGAAGGGAGTTATTTATGCAGACGGACGAAACGGAGAAGATAATAAAAAGTCTCACGGAAGAGTTGGAATCACGGAAGACGAGTTTATCAACAGCGTTAACCAAGTGCTTAACAACCCCAACCCAACAGGTGGAGAATAACTCTCTAAGCACATACACGGACCGGCTAACCTATGAAGTGTGGCTAATGCAGTGTTTGCGGATTGCCAAGGCTTATCCAGTCAACAAAAATTGGCTAGATACATTTAGGGATAGGGTAATATCAAATAATTTCTCTGGTAAGCGTTTGGAAGCCGCTGTAAGTCAAGTAATTGATAAGCACACCTTTGGATCTATTCCAAATTATGGAGAGTTTCTGAGCTATGATAGAAAAATTGAAGTTTATACAGAATGGGAAATGGGAAAACTAGAGAAGTCCGAGGGAGCGGGGACGAGAAGATTTTATGAAGGAGTAGAGATTGAAGGTGTGTTTTATTACACGCTTAAGGAAAACGTAAAAAAATATAATTTAAAATTATGGAAACCGGAAGAGCACCGGCCCATTGCTAAGAAAAAGACGAAAGATGATGAAGGTCAGAGGCTTGAGACTGCAGCAATTTTGAGAAAGACAATTGAATCGTTAAAAGACAAAGATTTGGGAAAAACAGCAGATAAGAAAAACGAGACAGATTATAAAAGCTCCGGTACTTATAAAACTGCAAAAAAAGAATTTGAAGAAGCTTTGAGAAAAGTAAAATGAAAGAAAAATCTATGGAACATATCGAATATTTCGAATACATCGCATATATCGAACAAATTGCTGCTGTTTTGTATTTGACAACAGGCGAGAAGGAAAAATTATCTGCATTCTGTGAAAGCGCGAATCTTACGGAAAATTTCAAAGACGAAATCATAGATCATTTGGTAGAAAATATTTGGAAGAAGAAAAAATATGAACAACCTAGAATATGAATATATCGAGTTCGGTGAAATTCCCTCCGAGGGGAAAACCAAAAAGTTTATATGTACCAATAAAAAATCTGATGATATATTGGGAAAAGTAAGGTGGTATCCATCTTGGAGGCAGTATTGTTTCTTCCCTGCAGAGAATATTGTGTTTAGCAAGGGATGTTTAAACGATATTACAGACTTTTTAGAAAAGATTAAGAAATTAAGAAATTTATAAATTGGAGTTAACATGAAAGAGAAAAAGGCAGAAGAAATTGTCGAATCTAATGTCGGACAATTTGAAAAAGCCTATAAACATGCAATGACGGTTTTAGATAATCTAATGGATGATTTCGGGAAAAAGATTAGAAAGAATGGAGAAAGGGGAGACCACGTTAGTGCCAACTTCTACATACATAAACTATTAGGGTTAAGGGTAGCTAAAAGGACCATCGAGATGAATATTAAAATGTTCCTTGAGCACCTTGTTTGTCACAAAACATCAGGATGGCGATTATATTATGATTGGATGGAGGAAGAAAAACTTATTGGCGAAGAATATGGAAATGAAAGTTTTGAAATAAAAGTAGGTGGATTTTCAATATGTAAGAGCAACGGCAATAAAGGAGAGCAACGTTAAGAATGGAAAAGATAAAATATGCCGGTGAAGTCTATGAGGTTATCTCAGAAGAGGAAAACGATCTTACGCTTAGATCCGTGAGAGATAAAACCCTCATCATAAAGGCAAAGAAGGATTCAGCAAGGATAGAAAAAGTAGTAGAAGAAAAAAAATAATGAAAATGCAAAGATTTTACTTTGAAAATTAAAGTAATTAAATTAAATTAACATAGAGAAAGTTCAGTAACAAAATTCACGAGGAGTTATGAATAAATTACCACAGATAAAATTCAATCCAGATACGGTAGCAAAAAACATTAAGCTGATCATTCCGGAGGATAATCATCACAGACGCATAATGAATGGCAGTTTTGAGATTAAGAGCGTGTGGAAGCGCGGAAAACTCACCTATCTTGAGCTAAATCACGAAGATATGACAAATAAACTTAATGTAGAAGCTATTCAGTTTTCACTTGAGGAAATACTTATAACCAGTCATAAGTATCGCAGAGAATTTACCGGAACACACTGGTTTGTGCTAGAGATAAGTAGCGGTTATATAAAATCAATTTACCGGAAAGAGGGAAATTTTATAATTAAGGACAGCGGATTAACAGAAATTTGGAAATTAAACTAAGGAAGAATGAACATGGCTTTTTCACTAAATAAGGTAATGTTAATAGGGAACCTAGGTAAGGATGCAGAAACAAGATTTACAAACAATAATGTCTCCATTTCCAATTTCTCTTTAGCGACTACTTCTGGATATAAAGGAAAAGACGGCAATTGGGTAAATGAAACCACATGGCACAATATTACAGCCTTCAGTTTGTCGGATTTTTATAAGGATGCGCTTAAGAAGGGAAAGAAATTCTATGTCGAGGGAAGAATACAAAAACATGAGTATACAGACAAAGAGGGAATAAAAAGATATTCCGTAGATGTGATTTGTGAGAAAATTATCCCCCTAAGCGAATCCGCAAGACAGGACAACCAAGAACATTATACCGATAGGCAAGAAAGCAATTCACGACCGGAAGAGGCACCGGATGTTAATGTTGATGACAACTCAGATTTACCATTTTAAAAAATAAAATAAGGAAATAAAATCATGGGAAAGACCAAAAGAGAATGGAAGGCTGGAACTTCGATACGCAAAGTGAATCCAGTCGCAGCGCCAATATTGGATGAAGGGTTAATGCGCCCTCTTGTACGTGAATCTTCAGTGGGAGTGATGGAAACGATTGAAAAAATCGAGAAACAACAAGCCCGACTAACAGAAATGCTAACCGGATTAGGCACAATTATGCAGCCAATTTTAATTGATACACCGCTGATAGAAGGAAGTGCAACATTAAAGAAACCTGATGAAAGTATATTGTCTAGTAAATTAGAAAACATAAGCAATTTATTAACTGTACAAGTTGCTTATGTCGATTCAATAATATCCCTAACTGATTTATAAAACCAAAAACAAGGAGAATCAAAGTGAATATAGTAAAACGGCTCGGAGGATGGATTAAACACCAATTTAGTATGCTGGTATTATTTGTTGCTATGTTATTTCATAAAGTATTTGAGATGACGATCCAGGAAGTAAGCAAAGCAATTCACAACACAGAGAACAGCATAAAACAGGAACAGAAAGAAATAAAGGATTTACTCCTGCGCATATCACAGAAACCGATAATGCCTGTGCTTATGAATTTATCGGGGCAAGCTGTAAACCTAGCAAGAGAGAAGGGAATGCAGGTAGAGGCAAGATACAATCCGGTCCAGGAAACCCTAGAGTGCTCTTTGTTTATAGATCATCGTAAATTTGATAGTTGGTCAATGGGACTTACCAAGTTTAGCGAAGAAGAAAAGGAAAGAGAGAGAAAGGCGATATTTGATCTTGGGAGAGCGCTATTAAGAAATAGAAAAGAAGGATTTCTGGATAAAATACAGGAAATGATTCTAACAGAGTTAGTCGTAGCTTCTCAGTATAGAGAGAGATTAAACCACTATGATATATTCAGTATAATTGTTTTTGGCTATTTAGATGCTGCAAAACCATATTATCAAGAAGATATAGAAAAACGAAAAGAGATTGCGCGGCCAGTTCCGGATCCCGAAGTAAAGAAAGAATCGACTTTAAGTTTGGTAAACTTAGGAGATACCGTTCCGGTTGGAGACCAGCCCACTGCGCTAGATTCGGGCAAAGAGTAGAAAGTCCCAAAGATAAAATTTGTAATTTTTCAATAATCACACGGAGTTAGTATGAATGGTGTCGGATTAATGTTTTTGGTAATAGTCGTCGCTGCATTTATAAAATTAATATGGCGATATTCTGAATTAGAGCATAAAATGGAAGTTTTAGAAAATACTTTCGGTCATGATGTTATAAATGATGTCTTCTCCGGAAAGCTTACGGGGCAGCGGTCACTTATGAAGCAAGAGGTGACGCTGGGCATTGTTTTGTTTCATCTCAAGAAAAATGCCGTAATTGTGTGGCGGTTGTCACAATTTTATGTTTTTTTACGGTTTTTTAAAATCAAAGATAAAAACATCTCTTTATAAAAACTTTAAAAAACAATTGGTTAAAAATGCCTAAAATTGTTGTTTTATCCGACGAGGAAAAGGAAAATATACGTAAGGACAGGCGAGCGGGAAAACCGGAAACGGAGATTGCTGATAAGTATGGAATCAGTAGAACCAAAGTAAGGGATGTTCTTGGACTTATCATTTCGAAAAAGAAACTCACTCAAGAAGAAAAAATAGTCCTAAGGAAAAAAATAATTAAGAAACAGGACAAAAGGATTAAGGAAAAGGTTGAAGCCCTGGAGGTGACGCGATTTGGGGAAATTATTAGAGGTGATTATGTAGATGTGTTTGAGGGAATAAGGCAATCCATGAATGACATGATTGAACTTAATAAGGAGCAAAAAGAAGCCCTTACCGAAATGCTAGCTACCCTTGAGGATGTTAAGAAGAAATTTGATAAAATAGCAGATCCAGAAAACGATACAGATACGGACCTAAGAAATGCCTTGTGGAAGATGATAACGCAGGTTGGCAGCTATTATGGAAGAGGAAAGCTACGAATAGACAGTCGAAAAGAATTGGGCAACTGGATAGACCGCTATAAAGATTTTAATATGATCTCTCTTCAGTTTACTTATTACGAAAAGATAATTAACGCTTTTTTTGAAGCAATAAACCTACTGAGCAACTTTGAATATGAAAAAGTCCGAAATACAGCCATTGGAGTATTTGACCCCATCAAACGATATTTCGATCAGAACGAACAACAAGCCGCCGCAGTACACGACGAGCATAATAACGAGCAAAAACAGTGACTTTCGTCCGGAGGTTGGACAGGTAGCTGACGTTATTTCGTTTTTGAGGGAGTTCTTAAATCGTCACGTCGAAGGCGAGCAGAGAGATGCTTACGTGGCAGCATGGGGGAAAGATTCGGGGACGTGGGATACCACGCACAGAGAGATATTGTTAGAAGTAGGCATGAAGGGCGGCAAGAACTTTTGGAGTGAGGGAGATTTGTCATTTGCTACATATTTTATATCCTGCTTAAGGAGTCCACACGAATATTTTACAAAGATAACGAAAGTACCAATTGCTTATACCCTAGAAAAAACATTTGATTTTGTAAATGTTAGTACAGTAGATGAGGACCAGGCAAGACATGCTTTTTTTGATAGTGTGAAAAAAGTATTGAAGTTAACAAAGGATCCTAAAAGCGGAGATAACTGGTTTGAAAGATACGCAGGGTTAGACTTACGTGAAGAACATGGAGACTTTAAGAAAAGCGAAGTTATTTTCCCGGTTGCAGGAGAAGGAGAGGGAGGAATAAGACTACTTTCTTTTAACAGTACAAAGTCGGCACCGGAAGGAATTCACATGCTGAGGTTTTACGCGGATGAACTTTCCCGGGCAGACACAAAGCCAAAATATCTAAATGCAAAGGGATTATATGAATTGGGACTAAAAAACACTGCAGCAGCTTTCCCAAACAGAGTAGGAAAGGTAATAGGTTGGAGTTACCCCAATGATACCGATTATGACCTCACACATGAACGCTATGAAATAGCTAACACGCTTGACTTTATATATGCCCGCAGACTAGCAACATGGCAATTTAATCCCGCGCGAACAAAGGATATGTTTGATGATGAATATAAAGCAGATCCAACAACGGCAAGAAGAATATATGAATGCGTAAAGCCAATAAGCAGGGATAATTTTTACCAACCTTACGTCGAGAAACTAAAAGAAGCCATCACACCGGTTGTAGCAAATAAGGTAGATTATAAAATTATTACTACCACCTCTGAGGTTAAGGGGAAGACTTATAAATTTACAACAGTTGAAATATTATCCATCCAGGGCGACAATAAAGAACGATGTTTCACTCACGATCCCAGCAAGACGAAAGACAGGTATGTTATCAAGGGAGGATATAACGAAACGATAGATCCTCTTAAAATCGATTACTTTGTAGGAGACAATCCGGAAGTAATCTTAACCAACAAGAAGCCGGTAGAAGATGTTGTTATCATTATTGAGCCAAAAGATGGATGTCCTATTGATTATCTGCAGATAGGGAAAATATGGACTATGTTGATAAAGGCTTTTCCAAACACGCGCAGTATTAATAGCGATCACTTTCAAAATGAAAAATTAAGGCAGGAAATAATAGCCCAGGGAATAAACAGCGAAACCTATTCCTTTAGTCAACCCTTGCAGCTTAAGATATATACCATGCTTCGGGCGAATATTTGGAACAATAACTATTGGGTTTGTGAGGATGCTACAGAAACACACAAAATAAAAGTAAATAGCACATTGATGAAAAGTTCTGATTTATGGATATATGAAGGAGAGCGACTAATTAAGGACGGTAATAAAATTGATCACCCGGTTCATGGTAGCAAGGATTCGCAGGATGGGAGTGCAATATTAAACTATGACCTCATGAACCTTGAGGCGGAGGGTACTATGAGTGCGGTGAGTAACTTAGAACTCTTAACAGAAGAAAAGCTTAGACAGCTTGCAGAAAGGTTTATGGATAAGGAGGCAGAACTTGAGGCAGCCAACACCCCCAAGGAATTAGTAATGCAAAGAATATCGGAGAGTTTGGGCTTAAAGATATCAGAGGTGGAAAAGCTAGCTAAATTTGTGAAAGAAAACTATAAATATTAACATATTAAACGAACAGTATGTTTGTTCTTCAATAATTAAACTAAGGAGTAAAAATGATAAGATTTCAGGGCGTAGATTTGTTCGCTGGTGCCGGGGGAGTTACAACCGGTATAGAGCGAGCAAAATATAAAGGAAAATCAATCGCTGATGTTATAGCATGTATCAATCATGATGCGGTTGCTATAGAAAGTCATGCTGCTAATCATTCAAAGGTTGTGCATTTTACAGAAGACATTAAAAACTTTGATGTTAGTAAATTCCCAAAATTCTCTGATTCACCGGATATTATTACTTATCTTTGGGCTAGCCTTGAGTGTACTAACTTCAGTAACGCCAAAGGAGGTCTGCCAAGAGACGCAGACTCTAGAACACTAGCAAACCATTTATTTAGATATATTGAACACTTAAAGCCCGACTATATACTTATCGAAAATGTAAAAGAGTTTATGAGTTGGGGAGATCTTGACGAAAACGGCAAGCCGATTAACAAGGAAAAGGGGAAAAGTTATCTTAAATGGGTTAAGAAAGTAAAATCTTATGGTTATGATTACGAACCCAAAATGTTAAATGCTGCTAATTATGGAGCATATACATCCAGAAACAGATTGTTTATTATTTTCGCCAGATATAATATGCCTATTGTTTGGCCTGCACCCACACATAGTAAGATCGGTGAGAATGGTTTTAAAAAATGGAAGGCGGTAAAGGAGGTTTTGGATTTTTCAGACAAAGGGCAAAGTATCTTTGGAAGAAAGAAGGATTTATCAGAGCGCACCTACAGAAGAATTTATGCCGGAATGGTGAAATATATTGCAGGGGGAGAGGAATCCTTTATTACAAAATGGATGGGTAATAATCAGACTACCGGAATTAATCAAGGAAAGAGCATTAACGATCCATGTTCGGTAATAACGACACAGAATAGACTTGGATTAGTGCAGCTGGAATTCTTAGTGAACTATCACGGCAATTCCGAAACAAACAACATAGATGATCCATGTCCAACCATAGCAACCCACGATGGATATGCGTTAATTCAGCCGCAATATTTTTTAGATCTTCAATATTCACAAGGCAAACAAAGCTCCTCCATTGAAGAGCCAAGCGGCAGTATTCTTACGGTACCCAAACAAAAGCTAATTTCAGTAGATAAGGTTGAGGTGAAGAGTGAACATTTTATGGATGAACAATATGGATGTTCGCGCGGAAGGTCTATTAACGAGCCGGCAGGCTCATTAACTACTAATCCTAAGCAGAGCGTAGTGGAAATAGAGCGTGCATGGTTAATGAATACAAACTATAACAATACGGGAACCAGCATAGATCAGCCGGCACCTCCCATCTTAGCAAGCCGAAGGCATTCTTATTTGATGAATCCACAATATTTCAGCAAGGGAAGCAGCATAGAAAATCCATGTTTCACATTGATTGCCCGAATGGATAAAAAACCTCCTTACTTAATAACCACGGAAGAGGGAGGGGTTGCAATTGAAGTTTATGAGCATGATTCATTTTATATCAAGAAGATTAAGGAATTCATGGCGCTATATGGTATTGTTGATGTTAAAATGAGAATGCTAAGGATTCCGGAGTTATTAAGAATTCAGGGATTTGGAGATGATTATATCTTGGTAGGAACGCAGGCGCAAAGGAAAAAGTTTATCGGTAACGCCGTGGTTCCGGTTATTCCTAAAAGATTAATTGAGTCATTATATCTTGAAAACCTCCAATTGCGAGATAATTTAATGATGAAGAAAGCTATATAAAATTATTTTTTTATTATTAAGATATTGAAGGTACAACATGTTAATTTTATTTGTATGTTTGTCGGTAGGATTAGGCGCGATAACTGTAACCATAATTAAGAGAAAAATAAACGGTAAATCAATTTTGCCGGAGGATGAGGATATTTTTTAAGATGGAAATATTAAACGCAAATGGCAGACAAAACAGGATAACCAATGGGGCTACCGAGTTTACAATGCAAGAACAGATTCATGAGTTCTTATATAATTATGAATTTAATAAAGAAACAAGTCAATACCCGTTTTATAAGGTCTTACCCAAAATAGTATTGAGAGAATTAAGGATTCCTGAAATAAACAGAATATCAGATCATGTCATATTATTGGATAATAAGAGAACAGTGAATATTGAAGATAAATTAGATAGCATAGAGTGTGTAATTGCTCAAGCCAAAGATCATTTGCAATGGTGTGATTATTCTGTTATTTGCGTACCTCCCGATCGGACATATATACCAACAAAATACATCAAACAAATAATAGATTTGGGAATTGGAATGTTTTATTGGTTTAATAATATAGGGGTATTTGAATTTATAGTGCCAAGATATAATAAACTTAAGGACGCAGAGCTGAGAAAGAAAATCATAACAAGAATATTAAATAATGCTGAAGGAAAAAATATCAGTAAATATATAATCGACAAACAAAATTTATTTGAGAAAGTAGCAGATGAGCAGATTTAGCGGATGGAACGAAAAAGCGGTTGCTAGATTAACCGGAGAGAAGATAGTGGGCACAAAGCCTAACAAATATAAAAACGTTAGAACGGAATACGGCGGAATAAAGTATGACAGCAAGTTTGAGGCAGAGTTCGCGCAAAAACTTGACTTAATGAAGATATGCGGTCAAATAAAGAGTTGGCGCAGACAGGTCCCGTTTAATATTAGGGTTGAGGGGAAAAACATCTGTAAATATATAATCGACTTTGAAATACTGCACAATGATGGAAAGTTTGAATATATCGAGATTAAAGGAGTAGAGACGGCAGCATTTAAATTAAAGAGGAAGTTGTTTCTGCAGACACACGGGAACATAAGGTATAGAGTTATTAAAAGAGATGATAAGAAATAAGGAGGCAACTATGGAATTAGTTAAAGTAGTAAAAGACTATCTAAGGACGACGGAGGGTGATTATCCGGGTAATAGCGATTATTGGAAGAACAAATTTAAGAATGCTTATCGGCTTGATACAGAATATATGGATCTCACAAAGAAATCCCGAAAAGTTGCAGAAATACAGTGGGAGAAAAGATATAGCAGAACATTAGATAATGATAAGTTCGGACGATGGATGAGAATAGGCAGAATAAATAATATCACCGTTGCAATAATGCAAAAAGTTGAGTCAGACGGACTACCAGTAAGATTCTTAGTAAGGCTGCCAAATAATCGAGGAGATGAAAGCTTACAGAATAATATAGTCGATCTATATGAACGGGCTGCAATGGAAGAAGCTCAGAAATATATCCGTAAATATATTAATGATTTATTAACATAGATAATTTAAGGAGCAATAAGATGGAATCAACTGATATTTCAAAGAAACTTGAAGATATTCTGCAGAGCAAAGGATTTGAAAACATCCTCCCTAACAAGAAAATAGAAGACGATTTGGGTGCAGATTCTTTAGAGGTAATTGAGATAATAATGGCGTGTGAGAGTTCGTTTGATATTAGCATACCAGATGAAAAAATTGATAAAGTGGCAACCGTACAAGATTTGGTAGATTTAATTAAAAAACTTAAGGAGTAGGAAATGTTTTTTTCAAAATCGGAAATAGAAAGGTTAGAGAGAGAAATTTCAAACGTGTGGGAGAAATTTGAATTTTTCACGAGGAATATCAGTCAATACTTACCCACTCGGGATTTTGTTGAGTGCGAGGTATGCGGATGTTTATTGAAGGCTTCGACCGCACATAAAGGGAAAGGTGAAATAAGAAAAACCTTGCGAAGTGGAGAGTGGATACAACAAACACCACCAATAGAATATATCTATTATCCTCACTATTGCAAAGTACACATACCGAAGTTGACGGCAAAAAAATAAAAACTGATGTATGGTACCAATTAAAAAATGAAAAATTCATTGAGGGATAGCATGGCAAAGAATGCAGAACATATTACTATAAGAAATCAAAATCTCTTTTGCGAACATTGCGGAAAGGAGGGTAATATTCCCACCCCAATAAGCATCAGAGTCCTAGGTGCATATATTGAGGATTTTACAGAGCTGCACAAAAACTGTGAGAAAAGATGGAAGCAGCCAATGCCAAGTTTAGCGCTAAGCATTCCTGCTAGAGCGCAGTTTTGGTTGGATAAGGGAGAGAGGGGAATATCTTCCGAGACAATGTTCAGCATATTGGCGGAGGAATTTCATCCCTTGCGTGGTATCGATACTTTTTGTCATCCGTTAGATCCCGACGATTTCAGGCGATGCTATCTGCTGCTTAAGATGTTGCCTGAATGGAAGAATGCACTTTATAAAATGAAGTCTGTCTCTCCAGTATGGGAAAAGCTTGTAGATAATTGGGAAAAGCTTGAGGAGATGCTGGAGGAAATGATGAAAACTAATAAAGACAACGGGATGTATAAATTTATGAAATCATTAGGGTGTTAAATGGAAACGCAGAAAGAGATCGCTAGAGTTTGCGCAAACTGTAAACATCTAGCTAAATACGCTAAAAATATAACCGGTGAAAAGGATTGCTCCCATGAAGAGATCGGGCAGATTATTAACAGTGTAAACTATCAAGAGGCAGAAATATTTGGATGCAATCATTTTGAAGAAGAATCAAATAAGAATATGCATCTTATATCAAATATTGTGAAAATGAGTTGTAATACGTGTAAGTTTTTAGAAGACTATTGGATTAACAAAAATTATTATGCTGGAAAAAAATGCAACAATTTAAATACTCTTTGCTCGGTAATGCATACAGTAGATATAGAGTTCCTAGATAATTTTTATTGCAACAAATATGAAGAAAAATTAAACAAGGGTGTAAATCAAGATATGGAAGGAACCAATAATGGTAAAGATTAAAAAAACTTGGGAAACGGTATTCTTCACTGCTACTAAAGGTGATACCGAAGAAACCATTGAATTGAACATGAACAATGAAGATAAAACCTACACCCTATGCAACGGTAACGAAGAAAGCGTGAGTTTTGAGAATAAAGATCAACTTGAGTTGAGCCTAATTATGGAAGCATTAAGGGCGGCACAAAAATATATGATTGAACATTTATTTAAAGAATTTTTTGAGGAAAGGGGAGGTAAATGTTAGGAGAGCTTAGATATTGCTCTATGTGTAATTATGCAGTACCAATAATAGAAATTGAGCAAGCAAGATTTGATTATGATTGCCCACATTGCGGCTTAGTCAAAATTTCAGAGTTTTATTCATATGGAAGTCCAAAACATAAAGAAATGGCATCATATAATAATAGGAGCTTAAAAGCTTTACCTTTCCCGAAACATAATAACTAAATTGAAAAATGATGATAGTGACATATTGTTTAAGCGCATTAAGAATGTAGCATTGAGAAATCCGGACCGGGATGAGGAATTTATTGAAATGGTTATGGGTGATACGAGCAGCTGCACCTTCCATCATGTTTGTAGCAGCGTGCATGGATTAAAGAGCACGGATTATTTGGGAGTTGCGGTAAATGCGGAAGAACATAATGCTAAACAACCAGAGCGAGATTGGTTGATTCAGTGGATCCCTCAGGCAATAGAGAACATGATCAAGTATATACTTTATCTAAAGGCTAAGAATAAGAAACTGTTAGTAAGAATAAAAGAATTAGAAAAAATTATTTATAAACAAAATTAACATATTAAGGAGTTAGTATGAAAATAACAATAAATGCAGCACAGTTTGGGAAGATCGTTAAAAAGATATTGCCCAGCGTACCCAAAAGCACGCCCATGCCGATATTAGAAAATATTCTTTTTCGATTTAACGAGGGAGAAATGGAACTCACGGCAACAAATTTGCAGACATACCAAAGAATAACATTCCGCACAGAAGGAGAGGGGAAGGGACATGCACTCATCCCGGGCTATATGTTAAGCAACCTCCTAAACTCACTTCGCGGCGAAATAAACATAAAATTTACCGAGCACAAAATGATGATCGAAACAGAAGCGGGAAAATATCAAATAAGTATATCCAGAGAGATAGGGGATTACCCAGACTTCCCGCAGTTTGATGGAATAAGTAACGTACAGGTTACGCCGGAGGCGATAATAGAGGGACTTAATTCGGTAAAATATGCGGTGGAGAATAGTAATGGCATGCGACCTGCTTTGGAGTCGGTATTAATGGAAGAAAAGGAACGCGGACTTAATATCGTAGCTACCGATGGGCATGTTTTGGCTAAATATGTTATACCTGGAAATTATGGACATAAGAATATTTTGCTTCCAAGAGATAGTGTGAGTGTATTGGAACAATTTGTAAGTGATATTGAAGATAGTTTTGTTGGCTTATTTTTTGACGGCAAAATGATTAGGGTCGAGAAGAAAGATGAAGTTTTTCTTAGCAGGACGATAGCAGATAAATATCCAAATTATGAAAGTGTAATTCCCATAGACAATGAGAAGACTGCCAAGATTAATAAAAACAAATTTCTAACAGCTGTAAAGAGGCTGCAGATATTAAATCAACAGCGTACAGACAAAGTTATATGTACCTTTAGTAAGGAAAAACTAGCGATTTCCGTGGTAAATGAATTCACAACCAACACAGCGCGGGAGACGATTATTTGTGAATATAATGATGAGGATATAGAGATATTATTTAATGGATTTCTCTTGAGCGAAACACTTAGCAGCTTTGCCGGGGAAGAAATAATAATGAAAATGAAAAGTCCAATGACGGCAGTAATAATACGGGAGCCAGCTGGAGATAATATCGCATTAATTATGCCATTGAGAGGGTGATAAAACGTTATTTGAAATTAAAAAGAAGGAATAAAACAATGGAATCTAGATTGGGACAAAACAAAGACTTAAATGATTTACTTAAAAAAGCTTCAAGAAAGTACATAATAGTTCCCCCAGAATCATGGTCACAAAGATTTCTTAAAAAATTAAGACGAGGGAAAACTCCTATTAAAGAAATACAAAAATTAGAAATTAAAGATGGAGATATTCTTATAATAAAGGGAGTTGAGAGTCACTTAATGGCTGAAAAGATAAAACTTATGATTAAAAATAAGTTAGGAGTAGATGCTGGACTAATTATGCTTAATAAAGATTCGGATTTAGTTGCAATAATAACTGGAGAAAGAAATTGATATGAGATTGCAATATACAGAAACAGAAGGCGGAGAGTGGAAAGATTTAATTTTACAACTTCGCATGCCAGAACTTGAGGAAAGATTAAAGAGAATGGCGGAAACCGCAGAAGAAGGAGCATGCCTTGTGATTGATGGTCAGCAATTCCATAGCCTTAAACTTCCGGATGGAAGAATATTTAGTAGCTATTTTAAGAAATTCAACCATGAAGTACTTAATCAAACCTTTGTTGCACTTACTAAAACACAAAAGAAACTCGTCGAACTATTGAAGAGTGAAGATAGGGTTTTTTACAGGAATGAAATAATTGAAAAGATATGGGGAAACTGTACGTCTCCAATAAACTTAAATGTGTCAATGTTTTTGCTTAAGAAAAAAGTCCCTAATTTGATTTTGAGCAGCCGCGGGGTTGCAGGATGGAAACTCAACAGGGGTGAAGCAAAGAAATATTTTTTAAACTTAAAGGGCGATATGCCAGAATGTGGAATATGGAAAGAGTCTTAGCAGTCTTAAAAGAAATAGAGGGAATAAGTGAATTCCTAGCGGGAGGTTATGACGATAGTAACGGAGACGCATTAAGCTGGTATATAACCAAGATCAATGGCTATTTAGCCAGAATGCCACGCCTTGAGGCAGAAGCCGAAGCACTCCTTAATGAGAAGAAAGGAGCGGTAGCTGATGAGGAAGCGCAGAAAGGGAAAAAAGACCAGGTAGCAGCAACGCTATTCCGTGAAAGCATATTGGGTAAGTCGGTAGCGGAACAGAAGACACTTAAGTTTGTTGAGCGCCTTAATAAGAATACTATTGAGATACTGCATGGAGTAATAACTCAACTAAGTTATGAAAAGAGCCAAACACCCCCTAAGATGAGCGCAGATTTTAAGGAAGAAATGATGAAGCTGCACAGGCGTATTGAAAAGTTAGAAAAAACAATCGGAGATAAACTATAATGACCTTACCTAAAAAAATACAGGTTGCTGCAGATAAATGGTTTATGGTGAGAGAAGACAAAATAGAGGATGGCAAATTAGGCTTTATCGATTTTGAAAAGAAAGAAATCGTTATCGATGAAAGACAGCCGGCAGCGGGAAAATACATTATTCTTCTGCATGAACTGCTCCACTTTGTTGATGAGCAAAATTTGTCGTATTTCTGCTACAAGAGAGGCTTGACGGAGAAGCAAGTGACTTATTTGGCAAGCGGACTCCTGCCAATACTAGTTTATTCCGGACTGCTTAAAGGAGTAACCAGAAAGCAAATGGATGATTTTATTCAGCAAATAAAGTTATCGAGTGAAGATTTTTTTGAATTTAAGGATTAACAAATAGAAGGTATAATATGTTAAAAGAGATTAAAAAAATACGTGAGGGAGATAGCATCCCGGCTAATGCAAAGTTCCTTTATAGTCAGGAGGAACCGGGTCCGAAATTAGGAAGTCATAAGCCGATTAAATACAACTATTTTGAAATAGAAAGACCGGATCTTCCTCAAAGTGAACTAGTAGACAAAACCATAAAAATCAATATGGAGAAGTAAGATGAAATACGGCGATAAAGAAATTGAAAATTTTATGGATGAGGATAATGAAACTCTGCTTGTGGACCTCTGCAATAAATACTTCACATTAAAGCAGAGATTTCAAAACAAAGAGTTTACAAAAAAAACGCCCAATATGGAAATACCACTAGCACCTCATGACAGTAATTATACGTCAAAATTCAAAGAACTGTATCAGATTGAATTGTCGGTCGAGGAAATGGTAGAACTTCGGGACTTCGCAGAGAATGACTTCCCGGATTTTATGCAGGATAAAATGGAGCAGGATAGAAATAACGGAATGAGTGACGTGAATTTAAAAGGAATATTTTAGGAGGACAAAAGAAATGGCTAAGAAAAGGTTTAAAGTAGTCGAAGGTAGCCAAAGCAACAGTTCTTGTTTCAGCGCCACGGTTGTAGACACCAGCAGGCATAACAGCTTTGATTGTGATTATAGTATTTGTGAATGCCAAGATGAAGAGGACGCTAAAATAATTTGCAACGCACTGAATTTTTGGCATGAAGACCAACATTTTAGCTATGGAATCAGGGAAAGTGCAAAAATCAAACCTAATAAAAAGTAAGGAAAACATATAATCGTGCGAGAAATTATCATATCGAAGGTTTAATATGTCAAGATTTGCCAGTCTGGATACTGACGACCAATCCATGTTTAATGTAGAGCCCGAAGAAACAAACGAGCAGCTACTCATGCGATTAGAAGCGGATCCAAATTTCATAAAAGATATAACGCAGCAAAACAAAGCGCAGCAGGTTAATATTGCCCTTGCGCAGGAGATTATGGCTGTTCTTCAAGAAATGGACGGAAATAATTTTGATATTAGTGAAGGAAGCCGCTATATAAATTGGGAAACAACAGACACACCCTACCAAATTTTAAGAAAAACAGGCAATATTGAGGCTGGGCGTTTAATTAAAAATAAACGCCGACTTGATTTTGCACAATATGGAAAACCGCCAAAAGCGCAGGGAATTCAGCGCGGAGCACACCTAGTATTTAGTAACCCGGATTATTCTCCCACGAAAGAGGAGAGAGTAAAGTTGCGTCAATGGGAAATACAACTATTTAAGAATTTCTTCTTTGCAGCCAATGATCTTTATCCAAACTTCGGCAAGTTCATAGGGAATGCTTACGAAGATTTTTTTGATCTGGATGATGTTACCATTGAGATAAGGCAAAACAGTTTAGGCAGACCACTAGCCATCCAATTGCAAGATCCTATCTTGTGGAAACCGGTAATCAAGAAGCGCAGAGCACTTAACATGAGTTTGTGGCAAGAAACTGATGGAGCTCTCAGTGAATGGCTTGAGGATTATGAGAATATGATATTAGGTCCGAATGCCTTTATGAACAAAGAGGACGATGAACCGGATTATTTACTGATTCATGAAAACCAAAGATTAGCTGCAGCAGATAGGGATTGGATAAGGAAATTTCATTTCTTCACCAGAAGCGATTATCGAAAAGCCCAACGAGGTTTTGGCATAGTTGAGCAGGGATTAAATATTGCAACTTGGATAATAAACGCACTAAAGAGGAATGCATCCAATTTTAGTAACAACAGACTCCCGCGTGGCTTTGTCGCATTCACCGGCGGCGGAGTTGGAACACTTCAACTTGAAAAATTAAAAAAGATAATGTACGCACACATGGCGGGGACTTCACCAAATAGATTCCCGATGATAGGACTTAATGGAGAGAAATCAGATGCAAAGTGGGTAGGCGTAGATGCTTCAAGTAAGGATATGGAATACCATCTCTGGATAACTCTTATCTTTTCTATTTGGTGTCAGCTATCAGGCACGGATCCGAGAGAACTTAGTATAGGCGCACATAGCGATGCAGTGAAGGGAAGCACGTTAAGCGGCGAAAACACAGATGGAATAACAAAGGAAAGTAACGATAAAGGAGCTAGAACATTCCTTAGTCATCTCCAGGACAGCCTTAACACACCAGACAGCCACGGTCAAAATGTATTTAAAAAAATAACCGGGATGAACATTGAGCTTGAATTCATAGGCTTTGAAATTGAAGATAAAAAAACGAAATATGAAATCCGTACGAAAGAACTTGCAACCACGAAGTCAATAAATATGCAAATAGCTGAAGACGACGGGGAAAAGCAGACTCTTATGGTCGGAGGATTAAATTTGTATGATGTTGTAGGTATAGGTAACGCGCAACTTTTCCAAGCTCTCCAAAGCTATATTCAGCAGCAAGCCCAAAGCGCACAAGGAATGCCGGGCGCAGGTCAGCCCGGAGAAGGCACCCCAGGACAGCAAGGAGGACAGCAAGGAGGACAGCAAGGAGGACAGCAAGGAGAGCAACCAGGCGCACAAGAAGGAGCGGGGGACAGCTTAACCGAGGCAGATAAAGCATTGATAGCAAAATACGGTGAGCCGGAAAATACCGGAGAGGGAAAACAGTGAAGTTATCAATAAAAATTATGGGCTTCTCATTTCTGGAGATGGAGACAGAAAGAGCGCCAAAACTAGGAAGCGGAGATATTTATAATAATTGTGTCCTTGACAGATCTTATCCTATAGTGATGCATGCCAATATGTCACCAGCAGAAAAGGTTGACGACAATCCTCAGACGGCAGAAGATGTAAGATCGAAGCTTGTTGAGTTTGTAGCAAAGGAAACCGGATATGATACTAGTGAGATCAAATTCATTTTAGTAACAGCTGATAAATTTTTTAAGTGAGGAGAAGAATGAAAAAACTCATTATTATTTCTTTTCTCATCGCTAGTATAGTGATTTATAAGAAGGTTAAAAAGGCTTTAGATTTTAGTGATATAATTGATTGGGATATATGAATAGCAAAAGTCTACACGGTGATTGCAGAGAGAAACTAAAAGAGATTGAAGATAATTCAATTGATTCTATCGTTACTGATCCACCATATGAATTAGGATTCATGGGTAAGAAATGGGATAATACAGGAATTGCTTACAATATCGAAGTATGGAAAGAATGTTTGAGAGTACTTAAGCTGGGTGGACATTTACTTTCCTTTGGCGGCAGCCGGACGTATCATAGGATGGCTTGTGCTATTGAAGACGCTGGATTTGAAATAAGAGATCAAATTATGTGGATATATGGGAGTGGATTTCCGAAATCGCTGAACGTATCAAAAGCTATTGACTCTAAATTAAATGCGGAGAGGGAGGTTATCGGAACGGTACGAAGATGGGGCAATGCAGCAGGCAAAGGACGTGGCGGACAATATATGAATGAATATGAAGAGAGTATAGGAGGCAATGAAAAATTTGACGCTATAACTGCATCGGCAACCAAGGAAGCGCAACAATGGGAAGGGTGGGGCACCGCATTAAAGCCGGCGCACGAACCGATTGTCGTAGCGCGAAAGCCGATCGAGGGAACGGTAGCAAATAATGCGCTTACCTATGGAACAGGCGGAATAAATATTGATGGATGCCGGATATCAACTCCTGAAAGCTGGGCGAGAGACACAACCAAAGATAAAAGTCCAATAACAACGGGCGATATTTACAATGGAGGATTTAATAATATTATAAAATCTTCCCATCCTTCAGGCAGATTTCCGGCAAATGTAATATTGGAATGTATATGTGATGAGGTAGTTACTGAGGGAAAATCCAAAGAGCCTTATGAATACAAAGACAAAAACTACAAGGTGGAAGGATTTATAGAGAATATTAAGCCCAGTAGCCCCTCTAATTACAATGATAAGGCTCAAAAGATAATACATACCAATCCGGATTGTCCCTGCTATATTATGGATGAGCAGAGTGGAAAATTAAAAAGCGGATTTATGAAAAAAGATCAGCAACGTCATCAGGATGGAGGCTTCAATGGCGGATTTCCACAGGATAGAATAGGCGAGCGGGATACTTACGGAAATAGTGGCGGAGCGAGTAGATTTTTTTACTGCGCAAAGGCGAGTAAGAGCGAGAGGAATTTAGGGCTAGATACATTTGAGGATAGAGTTTTCGTGCAATCCAATGGGGGACAATCAAAAAGTGATCGAGGGGAAGATGGATATGGAAAAGCACAAATTGGAATTAATAAGGTCAAGATTACAAAAAATATTCATCCTACCGTTAAGCCAATTTCTGTCATGCGATATCTTGTAAGATTGGTAACGCCAAGGGGGGGGGCATGCTTAGACCCCTTTATGGGAAGCGGAACTACCGGAATTGCGTGTATTATGGAGGGAGTTAATTTTTTGGGAATCGAACAGGAGATAGAATATGTCAAAATTGCTAAAGCTAGAATAGCAGCAGTAGAGTTACCTAAAGCGGATCCAGCATTATTTGAGGAAACAATTTAATGTTACAAGGAATTGATGGGAAAATACTGCATTTAAAAGAACTAGATTTCATTGAGCGCATGCTCTATCAAGAAGTTTTGTCGCCTGATGATTTTTATAAAGCATTAAAGAAATTCCTAGAGGAAGATTTTAACTGGGAAAATAAGCAGCTATTTAGCACCGGAGAACTTAAAAGAGTTGATGATTTTATTAATAATTATTTTGCCGGAAGAATCGAGGAGGCGAAAATATGGCTACTGAGAGCATATGTAGTTGGAAGGTATTTAGCCGAAACAGATATAGTTTTTTCAACGGTATTTGAGATAGGGCAACTAAATAAACTGCCAAAATTTGTACTAGACGCAGCAAAGAGATATGGATTAACGATAGAAGAGGCAGAAGCTTTAAGGATGGCGGTAGAGGACGGCGCAGCTTTAATGAGCAATACAACGGCATCTACAGTGCAGACGGTCAGGAGTGCTATTGTGGAGTCCGTTAAACAGGGAAAGGGAAGTACGGGAGTTTTTGAAAGACTAAAGGAACTCACGAGTAAGGAAGTTGGAGAGCTTAATAGGGATTGGATGAGAGTAGCGATCACAGAGACAAATGCAGCGTTTAATAATGGCTATTTAGCCATGATGAAGGCAGGCGATTATGTAGTGGGGATGAGTATGCCGGACGCTTGCGAATTTTGTTCAACTGAAATTAACGGTAGAGTATTCAAAGTAAGAAGCGGTCCGCCTAAGGATTATTCAACGTTAAATCCAGAAAGCGATGAATACAGAAAGATAGCAGAAATATGGGAAAATGAAGTTTGGGTTGGAAAAAACAATTACGGAAGATCAACAAGTCGGAGGAAAAGGATAAATCCACTGTTAGGAAATGCGAAGCTGAATTTGAGAGAGAAAGAACATCATGAACACTCAATGGCAGCAATACCGGCGCATCCTTGGTGTAGATGCCGGTATGTGCGAATTAATCCTTTAGCACAGTGGATAGACGGAGACGGTCAAATAAGATTACGCGTGGAGGACGAGGATGAATGGGAACGCTGGTATAAAGGAAATATCAATCAATAAAAAGAAGGAATAACTTTCATGACTCAAGCAGTTGGCTATTTAGTAGGGGGAGTTGTAATAACACTGATAAATTTAGGCTATACCTTTTGGTATAACAGGCGCAAGGACAAAAAAGAAGATAATAAAATAAATCGGGCGGATAAGGAGCAGGATTTCAAAGCACTTGTCGAGGGATTTCAACAATCCTTTGCCGCTGATAATGAAGCTTTTAGAAAAGAAGTGCTAGATCGAAAAGAAGAACTGAGTGAGCAGCTGGACGTTTCGAAAAAAAAATATGCAGAGGTTGAGCGAAAATATAATGAGGTCTTAAAAGAATTGGCTTCCTTGCATCAGGAACTAAGAGGAAAAGAAGATCAAAACAAGAAATTGCAAGAACGTGTAAAAACTCTTGAGGACCAGAACAAAACACAGCACAAAGAAATAACCAAACTGCAGTCTATTATAAATAACATGAAAAAGACACAGGGCACAGATAAGGGTATAAGAACAAACAAAATGAGGAACTAATGTACACCCCGGAAGAACGTCAAAAGTATTATAGGGAAATTCTTAAGATGGTAGACCAACATCCACGACTACAACTCCAGCAACTTGCTGAAAAAGTAAAGGAAAGTATAGTATTTAGATCGGAAAGGTCACGAAGATCAGTGGAGATGTGGATTAGGGAGGCAATAAGTGGCATTCCTCGATATGAGACGAAAAAGAAAGCAAATGGGGGCCCCAGTGAAATTTTCGAAGAAGAAACAGCAAATGAGGGAAAATATAAATTTACGGAAAAGGGCGATGAGGCCAATGTACGGAAGATAGTAGATAAAAATGTTAAGACACTAGAGGAACTCAAGAGAGTTTGTGAGATTGATGATGATATTTGGGACGTAAAGGAATGGAAATGCGGTGTCTATGAAAGTCATGTTAAACTTAGGAAGTATTCAGTTGACAAAGATGGCAAGCAGCAAAGAATAGCGGACGATCATAAAATAGTACCCCTATGGCTCGTTAATGCATCCTTAGTTAGGAATAAGGCAAAGATAGATGCAATGGGTTATTACGATGATCTCATAGCTGATGCTAAGAAACACGCACCAAAATATAAAAAAATACGCTATCCAAAAGTTAAAAAAGGTACTTTGCTTGAGGTGGATATATTTGATTTCCATTTAGGGCGCGATACTTGGGAAGAAGAGAGCGGCGAAGAGGGCTCACTTGCAAGATCTGAAAAGGATTTTATGTTTTGTATAAATGATTTATTATCGCAAACAAAAGTTTATCCTATTTCTAGAATTTTATTTCCAGTTGGTAATGATTTTTTTAATGCGGACAATTATCAAGGGACAACAACGGCGGGAACAAAACAGCAAGAGAGTCCAATTTGGAGGCGAACATATCGCTTTGGTAGGGAATTGCTAGTGAAGGCGATTGACTTACTTTCAGAGGTAGCGCCAGTTGATGTGCTAATTATTCCCGGCAATCATGATATGCAGCGAGTCTATTATCTTGGTGATGGCTTAGCATGCTGGTATCACAATAACCCTAATGTGACCATTGATAATAGTCCTAAGAAGAGAAAATATTATCAGCATGGCAGCTGTTTGATAGGTTTTGCTCATGGCAAGACGGAAAGACTAGTGGATCTCCCCACAATAATGACCACCGAGGAGAAACAGAAGTTTGCTTTAACGAAGTTCCATGAATGGCATCTAGGCGACAAACATCACGAAAAGAAGATAAATTGGGTAAGTATTAATGAGACTCAAGGAGTAGTTGTGAGAATATTAAGATCCCTTGCACTTCATGATGAATGGAGTATTGATAATGGATACATAGGCTCGCAACGATCTGCTGAGGGTTTTGTTTGGGATGAAGAAGGTGGGATGAGAGCGCATTTATATGTTAACTTATAATTAACATATAAATGATTAAATCTGTTAATAAAATATTAAAGGTATAAAATGGAAGACATGTTGCTAATTGGATTAGGTCATAAGGCGCGGCAGGGAAAAGATGAGACTGCTAAAATTATTAAGCAGCTTTCCTTAAAAGAAGTGAAGATTATTCATTTTGCAGATTCACTTTATTCTGAGGTCGCAAATAAAGAAAGAGAATTTCCTCTTATAAAGAAGATCCGGTTAGGAGGCATTGAAGTCTTCCAGTTATTGTCTGATACAATACCCGGTAAAATTAAAAGACCGATTTACGAAGGTTTTATGCGTTTAGAGGTTCCTTTCTTGGATGAATATTTTAAGGCGCGAAACATTACGGAATATTGGGGTATGAATGATAAAGATTCCGAGATGCTGCAGTTTTGGGGAACAAACTACCGAAGAACATTCCATACGGAGAATTATTGGGTTATTAAGGCAAAGCAAAAAATAGATAACTTAAAGAAAACCGGATTCGAAGGAATAATAATACTTCCCGACACAAGATTTAAAAATGAAGTAGGGTTTGTTTATGGTGAGAATGGCCTTTATGTAGATGTTATATGCCTTCTTCCGGATGGAAGTCAATATATATCACCCGATAGAGATCCAAAACATCAAAGCGAGGTAGAACTAGACGGACAGCAATGTGATTATACTGTAATAGCTCAAAAGGGAGATATACCAGGATTAATTACATCAGTTAAAAATTTTATGAAACATTATCAATTAGAATTAAAAGAAGACTATTATGACAATAATGAAAACACCGGACTTTGAGGGCGGATTTATTACAAAACAAGTAAAAGACGGATGGATATATGCCTATGATAATGGCGGTAATATCCTGAATGTTAAACCGGTGAATTATGTGCATAAGGGTGTTGAATGCAAATATGGAAGGATAGAAGAATATTCTGAAAATATAGCAATATTAAAAAAGGGGCATAAGCACATATCTATTGAAAGAGAAAAGCTAAACAACTATTTGCAAAAATCCTTCTATAATGATGAGAATATCCATCATCCGGAGGAAACAATTAGTGGAACATTTTTAACACCCGTGGGAGCCGTTAGTGTTGATAATGCAGAGAGAAATGTAAGAGATGTATTAACCAATCCTGATACCATAACACAGAACAGAAATAATTCTACCTTTAGAAAATCAATTGGTGAGAATAATTATACTCTTATAGCAGAAAAGGGCATGATTAAAGCCTTAAACATTAAGAGCAAGAAGATTAAGTTGTTATTTAAGGGAGTGGCAGCAACCGCGACACCGTCAGATATAAAGACGAGCACCGGTAATGGATGGAACCAGAGAGGGGGAATGAAGCCCGGGCATAAATATATTCAGAGAAAAGAAGATGGTACGAAGCCAGACGGCAGCCCTAAGTATATTTACTTATATCAGCTCCCAAATGGACAAAAGGAATGGCGTGATGAAAACGGAAAACCAGCAGGACAGCAAAGTAAGCAAGCCGAGTATAAACCTGATTTTGAAATAGGAGATATAATAAAACAAGGCAGTAAGGTAGGAAAAATAGTCGAAGCCTCTGATAATTTCTTAGCAATTAACTATGAAGGTAAAATTGAAACCATTAACAAAAACGAACACTTACAAAAAGTAAAAGAACACGAACTTTATAAAGAAGGTGATGAAACCACCTATAATAAGCAGCCAGCCAAAATACTTAAAGTCACCGATAAGATGGCTCTCATTAAAACCCAAAATGATAAGCAATTACACGTTATTGCCTTAGAAAAACAGTTTAATAAACAAAAACCCGGAACTAAACCGCAGAAGGAACAAAAGCCGGAAGAACCTCTCCAGGATTATGAACAAACACCTGAATATAATGAATTCTTAAAGGCAGGCGAAGAGGCAGGATTTGGAAAATTAGGGGATTTACAAATGCGGAAGTTTGTTAAGGTGGGCAAGACGGTGCATTCAGTTGAATGGAAATATAACCCAGACTTAAAAGAAGTACAATATTACGTCGATGGACAAAGAGACAGATCACTTGACTTTATGGGTGAACAATTCAAGGTTAGAGATATTAGTGATAAGGGATGGAGCCTTGAGAATGAAGCGGGGGAAACGGGACTGTTCCTTTCGCATAAAGATTATGAGAAAGCCTTAGAGGACACTGATAGAAACATTTATGAAGAGGAAAGGGAAGATTTGGGGGATTCAGTTGGAGAAGTTATTCATTATCCCAAGAAGACATATCATTTTAGCGGTAAACTAAGTGACGAACAACTTAGAAATATAGAGCAAGAAAAGATGCGGAATAAACCCGGCCGTATGGTGATGAAGAAGAAAGAGGAACCATTACAGACGGCAACGCAGAAGGCAGCTATTGAGGCAGAAAGGGCAAATAAGCAGGCGCAGGTAAAAGAAGCACTTACGAGTAATAGCTATGCTGATTTCTCAAAAGCAATGAAAGAACGTGGGTTTGAGATCGGGGAAAACAAATTTACAGCTAGTAAGAAAGTTGAAGTAGGGGGCAAAAAATTTGAAGTTAATTCGAAGTATAAACCAGATGATGGAGTTTGGGAGACCTCCATTCAAGGTCCACATGAAAAACTACAATTGGGAGAAAAAGAATTCCCAATTACAGACATTACAGATGGCGAAGTCTATTATCAAGACAAGGCAGATGAGAAGAAAATAAGCATCAAGGATTTGGAAAGCATTAACGGTAAAAACATATTTGAGCCAACCGGTGTGAGTAAGGGAATAGTAAGCAGCTTGCCACCTCAAAAAATTCACTTTGGATTAAACGACGAAGATTCTACAGCTGGATACTATGAGATAGTTAGTGCTGATGATTTGACGGCGAGTCACTTAAGTGGAGGAGAGGCTAATAAAAATTATTCTATAAGTGATGCGCAAAATCGAGATAGGAGCACACCACAAAGTCTTGCACAGATCAATAAGATTGCTGCAACCCCTATCTTTGACTTTGTAGGGGATAGTAAGACAGCAGACTTGGGAGCGCCTATTGTTAATCAAAATTATAACATAATTGCAGGCAATGGGAGAGCGATTGGCTTACAACAGCATTATCAAAACGGCGGAGATAAATATAAAAAGGATCTGTTAAATAATGCTGAGAAACTTGGATTTAAGAAGGAAGATATTGAAAAAATAAAAAATCCAGTATTGATTCGGAAGACCAATGTTGACAATAAAGAAGCACAGCGATTGGGGGCAATAAGTAATACCTCCAATATGTTAGCACCGGAAGCTCGAGAAGAAGCCAAGGGAAAAGCTACCCGAATTGATGATAAGACATTTAATAACTTAGCTGGAATATTTGAGAAGGCGAAGGGGGATCATCGTTCAATTTCTGATTATTTAGATGAAGTTGGAACAGATATAGCTAAGGAGCTTGTGAGCAAAAATATCATCCCGGAAAACGAGCAGCATCTTTATTTTAATACCACAAGCGGAAAGCTAGACGCGAGTCATAAAGGTAAACTAAAGGCACTTTTAACACAAAGTATTTTGGGTGACAGCAGTAAAGAATTTGAACGAATACCAGATACGGCGCGAGAGGGAATTAGTAAGGCATTGGGCGACATATTTTCGCTGAAGGGTAAGAGTAGCGACTTAGTGCCCCATTTACAGAATGCCGTTAAAATATTGGCAAAATATAGTGCTGTTAAAGATAGATTTAACAGTCCTGACGAATTCATTGCGCAGGACTCCAATAATGCATTTGAAAAATTAAGCGGTAGCAAAGAAGACTTGGCATTGTTTGATATATTGGCAGATCCTATTAGGGGGGTCAAAAAGGAAAATGGGCAGACGGAAAGAAAAAATGTTATTTCAAAGTTCATTCGTGAGTATAAGATGCTCACAGAAGGGGATATGTTTAGCGAAGGGCTTAAGCCGGAGGAAGCGTTTGACCAGGTATTTAAACCGAAGTATGAGAAGGGGATTAATAAGAGTTTGTTGAGTCGAATAAAATTATTTGGTAAAAGATTCATCAAGGCTGTTAATACCGCGCAGCTTGAATTATTTCCCAGTCCTAAAAATCCTAGCGTAAGGAGATGGCAAAATTTGAATAAAGAAAAACCGCAGGAGAAACCGCTAGAGCCAGCGCAACCGTTTTATTATAAATCCGCCAAGATATTAGGCGAGAAAATGCCTAATGCAGCCAGCGTAGAGCAAATAAAAGGAATATTGTCTATTGTCCCGGAAAGCGAACAGAAATGGCTTGGGATTGATGATTATCTTAATGCCCATGCAAATGAAAAAATAAACAAAGTGGATTTGTTGAATTTTATAAAAGATAATGAGTTAAAGATTGACGAAGTAAAAAGGGGTTTACCGGCTACATGGAGAGTAGAGTATGTCCCAATAGAAGGAAACTGGGCGACTATGGATGAGAGCGGAGAAGTGATGACAATAGGCGCTACACGAGAGGCAGCTATAGAAAGAATTTCTTATGCACAAAGTGGACAACCTAATGGTGAAGTATTACCCAAATACTCCCAATATACTCTACCTGGCGGAGAGAATTATCGTGAGTTGCTGTTTTTAATGCAAAATAAAGAAGGTTTAAGCCCAATAGAACAGACCGAGTTTGAGCAACTACAGAACGAAAAAAAAGGTTGGAATATAAAACCAGAGCAGGTTCATAGATATAATGAACTTGCAGCAAAAGCATATTACGATAGGCAAGAAAGTTTTAAATCCGCTCATTGGGATGAGTTCAATATAATAGCACATACGAGAATTGATGATAGGATAATCCCTTCTGATAAAGCTGAAAGGTTTGATGAAGATTATCAAAGATGGGTTAATGAAGGTGGGAGAGGGAAAAGTCCTAACCCTAAAGATTACGGCCAAGACCAAAGAATTTTATTTATTGAAGAAATACAGTCCGATTGGGCACGCGAAGGGAGAAAGAAAGGATTTAAAAATAATGGCGATAAGAACAGGTTTGATGAAATTGTCAAACGCCTAAGAGAAATTGAAAAAGAAAATAATGTAAGAAGTGATGATTTAGACGGACTTGTAAAACTACAAGAAACCAATAAAGAATATCGTGAGTTGGGCGAAGAAGGTAGTAAGATTAACCCGAATTATGAAGGAAATAAAGTACCCGATATGCCATTCCGCAGTAATTGGCATGAATTTGTTATGAAAAGACTTTTACGTGAAGCCGCAGAAAAAGGGTATGATAAACTTGCATGGACAACCGGGGAACAACAAGCGGAAAGGTATGATCTAAGTAAAAAAATCGACGAGATAAAATATAAGGAAACTTTCCCGGGCAGATATGAATTTACCGCAGTGAGAAACGGTACGGATGCTTTAACTAAAAGCGGATTAAATAAAAATCAACTAGAAGAATATTTGGGAAAAGATGCAGCCCAAAAAATTATTGACGGAGTAGAGGCTAACAATAAAATAAAAACCGATCCGACGAAGCATGCAAGAGAATTTATGAGACTTTCAGGAGCAGATCTTAAAATCGGAGGTGAATGGGCAAATACACTTTACGACAAAGTTATTCCTTCGTTCTTAGAAAAGTACGGCAAGAAGTGGGGCATACGTGTTGGAGAGACAAGGTTAAAATTAACCGATATGCCGATGTCGGAATATGAGAAATATCCAGTCGAACATCCCTATGTACAAAAAAACGCACCAATGGTTCATTCAATAGATTTAACTCCCGAAATGAGGGCAAGCATTCTATATGATGGACAACCCATGTTCGGTAAGTCAAAAAGAATAATTATATTTGGGAAAAAGTTTTTACAAAAATCCATAGACACAACAAAGAATATACTTATGCCGAGCAAAAAGAACCCAAATATAAAGAGATGGCAATCGACGGATAATAAGGATATACCCGAAGAAACAACTTCGAAAGAAAGAGTAAATCCCAAGATAACAGCCTTTGGAAAAGAAGTGAAGATAATACCTGAGGGGATGACGGAAGAAAAGTCCCAAATGCCCCAAAATAAGGATAAAATAATTTACAAACCTGAATTCAAAAAATGGTTTGGTGATTGGGAAAACAACCCACAACAATCCAGCAGGGTAATAGGAGTGGATGGGAAGCCATTGGAGGTTTATCACGGGACAAGATATGATTTTGATGAATTTTCTCAAGATAGATCACCGTTCTTCTTTGCCGATAAAAAGGGTGCTGCCAGAAATTATGCGGCTGATAAATCCCGCGGAGATAATAAACCAAGGATAATACCATCCTATCTGAAAATTACAAATCCTTTAATTTTCGATCATAACAAAATAATTACGGACGAAATAATTGAAAAAGCAAAAATAGACGGTTATGACGGGATAATTGCAAAAAACGTAAAAGATTATCCGTATAATCTTCAGTTGTTGAATGAAGATAAATTCAATCGGGCGATTGAACTGATGAAAAAAATGGAACAGGGCGAAGAATTAACCGATCGAGAGAGAAAGAATTTCGTTGAGTATACAAATCAGTTATACCCAACACCGGAACCATTCAATGAATTTATAGTTTTTAATAAAAATCAGATCAGATTTTCAGAACCCTCCCGTGCATTGAGAGAGGGTGGGAAAAATAGCTTGCAAGAAGTGAAAGAATTTGCTCGAGCAAAACACGGAGACCAGAAATATAACGGCGGCAATTATTTTGATAACCACATAATGAAGGTCGCGGAGAAGGCGCGGGAAATTGCGAACTCCGGAAAGGCAATGAAGCAGACGCAAGACGAAGTAGAGATAGCAGCTTACCTTCATGATGTTTTGGAAGACACGAACACCACCTATGATGAGATTGCTGAGAGATTCGGGAAGGGTACAGCGGATATTGTGTTGCTCCTTTCAGGTAAATTAAAGGTGCATGACGAAAGTCGAAGACCGCAGGCGGAAGGAAGGCTAACAGGCGATGAATATTTTAAAGGGATTGGAAGTGACTTCCACGCAACAATAATTAAGGCGGCGGACAGAATCGAGAACATCCAATCGTTGAGTAAAGTGGAAGATCCGAAAAGACGGAAAGAGCTCTATGATAAATATAAGGACGAGATGAAGTATTTTCGGGAGAACAGGATTTACCCGGGACCGGTGGAAGCGGAACTAGGCAAGGCAGAGAGCGTGGAGCAAAGCGCAAAGGGAGCCAATCAAATATATAGTGAGAATTTTAAGAAGTGGTTTGGTGATTGGGAAAATGACCCGGAGAATGCGAGTAAGGTTGTGGGTGAGGACGGGAAACCGCTGGTGGTTTATCACGGAACGAAAGGAAATTTTAAAGAATTCGATTCTAGCAAGACTCCCAGCACTTCAGTTTTTGATATAACTGATATTAAGCCAATTTATTTTACTAACGAACCAGGCATTCATGGGGCTTTGGGTTATGGTACATTTGGTTTTACTGAAGAAGAGAAATATTTTCAAAAAGAACTGACGAAATTGGATAACCAGATCACCGATGAGACTCAAAAGAAAAATACTAATTACAAGCTAATAGATACTATGCGTAATGAGCACAAAGCGTTAGGGATATATTTTGAGATTGCAAAAAAAAGAGGAGAAAAAGGATATACAAAAAAACAATACGATGATGACAACAAATATTTGAAAAGTTGGGAAAAGTATTTATCGAAAGATAATAGGAATTATGCAATGACCATTGCTGAGCGGGGAATTAACCGAACAATAGGGGCAACAGTAATGAACGTTTTTCTTAAAATAGAAAACCCTCTTGTTAAAGATTATAATGGACATTATTTCAATCATTCAGACCATCAAACATTAATAAATGAAGCAATAATAAATGGGAACGATGGAATAATCATAAAAAACGTTGACGATCCGGTAACGCCAATATTGGGAGGGCATCCGCATACACAATATTTGGTTTTCTCCCCAAACCAGATTAAATCCGCCATAGGTAATGACGGAAGTTTTGATGCGGAGAATCCGGATATTACAAAAAGCAAGGGGATAAGTAAAATTTAACGTGCAAATTAAATAATTATTTAGTAAATTAACATATCAAAGGTTATAGGAGTTAATATGTATTATAATATTATGGTTTATATCTTTTCAGTTGTGCTGCTTATGCTACATATGGGCGTGTTAGACGCGCGAATGGAGAATAATAAATTTCCGGCATGGCTAAGGGATGACGTTATTTATTTGGGGGGAACGCTGTTCGTACTTCTAATGGTCGCATTTTCTGCTCATTATTATGCCGGTAATAATTTTATTTGTACCACTTTCGGCGCAATATTTATCGGCTCAGTAGGATGGGACATTGTGTTCGGGATAATTAAATACGGGGATGCTTTTTATCCTTACAAGAAGTGGTTTGAAAACTTTGGGTTTAAAAATAAAGCGCAAAGAATTTTATTTGATATGGGCAGGCTTGTGATTGCAATAATATTCCTGATTATTAGATAGCAAAAGGAAAAGGATGGGCAAGATGGATAATGGATTTTCAAATCAAGCCGAGATAGCGATCAATTTGAAAGAGACATGCAGTATAAGCGTGAAAACAATTACAGAACGGAAATAGAGAAATTGAAAAATTATAATTCTTTACTTCTTAAAAAATTAGATCATTTGCTTGGAAATATAGAAGGTAAAATCATTATTGTCGCCGAGACAGAGATAGAAGAAATACATGCATTGCTAGACATGCAGCATAAGATAGCGAAAGGATAATATTGTTATGTATAGGCTTTTTCGAAGAATATTTAAAAATGATATCGAGCGGGAAATAAGGTTAAGCATAGAAATGGCAAACTCAAGATGGGAGACTGCGATACTTAGCAACCCTCAAATTCACACGCAAATTTCCTTACAAAAAAGTCTCATAAAGGGGTGGGAGACCGCATGTATACTACCAGTAAAGGAAGCATGGAGAAAACCAGTAGGGATATCTGATATTATCAAGAAAGTAAAACCAAGAGGAGAACGCAAGTGTGAAAAAGGGTATTAAGATTAAACTTTTTAATAAAGGGAGGGTTGTAGAAAGTTCTGATGATAAACTAAAGGAAGATCAGCACTTTAAACTGCAGGATAGAAGATATTTTCGAGGACTTGATATTGCAATTGAGAATAAAAAGGGAAGTACGCGCAAAGGGATAAACGATGACGGCACTTCCTGGAAAACTCTGATGAAATTTGATTATGGGTATATCCGGAAGACGGAAAGCCCAAATGATGGAGAGAGGGTTGATGTTTATTTAGGACCGGATGAGAGCAGTGATAAGGCTTTTATTGTAAATCAGAATAATCCCTTTACAGGAAAGTTTGACGAGCAAAAAGCAATGTTATGTTTTTCTTCGGCAGATGAAGCGAAGAAAGCATATTTAAGTCAGTATGATAATCCGAAGTTTTTCGGCAGCATGAAGGAAATGCCGTTTGATGAGTTTAAAGAAAAGGCCTTAAGAACGGAAAAGAAGCCAACACTTATTAAGGCATTTGGAGTATTATTAAAGGCATTTGGGGGGCAGATAGGTTTATTTGATGAGCCACATGAAGTAACAGAGGGCGAACAGCGAATAATTGACGGTAAGGTTTATGAGGTAAGGCGCAGCAAAAAGAATCCACAAGTAAAAAGAGTTTTCAGGGTAGACGGGAAAGAAAAAAACACACCCAAATTTTTAATTAAAAAAGAACCAGATTTTATCAAACCAAACCCTTTGTCAGAAGGGACAAGCATCCCGCATTTTATTTTGAATAAGGAACCTCGATTTGTTAATTATGAAGTTAAGGAAAGTAAGATTGTCTTTGATAAAAATAAAAACGCATACAGAATTAGTGTTCTTAAAAACAATCAAGATGGGGAATTGGTTTATGGCATAGAAAAAGAAACAGATAAAAGTGGTAACGCTGATAGAGTAGAAGTAAGGTTTGTCAATATATCTGATGATGAAGTTCCCAATTTAATTGCGAAGGAAGGATATAGATTTCTTGAGCAATATAAATCCTCTAAAGAAGAATTATTTAATCAAGAAGAGAGTGAATCGAATGATAGGCAAGAAGAGGAGAAACGCCTAGAAAACGAACCGAAGAATAAGAAGCCGGTAAAACAAAAGCAAAGCACGGAGTTATCAGATTTATTCAACCAACCAGATGAACCGCCAGCAAGACCGGAGACAAAAGACGGCGAACCAAAGAACTCATCCACAGATAAGACCGACCTAATTGACAATTTTGGAGTAACACACTTGAGCGAAAAGGTAAGAAAACAGCGGATTGATATAAATAAAAAAGTAAAAGAATTATTGGCTTCAAAAAAAGACGACGAGATGACAACCGACGACAAGAAACTTTTAGCTACATACAGCGGAAGAGGCGGAACGGATGAAATAAGCCTGAATGAATACTACACGCCGGAGTATGTTGCAAAGTTTCAATGGGACATGTTGAAGAAATTGGGATTTGAGGGCGGTCTGGTTTTAGAGCCATCGTGTGGCACTGGTGTATTTTTATACACATCACCGGACGAAGCCTTAATTACAGGTGTAGAATATGATGAAACCAGCAGCAGAATAGCACGAATATTATTTCCGGAGCATGAAGTTATCCATTCCAGTTTTGAGGAATTCAATACAGGAGGATTTGATAAGGGCTTTTCAGCAGCAATAGGGAATGTGCCATTTGGTCCGCGTGGACTCACAGCCATTAAGGATATCGAGAAAAAAGACTATTCAAAACAAGAACAGTATTTTTTAGACAGAATATTAGATGACATTAATGAGGATGGAGTAGCAAGCATAATTGTACCAACGGGAATTATGGATAATCAACTTGGCGAATATAGACTAATGCTTAATAAAAAGGCGGAATTTCTAGGGGCGATAAGAATGCCAACCGGAGTTTTCAAAAAGGCAAACGCGCAAGTCACAACAGATATACTATTCTTTAAGAAACGATCAGATGAGGTTATAGAAAGACTTGAAAAACTTGAGGGTGATGAGCTCTCTCAGCTATTAGATTCAAATGTATTCAGCGTGGAATTTATTAATGGTAGCTACTTTGACAATCATCCCGATATGGCATTGGGAATAAAGGATAGGGGGCAATTTGCGACACAGCAAATATGGAAGGGAGATATAACAAGCGAAGATCTCCAAAGAGCCGGAGAAAAAATAAATAGTTCCAATGCAAACGAAAACCTCCAAAAATTGAACATTAACCCCAAGCAACTTAGGGAGCTCCACGTAGGAGATATTATTGTAAGAAATGGAAGGACATATCGACTTAATGAAAACCACAGATGGGAAAGAGTTAATGAGGAAGAAGTAAATAAACAGGAGCTTTCTCAGGACTACCAGAAATTATTTGGTATAAAGACAATAGAAGAATTAAACGTCCTTAAGTCTGATCCTAGTTTACAAATGGATTTGACAAGAGACCAATTAAGCGAACTGAGAGACAGTTTTGAGGAAGAATTAAAGTTTTATGTTTCCAGTAATTTACAAAAAAATGAGATGCTGAAGAGAGCAGTGATTTTGGGTTTAGCGATAGGAGATTTCCAGAAGGAAATACAAACCGGACACGAAACAACATGGCTAGACTCGGACAATAATGCACATACCAACTATTCAGAGATGACAACCACAGAGGCAAATGAGAAAGCTCAAAAATTAGCCATGCTGCTTGATGATTTTAAGCAAACTTATGGGCACCCGATTAATGATGCCAAATTAAATACACAAATGGGAAAAAGTCCTAAAAATCCAATATTATATCTAGTAAGCAGCTTCGATAGCCAGGGTAATTTGAGTAAATTATTTACGGATCCAAAGGCATTTTATAATGTCTATTATCCCAAATCAAGAGCAGTAGAGGATATTAACCATGATAATATTCTAGATATTATAAAATACCATGCTGATAATGGATATGCGGCAACTGCTGAGGCGATTAAAAGTGAATTTAAGGATGGCAAGAATTATGATTTGTTGGAGTTTAAGAGATTCTTAATTGACAATGAAGATGTTTTTATTGACGAGAATGGACAGTATGGCGCTATTAACGAAGTATGTATGGGACAGGTATATGTTAAATTAGATTATTGGGCGCAGCGTATTGCAGAGAATAAGAAGAAACTAAGCGGGAAGAACCTTACCGATAAAGAGAGAGAATATATAGTAGCTGAAAACAAAAAACTTGAGGCCGAAGAATATGAATTGAAGAGAAGGGCGGGAATAAGAAATCTTGAAAATCTACCAGTAGACTTAAGCGATGCTGGAAGATTTTTTGATATAAAATATTTAAATAATTATTTGCGCGAGAAATTAGGAATGAGTTTTAAGGGCGATGTGGTTTATAATGAAAAGCGTCACCTATTTACTTTTGGTGATCGGACGCTTGATAATATTTATAAGGATTATATCGCAAATAAGACAAAGGGAGCACTAGATAAACAAGAAAAGCAGCAATTAGATGAAGGGTTAAGGAGCCATTTTAATAGTCAAAAGAACCCGGTCATGTTAGTGGCTTTGAACTCAATTAACGGACTATCTAGTGGGACGGTCGCAGATTCTACAAAAGCAACCATTAAGGATATTCAGGAAAATTTTATTAAATATCTATCAGAAATGGCGGATGATAGAGAGCAAATAGAAAATCTATATAATCGTAGTTATAACAACTTTATCCAGAAAGAATATGACGGATCGGTAATTGAAGGGATAAGTAAATTAGATTATGATAAGGTAGTGGCTAAAACTAAAGACGGTAAAGATATTACGGTTAGAGAGAAGATTGCATCTTATAATTGGGCAGTAGTAAGAAGAATGATAGAGCAGAAAAAAGGATTAATAGCCCACGGGGTCGGATTAGGAAAAACGTTAGAAGCAATCTTAGTAGGACTCGTAGCAAAAGAGACAGGCATGGCCGATAAACCAACTTATGTTGTCCCCAAGAGTGTGATCGGAAATTGGGTTGCAGAAATTAAGAAATGGACAAAGGATACAAACGTGCTTATCATAGGAGCACACCAAGTATTTGATAAAGACGGTAAAGCGCAAGTAGATGAAAACGGAAGGGAAATTTGGCGCGAAGATGATTCGAATGAAAAGAAGGTTAAGTTATCCAGGTTGGTAAATGAGAATTTCGATTTTATTCTAATGACAAGAAATTTCTATAGTTCAGTTAAGTTAGGACCGCAGACTACAGATAACATGCTGAAAGAATTAGTTGATAAATTTTATGTTGCCAATGGTGACGAAACAGACAAGGCTGCTGAGAAGAAGCGAGAAGCTTTGATTTATGGTTTGTCGAAGAAATTTTTAGGTAATGTAAAAAAAGATAAGTTTGGACAATATGCTAAAACTGATGAAATATTCTTTGAGAATTTGGGTATAGATATGGTGGTTAGTGATGAACATCATTCAAATAAAAACTTAATTGAAAGCGTATTATATCAGGACACTAAATATTTGAACAATAAATATTCAGACAGAGCAGTTGATTTTTATTTTAAGTCTAAGATTATAAGGAATGAGAATAATGACGGCGGAGTTTATGGACTAACGGCAACACCGGTTAGTAATTCTCCACTCGAGGTATTCAACATTCTTTTGCCTATTGCAGAAAAGCAATTTGAGCAAATGGGAATTAATAATGTAGATGATTTTGTAAAGAAGTTTGGAGATATGGATGTAGTTCCCACAATGGATGCCGGCGCAAAGATAGCAAACGCTAAAGTATTCAAAGGGTTCAAGCAAGCCAATCTGCTTCGCAAAATGTTCTTTAGGTATGCTGATTATAAGACTTCTGATATGGTGGGGGCAGAAGTTCACTTCCCTAAAGAAAATCCGAATATTGTATTTTGTGATCAATCAGATACACAGAAGGAGATAATTAAGGGATTAAGGTTAAGGCTCCTTTATCAGGAATATGGTAATACGGATATGGCAGATGCATTGAAAGAAGGCTTCTTAAGCCAGAAAGAAGCCGAAGAGATAAAGGCATACGCAGTTATCCACAAGCAAAAGGCAGAGAATATAAAATCTCCATTCTCAGATGAGGAGCCAAAAGATTATTATTTCAACATCCTGGACGATATGAAAAAGGCCACAGCCGATATTGAATGGTATTCAACAGCCAAGAGCATTTGGGCGGATCCTTTGCCTCCCCAGGCAGACTTCGGAAGATCGCCAAAGTTATTAAAGGCGGTCGATAGTGTAGTGACCAAATACAAAGACAATGGTAAGCAACTGATATTTGCCGAGAATGTAAACTTACATCAGAAACTAAAAGACGAATTAATTAGAAACGGCATACCAGAGAATGAAATATTTATAGTTAATAGCAAGACAGTAAGCACCAGCGATAAAAGGTTGCAGGCTTCGGAGAACTATAATATGGGAAAATATAAGATTATTATTGGTAATTACGCAACAATGGGAGAAGGGCTAAACTTTAATATAGGAACCACAGACATACATCATTTGCAGCCGGCATGGAATGCATTAGCAATAGAGCAGGGTAACGGAAGAGGGATAAGGCAGGGCAATGTATTGGATAAAGTGAACACGCATTATTATTTAACCAAGGGCACCGTTGATGCATTCTTTAATCAAAAAATATTGGATAAGAGAGGGTTCGTTAATGAGCTGCTCAATGGTACCTCGGATAACATTAAATTGGAGGATGGCGATATATCTGCAGACGAAGTACAAATAGCACTAGCGGAAGATCCGGAGCAAGCGAGAAGATTATTACAGAAGAAGAATGAAGCCTTTAAGCGCTTAATGAAAGAAAGGGAAGTTAAGCAAAATTTCAGTAAACTAGACCAACTATTCACCTATAAGAATAGGCTTGAGAGAATAGAAGATAAAGAAAGTTTGCATTATAAGACGGTTGAGAAGGATATCAATAAAATAAAAGATGAATTAAATAATGCTGATGATTTTAATTTTGAGGACATAATGGACAGTGATATTAGGCCAATTATCATTCCCGGAAGTAATGCTGTAATTAAAATAGGTAGTATTATTGACGCAGGAAGTGAAAAAGGAATCATAAGCAGTTACTCACATAGTACCGGAAAGGTAAAAATAAAATATTATCCTCAATTCGGAAGTATTCACGAACAAACACTTGATTATAGAGATTTCGCTAATGGGTATAATAGATATTATAATCCAAGTGAAGAAACGGCCGAAGATTATTTTAATGATTTAATTGAAAACAAGAAAATGCGTCAAATAGATAAAATAGAGGGACTACCAAAGGAAATATTCTCTAAACATAAATATCAAATACTTGCAAATCTACAAAAAGACGGACGTCACCAAATGGCAATTGCAAGGAAGTCGGATGGAAGTTATGTGGGAACGAGCATAGATTTTGCAATTGATCATCAATATGATTTGGTGTTTCCGCAGGAAAGAGCAGATTATTTCAATATAGTTGAGCAAGCGGTTAAAACTTCTAATGCAGATTATTCTAGAGCAAACAGAAATAGCTATTATTCGCCAGAGGAAATGGCTGTCTATGTAGCGCAAAGGATCTATGGTGAGAATTGGGAGAATAAGATAAAATACCTTAAGGCTAAGGCCAAGGGTGGACCGGTAACGGAAGCCGATCAATTTGAATATGATGAAGTAGCGTGAAGTAATTAAAAAATAAGGAGCGATATGGAAGAAGAATGCAAACAGCTGTTAGATCTTTGGTTAACACTACCAGAGAATACTTTCAAATATACCGGGCCATATTGGGAGGCATTAAAACTGATACTTAAAAAATATGCACCGGAAGAATTTGAAAAGTATGAGAATTTTGCAGGTCCATTTGAATATGAAAATGGAGATGTGTTAAAGGCTTACGATTTAGGTGAGGATGAAAGTAATTTTACCGCAGCTTTAGAATATATGACTATCAGGCAGGCAAACTCAACATCACCAGACGATGTTCATATAGCTGAGATTGACGGAGAAGATTATGCTTACATACCAAATACACGCATAGATCAGAATGAATATTTTGGGCGAGAACAGTACGAACCTTAATCAAACTAATTTCTAAAAATCTATTAATATATTTTATAATCCTAGGAGTTAGCTTCAATAAAAGCAAAGGAGTTAGTAAGCATTTATCAACTAAATAAATACTTACTACAATGAATTTTAACGAAGCAGATAGAGAAATTTTCGAGGGGAAAATAAATGAATATATTAAGCAATATGGGGAAGATGCCTTAAAGGGAGTGTTCAGACTTTCGCGGGATCTAGATAGAAGTCTACCTCCAATGAAGAATCTACCTATTTTGGAAATATTCAGATATTTGTTATTCCTTGATTTCAAAGAGGGGAAATTTAACGGACTCACACTAAAGGAAATAGCTATCAAGGAAGGCGTGGGGCAGAGGACTATATACAATTATTTTGCTTATTTCTATAAAAAAATAGGCAAGAAGTTTAACGCAGCCGGGACAGTAAATTATTATCACACCTATTTAAAGAAAAAACCGCAACCTGGATAAAGCGACGATATGCCTTAAATACTTTTTGCAAAAATCAAACCTATCTAAAAAACTACATTTCTTAAATATACCTCTGAAATTAAAAACAAATAATTTTTTGAGAAAAAATTGAATAGATTCTCCATTTTCGCAGAGCCATATATCATTAAAAGTGGAAGCGGCAAGCAACCTTACCGCGTAGGTGGCTGCATTTCTACCGAAGATAGAGACGCAGATAATGAATTCGTAGAAATTGTTGACGATAGTTACTTCAAAGGCGGATACGGCAAAATCAAATATGAACATCATGAATTTAAGGGGCCAGCAGCTTTTGTTGGATTCCCTATCAGAATTTTTAAAAAGGGAAAAGAAACTCATTTCGAAGGTGAGTTAATACCTTTTGATCCAGATATGCCGGAAGAAAAGTTAAGTATGCAGCAGAGAAACGCCAAAGGGCTAGTTTCTTTATTACAGCATATTCAGGACTTTAACAAGAGACATCCAAGTGCGATGCAAAAGTCCGGATGGAGTATAGAGGGAGAATATTTAGAAAAAAGCAAACAGACGGGTAGAGTAAAAGCTCGTTTGGTTGACGTAGTATTTACAACGAAGCCAAAAAACCAACACACTTTCGCGGAATTATTAAAATCGTTAGAAGCCGGCTATACACACGGTGTAACAGATCAGACCGGATTTGGTGCGACAAGAGAAAGTTCGCTTGAGGGTGACACAAAAAATTTAACAACCAATAATAATTCGAGAGGAATTAAAATGAAAAGCAAAGAGGAAGTGTACAAATCCTGCAGGGCAAAAGGAATGGATCACGAATCAGCTATGAAAGAAGCTGAGGAATGGGACAAAAACCATAAGCACGAAATGGATGAGCACGAAGGAAGTGCCAAAAAATCTTTGGCGGATACAAAGACTGCTTTGGAAAAAAGTCTTGCATCAGCTAATGCCATTGAGAAAATGGAGATTGATTTTAATATTGACGGGCATAAGAAAAAACTTGCCAAGTCAGTTGAAGTTGATCCAAAAACAAACGAAGTCGATGTTACGGGCTTTTTGAGCGAGAGTCAGAATGTTTCGCTAAAAGTCCTTGAGGCACTTGAAATAATCGACAAAGAAGTAAAAGAACTCGCAAAAAGCGTAGCATCTGCAACAGAAGCTAATATTGCGATGTTGACAAATGAAAATTATTCGACAGAAATGGCAACCGAAGCTGTTAACAAAGTGAATTCCCTTGAAAAAGGACTCGCTACATTAACCAAAGTTTTAATGAATAAACCCGTACCTGGTACACAGGATTATCTAGCTGGAATCAAAATAGCAGATAACAATCAAGGTAATGGTAATGATCTCGTTAAGGGACACGAATTGCAGATAATTGATAAACTCATTGAAGAAGGCAAGATCAGTGATACAATTGCTACTCAATTTGAGGTATCTGGTACTGTACCGAAAAACATTGAGCCTTTAATGAAGGCAAAAGCTAACGAATTGTTTAAGTAAGAAATTAACATACTGAATATATAGTCAGTAAATAATTAACAAAATTATAGAAGGAATTTAAAAATGGACGAGCAATTATTGTTTGGGGAAATGACATTTTCCCAATCCGATACAGCGCAAAATCTGAAAGAATTACAGAAGGCTTTGACCGTAGGGTACGAGCATGGTGTAAGCGATCAGGTTGGATTTGGTGCGCCTAGAATTAGTTCGTTAGAAAGCACTCTTAAATGGGTGAGCGCTAACGAGAAGACGGCAACCTTTTGGCCGGAATTAAAGAAATCAAAAGGAAAATCAACAATTGAAGAATTTGCTAGCTTGCAAGACTTAGGGCAAGCCGACTCTTATCTTGAGGGTGGCCTACCTAACGAATATAACGAAGTTTTGAAAAGAGAATTTGAAGCTACCAAATACGTAGGCGCAGTAGGTTCCGTAACTTACCCGGCTACAGTAATTGATAGCATAGTCGATGCTGTTACTCTTATGACAAGAGCAAAGGCAACCGCTATAGTAAGAAGTTTGGATGTAAAATGCTTCTTCGCGAATTCAGCAAATATTTCAACAGACTTTAATGGATTTTTAACCCAGTTCTATAATAGAATCGGCGCAGACATTACCGAGAACGTTATTGATAAAAAAGGTAGCGTATTAACTCCTGAGGACTTCAACTTAGGCGGACAGGTAATACAAAGTAAATACGGAGATCCTAAAAATTTAAGAGCATGGATTGCACCAGAAGCCTTTAAGGGTTATACGGATGGATTGATCGCCAATAAACAATATTTTGTTGGTAATAATGACATTCGGTCAATCGTAGCTTCCGCTAAGAAGTTTGAACTTTCAGATGCTGAAGGCAGAATGACCACAGATGTATTCCTAAGACATAAGGGCGAAAAATACCTTAATATGTTTGGAAGATATCCGAGCACAAACAGTAACCAAACTGCTTTTGCAGCAGTCGGAGCAAATCCGCCAGCAACCTTAAGCGCGCCAACAGCGACAGTTACCCCAACTGCCGATGCAAGCTCTACCTTAACTCCCGCTACTTATGATTATGCTTTTGTACCTATTTCTCCTTATGGAGCAGGTGTTGCTTTTGAAGTAAAGAACAATCAAATACAAGCAGGACAGAATGCTACATTTGCACTTGCTGATAATGGTACCGCAGCTCCTTATCAAGCCACTGCATTCGATGTTTACCGAAGATTAAGTTCTTCGAATTTGCTAACTGACTATCATTATGTGGATACCTATGCTTTGGGTGCTCCAGCAGTTGATGATGGTAGCGAGATACCGGATACAACCTATGCATTTATGTTTGATTGGAATTTCGATCAGGTATTAGACTTTAAACAACTATTACCAATGGTTAAAATGCCTTTACCTATTGTAGGTGATCAGGCAGCTAGGTGGTTACAAAAACTTTACGGTACGCCAATACTTTATAATCCTAAAAGAGTAGTGGTATTTAAGAACGTCGGATCAAAAGTTTAACTAATAAATAAGATTTAATCAAAAGGGCTATCTGTTGATAGCCCTGTTTTTTAAGGAGAAAACAAATATGAAACGTTTATCGATCATACTTTTAGCAGTAATTGCTTTGAGTATAACTAGTTTTGCGCAGATTGTGCGAGATGCGGTAATATTAAAACCGTATGAGACCTTTGTAGATAATTCTATTAAAGATAAGACTAAGAATATTGTTACTGTAAGCCGCAGTATTGAAGTATATGATATTGCAGGTGTACAATCCTCAACAAGCCTTAGCACGCGTGCATTCTCTTTGCCGGCATATGGTGATTCAATAAAATTTAATTATTCAGCTTATGACACCAGTGTTACGGGTAATGCTAACCAGACGTTAATATTAAAAGGATATTTTACCCCGGGTGGAACAGGAACTACTATTGATACTCTTGTAAAAAAAGATAGCAGCGAGACGCGTATTATAGGAAGTTATACTGTAGCTGGTACTGTCTATCCATATTATGGACTAACAATTGCCAGGGGTGCAGGTAATCCCGTGGATGGAACCTTTGACGTGAAGATTTTCGCAGTTGCGATGAAAAACCAACAATAATTAATTTAAGAGGCGTGATATGTTGAAGCATAAATATCTAAAGAACACTCACTTAAACGTTTCCAAGGATATATATGATGGGAAACTGGAACTAAGTGAAAATGGGGAAATTAAAAATGAACTTACTGAAGCGGCGCACAAGAAACTTTCCGCCCATCCGGATTGGTATGTAATAGAAGAAACTCCGGATGCCCCTCCTGATGATCCAGATGCACCTAAGGGAGAACCCGAAACCCCTCCTGATAATTCAGGGGAGGGAAGTGCTCCTAACGAAGATGCCACTGAAAATGACGATAATGATGAAGAAAATGCTTCCGAAAATGTTGAGAATGCAACGCCACGGAAACCAGGTAGAGCAGGCAGACAAGGAAGATCACCAAAAGAGGCACAATAATGATAACAGAAAAGATTCTCTTCGTAGGATTAGTTTACCTTCTTATTATCGTATTTATAGTTCAACTTTCTTTGAGAGGAAATTTTCAGAGATTATTCAAAAAACTATCTACTATGCTAGCCGAAGGTACTACTAATATATGGAGTGCTACCAGATTCATAATGATCGAAGCATGGCTATTGATATTAGGTGTGTGGGCATTTATAAGTTTGTGGAAAATGGCGCTTCAAGACATACCTCAGAGTGTGGTTTATGTTCTGTTAATTAGTGCAGGATTGAAGTATTTCCAAAAGAAGGCAGAGAACAATTTACCTCCTCCAAACCCAATTTCAGCAATAAAGCAGTTATTAGGTAACGAAGGGCAAGAACAGAAATAATTAGAATGGATATGACGAATGATCAGTATAAAGAAAGGGGTAATGCAAGTAATACAGTTACCCCAGACAGGATTGGCGCAGGGAAAGAGTGTTAAGTTATCTATAGTTGACGAGGATGGAAATCCCGTTAAGGACAATAATAATGTAGATATAACAGATATCTCTTTGACTTTTGATACGACTTTAAGTCTTTATTCTGCTTCCCTAATCATATCCGCCTCCGAGCCGGATGGCTACATCCGGCTTTATTTTTACTCCACAGACGGCACAGACATATCCTCTGATTATTATCCCTTAGATGCGAGACTTGAAAATGTAAACATTACACCAATTGCAGAAATTGTACCATTTCAATATATGGTGGATTATTTTTTAGCAACAGGCAGCAAGGGTGATCCAGAATTTACAGCAGCGATAAATTCTTATATCTCTGACAAGGATAGTTTGAGGCGCGCATTAATGTCAGCACAAAATGATCTTGAAATTGCGCTTGAAATGTTTATTGCCGAAAGAACATGGGTGGAGAATCGTGATAATTATTTTGAAAGATTCCAGGCTAACTTGTGGCAGGTGCAGGCGAGTTATGTCCCAATTAATGAATTGGTAAGTGTAAATATTTATTATGGCACAACACCTATAGCGAATATAGGAAAGGAATTATTCACGTTTGATAGAATACAGGGACTTATTGAGTTTTTACCTCTACCAGGTGGAGATAGTGCTAGTCTTTATACTATGCTTATCCAAAACATAAGTGGGATGGGATTAGCGATAATCAATGGAGGATGGCTTGATAGAATTCCAAACATGTTTAATTTCACTTATAAGACTGGTTTAATTTACAAGCAAGTAGATAGTAATGGAAATATTACTTCACAAACAGATCCAATTGAAAAAGAAGGCATAAGACAGGCACTTTGCAGGAGAGCATTGATAAATTTAAGCAATATGGGAATTGATCCAGCGGGAAGGAAAACGGGAGAGGGAGAAAGCATTGATGGCGCTAGTAATAATGTTTCCTATAGTATGGACCCGTATGTTAAAAGATTAAAGGCGGAAGAAGATGCATGGGTAATTAAAATGCAGCGGAAATATGCAAAGAATGTTATTGGAGTGGTTGTATAATGGGACTGCAAGTAATAGACGCAAATATCAGTAGGTCTATGAGGCGATGTGGGCAGACTATGAAGTATTACCCGGGAAGGTTATGTGCATGTGTAGGAGAGAATAATGGACAACCATTACCCAATCATACATGTAATCAGGGATGGTATTATGATACTATGCAGATTATACAGGGGATAAGAACACAAATAAATTATAAAATTTTAGCATCCCCACAAGGAAGAATTTATAACGGCGGAGCTACCTTTACAATTCCTCAATATGACTTAAGCGGTAATCTGCAAAGTGCATATTTGACGCTCGCGCATGGCGACGTATTGGTTTTGGATAATAAGACAAGAAGAGATACGGATGTACTACAGAGGGGAGTGAGGGATTTTATATATGCATTTGATGTTACGCAGATTTTAAGCGTTCGTGATGATAATAATAATCAGTACATCGAGGGTACTGATTTCACATGGGCAACAAGCACGGGAGTTGTACGCAGCACCTTGGACACAAATTCGGTAGTAGGTGGAACAAGTGTAATTACATGGCTAAATGGAAAAGGTCCAGCTGATCAAGAGTATTACACCGTAGAGTTTATAAGTAAACAGCAATATAGGGTATGGGATGATGGAGGGCAGGATAGGGGAACTGATACTGATTTCTTACCTAAAAAAGTATTATGCATATTGAGACGATATGTAAATCCAACGGAGAACCCGGCCGATAACGTGGATGTACAGCAAGCAATTTATTAAGAGGTATATAATGAAATTATTTGGAAAACATATTGTGGCGGATTTAAGCAAAGCGATATTTGATACCGAAGAGAGGAAGAAACTCTCTAAAAAGCATGAGGCTTTACCGGATGGAAGCTTTCCTATAAGGAATGAGAGCGATTTAAGAAATGCCATACATGATGTTGGAATATCTAAAAATCCAGAAAAAGCTAAGAGATGGATTAAACGAAGAGCAAATGAACTTAAACTTGAACACTTATTACCGGAAGAATGGAAATGATCTTAAAAGCATTTGGACAGCAAATGGGTATGTTTCAACCACAGCAAAATAGAGAGGGTGAAACAAAACCCAGGAAGAGCGGGCAGCTCGTTCTAAGAAAAGATACTTCGGGAAAGGGCTCGCATTGGAGACTTGCAAATAAAAATGAGACACAGGGGAATGCACTCGGTCAAACTGATGATGATGCACAGACTAAAGGGTCTATTGGGGATGAGACACAACCAAGCAATAATCAAGGGATAAAGGTATTGACTGCAGCAAAAGCTTATGATATACTTTCGCAGAGTCTTGGAAATAAGGCTTACGTAACTGATAAGAGTGGAGGATTAGCCGAAGAAGGGAAGTTCCAATTAGTAAATGAAAATCAAGACGGAACGTTGAGTTTGTTTATGAGAGATGGAAACGGAGAGAGTAAGATAATTAATGTTCCCTCCGGTCAAGCGGTTATACAGAAAAATAATAATGTAGAATTTCAATTTGCAGATAAAAATATCGGTATATCATTAACAGAAAAAGCGGAGGACACTGACCCAGCCGATCAGGAGGAACCAGATGAAGATAAAATGCTCTCTGACGCACGCAAACAGGAGGCATGGGAGAATTTAGCGGAACAATATATTAATTCAGCGAAGGGGCAAAAAGAAAGATACCTGCAGGATCTTGATGAAGTGTCTGCGGAGAATCAGTTAGAAGAGATGAGTTATAAATATAATCTTCATGCGATTAAATCAAAGGAAAGTATTTTAAATAAATTTGAGCGTAATGAAACAAAAGGACAGCCATTAAAAAACAATAAACTAACTGATGTATTGCGCGGAACGATTGTAATTAAAAAGCCAGATCAATTTGGTGCAATTATGGAGAGTTTGAAGAAAAGGGGTTATGAGGTTTTTAATAATGACATAACTAATCTTTATGATGATAAGACGCCGGGATATAAGCATATTGCGGTTAAGTTAACACAGGGGCATGACGATAATCTTGTTAAAGAATTATTATTGTTAACGCCGGCTATGTATGAGGCAAAGGCTGGATTTGGGCATGATCTTTATGATTTGGATAAAAATATTGATATTGTACTTGGCAACAAAATACCGGAAGGACATAGATTATTCCCCCATTTGGCTAGCTTCAAAAATGATATTATAACAGTAGCAAATGCCTTTTATAAAAGAGCCTATCAGGCAGATTTAAAGGGAATGTCATTATCTGATTTTGAATCCGATTCAATGTCGGCAGCTGCATCAAGCGAACCACCTTTAATGCAGGTTAATAAAAACGCCCGCAAATCTTCTTCATCCATGTTTTCCGCACCACCAAAGAAGCTCATTCGTGATTTGAGATCATCCTTGAAAGCAATTTGGCAACCTCTTTCGGCTAGTTTGCGGCAGTCTTCCGGGGATATGTTTAGTTTGCCGGATTCTTCCGTCAATATCGAATCTACTTTGTCATCCATAATTCATCCTACTAAAAATATTATTAAGAAATACGCTAGTAAGGTAAATAATTTAACTAAAAGTTGCAAGCTAATTATTAACAAATCGAAGTTTAAGTAAGAAAATATTTATGGATTATGAAATTGTTTATGACATAGATTATTCTTCCCTGTTCGGAATTGTAAAACATATCGAGCAGAGGATGCAGCAGGCGAGCGCATTAGCCCAGGCAATACAAGACGCCGGAGATTATACTACCCAGCAGTGGATAAAAACCGCAGCAGGAAAATTCAAACATTCGGATGGAAAATATCTACAGGGAATATTATCAGGTATAAAATATCCCTTTAATGGAGATCCGCTGCATTATCGCGGAGAAAACAAGTTACCATATGCAAAAGCATTAGAAAACGGTATTCAAAGTTTTGATATGAAGAAAATGCTGGAAACATCCAGCAAGGTGAGAATAGCAAAAGATGGTAAAAGATATTTAATTATTCCTTTTCGACATGGAACGCCAGGGACGACTTCACTAAGGGCAATGCCAGAAGATGTTTATAATAAAGCCCCAATTAACAGGAGGGAGGTAGTCAATGGAAAGGCTAGTTATGTTATTGACAATAACCTTACGGGCGCAAAGAACTTAAGACATTCGGCAACCATTGGAACATATAAAGAGGGAAACATCAAGGGTTTCAAAACGGAAAAGGATGCATCATTATTAAAGCATTACAATTCTGAAAAAGTTACAAGAAATCAATATCAATGGGGTGATAAACTTATGAATATAAACGAGGGTAAAATTGTTGGGAGAACTTTTCCGAATGGTAGTGAGGTATTTACGATATATAAACAAAGCATTTACGAGGGAATGGTGAGGATGCAGACCAATCCAAAAATTAATCGAGCTAAATTTAATATGGGAAAGTTCACATCCGGAAGTGCCGTAAATGCAACAGAGAATATGAGAAACTCTAGTGAGTATCTGACTTTTAGGGTGATGAAAGAAGGAGCCGAGGGGTGGATTCACCCAGGAATAAGTGCTATGCATATTTTGAAGGAGACAATGGATAGAGTAAGACAGCCAGTTATGCAGATGATTAGTGAAGCCGCCAAGAAAGATTTACAAGACATATTAAAAAGTTTATAAAAGAATAATTTAATTTGTTGTAATAATAAATATAAAGTAAATTTGAATCCTAAAACAAATACAAGTTACCCCAAAATAACTTGTATTTACTAACTCCAAATTTTTTGCCGACTTTTTGAGAAATTCTCCGATAGTCGGCATTTTTATTTTACCATTTTGTTAATACTGGCATAATGATAATTTGCAAAAATCAAACCTATCAAGGGAATAACATTTCCTAAATATACCCTCGTATTTAAAAGACGTATATCCAAAAGTATTACTCATGGTTCAACCTTTAACATCCTTACTTGTCAGTGCAAATGAATTCGGCAGCGAGCTTGATTTATTGTGGACTTTGCCAGTTGCACTACCAACTAACTACCAAGTCTATCTTTTTCAAAGATCAGGCGTGGATGTAAGCCAGGGTGATATAGATAATTACTTTTTAAATATAAATAACCTTACCAATTACAATTATAATGGCTTAATGGTATTTGACCAACTTACTAATAATAATATTCTCTCCTTATCTATAATCCAGGTCCTTAATGGGTTAACTTATTATTATAGAGGGGTAATCCGAGATCAGGACACCGGCGAATATAGTACTTCAGTTGGAGGCAATGCAATACCAGCATCATCTATAGCGGTATCTATTCTTGACGGTAAAGATTTGGTAGCAAAAACCATTGAAAAAATGTTTGATTCGGTAACGGACCAGAAGGGCAGGAAAATACAAAAGAGCAAAGACATTGAGATCATAAAGAACTATGCAATAACCCCTCTTAATAAAGATACCGTAATGATAGAGCGTATTAATGGAAGTAGCGAAGCAAGATTTTGGGGAAATATTCTCCATAAGGTGCAGCAGTCCTATATTATTGGTGATATAGACACCGATGTGATAAGAGCGACTTTCTTAACTGAAGCGGGAGGGGAAAGACGAGATACTATCTCTAATATATTCAGAGCAAAAAAACAATTTTTATATCATATGATTAAAACACTTGGCGCTTTTGATGTATCGATTACTATTGAGGGTGATTATTATAATCCACAACTGCATGGAGTAAATGCATTGGGGGTTACCGTGGTGTTTGCTATGATGATTGAGAATAAAGCCAGAATAACAGAAGAAATTATAACACAACATATTATGAACGACCAAAACGAGGTAAATAATGGCTAAGCTTAAATCTGAAGAAGAAATAATTAATATAAATCCAAGTTCCAATGAAGAAGCGGTCAAGATTACGCTCCAGGCATTCGTAAGCTCTGAAAGTTTGCCGTGGATGACGCAAACACGACTAGAACATTATGTGCAAACGACCAAAACTGAAAAGGAGATGACACACGACGAATGGATAAAGATATTAGCAACACTGTAATACTGCGTGGATCCGAGGGTGATGCTGTAAAGATCTGGCAAATATATCTTCAGCGCAAAAATTATTTAATCGAAAATGCTGACGGAATATTTGGACAACTCACCGAAGATGCTACCAAAAAATTTCAATCCGATCATGGGTTGATAGCGGACGGCATTGTCGGCAAGATCACTCGTGGCTTCATGGCAAGCATGGAGCATCCAGCTCCGAATATTATTAAGAGCGAAAAGGATTTGCTGTTTTGGATTCACCAGAACTTGGGCCCGATTATCAAAAAGGCCATCGATAAAACAATTTACACCGAAGATTGGGTGGGTTCAATCGTTGCAAGAGAAACGGGTTTTCTGGTTGTAAAGTATGCTAATCGTGGCATGAGTTTAAGTGAAATTTCTGCTTTAACTAAGGGAGATTTTCGCAATGGAATATTTCACGGTTATGGGTTATACCAGATCGATATAGGCAGTTACCCAGATTTTGTTAAAAGTGAAAAATGGAAAGATCCGGAATTATGTACAATGATGGCGATTTCGGTGTTGGAATCCAAGAGAATTTATTTGGCTAAATACGAAGATAAACTCGGGCAATATCTTTTTGAATTCGCAATTACGAGTGCCTATAATACCGGACAGGGCAATGTAGCGCATGAAATTGAGAAGAATGAAAATACCGACAATACGACTACCGGGCACAACTATGCAGCGGATGTTTTTAGTATGAGAAAAATTTACAAACAATTTATTTAGAAGGAGAAAACTATGTTTAGTTTTAATGGACAAACTTACTATGTGCCGGGAGTCTATGGTACGATAGAGGTGATACAACTCGGAGGAGTAAATCTTCCAATTTTTAACACATTGCTTTTTATTGGCAGTGCTAAGAAGGGAGTTCCTTATAATGCGCCCGGTATTCCAGGATATCAAGCAATTCAGGCTTTCAGCGACGTAAAAAGTGCATCTGATTATTATGGCGCAAGTAGCCCGATAATACAGGCTATGAATTATGCTAAGTCAGGTGGTGCAGGCGTAATATTTACTCTTAATTCGGCGAGTTTGACGCTTGGGAAAGCAACGGTATTGGATAATGCGGGAATCCCAGCAAACACCTTTGATATTGCACCACAAAATAGATTCTATGGAGCATCTGGAAATGATATTGCTCTAACTATTTCCACAACTTCGGGCAATACAACCATGACGATAACTCCCCCTAAGCTCACGAGATTTCTTTCGGCGAACGCGACAACCACAACGCCTTACATAAATTTAGATAGCGTAAGTGGACTTGTCATTGGCCAGACCATCCTATTAACCAGTAATGCAGCAACAGGAGCGCCGGATAGTTTTACTATCGTATCCATAAACTCTACAAATAATCAGATAACACTTTCGGGCAATCCATCTTTAGCCTGGGCAACAAGTGCTTATGCAAGAATCTATCAGGAGGACTTGGATAATATGCAGGTCCAAACCTTTGGCACAACAAATACCATCAATGATGTTATTAGCTGGATAAATAATGGAAATATTCTAACAGCAAATAGAAATAACTATACTGGACAAATACCTACAACGCTAGCAAAAAAACAGTTGCAATTATTCACAAGTGCAACCCTAGGAACTTCACCAGCGGCAGTCGAAACAACAGGCGGTGATTATGATAATCTTGCAGCTTCTCTGCCTCAAATTTTAGCTCAATTCGAGAACTTCAACGGCTTTAGGATTCGTTTGATGGACGTACTTACTTCTAGCTCCTCCGTACATGCTGTCTTCAGAACTTTGACAACGACAATGAGAGCGAACCAAAAACCCATACAGCTTATACTTGGCTGCGCATTGGGAGATATTAATGCTGCTTTAAGTGCGGCAAACCACCCAATCCAACGGGCAAAAGTATTGAACGCTGATGACGTTATCCTTGCAGGTATGGGACTTGACGGCTTGGATGCTTATTTAAGCTTGGCTCCTTTTTATGCAGGACTTATCTCTGCTAATTCCGTTAAGCATAATCTTACTAACGATACGGTATATGCTGGAACAGTTGAATATTATTTTGGATCATCTAACAAAACAACGACAGCGCAATATCTGGCTAACGGAGTTTTGGTGGTCGGAACTGGTAAAGATGGCTTCTATGTTGTGCAGGCCATTAACACTTACCAGTATCAATCAACCGAATGGAATCAAACCGATAAGAAAACTTACCTTACGATGCAAAGACAGATCGTAGATTTTGTATATGAAGGGTATAAGAATCAAATGGCGCTTGGAGTGGGTGCGGATGGTTACGATGCAACAGTTGCGAGTGTTCAGGGATTGGCCATCTTAAGCACGTATCAGAATGATGGCTTTATCACGGGTGCACAGATGTTAGCGGCATATCAACAAGGTAATGCAGTTATAACAGAACCACAAATAATACCTCTTCAAGGTGTTGATTACGTAGGGTTTACCCTTAAGGTTTTGATTAATAATTAACATATAAATAAATAGATAAGTAAATAAATAGATAATATAGGAGATTAAAAATGGCTTATGGTGAAAAATTACTTGCGCCAATAAAAGTAGGCAATATCAGCAATTCTGATGTTTACTATAAGGCGCTTTCAGGCAGCCAGCTTGAATGTTTAGTGTTAGATAGCTCAGCAACACCAGCTACTAATTTAGTAGCGCGAGGTACTGGATTTTCGTTTAATGAAAATTATCAGCAAACTCCAGTATTGGAATGGGCGCAGAGAAAATCTTTAGAAATAGTCACAGGCTTAATGCCTCCCGGGCAAATCCAAATCGCAACATTGTTTTTTATGAACTTGAACGATAATATGCCAACAATTCGTGAATTAGTGAATCTAACCGAATTGAGTGTAATGGTAAGGATCGCTCTGCACGAAGATCCGAAGTTGCAAGGATTAATATTGGATGTATTTCAAGGTGTAAAAATTGGTGGGCAAAGTGGCAATTGGAATGCACAGTCACTTTATCTTCGTAATGCGCAATTAATATACCGCGAAAGATTAACCGGATTACAGTGGTTACAGGCAAATCCCGGTCTTGCCAATGCCCAAGCGGGACAGAATGCAGCATATCCAGCGGCAATTAAATAGTTTGTAAAAAATCCCCGTTTATTGTATGGAGATAAACGGGGATAAACTTTATACGAAAGGCGACTGATAGAATATGGTTGAACGGGAAACAATTAGTATAACGGTAGATGATAAATCATTTAAATTTTTTCTCAAGCCTAACATACAGGAAGAACTTAGGATGAGAAGTGAAATTGCTTTTCTCCTAGGTGGAGTGGAGAAACTTTCGGAGTTTGACATATCGATAGCTAGGGCTTTTGACCGACATCTCGAGAAGCAAAAAAAAATATTTGGCGAGAAGGTATTAAAAGAAAAGCAAGCAGAGTTACGTAAACTTGCTGATGATAAGGATAATTTAGAAAGTTTTGCTAAACTTTTCAATGAACTGCATGGTGATGATGATTATTTAGTCTTTTCTACTCTTCAGCGGGAATATGAAATGATTAGTGATTATGCTTTTCTCAAAGTTATGTGTGTGGAAAAACCCGAGAACTATGATTTTTATACTCAATCGGAAAGTGAGCTTAGGCAGATTGTATTTGCCGTAAGAGCGCAACGAGATGAGTATAAAAAAAAATCCAAAAATTAAAGAGGCTAATATCTTTAGACAATTATAAAAGGATTGTCGATCAAGAATTCCAAGAAAAAGTTACAACTCAAAAAGCCGATTTGAAGAAATGGTTTAAGAAAAAATATCAACTTAGCATAACAGATGCAAGATATTTAACCGCAACAGAGGAAGATATTATGGAGGAATTTTTAGATGAATTACTTGATAATTATATCAATGAATATGCTTCCGATCCGGTCAAAGAAGAGATAGAACGCGGCAGAATAATGAATCCGAACTATGATCATGAACAGAATATTGCCATCCAAGAGGCTCTAAAGAATATACAGGTAGTACAATTATGAATGACTCCGATATTGGTTTTAATATTCGCGCTAGGATACTTCCACAAATCGAGGGAGTAAACGAGCTTGAGCAGAACTTAAATAACATAATCGGCCAGGATGGCACCGGTCGAGCAAATCCAGGAGCCGGGATACCTGTTCTTCCTGGTGTGCAATCCACGGAAACCCCGGGGCAAAACACCCAGGCAGCATTAACGCCTTCGCAGATACTCTTAATTGAACAAACACAAGAGTTTCTCAAGAGATCAGGGCTCGAACAATCGCTTAAAGATATTCCCAATAAAATGGGGCAGAATATAAGCGATGTAGTATCTTCCCCGGAATTCCTGAAGACATTAAACCCACAGCAAGCTAAAGATGCGGGAGAATGGCTGAGATATAATCAAGGACTTTATGAACCGCTTAACGATAGAATCAATGAAACACTCCAGGATTTAAACGTAGATCTTTCAGCGGGAAAACTCACAAAGAGCCAGATAGGTAAATATTTAAGAAAATTTGAACGAATAAAGTCTGCCACTGATGAAGTCGGCACAAATCTCACTACTGATGCATTAAGTTTTCTCCATCCCGACCAAGAGCACCTTGAAATGATAAGGGCAACTATAAGCGCAAGCAAGGATGATGTAGGTGCGAACATTGATGAGGTTAAAAATAAATTTATTGCACTTTCCACAAGTATCAACGACGTAAGCAAAAGCGCGAAGGATGCACATGAAGAGACACTAAGTTTCTTCCAGCAGTTCCAAAAGATGGGAGCCTTTGCCTTAGGAGGCGAAGCAATAACACAAACACTTAGTTACCTGACAACGACGGCACAAATAGCAGCCAGAGGCAAGACGGCGTTTGATTTAACTTCCCCGATGTCAATGTTCAGCGAAAGAACAGCTTTTGAGACCTATAAGGATGTAACCGAAAGAACTAGGGATTATCAGCTTTATGGAGAACTTGCCGGCGGAGTAATAGGAGCGTTAATTCCCGGAGCTGGTCCATTAGGTGCGTTGGCAGGCGGATATTTCGGCAAAATGGCAGGAGGGGGAATAGCGGAGTTATCCAATATTCCAGAGCAAGCAGAAACTCAAGAGCAATTAAAATATCTCAACCAGAGTTATGGAGCAGCTGCGGGATTAGTCGAAGGAGCGCGCCCTTACGAAATCGCTGCACGTCAGATGGGTATCCGCTTTGGCAACAATATGAGAGATCCGGGAGGATATTTGGGATATGATGCTGATAGATATCTAAAAATGAGGTCAGCACTTGCTGAGGGATTAGGCAGAGAAGATACCGGATTAGAAAAAGAACAGATAGCATTTGGCAGGTCAACCGGACTAAACCCGGAAGACTTAGCACAGTTTAATGTTGTGCAAAGGTTAGGGGGACAAAACTATAACGCACAATATCTTACCTCAGTTGAGCAAATGACAAAGCAGGAGTTTGGTAAAGACGCTGATAATAAGAGAATAATTGATGTCTTAGAGGCTATCAAAGAAATTCAGATGAAGCAACTCACCTTAGGCGTTGATAGTAAAACTGCCATTGAATTTGGAAGACTTCCAGAACTTCTTTTGGGAGTAAACAACCCGTTAGGACGTATGGGAGATTTAGGATCGCAAACATTACAAAGCTTGTCAACTTTGGGATCCGCAAATTCACCAGCACAAGAAGCAATGCTTTATCAGGCTTTAGGGCAAAACGGAATGTTCGGAGAAAAGGGATATCTCGCAAATAAGACCAGAGGCTTTTGGGATCCCGAGAACTTTAAAAATATTATGGAAACATGGGGAAAAGATTTTGCTGGAAATGAAAAGGGAGCCGAAGCCGCGTTATATAATTATAGCTCAGACATGAATCCCGAATCAAGGATTAAGCTAGCTAGAATGATAGCTGGTGAAAAAATAGATGTCGTAACTGGACAAGTTAAAGATAAAAATGGAAATGTTACTTCCGAAACATATCAAGAATTAGGAATGAGTGACATCTTAAAAATGATGTCGGAACCATCTAAACAATCCGCAGAAGAAATTAAGAAAATGTTTGCAGATGCTTCTATATCTGCTACCGATTATGAGAAAAATCAACAACTAATAAGAGAACAAAATTTATCAGCCGCGGAGAACTTTAAGAAAACAATCTTAACAGCCCAAGAGATGTCGGCAAAATTTTGGGAAGATATGAGTCGGTCTGCAAAACTCCAGGAAGGAATCTTAGACGCCGTTAAAAAAGGTTATGAGCAACTACGTAGTTGGATGGTTGAACATGGATTTATAAGCGATCCGAAACAAATCCAGGCAGAGTATGATAGTAAAAAAGCCGATACTCTTTACAGTCAAGCAACCGAAATGCTCGGAAGTAATAAGTACAATCCGGAAGACTTAAAATCTCAAGGAAAATCGATTGACGATTATGAATCATATTTAGCTAAGTATATTTTTGAGCATAATCCGACATATAAACAGCAAGCAAGCGCGGAGCTGAACGATCCACATGGACTTAAAGGTCAGGAATATATTTTAAACCGGCTTAAAGCTAATTCCAAATTAGAAGAGTTAAACAAAGAAGAACAGGATAAACTAAAGGATATAGTAACACCCGATTTGGGGATGTCGTGGCGACAGAAAACGACAAAAGAAATTAATGATTCCTTACCGAGAGGTTATAGTGCGACAATTCGTAGCGGATATAGAACGCCCGCAGAGAATGCAGGATTGCCAAACAGTGTTTCCAATAGTGAACATCTAATTGGCTATGCAGAAGACCTAAATATAACAAAGGATGGAAAACTATTAAGCAATGAAGATTTGTATAAGGATAAAGCTTGGTGGAATGCCACAAAGGCACTTCAGAAGAAAGACCCGGATTTGGACTTCGGATTATACTTCAAGAAAAATCCGCTTGAGGAAGCCAACCACATTCAGAGCAGATCGCACGAAGAATCCGTAAGCGGGAAGGGAGCGACTTCTTACAACGAAGGATATGAGAACAATATTTTTGGAAATAAGATAAGTGAGCTAACAGCATCACTTTCGGAATTATCGAATCGATTAGGTGTTGTCTTAGATAATAAAACGAAGATAGATATTAATGTGAAATCACACGACCACTTCATTGAGTGGCAGACTAAAGAAGTGGGGGTAGGATAAGTGGCAAATGCGATTGATATATTACAGCCAGCACAAAGGAGTGTAGTTCCGGAGGTATTAATAACAAACGCAAAACCTACATCAATAAGTGAAGTGCAATTTAACGCAAGCGAATTTGCGCTAAGCATAGATATAGAAAACGGTACAGAAATCAGACTTGCAACAGCCAGGGTGAACTTCGCGACCTCAGTAGGAAAAGGAGGATTCTTCATAAGCAATGATAAGTTCATTCAATACTTAAAACAAAGAATTACTCCTTTCAGTATTATTTCAATTAAAATTGATAGAAACAGTTGGGACCCTGATTTTGTAGGCGTGGTGAATCTTGTTTATGAAAGCATAACTACAAATAACAATGATGTCAGTAGGTCTTTGGCGGTGAATTGTAGCCTCTATATTCCTTATCTTCTGATGAAGGATAGTCTTCCACTTGCAGCTATACTGGAAGGAAATCAGACAGTAAGTGCGAAACTCGGGGCAGCTCGAGCACAGTTCTTCCAATACCAACGAGGCGCTAATGAAGCGCAATACCCATTCGCGAATCAACCGGCAAATGCAATTATGTGGATATTAAAAAATGCACCATCCACAAATATTTTGAATCAGAAACTTAGATCGTTCGTTGATAATTGGTCAACCTTGAAAGAAATGAATAAGGACCAATCCTTGGGTAATCCAATGATTAATCTTCAGATGCTAAACTTTGAATATCTCTTTGATCCTAATCTTTCGATTTATTCCGGAACCGTTTACGACTACATGCTGAAGTGTGTGGATTTACCTTGGTATGAAGTTTTTTGGGATTCGAAACTCGGAAGTGATTCGCAATATTATAATCAGCTTACTATTCGCCCTAAACCTTTTTCTTATAAGAGTCGGGATAATTCAAAAGTGCAGGGTGACGGCTGGTTGTATTGGGACGATCTTGATTATATAAATTTTGAATCGAAATACCGATTAAGCGAAAATTTAGGTTATACCGATGTTGAAGTCTCAAATTTTTTCAGTGTAATGTACAACTTGTCTTTGATTGCAGCTCCAGGTTCAGCTATGGGAATGTTGGGTGCAATGTTTCCGGTCTTATATTTTCCCTCGATTAAGCAATTTGGATTAAGGCAGATGCAAGTTGCATCAACCATGCTGAATCTTAGCTCGTTTACCAAAAAGTTCAAGGATGCCATGAAGAATTACACATCAATTCAAGCGTCTGAAATTACGCCGGATGAGTTATCTTATCTTTTTGAGAAGAGAGACAAAATTGTTCACTGGACCTTACCATTGCCTTTGTTACAGAGCGGACAAATGACGGTTATGGGTAATGAAGCCTATCGAATTGGGAAAAGATTATTTTATCAAGATAAAGAATATCTTGATGATCAAGGAAATGTTCATCAGGGAGTCTATTATTATATTAGTGGAAAAGGCGACCACTATCGCTACCCGGGAGAATGGCAGACGAATTTGTCTTTAACTAGGGGGCAGGCGCAAGGATATGTTGAGTCAACTCTCAACAGGATTTATGGGAGTTCTGACTTGTACCAAACTGATGACTGGCCAAAACCATTTGCAACAGGAATTAGCAGCCTGGACACTCAGTCGAAATGGAATACTCGGGTAAAGGGAATAGGGGGGATTAAATGACACCTGGGTTTGCAGAAAGTACATCAGGAAAAGATTTAAAGCGCGGGATGCTTTATGGGAATTTTGTTTATTTCGAAGATACAAAATTATTATTATTTCAGGATGTTTATACAAGATTATTAACACTGAATCGGGTCAATTTTCTAACAAGCGAATGGAATGTCCAAGAGGGATATAAAAACCTTCCTAAACCCACCGTAATTGATGCCTCCGGAAATATGAAGGAAATCGGTGATCAAGTTTTGTATGCATATCTCAACGACCGTGATGATGAGGTGGTGATCTTCGGAAGCATCAATCATGTTCAATTGGGTCATTATGATCCATATTTAGCAACTGATCCAACAGATACTACGGATATAGCAAAGAAGAGTTTAGGCAGGAATAACGATCAGAGATATTTCCTAGTTCATGATGATGCTGCCGGTAATATTATTTTGTATCTCGAAGGTAAAAATGAAAATGGGAATCTAAAAGTCAAAATTGTAGGGAATGACAATCAGAAGAATGGCAATATTACCTTAGAATTAAATGGAAAGTTCACCGTAAATCAGGTTGATGATGACAATAAGCCTATAAACAGCATTTTGCTCGACAACACTTCCGGCGCAGAACAGATAGTTATTACAGACAAAAATCAAAACATAATTCAGACAAATAAAACCGGAATGGTATTAAATACGCAAAATATCAGAGTAGGCACGAGTAGCGAGACTTTAAAGAAAATTCTCGTTGATTTAATCACCGCGATTGAACAGGCGAGCTGGACAACACCTTCGGGAACAACTGTATTCCCCCCAATCAACGATTCTGCATTTCAGAACATAGTTAGCAGATTAAATAATTTTATGGATGGGCAATAAGTTATTTAATTCCCAAAATTTCTCAAAAATCACTTAATGATTGTTTGTTAGTATTTTGCTCGAATTCTTTAGCCAGATTAATGTTTGCATAAATAATGACAGGATCACCAGAATTCAATTCTTTTGGATTAGTCTCAACGATGATTTTAGATGTTTTAAAATACCAAGTTATTTTTAATGTTTTATCTTCCTGTACGACATCAATTTTTTTGTTATAATATTTTTTACCAATGTCGGCAACTATCGATGTAGCATCCTCGTTGTTTTCCAGATAGATAATGACAAAAGCAAAATGATGTCTGACAAAAACAAAATGCCAACCCTTGACATTATAACCCCCAAAATAACCACCTACGAAACTTAAATAGTCATTGCCCCAGACAGCGTGATGATTATTATGCCATCTGGATAATTGATGAGAGGAAAAGACGCTGTCAACGTACGCCATAGTCGAATTCCACGGAATATCTTGAAATGTCACGATGCTGTCCCTGAAATTTTGAGCGAATAAAACTTCGCTGAAGAATAAAAAGAAGATTAAAATTTTTTGCATATCAATCCTTTCGATTAGTAAAACATAATAAATTTGGAAAAGATATGCAACAAATAACCCAGTGATTTTTTGCAAAAATCAAACCCTAGACAACCTCTCTTTCTAGTATTTATGCGTTTGTATCTAGACAAAGTATAAACCAAAACCGTATATCACAATGGCACTTGATAAAACGACCCTAACGTCATCAATAAAGAATGCCTTTCTTGCAAATTTAAACGCAAGCAATGCAGATGCCACAGCCCAGCAGAATGCCCAAAATCAAGCCAATGCGATGGCAACTGCAATTGCAGACGCAATAGATACTTATGTTAAAAGCGGAACGGTAACGGTAACGGCTACATCCGGGCAAATAGTTGTTGTAGGTACAGCGAGTACACAGAATAACGCATCACCTATTCAGATCACTGGAAACCCGGGCTCATCAACGGGAGGAATAACTTGAAAAACGAATTAACAATTCCTCAGATGCCCTATATCGTTTTTGAACTCGTGCAAGTCAACATTGATGATTATGTGAGTCAAAATTATGTTGCCAAAGCTATGGAAACTGTTTTTTTAGCAGTTATGCCAAATTCATTCGATTATCGATTAGCTGCGCGCGATGCGATTACGCAAACCGATAGAGCTACATTTATCAATAAACTTTCTTTTACTCCGGAAAGATGTAGTATTCGAGGTAATTTTGGGTTGATGCCAAAGTTAATAGATGGGATCTATATGACCGGATGGCAAAGACTCCAGCAATTCAATCAAAATATTGTTAGACTTTCAAAAAATAGTTCGCAGCCAAATGATACGCAACGATTTATTTATGCTTTAAATTTTTATGATTTTTGGTGGCAGAAATATGGTAGTATCAATATACAAAGTTTTCAGTTACGCGGGGATGCATCCCGTAATAGCCAGTTACCTTTCTATTCCTTAGATTTTATAATAATTGGCGATTTAATTCAGTCTCAAAATGCAGATCCGCTACTTGCATGGCTGAAAACCTTACAGAATGCAAGCGCAGCGATTTTAGACCCGATCAATAATCTTTTGAGCGGTTTGGATCCTGTATTAAGTTATGCCACTCTACCTCTTGGAATATTGGATAGCGCTATGAGCCTAGCAAGTGATGCGCAGCAATATTTGGGAGCGATAACAAGTGGGAGTAATTCAATATCTTCAAATATATCGAGTATATTTCCATCATGATAACGAATGCTTACCAATATTATAATAACCTACAGGCAGCGTCGAATAGCGTGGATGAAGCGATTGCTCAGACCCTCTCCAAAATGACGGATGAATTTGATATAAATACAGATTATTCGAGTATTATGATTTCTTTAACAAATTTCAAAAGGGATATAATTCGAATGCAGAATGTTAATAAATTTTTAAGGTTAAGCATATCTGGATTTGTACAGCAGAGCGAACTTCAGTCAACGAAGCAAATAGAGATACTACATACGGTAAAAGATTACGAAACTCCATTCAGCATTGCTCAACTCTATAATGTTAATCTATCAGATATATTAAGGAAAAACAATATTCTTACCTCTGATATAACTGCCGGATTGCAATTGAATATAGATATAGCACAAAGCCAAGCCCTCAATAAAGTATTTGATAATATTCCAAGTTATGGTCCGCAAGACGGTGATTTGGTTTTGGGAATTGATTTACCCAACCTTTTAACAGCAACCGCAGCCGGAGATCTTCAATATCTTGATCCGGAAGATACGTTAGCTCAGGGCATCGCAAATAGAATTTACACAAAACAGGGTGACTATCCACTGAATAATAATTTTGGTTTATCGCCAATAGTGGGAAGTGAGATACCGGATGATTTAATTAGCGGAATGTATTTAACACAACTGCAGAACATAATTGAGCAAGATCCAAGAATCGCATCAGTAGACAGTTTAAACATAGTAAGAAGTGGCAATAGCGTTACGTTTTCCGGACAAGCAACATCAATAAATAATAAGCAGCTGAGCATAAACTAATGGTGAAGACACAACCACAAATATTGCAAGACTTAATGGCCGATTTTTTGGCTAACCAAAATTTAGTCACATATGCAGGAATTGATGGCGTGGCGCGAGCGATCATGTTTGCGGTCAGTAACGTAATTGCGGAGTCTTGGAATGATCTAACGCAAGCCACACGAAAGGCTTTTGTAGAGACAGCGCAGGCAAGTGATTTAGATACCATTGGCGCCAGGATGGGATTAACGAGAAACGGAGCTACCCAAAGTTCAGCTGTTCTTATTTTCTCAGGTACCGTGGGCACGATAATACCTGCGATGACATTGATTAAATCCAATATAAGTCAAGCGCAATTTCAAACCCAAATAGCCATTACTTTAGGAACAGCGAACCCATCAATTCAAGAGCCGGTTGGCGACAATACTATTGGAGATATTGTAATCGCTGAAAGCGTAACGCTTGGAAGCGTATCGAAAGTAGGAGTAGGAGAGTTAACCCAGTTTGTCGTCCCCATTGCCGGGGTTACAGTTACAAACTTATTACCGAGCATAGGTGGGTTAGACGCTGAAACAGATGATTTATTCAGACAAAGAATTTTAAATCAAATTGCAATATTAAATCAAGGTACTCAAATTTTTTACCAAACATTAGCCCAAAATGCAGATACTAGCGTTTATTCTTCATTCGCACAATATAATCAAACCAATTTAGGCACGGATTTATATTTAGTAAAAAATAGTTTTGCACAATACACGTCTACACAGTTAACTACAATAGCAACGGCAGTCTATAATGCCCAACGAGCATTATCTCCGGTAAACTGTTTTAATATCACACCAACTGGAGTCAGTATCGGTTTTGCTTTTCAAAGAGATAATTCAGTTCCAATAAATACGATATATGCAAGCTTGGCTACACAAATTGCAAGTTATATAAACTCCAAATTTGGATTTGGTGTAACAATAAGATATCAAGACATTCTTGACATTATTATCGACACAACTGGTATTCTAAATTTAAATTTACCCTCATTTATTTTAAATGGATTGCAAACGGATCTTATCTGTGGAGGCTTGTCAGTACCACGCTTGATAGGGTTATCAATTAGTGATGGCACGACAACCATTAATAATACTATTAATCAAATCTTGGTAACTCCATGACAGCGCAAGATATAAAAAATAAATTATACAAATATACCCCTACTTTCGTTGAGGATTCTGTAATACTTGAGGGACTATACACCGCAATTTCTGATACAATTTATAATCTAGCTATCACTATTCAGAATTTACAAAATGCTAATTGGACTGGGAAAGGTTTGGCTATTAATTGCGCAGAGAATCAAATTTACGGAAGCAATATTACAGATCATCTTCTCACGGAAAATATGGATAATATTTCGCTCGAAGATGGAGACGATGTAGTGATGAGAATTAGTGATACTGATGCTGATTATGAAGGACGGTTAGCAACCCGATTTGAGATATTAAGCCAACGAGGAACTGAGGCGGGTATTCTTAACGACATAACAAATATATTGGGTGAACCAGGTATTGACGTGAGCTATCACGACTATACGGATTCTGGTATTATTACGGGTGTAACGTGGTTTGGAAAACCGACTACATTTACTTGCCGCAAGTTAATCCAAATAGGTATATATCCGAAAGATGCTTTGGTGACTGACCAGATAGAAAAAATAATAAATAATTTTATCAAACCAATTGATGTAGAAATAATTTACGAAGTATAAATATGTTTATAAGTCAACAAAATTTAAGACATGAAGCTTTAGAATTTAACCAAATGCAAGCTTTGATTAGGGGCGACTGGCAGGCAACATTTGCAAATATAGTGAGCCAATATGGTCTGGTAAAAAACAACCAGACCGGCGTAGGAGTTTGGTTGGTGACGCAAAACGGTAATAATGCGGTAAACATAGCTGCCGGTAATGCAATAATTTTAGATGCTAATAATATGCCCATTTCGGTGAGCTTAACGAGTTCCTTAACCCTAAACGTTCCCTCTGTAAATGGGACATATAATATTTTTCTTAATTACCTTAAGGGCAGTTTAGAAACTGGGACCATCACTTTGACGAATAGTAGTAATATTGTCAATGGTGTCGGAACTTCCTTTACGAAGATTTTTGGATCTAACCGACAACTGATATCCGGTGGCATTAGCTACTTGATAAATTCAGTAATAAGTGATACGCAACTCATTTTAACTAACAATTATACGGGAGTCACGACTTCTGGATTAAGCTTTAGCGTAGGTGGTTATTTTATTACTAATCCACCTCTCTTAGCGGATAATATAATCTATGGGCATGATGGACTACAGATCGTAGCCACCACAGCAGCGCAGGGAACAGGCGATTACTTCTTAGCTACCGTAGTGGTGGCTGGTGGTATAATAACAACTGTCACGGATCAAAGAAGTCAAAATATTTTTACAACAAATACATCTATTGCCCTATCATTTACAATACCACATACTTGGACCATTCCCGGTGGGGTTGCTATAGCGGTGGGAGATGTTGGCTATATTAATCCGTTCTTTGTCGCTGCACCGACAGGACAGACGGTACAGTTAGTAGGTTTGACATCAGTCCTACATGCGGGAAGTGCAACTGTAAAGATAGCAAAAACACCTTCCGGTGGTATTTACTCTGAGTTGACTGGATATAGCGCGGTGAGTGTTGGTAGCGTTCCAGCCGCAATTACGCCATCAGCAATATCTTTGGCTAATAACGATATGCTGCAACTGATAGTAAGTGCCTCTAGTGCGGCTCAAAATTTAAGTGTCACCGTATTTTTACAATATACAATAGTAACTTGAGTTTAATATGTCTTTTTTATTAACGCAAACACCAAGCGTAACCATTGATACAACGACCTGGAATTCACTATCTAATGGGCAACAAGCACCCTATGCTACTGGGATAGCAACATCTTATGGATCATTGGGTAGTATAGTTTTACCAAATCCAGGAACACCCCCACTCGATATATGGGGGAGGCCAAAGTTGCTTACCGTAACGCTTTTCCTATCTACAAATGCAAGTCATTACGTTCAGACTCAAATAGATAGTTTACCCGTAAATGGAGGTGTCGCGGTGAACTTTACTGGAGAGTGTACCGGGCAAAATTCGGGAAACAATTATGACGGTCTTATTTATGGATATGGGTCTTCATCCTCTATAATTGAATATTTTACAGCTAATACATATGTGGTCGCAACTTTAGCGAATATAGATCCCACTATTGTGGCTGGTACTTACAACCTCTCGGTATCCTCTTATTTGTATTATGGCCAAGCAATAAAGGGTTCTGATATTCAATCCCATAGTGTCACGGTAAGTTGGGATGGCGTATTATCATATTCTTATTCTTGGAGTGCAGGACCTGATCCAGCTCCAGCAACACCGGTTTTGTCTTCGCCCGCGAATAATGCAGCAAATATAGCCTTACCATCTGTAGCTTTAACGTGGAATGCAGCTCAATATGCTAGCAACTATGATTTGCAAGTAGCAAGTGATTCGTTATTTACAAGCATTATACTGAATGCTTCGGGAATAGGTAATGTTCTAACTTATACGCTAACGGGCTTGACGAGAAGAAATATATATTATTGGAGGGTAAGAGCGCGGTCATCCATAATTGGAAGTTGGTCTAGTCCTTGGTCGTTTACAACCCCTGACTATGGATTGATAGGCGTCCAAATGATTTTATAAGAAGATTGAAAGTAAAAAAGGATATCATGAATAACCTTAACAATAATGCGCCACAAATAGATACAACTCTAGAAATCTTGATGGCATTAATGATTGCAAGATTCGGGGTACGTATGCAATTGGAGAACGAGGGCTTCATGCTTCAGGAAAATGGTTTTTATTTAATACTTTAAATTAAAAATAAAGGAAATTATAAATGCAAACTAAAAGCATACAAACAGTAACATTTGCTAATATGATAAGTAATCCGGTCTTTGCTGATAAATTATCGGAAGTAGGACGTATACCGTGTGGAATAATAATACCCAACGATGCTGCTTTTAACTTAGTTACTTTAACCGTACAAGTGAGTGTTGATGGAATAAATTATTATAATCTTTATGATGATATTGGCGAACAAAAGATAATTAGCATAGGCTCTAGCAGGGCAATATTTTTTGATTTAAGTATTTATGCAGGTTTTGCATATTTACAATTTGTTGCTAGCTCAAATTTAAATGGAAAAAGTATTAGTATAATATTTAGAGAGGTATAAGGTGAGCCGATTTTTGTTGCTTTTATTGCATAAGCATCGCAACGCATATAATATAACGAGTAATATCTTGCTTGAAGATGGTACTGATAATCTTTTGCAAGAAAATGGATTCTTTTTGTTGTTAGATTAAAATGAAATTAACATATAAATAGATAAGTAACTAAATAGATAAGATAGGAGTAATCAATCATGGCAGATAGTAAAATTAGCCAATTGGCAGTTTTAACAAGCGTAGACTTATACAATGATACATTGCCAATTGTGGATGCGAATGAGACGAATATTTTAATAAAAACAAAACAAGTTTCACCGGCTAGCATATTAGCAAGTGCGGGACTTGCATTTAGCATTAACGATATTGGCACACCAGGAGGAGTCGGGTATGGTGTAGGCATTTGTCCCCCGGCATTACTTCCGGCGTATATGGTGCCGCTTTCCGGCACTTATATTCTCGGAAATGATCAATACGGTAATTATAAATGTACAACCGATAATAGTATTATGGTCTGGATACCGGCATTTTGGTATAAAATTGTCAATAATACTGCATCACCCTATTTTGGCACACAAGTCTTGACAAAAACTTTTAATGCTTATACTAATGATGCCAACGCAGCAGCAGACGGATACGTAATGGATCGTGCGTTTATTGACGGCGGTGCGACTCACCTAGGTGTATTCGTAGATAAATACAACTGGAGCATGACTGGTTATGTCGCAGGAGCAACGGGGAGAGCATCTTCTATCGCCCTTGGCAACCCCATATCATCAAGCGCAGTTACTAAGGCAAACAAAGTAATCAATATAACGGGAGCTACATATGCTTCCGGTGCAGTGACAGTAACAGCCAATGGTCATGGTTTTCAAACTGGGAATACAGTTATTATTTCGGGCGTTACCGGTATGCCAGACCTTAATGGTACTTGGATTATTAGCACAATAACAACAAATACCTTTAACGTGACTCTTACGACCGCAAATACCTATACGAGCGGGGGAACTGCTGCAGTGCAAAATTTTCCAGGTAGCTTTAGTGATTGTTTGAGTAACTCACAATCACCTGCAGACATCTATGGCGGAGCTTGGGCAGCAGCTAAGAGCCGGGGTAATAACTTTGCAGTTATGAGTATATTTATTCGTACCGCAATAGGTCTTCTTTCTTTGGCGCATGGTCAAGCAGCAAGTAGCTCAACTAATTGCGCTTGGTATGACGGTACTTATGCTATGAATTATCCCAAGGGTAATAATAATTTAGGTGCGGATGTTAATGATTCCTCAGTAACATTTACAGCTTGTACGGATGGATATTGGGGACCGCAGAATTTAGCTAGAAAAAATGGAAGCGGTAGTAACTTTGCTAAAACTACCCATAACGGGCAGAATTGCGGTATTTCGGATATAAATGGTAATCAGTATGACATTCTCCAAGGCTTAACTACAATACAGACAACAATTGCAATTACGGCTTATGCAAGCACAGACACGGGTACTAAAGTGCAAATTACAGCAGCCGCACATGGCTTGACTGTCGGTCAACAATTTGGCATTGACGGCGGTTCCGGATCTCCTACTATGAGTGGACAAGTTTGGACTGTAAGTGACGTAATAGATGCAAACAATTTTAAAGTTGTGTCAACCAATACTGTCTTTGCAGCACCATATGGGTCGGTATATAAAGCAACATTCTATGTGCTGAAAGAAAGCGTAGCAATTGCAAGCATCACCGGGGGGGATTCAATTACAACAAGTGATCATTTTAATGCAACCTTTATTTCTAACAATTTTGATGCAATCACCATTCCGTTTGCTAACGGAACTTTTGTGCAGCGATATGGTAACGGTACTTATCAGGTGTTAGACTTCTCTACTACTCGGACTTCATCTGCATATAAAAGAGGCGCAGCAGGTTTACCACAAAGCTCTAATTCAGTTTCCACGGGAGGGACTAACGAATTTGGGCAAGATTATTTCTATGAATATTTTCAAAACGAGCTGTGTCCCATCGGCTTCGGCGATTGGTATGACACGACGAATGCCGGTATGTGGGATCTGAATCTGAGGAACGATCGGTCGAATTCCAGCAGCGATGTGTCCGGGCGTTCCTGCCTTTATGTTTAAGATGTGGCAGCGAACGATAGTGAGCGAATAAAGTAAACAGAAAGATTGAAAAATGGCAGAATATTTATTGATTCAAAAGAAAATACGAGACATGATTGTTTATAACAACATAATGCTAAAACAATTTCCGAAGCATGAAAAATATTTATTAGCAAATAAAATAAGAGAATTGGGATATGATTTATTGATATTCGCCATAACAGTCAATAAAAAGTTTCACAAGAAAACAGATTTGACTAATCTTAATGTAAAACATGAGATTTTAAGACAACTCGTAAATCTTGCATTTGAATTAAAATATATTGATTCACAGAAACACAAAACTTCCCAGCTTCATATTGATGAGGTTGGGAAGATGATTGGATCTTGGATCAAGGCAGAACTTGGCAGCCAAGAAAAGGATAGTGCTTAATAATGTGTCCCATCGGCTTCGGCAATTGGAATAACACGACGAATGCCGGTATGTGGTATCTGAATCTGAATAACAATCGGACGAATTCCAACAACAATGTGTCCGGGCGTTCCTGACTCTGGTAATAAAGAATTAACTACAGAACCATATTCTTAAGGGATTGTGGATGTTAACTACCAAAGGGAGCATTATTCTTGGTTTTTTAATAACCGAAATATAACGGGATAATTATTATGGTAATTAAAGAGGCATCTGAAATGAAATTCTAATTATCCAGGATTTAAAATGAAAAGAATTGGTAATCTAAAACAAAAATGGTGTAATTACGAAGCTCTATTGCAGGCTTTTAATGAAGTTAAAACTCACAAAAGCACGCATGAAAATTTTTTAAGATATGAAGGCAACTTGGTTGTAAATCTAGAAAATATACTAAAGCAATTAGAGACAGAAACGTATCAAGTTAAGGAAACTAGAGCTTTCTATGTCTATGACCCAAAATTGCGATTGATTGAAGCACCACATCTTGAGGATCGAATTGTGCAGCATGCAGTATTAAACTCGTTTAGGAAAGAGATGGAGAGTAGATTTATTCATCAGACTTTTGGTTGCATAAAAAATAGAGGGACACACAGAGCAAGTGATTTGTTAAAGAAATATTTAATTACATATAAAGACGATGGATATTATTTGAAGATAGATATTCGAAAGTTTTTTTACAGTATTAATCATGAAATATTAAAGAAACAAATTAACGGAATAATTAAATGCAAACCCACCCTAGATCTTCTTTATAAGTTGTTCGATAATGAAGCGAAAATAGGTTTGCCACTAGGTAGCGTAACTAGTCAGGTGTTAGCTAATTTGAATTTATCATCCCTAGATCATTATGCCAAAAGAGAATTGGGAGTGCGTCACTATATAAGATATATGGATGACATAATCATCTTGCATAAAGATAAAAATATTTTAAGAAAATGGTTAGCAAAATTAAGGATATTTATTTCAACTTTATCGCTGAAATTTAATGATAAAACAAAAATTGGTAAGGTTGAAAACGGCATTGATTTTGTTGGCTATAAGACTTGGTATAATAGAAGAGTTATAAGGAAAAGATCGCTTTATAAGATTAAGCGAACTCTAAAAAAGGATGCCAACGAACCGAGAATAGCATCATATCTTGCTCATGCCAAAAGAACGAATTCTATTAACTATGTCGTACAAAAGACTTTGGAATCTGCTCCTTCTCATGAGGATTTTGTAAACAGATGGATATTTAAAAATAAAATAAAAGAAAGGCTCTATGATGAAATACTATCAATTAACGCGAGTGATTAAGGAAAATGAAACCTTATCAATCAATCAAGCAGACTCCGATGAGGTAATTTTATACGACCGGTTGGGAGATGTGGAATATTACGGAGTAAACTCTTCTGACTATACTAGATTTTTGGCCATGCAGAATCCCGAGTGTAATATTGTGGAAAAACAATTTGCCGATATATCCGATATTTTGCAAAATTGTCCTATGAATAGGCATCTCAATGATCTTATATCTAAGCGAATCAGACAGCAATATACTTCCAACGATGAATTCAAAATGCTAAATTTAGATAAAACAGATCCCGAGTACATCGCCTATAATACCTATAGAAATATGTGCCGCGCAGAAGGTAGGGTGGTGAAAATAGAAAAAGGCTTGGTATTGTCATGATTAAAAAGATTAGTCTGACGGAAATTCTACTTGTTGTGATAGGTTTATTGGTCTGTTATCAACTTTACTTAAACCATAAATTGAAGAATATTCAAGAAAATAACTTAGCTATTCAGATAAAAAGTAATCAGGATATAGCGGCAAGAATCGATTCACTCACCACAACACGCAAAGATACCCTGACTATAATCAAGCAGAATATTCTTTTGCAGGAAAAAAAGAAAGAAGAGGTCAAGAATGAAGTGGCTAATACCGATAGTATTAATGGTGTTATTGCAAACTACTATCGTTTTCGCCCAAGTCACGCCGATAGATAGTACTCATGCTTTAATAACAAAAAATGAATTAAAATATATCACCGAGATATTTATTGATTACAATTTTTTGAAGGATGTTAAGACGCCAGGACTTGAGCAGCAAATTAGTATAGATAATAGGATAATTGCCGATAAAGATTCAATAATTTTTATAAAGAATAATAGTTTGAACCTATTGCTGAAAGAGAATAAATCTTTGCGGCCAAGCTTTTGGGACGGAATCAAGTTTTGGGTAGGTGCTATTGGCGGTGTGTGTGCGGGATTTTATTTGATAAGATTATAAAATCTTCTGTCCCCATAATGTCACCCAAAACGTGTAATCCGGGCACCTTTGGGCACATCTTTTATTGGCATGGACACAGCAATCTTTCGAAATGTTTTATTTATTCTCTATTTTCTGATAAAAGGTTTAATATCTTAATAGTATAAATTTGCCTCACACGCAGGAGGTCAGTGGTTCGAATCCACTAGCGCCCACAATAATTAATGTTATGGAGGATTTCTCTTTGGAGAATGGAAAATACTGTTCAATTAAATTACTCCACATGCAATCATTCGGAAGGTATCCTGTTTAGTCGAGTAGTGATTCCTAAATTGATTTTGGTTGTATTCCCGATTAAAGGAAACCCCAACATTGTGATAGAAATAATATGACTTTCATTTAATAAGCGTATTTTTGCCGCTATCATTTATCCTCTTATGAAATAATTCACTTAATCTTATATTTTATGTTTTTAAAGCAAGATGTCCAGAAAGACAATTAATGTTATCTTCTTATTTCTGTTTTGCCTTATCCGGCAAAATATATTAGCGGCAGATTCAACTGTGGTTGCTATCCCGGATTCATCCTCCATCAAAACTCATCATGAATCTCAATCCGAACAGAGAATTCAAAGCAATGTAACTTGGGATCAAATGATTACTAATATTCCGTCGGATTATTACAATTTCTTCCGCCAATCTTTTCAAGAAAAGATGATCCCTGCATATCTTACGGTGGCTGCATTGACAGGTTCGTTTATGGCTG
>JAEHJW020000326.1_pt1 | contig 86983 bp, 115 predicted proteins | sample 9271431 | NCBI WGS metagenome assembly JAEHJW02
CCAACCGGGGCCCTCCCCCCCCCTTCTGGAGCCTTCCATGGCTGAAACCCCTTCTCCCCGCGCTGCCACCGCTCCCATCTACCGGGAAAACTCCGCGGCCCAAACCCTTATTGATCGCGTCGATGCCCTCGCGGAGACCGCGCATTCCACCCTCCGGGATCTTGAGGCGCGCCTTGAGGGCGTGGCCTTCGGAACGCCCCCCGCCCCCGTGGACACGAAGAGGGAAGCTCGGATGGTCCCCGACTTCTTTGACCGGCTGCACGGGGCGCTGGACGTGATCGAGTCCAACCTCCAGGGGCTCCAGTCCCTTACCGACCGCGTGGCGCTGTAGGCATGGCTGCCCCGAAGCCCGAGCAGGTGACGGCCGGCCTCGCGGTGGCCCACCTCTACCGCCGGTTCCCGCCGCCGGAGTTCTTCTCGGCCCACGAGGTCGTCGTCGGCTTCACCGAAAGGGAGCGCCGGCACCCCTCGTTCGCCGAGGGCACGGAGCGCCGGGCCGACTTCCTGGCCCTGCGACTCTGGGGGCACAAGGTCGGCCACCTGCTCGGCTTCGAGGTCAAGGTCACTCGCTCGGACTTCCTCCAGGAGTTGAAGGACCCCACCAAGCGGGAACCGATGGAGGCCGTGTGCGCGGCCTGCTACTTCGTGGCGCCGAAGGGCATCTTCGACGTGTCGGAGCTTCCCGAGGGCTGGGGCTGGCTTGAAACCCGGGCCTCGGGCCTCGTGACCCGCCGGGAGGCCCGGCACCGCGCCGTGGGCACCCCCGCCGATGTCTACCACCGCCTCATGAAGCGGATGCTGGACATCGGCTGGCACGCCCGGGCCCGGCGGCCGGCGCTGCTGGACTGGCCGAAGGAGGTGTTCTCCTTCGCCGGGCTGGCCGTCACCCCCGGCAAGCTGGAGGCCCTGGCGATGGAGGTGTTCGCCTCGAAGGTCCACGACATCGAACTCCGGGCCCGGAACGCGGCCGATGCCCATTGGCACGACCGCTGGTCCGACGTTCAGGAAAGCCGCCGTGACACCCTGCGGGCGATCGCCGAGGTGACGGGCCTGACGGTAGGCCAACTCGAATGGATGAAGAAGGGCGACCTCGTGGAGCTGCTCCGCGGTGCGGCCGCGGCTGGAGATGGTGCGATGGTTGGCCGGGCCCAGGACCACATCCGGGCGGCCGTGCGGCAGCTGGACCGGACCCGGGGCCTGCTGGTGGAGGCCGCCAAGGAGATCGGCTTGTCGGACCTCGATAAGTAGTTCCGCCGGGTTGCCCATCCCGCCCTCTCTCGGATAGCCTGACCGAGGGAGGGCTTTCCCATGTCCGGTTCCTGCGTCTCGTCCCTTCGCCGCCTCCAGGCCGCCGTCGAGAAGGCTTCCGGGGTGGCTGTGCCCACCCTGGCCCTGACCGAGGCCCTCCTGGACAACCTGGGGGCCGACTCCCTCCGGTTCGAGCGGCCGTCCCTGGCCTCCCACCGGGACCGGCTGCGGAACTGGCAGATGGCCGACCGGGTGCTCATGGCCGAGGCCCGGGGCTGCAAGCTGGAAGACCTCCAGCGGGCCTACGAGATCTACTCGGCGCAGGCGGTCGCCGCGGACCTTCCGCCCCTGCTCTTCTCAACCTTCCGACTCCGCACCTACAACCTGCCCGGCCTGCAACGGAAACCCGAAGGCCGGGGCTGAGGAGATTCCATGCGTGAACCCCGCCTCGTCCGCCGCCGCCTGGGCGACCTTCTGCCCTGGGATGGCAACCCCCGCCTCCACTCGGAGGGGCAGGTGTCCATGCTGGAGAAGAGCCTGGAGGCCTTCGGGCTGGGCGCGCTGCCCATCATCCAGGCCGGCACGAACAAGGTCATCGCCGGGCACGGGCGCCGGCTGGCCCTGCTGCGCACGCGTGGCGAGGATGCCGACATCCCGTGCCTGGAGGTGGACCTGGACGACAAGGAGGCGCTGGCCTACGCCATCGCCGACAACCGGCTCCAGGAGCTGTCCAGCTGGGATAACTCGCTGCTCCGCGCGGCCGTGTCCGAGCTGGATGACGGCGCCTTCGACATGGAGGCCGTTGGGTTCAACGAGGCGATGATGGCCGACCTCTTCGGAGCCGGCTCCACCGGGGGGCTCACGGGCGGGGGCTCGGAGAACGCTTCGCTGGTGCAGCGGTTCGGCGCCCCGCCCTTCTCCGTCTTGGACCCCAACCAGTCCTACTGGCAGGCCCGGATGAACCAGTGGCTCGATGCCGGCTGCTTCACGCTCTGGGATGCCCGCGGCGCCGACTGGATGAAGCGGAAGGAAACCTGGGTGGCCCTGGGCCTCAAGAGCGAAGACGGCCGGGCCGAGAACCTGACCTTCGCCAAGTCCGCCCAGAGCACCAACGTCTATGCGCTGCGAAACGAGATGCGGGCTGCCAACGGGGGGATCGATCCCTCGTGGGAAGAGATCATCGCCGAGGCCGAGCGCCGGGGCATCAAGGTCGCCGAGGGCACGTCCATCTTCGACCCCGTGCTCTGCGAACTGGCCTATTCCTGGTTCTGCCCGGCCGGAGGCCGCGTGCTGGACCCCTTCTCGGGCGGCTCTGTCAGGGGCGTCGTCGCCGCGGCCCTGGGCCGGGAATACGTCGGGGTGGACCTGCGGGGCGAGCAGGTTGAGGCGAACCGGGTTCAGTGGGAGGCCATCTCCGGTGGCTCGCTGGAGCTGGCGGACTTCACGCCCGACCACACCCCGGTCGAAGAGCACGGCGGGTTCCTGGTGAAGCGCGACGACCTCTTCATGATCGCGGGCGTGCCCGGTGGGAAGGTCCGGTCCTGCTGGGCCCTGTCCCAGGGTGCCGAAGGTGGCCTCATCACCGCCGGCTCGCGGCAGTCGCCCCAGGTCAACATCGTGGCGCAGATCGCACGGCGCCTGGGCCTGCCCTGCCGGGTGCATGTCCCCTCCGGCGAGCTGACCCCTGAACTGTCCGCGGCGCAGACGGCCGGCGCCGAAGTCATCCAGCACGCGCCTGGATACAACAACGTCATCATCGCCCGGGCCCGGGAGGACGCGAAGGCCCGCGGCTGGCGGGAGATCCCCTTCGGGATGGAGTGTGTGGAGGCTGTGGAGGCCACGGCCTCCCAGGTGGCGAACCTTCCCTTCGGCGAGTTCAAACGGCTGGTGATGCCCTGCGGGTCTGGGATGTCCCTGTCGGGGGTGCTCCTGGGGATGCTCCGGTCGGGCCACACCTTCCCGGTGCTGGCGGTCCAGGTCGGCGCCGATCCGACGAAGCGGCTGGACGAGTTCGCCCCGAAGAACTGGCGAGAACTCGTCTCGCTGGTGAAGTCGCCGCTCGACTACCACGACCACGCGCCCACGACCCGCCTGGGGGATCTCGAACTCGATCCCGTGTATGAAGCGAAGTGCCTGCCGTTTCTCCAGGAAGGCGACCTTCTGTGGTCCGTCGGCGTGCGGCAGACCGTCGTGCGGGGCGGCTCCCTCGAATGGCCGGCGCCGGTCTGGGTCGAAGGCGACTCGTGCAACCTCGACACGCTGGCCCCTGGAGAATACGACTTCATCTGGTCCTGCCCGCCCTACGGCGTCCTGGAGGTGTATTCTGATTCGCCCGACGACCTGTCCAACATGGGGCACGAGGCGTTCATGGCCGCCTACCGCAACATCATCGCCAAGGCCTGCGCCATGCTGCGGCCGGATCGCTTCGCTGGCTGGGTGATCGGGGACTTCCGGGACGACCGGGGCCTCTACCGCAACTTCGTCGCGGAGACGATCCAGGCCTTCCTGGATGCCGGGCTCGCCCTCTACAACGAGGCGGTGCTCGTCACCCCCTTGGCCTCCCTGCCCATCCGGGCCGGCCGCCAGTTCGCCGGCTCCCGGAAGCTCGGGAAGGGGCACCAGAACGTGCTCGTCTTCGTGAAGGGCGACCCCAAGAAGGCCGTGGCCGCCCTGGGGGATGTCCAGGTGATGAACCCGTTTGCCGCCTTCGCCGCGGCGCGCGCCAAGAGGTAAGCCATGACCCCCCGCCGCCCGAAGGGCACGAAGCCCTCTCCTCCCCCGAAGCCGCCCGCGGTTCCGGTGGAGCGGCCGTGGGAAGAGATCCGCACCGCCTTCGTGGTGGGGGAGGAGACGCAGGACCGCGACGCCGCCTCGGATGTCCCGCTTCGGGTCTGGCCGTCCTTCGGCGCCCTGGCGCGCCGGTTCTCGGTGCCGCAGGAGGAGCTGGAGGCCCGCGCCCGGGTGGACGGCTGGTTCGCCCGCCGCGACCAGTTCAAGCTGGAATGCGATCGGGCCCGCGAGCGGAAGATCGCCGAGCGCATCGCCTCGAACGACATGCCCGCCCGGCTGGCCTACCTCGGCATCCACAACGACATCATCCGTGGCCTCGGCCGCATCCTGGAGGAGTCCGTCCCGAAGAACAAGCCGGCGGGGCAGAAGGGCTGCTCCCTCCTGCCCCGCGACCTCAAGGTGCTCGCCGACACCACCGTCTCGTGCTCGGAGGTGATGGCCGCGGCCCAGGGCCGGCGCCGTGGCTCGGAGTCCCCCTTCTCCCTGTCCGTTCTCGTGGCGCAGGCCCAGGCGCTCCAGCTGCCGGTCCCGGGCGTGGCGCCCGCCCTCCAGGCCTCCCTCGTGGCGGCCCCGCCCGCCCCGGCCCCGTCCTCCGATGGCCCCCAGATCCCCCAGGGCTCGATCTGGAGCCTGCTGCTGGACGCCCAGCGCGCGCCGCTTCCGCCCGCGGTGGCCGAGGCCGATCCCTACGACATGCCATCCACCCTCCCCGCCCACCTGTCCTCTGTGAGGTAGCCCATGGCGAACGTCCGCACCCTCTGCTTCGACTTCGACGGCGTGCTGAACTCCTACACGTCCGGCTGGAAGGGCCCCGATGTCATCCCTGACCCGCCCGTGCCCGGCATGGCCGAGGCCCTCCAGCGGCTGGCTGCCCTGGGCTGGCAGATCGTCATCCAGTCCTCCCGGGCCCGCTACCCCGGCGGCCGCGAGGCCATCAAGGGCTGGCTCCTCCAGCACGGCTTCCCCGCCTTCCCGGTGGTGTCGGAGAAGCCCCCAGCAGAACTCTACATTGACGACCGCGGCCTGCGGTTCGATGGCTCCGTCGCCTCGATGCTGGATGCCATCGAGGGCTGGCGCGGCCCCTGGCACAAGCAGGCCCAGGAACGCCAGTGATCTCCCCCCGCCGCTACCTGCTCCTGAAGGAGTTCCTGGTGGCCGAGGGCTACGAGGCGGACTTCCGCTGGGCGGAGGGAGTGGCCTCCCCGCGTGACCCGGATGCCTTCGGGATCGAGGCGGCCTTCGTGATCCTCAACTCGGGGATGAAGGCCACCGTCGCGCAGGGGATCTGGGCCCGGGTGCGGCCCCGCCTGCACGCCGGCCTGCTCATCCAGGGCTCCGGCGCCTTCGGGCACGAGGCCAAGGCCGCCGCCATCGACTGGATCTGGGCGAACCGCGCGGACCTCTGGGCCCGGTTCCTCACCCTGGCGACGCCCGAGGCGCAGCTGGCGTTCCTCGAAGGCCTCCCCTGGATCGGCCCGGTGACGAAGTTCCACCTCGCCAAGAACTTCGGGGTGGACTGCGCGAAGCCGGATCGCTGGCTGGTCCGGCTGGCCGATGCGCATGGGGTGACGGTGGACGACCTCTGCTTCGGGCTCGCCCGCGCCACCGGGGACCGGGTGGGGCTGGTGGACCTCGTGCTGTGGCGGGCCTGCGAATGCGGGGCCCTCCATGTTGACGCCCTCGGCATCGCCCCTGTCGCCGAGTGGCTTCTCGAACGGTGGCCCGAATGAGCTTCCTGGAAGTCCTCCCGACCGACTCCCCCACCCTGGCGAACCTGAAGCGATCGGCCTCCGCCAAGCTCGCGCAGCTGCCCGCTGAACCCTCGGAGCGCGCCCGCGTGCTGGGGTCGAAGGTGGACTTCTTCGCGGCCTCCAGCCTCCGCATCCGGCCAAAGGAAACAGAGGGCGGCCTGGGGCCCTTCGTGTTCAACCCGATCCAGATGGACTACCTCGCCGGCCTCCGCCGGCTCTTCCGTCTCAAGGCGGGGGTGGACCTCTTCACGGGCGTGCGCGACATCATCCTCAAGCCGCGGCAGATGGGCTTCACCACCTTCGAGGCGGCGATCTACTTCTTCGACGCCCTCTTCCGGCCGGGCCGCAACACGCTGGTCCTCACCCACCTGGACAAGGTGTCCCAGAAGGTGCTGGAGATCTACCGGGCCTTCTACGATTCCCTGCCGCCGGAGATCAAGGCCACAGTGCGCCTGCGCCGCGCCTCGGCCCTGCACTTGGAGCTGGAGTTCCTCGGGCCCGATGGCCTGCCGGACCCGATCCGCATGCCCCCGTCCTCGTTCATCGTCCACACGGCCGCGGGCCTGGACCTGCGCGGCCTGACGATCCACAACCTCCATTGCTCGGAGGCGGCCTTCTACGACAATTGGGTGGAGCTGGTCCGCGGCGTCTTCCAGGCGGTGCCCTCCACCGGGAACATCGTCCTCGAATCCACGGCCAACGGGTTCAACCACTTCAAGGATCTGGTGGATGCCGCCCTGGTGGGCAAGGGCATCTGGCGCCTCATCTTCTACCCCTGGTTCGCCCACAGCGAATACTCGCTGGCCCTGTCCCGCGAGGAGGCTGAGCGCATCGAGGCCACCCTGGAGCAGGACGAGCGCCGGCTCATGCTGGAGGCCCGCCTGACCCTGGGCCAAATCGGCTGGCGCCGCGCGAAGATCTCGGAGATGGGCGGCTCGGTGGACTCCTTCCGCCAGGAATACCCGGCTTCCATCCCGGATGCCTTCCTGTCCTCCGGCCGGCCCGTCTTCCCGGCCGCCATCGTCTCGAAGAACCTGGAGGCCTCCCGCGCCGTCACCCCCCTCCGCGTGGAAGACCTCGGGGTGGGCAAGCTCATCGTCTGGGAAGATCCCCGGCCCGGGGCCGACTACGTGGGCTCTGCTGACCCGGCGGAGGGGATCGACAAGGGCGAGGGCGACATCGGGGCCGAGATCGGAGGCACGGACTTCTCCTCCTTCTCGATCCAGGACGCCCGGACCCTGCGCACCGTGGCGGCCCTGCACGGCCACTTCGATCCGGCCGACTTCGCCCGGCGGATCGCGGCCCTGGGCCTGCACTACAACGAGGCCCTCATCGTGGTCGAGCGCAACAACCACGGCCACCTCGTGCTCTACGTGCTGGAGGAGGCGGCCTACCCGAACCTCTACCGGCACCTCGAATACGACGTGGCGGGGCAGGCCTTCCTCAAGCTGGGCTTCCCCATGACCCCCGTGACCCGGCCCCTGGTGGTGGACACCCTCCGCGAGGTGGTGGTCCGGGATGCCCTCCCCTGCCCTGACCCGGGGTTCTGGCGGGAGGCCCTGGTCTTCGTCTGGAACCCTGCCGGCAAGCAGGAGGCCATGCCCACCCGGCACGACGACCGGATCATGGAGAAGGCCATCGGCGTCTACGTCCTGACCCTCGGCGCGAAGGCCTGGGGCGGCTCCGGCCTCCTCCATGGGGCCGACGATGCCGGCCTGCCCCTTCCCGGGGCTCACGCGGGCCTTGGCGCCACCGAGGCGGCCCCTCTCGCGCCGGCCGTCCCCCTCACGGTGTCCCTGCCGCCCCCGCCGTCCATCCTGCCCGTAGCGGTGCCCCCGGCCCCTCCCGCCGGCACGGAGGCCGCCCCCCACCCCGCCATGGCGGCCGCGGCCCAGATGCGGGCGGAAGCCCGGGCCTCGGACTCGCCCCGGTGCGGGAACTGCGTCCACCGGAAGGAGGTCATGGACCGGCTGGTCTGCGGCGCCCCGGGCTGCGGCTGGACGATTCGGGACCAGGACCCTCCCTGCCCCGTATGGGAACCGGTGCCGGAAAGCTACACTGAGAACGTGGTTCGCCGGATGAACATCGGAGGTGTCGAATGAGCGAAACGATGAACGGCGGGTCCGCCTCGTTCAATCCAGTGGTCCGCTCGCCTTTCGCCCACCTCGGGCCGGAGGCGGCCACGGCCTACGACCCGATGGCCCCGGTGGACGAGGTGGAGGATGCCTCCTCCCGGCTCATGAAGATCTACGGGGCGAACGTGGGGAACAACATCTCCCCCGGCCTCGTGGAGCTGCTGGGCCAGTTCGCCTCCCTCCAGCAGTCCGAGCGGCACGCCCACGACCTCGTGGCGAAGGCCCTGGACGACCGGATGGGCTACGGGACCCGCGTGTCGCCCGAGGGCAAGGCCGTCACCACCAGCTGGGCCTCCGACTTCGGGAAGGGCGCCTTCAAGTGGCTTCCCAAGCGCGGGGTGCAGCTCCAGGTGCTCCGGGCCTTCGCCCGGCGGCTGGAGGTGGCCCAGGCCATCATCCGAACCCGGAAGCGGCAGGTGGACCGGTTCTCGCGGCCCTCCCGCGCCGTGGACGACATCGGCTGGCGTCTCGTGATGGCGACCGAGGATGCCACGGCCGGGGCCGGCCTGAAGGACGAGATGCGCTGGCTGACCCGCGTGCTGGAGTCCGGCGGCCGCGAGTTCTCCCCGGTGAAGCGCCGGGAACTGCGCCGGCAGGGCATGACCCAGCTGCTTCGGTTCCTCGTGGAAGACGGCCTGACCCTGGACCTCGCGGCCCTGGAGTTGATCGGGCTGGAGGGCCTGGAGCGCGGCCTGGATTCCTGGTTCGTCCGGCCGTCCGAGACGTTCTTCCTCGCCTCCCCCACCTACGGGGAAAAGCTGCCCGACGGCCGCCCGGTCTACGCTTTCCAGGTGCTGAACGGCCGGGCCGAGGTGCCCTTCGGCTTCGATGAACTGGCCCTCTTCGTCCGCAACTCCTCCACCTGGGCCGACGAGGGCGGCTACGGCTACTCGGAGTTCGAGCAGTCGCTGGACACCCTCAACAACCTCGTGCAGGCCCTCACCTACACGAAGCAGGGCCTGACCGAGAACGCGATGCCCCGCGGCATCCTCATGGCCTACGGCAACTACGATGTGAACACCCAGCAGGCCTTCAAGGCGGCGTGGGCGGCGAAGGTCCGCGGCATCCAGAACCAGTTCTCCATCCCCGTGCTCTTCTCCCGGGGCCAGCAGGGCGGCGTCCAGTATCTCAACACGGGGCAACCCTTTGATGAGATGGCGTTTGCGAAGTGGATTAGCCTGAACATGACCATCATGGGCGGTATCTTCGGGGTGGATCCGTCGGAGGTGGGCTTCGAGTCCTTCTCCGCCGACAAGTCCACGCTCTCCGGGGACGACACGGGCGAACGTCTGGCGGCCGCGAAGGACAAGGGGCTGCACCCGCTGCTCAAGGATGTCGCCTCGTTCATCACCGACGAGATCGTCTGCCGGTTCACGGACGAGCTGCGCTTCGAATTCACCGGCCTGGATGTCCAGAATTCCCAGGAGCGGTGGCAGGAGAAGCTCCGGCACATGACCATCAACGAGGTCCGGGCCCTCTTCGACATGCCCCTGCATCCCCTCGGGTGGTTCGGCGATCTGCCGGCCGACCAGCAGATGCAGAATGCCGAATTCCAGCGGCTCCAGCAGTCGGCCACCTTCGGGGAGCTGCGCCGGATGTGGGGCGGCTTCGTCCCCTACCCCTCCCCCATCCTCAGCGAGTCCCCGGTGGCGCCCACCCTTGGGGCCCTCTACCAGCAGGTGCTCTCCGTGCCTGTGGGCGGGGCCGAGGATGGAGGCGGCGATGGTGGCGATGGCGGTGCCGGCGGCGAAGGCGGCGGGCCCTCCTCCCTCGGCGACATGCTCTCGGGCCGGCTGGCCGATCTGGCGACCTCTTCTGCCCCCACCCAGACCCTCGAATCCATGCAGGCCCGGGCGGGCGTCGGCCCGGAGGAGTAGCCCATGCGGATTCCCGCGCGCATGGTCCCGCCGTTCAGCGCCATCCTCTCCCGGAACGGGCGGCAGGCGAAGCTCGTGCCCACCGACGAGACGCTGGTGAACGGCTCGATCTCCTGGTTCGTGCCGGTGCTTCCGGGCTCTCGGCGCCGGCTGCGCGTGCTCTGCCCCTGCGGCTGCCGCGGGGTGTCCGATCTCTTCGTGCTCTCGCCCGGTGAGGACCACCCCACCGACGAGCACGCGATCGTGTGGCGGTGGGACGGCAACGTCGAGAAGCCCACCCTCTTCCCGTCCGTTTGGATGGACCGCGCCTGTGGCTGGCACGGTTTCCTTCGTGGCGGCGTGTGGGAGAGCGCGTGAAGCCCGACCCGCGCCTCTCGCGGCCCCTGGCGGACGCCCAGGTGCTCAAGGCCGCCCTGCCCCTCGGCCGGCTGCCGCGCCGCGCGCCGAAGCCCACCGCCTCCCAGATTGAGGTCGAGCGGTCCCTCTGGGGCAAGCACCCGGACCCGGGCCAGTCGGCGATCGAGGAGGCCTTCTTCACCTTCGGCTCCCACTTCCTGCGCTCCTTCCTCGCGGTCGTGCTGGGGGAGGAGCCGCGCGCCTTCGCCAAGGCCGACGCCCCGAAGCCGCCGGGCTGGGGCGAGGTGATGGCCCTGTTCAAGTCGCCGGCTCCGCCCGCCGAGAAGCTGGCCTCCTGGAAGACGCTGCTCGATGGGTTCGCGTCCTCCCTCCTGCCGCCGTCCTCGGTGGAGAACGTGGTGGCGTCCTGGGCCCTCCGGTCGGCCCTGCTGCACCAGATCGGCGAGCGGGTGAACGCCCTGGTGAAGCCCGGGGCTGCCTCCGCCTTCCTCCACACGCTTCCGCCGGCCCAGGCCGAGGCCATCGAGTGGTCGAAGCTCCGCGGCGCCGAGTTCGTGACCAACATGAGCGCCAAGGCCCGGGCCATGGTCCTCGACGCCCTGGTCGAGTCGCAGATGACCGGCGGGAACGCCCACGACCTCTCCCGGGTGCTCTTCGAGCGCATCGGCGTCCTCAACCGCGACTGGCGCCGCATCGCCATCACGGAGACGGGGATGGCCGTGGCCTCGGGCCAGCTGGCGACCGCCTTGGCGGCCGGCGGTGAGTGGGAGGCCCTCTGGGTGGCGGGCCCCCGGGCCTGCCCCTTCTGCCGGTCGAAGAACGGCGCCGTGCTGCGCGTCGTCCCCGCCTCCTTCCCGTCCAAGGACGGCCAGACGATGGTGTGGCCCGGGAAGAACAACGTGGGCCGCTCCATCCACCCCTTCAAGAAGGACGGCACCCCTCGGGCCGCCTCGGAGCTGTGGTGGCCCTGCATCCCGGCCCACCCCAACTGCGCCTGCACCTGGGTCGTCCGCCGAGTGCTCGCAACGGCCGCGGCGAAGAAGGCGGCTGCGAATCTGGCCGCCAAGCGGGCCGCCACCTACGCGGCGACCGGCGTGCAGCACTAGCCCTCGTCGGGTTCGGTGCCGCGGATGGTGGCCTCCACCAGCTGGTCCCAGAGTTCGCGCATCAGCTCCGGGTCAACCCCGGCTCCGGGCGCGTCCTGCACCATGCGCTCGCAGACGAGTCTTCCGACCTTGATGGCCTCTCGGATCGTGGCTTCCTTCACCTTCGCCTCGGGGTCGAAGATGACCAGCTCTCCCAGGCGCGCATCCATGAAGCCGAAGAGGTTGCCGAGGTGGGCCAACGCCATCCCCGCGGCCGCGGCGTAGGCGGGGGGCGTGGCTTCTCCTGCCAGGGCTTCGATCACGTTCTCCATGCCGGCAGGATGACATGAAAAGGGCCCCCGCAGGGGCCCTTGCGATGCCGGCGCGCCCTACTGGCGCTCGCTCTCCGGCTTCGGCTGCTCGGGGATGAAGTAGATGGTCAGGTTGACGATCTGTCCGTCGTTCTGCTCCTGCCACGCGATGGAATGCACCGCGCAGAGGTTGATGCCCATCTGGTTCGGGATGACCTCCAGCGGGATCGGGGCCTTGGCCCCCGCGAGGATGTCTTCGACGGTGCGGCAGTGCGCTTCCATGGTGCCTCCTGTTGGCGGTTCAGTGGAGGGGCCCCGGCAGGCCCCTCGTCTCAGCCGCCCGGGGCTACTTCTTCTTCGCGGGCTTGGCGGCCTTCTTCACGGGCTTCTTCGCGGCCGGCTTCTTGGCGGCGGCCTTCTTCGCGGTGCTGGGGGTCATGGTGCTCTCCTTGTGGAGGTGGCCCGGCACGTCCGGGCAGGTGAAAAGGGTTTACCCCTTCGGGCGGAGGATGTCCACCGCGTCGTAGAGGCCGAGGCGATTTCCGATGGTGGCGAGGAATTCCACCTGCTGCTGGAGGTAGCTGTGGCTCTGCTGCTGGCGGGGGATGGCCTTGATGATCCGCTCGATGGTGGCCCGGCTGCCGTCGTTCCTGCCGGCGAGGTCGGCCAGGGCCCAGGCCTCGGGGGTCAGGCCGATCCTCTCCATCTCGTCGTAGGGCACGCCCCATCGGCGGTTGAGGTCGTCGGCGACGCTGGTTTCGATCTTCGGGTTGAGCATGGTCAGAACCTTCCGAGGACGGACTGGCGCCCCAGGTTGAACTTCTCGATGGCGAACGCCTCCAGTTCCTCCATCGTCATTACGACGGCCTTGGCCTTGATGCGGGTGTAGGCCTGCATCGGGCCGAAGTTCTCGAAGGAGAAGAAGGCCGGCTTGCTCATGATCTCCATTCCGATCAGGCGGCTCATGCGCTCCTGCTCGGAATGGATCATGCCCATGTGGGCGCTCTGCATCGACGTGAAGTCAATCACGGCCCACGTCTGGAAGATGGTTCCCGGTGGGTTGGCGTGGTCGAAGATCGTGTTCATCCCAGGTCTTCCTGCTCGTGGATGCCGAGCATCCCTTCCGCGATCGCCCTGGCCATGGCGTGGGCCAGCTGCTCCATCTCGACGCCCGAGCCGGTCTGGAGGGTGAATCCGGGCTGCATGTCGCCGCAGCTGTTCGGGGCAGCCTTGGCCTCCACCCGGTAGAAGCGGGCGGGGGCGGCGAAGACCATCACCCGGGCCGGCTGCCCGTCGCCGTCAGCGGGCGACTTCGGATAGGCGCGCTCCTCCTCCCATCCGGCGGATTCGGGGATCAAGATGTCGAAGGGGTGGCTCATTCGGCTCTCCTCTGCGGGGCGGGCGCTCTGCCCGTTTGGTCCAATATGGGCGTTATCGGTGACGGGGCAACGGGGGATCTCGCTCTTCTCTTGGAGGCCCTTCGGCCCCTTCTCCCAGGCGTGGCGGCCGGCTGCCTCGATGATCTCGCGCCGGGCCTCCTCCCCTGGCGGCTCGATGCCCACGATGGCGGCGGCGAGCTTCACGGGGCGGACGCGCTCGGCCTCTTCGGCTTCGATGCTCTGCCGGGCGGCTTCCCGGATGGGCTGGAGTCGCCTTTCCTCTGCTGCGCACCGCTCGCAGAGGTGGCCGAGAAAGTCGCACTCGTGGCAGGGAAGTTCCATGGTCGCCTCACAGGTCCCGAAGGAAGGCCGCCCGTTCGGCGGGGGTGAGCGCCTCGCAGGCGCGGTGGGTTTCGGCGTCCTCGCACTCGGCGTGGACGAGATCGGTGTCGGGCCGCTGCTCCCCGGGCCAATAGACCGGGTGCGGGATCTTGTCGGCCCCGGGCTGACCGCAGAGGCCGCAGATGTCGTCGGGCTGGCTCAATGGTCCCTCCTGGGCTCCCGCTCGGGTTCAAGGTGCCACCCGTCCTCGATGCTAGCCGCGATGAAGTCCACGACCTCCTGGGGCGTAATGCGGGCCTCCAGGAGTGGATCCTCGGCGACCGGCAGGCCGTGGTGGTCCACCGCCTGCACGACGAAGCGGCGGAGGCGGTCGGCGTCGGGGTGGTGCGTCTCGTGGTAGGTGAGGAGGCGGACCTTCACGCGCTCCAGGTTGGTGCCCCGCGGGCCGCTGGCGGTCCAGGCCCTCACCGTTTGCTCCTGGCTACGATGGCCTCGCACCGCTGGCACTTCTGCCCCGGCACCCGGCCGTCTGGGAAGCTGCCCGCGAAGGCGAAGGGCCGGGCCCCGCAAGCGGCGACGACCATGGGCGCCCCGCACGCGGTCGTGTGGCTCTCGGCATGGAAAACGCCCTGGTCCCGGTTCACCTTCGTGGTTCCGATCCACCGGATGGGAATGGCTGGCTGTGGCATGGGCTCCTCAGAATGGTGTGGTCATGGGGGAGATGACGCGGAAGCGGCCGGCGCGGTCCTCCCAGCACCCGAAGGCCCGGAACTCGCGCTTGAACCGCTCCACGCTGCCGAAGGCAAGGAGGAATGTCGAGGTGCCGACGACGATTCCTCCCCGGGCTCCATCTCCTGGAGCGCGTCCACCATGAAGGCGTGGGCGCACTCGTGGAGGGTGGGGTGCTCGGGGGTCATCCGAAGATGCCGGGCTGGGCGCAGGCGCGCTTCACGGCGTCAGCGATGGCTTCGATGTCGCCCGGCTTCCAGCGTGCGAGCTGGCCTTGCTGCTCCCGCATCATGCGCTTCATGACGATGGGGTGGATGCGGGCCGCCCACTCGTGCGGCCGCTCCCCGTGGCGCTGCTCCGGCAGCGGCGTGTCGAAGTTCCATGTGGTTCCCCGGTAGCTGACCGCCATTCGGCCGTGCCCGGTGGCGTGGCTCGTGATGGTGAGGTGGATGGGCTTGTCCAGCTCGCCGATGCCGGTGAGCACCCAGGCTTTGGAAGGGATGGGGGTGAGCTTCATCGTGGGGCTCCGCAACTCTGGCAGTGGGTGGGGTGGTCGGCGATGGTTCGGCAGTAGGCGCAGCGGGCCTCGGGCCCGGGCGTGAACTTCGGGGGGATGATGGCATCGGCTGGGCTGTCGGCGAGCGCCTGGAGAATGTCCAGTGGCCCGTTCATCAGTTCGCCTCCGCGTAGATGTGGAAGTTCCCGGTGTCGAAGTCCTCGAATCGGCTCCAGGTGGCCCAGCTGACCCGGCGGTTCCCGCACTGGCAGCGGTGGCTCTCGCCATCCCATCCCTGGCACCCGCTGTCGCAGTCGTCGCTTCCGCCGAAGGCGAAGGGGCCGCCCTCCGCCATGCACTTCTCGATGGCGAGCCGCATGGCGAGGCTCTCGGCGGCGTCCACGGCGCGGGCGGGGTCGAAGTCCACCCCTGGGGTCTGCCCGTGCTTCACGAGGAAGGCGACGGCGAAGGCTGGGCGTGCGGCCCTCTCGGCGTCCACGGCCTTCTGCCTCTTCTGCTCCTCGTCGCGCTTCGCCTTCTCCTTGAGGCCGTTGATGCGGTCCTCCAGCCTGCGGACCCAGCTGGTGCGGATGTCCGCGCCCTCCAGGGGGCCCTTCGTCATCCAGATCTTGATGGCGTCGCGGCCGGTGTGCTGGAAGGGCTTGTAGCCGATGAACTCGGCGACTTCGGCCTTCAGCGCCTCCCATCGGTCCTTCAGTTCCCGCCTCCGGGCCGCGCGGGCGGTGTCCATGGCGCGGGCCTGGGCCAGAAACTCGGCCTGGGCCTCGGGGCTCGGGATCGTGGTGATGGCGTCGAGGTTGAGGGTGGGTTCCTTCATGTCTTGGGCTCCCAATCGGGGCAATCGATGGCGCAGGTGATCTTTCCTGGTCCGTCGGGGTCGAAGTAGGCGGGCCGGTGCACGGAGTCGATCTCACAGAAGCAGTCGTCGCCGTCCGGTTCCTTGTGGTCGTGCTTGCAAGTGCGGCATGCCCTGCGCGCCGGGTTCTTGAGGCAGGTGGCCTCGTGGCTGGCAATGGAAAGCGGCTTTGTCCCGATGCGCCCGCACCGGAACTCGCAGGCCCAGGCTCGGATCTCAGTGGGCATCAGGGCACCCCTCGGGGTGGATGGGGCAATTCCCATCTCCGTCCGTATCAAGTGGGCACCCCTTCTGCTCGGGGGCCAGGGCGGCGCGGAGACGCTGACCTCCGATGATGTTGTTTGGTCCGTCCATTACATAGAACGGGCGGCGACTCAGCAGGGCGATGATCCGTTCCCGCTCCTCCTCCCGCGCCCGCTCCAGCGCCTTGCGGGCGGCGGCGAGGGCGGATTCGCGGCGGGCAACCTCAGCGTTGGCTGCGTTGTGTTCGGCTTTCCAGTATTCAGCCCGCTTCTCGGCCCTCTCAGCCCTCTCCACCGCCTCGCGTTCGCGGGCCTTGGCGGCGGCGATGGTGGCGTGAACCGTGTCCACCACGGAGCCGCCGGCCTTCACCCCCAGCTCTTCGGCGAGGAGGTAGTAGGCCGCGATGGGGCCGCGTGCGCCTTCGCCCAGGCGGAGGGCTTCAAGCTCCTCCTCCATGAGGGCCATCCGGTCTTCCATGGACGCGGCGCGCTCGGCGTAGCCCGCCAGGGCCCGCCCGAAGTCGCCGCTCTCGTGGTCCCGGCGCAGCTGCTCGCTAAGTTTGGGTGGCGTCACCCGGACCGCTTGCTGCTCGCTGAGGCGGCAATAGACCCCCTGTGGCAACCCGCCGCCCTTGAGGGCCTGGAACTGCGCGTCGGTGTAGCCCATCGGCTTCACGAGGAGGCATCCTCCAACGCACTCGCAGGGCTTCTTGGCTTCATCCATGGATCTGCTCCTCTCGGCCGAGGTTCGGCCCGAGCGTGCGGCGGAAGATCGTCACCATGCGGTTCTGCCACCCGCCACCGTGGTAGTCGAAGGCGTAGCGCGGGATTCGTTCGAGGTCCGCGGGGTAGAGCGCGATGGTGTGGCCCGTCACCTGGGCCTGAAGCTTCCGCACGAGGTTCTGGAATCCCCCGCCCGTCTTGGCCCCGTCGTCGCGGAAAAGCTCGGCGCGCTCGTGGTCGGTCAGGGGGAGGATGAGGGCCGGGGTGAGGCCCCGCACGGCCTCCTCCACGTCGGCTTGGTGGTCCCACCCCCAGGCGTTCAAGAACGGCCTGAGGGCGAGAAGAAGGGCGGTCGGCTTCGGCATGGCGGCTCCTTTGCGGTGAGGCCGTTTCGTCCAGTTTGGGCGGTTTGTCGCGCCGGTCAATCCTCAGGGAGGCATCCGATGGGCCCTTCCGCGCCCTCCGGCCCCATGGGGATCTTCACCTCGGCGAATTCCTTGGGCTGGCACCCGGGGCTCATCCGTTCGTGGTCCCGGACGAGGGCCGGCGTGGCGACCCTGTTGAGCCAGTCGCCGATGTCCTGGTCCGGCTTCCTGGGCTCCACCTCGACCTTCCGGTCCTCCAGGTGGCATAGCGAGCAGGTGTATTGGAGGATGATCTTCTTCATCGCTGCCTCCCCCCGCCGAAGGTTAGGGCGGCCAAGGCGAGGAGGCCGATCGTGCCCTTGCGGGAGGTCGCCCGGCTTCCGCGCTCCTGCATCTTCCTCTGAAAGTCGATGCGCTCCTGCTCCTTCCTGGCGAGCGCCTCGGCCCTCCGCTCCTCGAAGGTGCCCCTACGCTTTGCCTGTCCCATGGTTCCCTCCCGGCCTCGCGGCCTTGAATTGCGTGGTGTTCCCGGGGCCTGCCGGCTCGGCCCGGCCCTCGGTGACGAGGATGCCCAGCTGCCGGCGGATCTCGGCTTCGGTGATGGTGGCACGCCGGTTGTCCCGCAGCCAATCGCGGATCTGGTCCGCCGTCATGGCGCATCGGGTGTCCCGCAGGCAGGCTGCGATCATGTCGCGCTTCTCTTCGGCGCGCATGGCGGGGACGTTGAAGGTGCGGATGCTCACGGGCAGGGCTCCCAATGCTGGCAGTCGGTCTGCGGCCGCCGGGTCGGTTCGTTCAGGAGGGGGGCTTCGGGGTCGTCCTGCAGGTCATGCCCGTGGACGCAGGCCCGCTCCCCGTCGGGGCGCTCCATCCACTGGCTGCAGGTGTCGCAGCACCCGATCCGCTGGGCGTCCCGGGCGGTCTGGAGGGCCCAGGCGAGGCAGGCCGTGTCCCCCTCCACGCTGCGCATGGTGGCCTCGACGGCCGCCTGGGTGCCCATGCAGAGGATCCGTCGCTCCCAGGTCTCGCGGTCCAGGCCGGGATGGCCGGCGCTCATCCACTTCATCCAGGCGCTGACCCTCCAGGTCATGAAGGCCTGGCCCGGGGCCAGGAGCTGCCAGACCATCTCGCGCAGTTCCTGGTGGTCCCGGGCCTTGGCCTGGACCTCCTCGAAGGTTGGGAGGGGCGTCATTTGAGTCTCGCAAGGTAGGCGCCGAAGGGGCCGCCAAACCACGGCATCATCGGTGTCGCCTCGGGCTCCCGGCCCAGGAGGTCGCGGATCTGCTGCTGGTGTTCTTTCCACATCAGGCCCGTCTCCATGTGGAGGGCCTCGGCCTGCTCGTGAGTGTGGTCGTGGTAGGCATGCGCGCACTCCCTCGGCTTCGCCGGGTGGATCATGCACGTCCCCTCGGCCGTGAGGAGGCTGCACCGCCCGGTGGGCCGGCCGGGATACTCGGCCCCCGCGGGCTCCCCTTCGAGGGCCGGGGCGAGGATGAAGACCTCCTCATCCGTCTCCTCGCACTCCTCGATCCAGTCCACGCCGAGGTGCTTGGCGAAGAACTCCGGGAGGGTGAGGCCCAGGTGCTCGGCCGCCTTCTCCGCCTCGCCCGGGGCGAACCATCCGGGCCGGCTCTCGCAGCAGCTCTTGCAGTGGTCGCAGGCGCATTCGTTGGGGGCCGTCATGGCTGGTCCTCTTCGAGCGGCTGGACGATGAGGGCCTGGATCCGATCCCGGAGCGCCTGGGCCTTCCGGGCGTGGTCCTTCGCCACTCCCTCCTGCTGGAGTTCGAAGTCACGGAGGAACTCGCGGGCTGCGGCGTCCAGCTTAGGCTTCAGAAACTCTGTGGCCGCCTCGTTCCACGAGTAGTTGAAGCCGGACCCGAGGTCCAGTATCTCTCCCGGGCCTCTTCGGAATTCAGACGCGCGCCGGGCTCGTTCTTTGGCCCTGGAGGCGGTGGCCTCGTGCTCCGCCGCCTCCTTTTCCATTGCCTGCAGGTCTTTGAAGGTGAGCATGGCTACTCGGCCCCGCCCGGCTTGGCGTCCTCGGCCTGGAAGGCGAGAGCGGCCTCGATGGTGGCCTGGGAGTAGGCCTTCTCCAGGAAGCTCCGGGCGATGTTCTCGTCGCCGGCCATGCGCTTGTATTCCTCGAAGGTGGCGATCACCTGCATGTGCTTGGCGACCTGGGCCCCGGCGCTGCGCCACTCGTCGTTCAGCTGGCTCACGGCCTCGTTGTAATCGTCCAGGCCGTTCGTGGCTTCCTTCTCGCCTTCCTTGTTCTTCTCGCGGATCTTGTTCCGCTCCTGGCCCCAGGTGGTGATGCGCTTGCTGTCCTCCTTCGACACGGTGTTCACCGCGCGGAGGGTGAAGTCCTTCTCCGTCTCCCAGCCGACGATGTTCAGCTCGTCTCCGGTGTAGTGCTTGAGATACCAGTCGTTCTCGGTGGAGATGGGCTCCAGTTCCAGGAACTTGACGAGGGCCCCCGGGTCCTTGAAGACGATGCCGGTGTTGGTGCTCCCGCAGACCAGCTCGTAGCGGGTGGTCGTCTTGTAGTCCGGCTTGTCGGGCTCGGGGATGGGCTCGTAGGGCAGCGGGCGGGTGATGCCGCGCTCCATGAGCCGGTAGCGGAGGAACTTGTTCATCAAGTCCTCGTGGGAGGTGGCGGCTTTCTGGCGCAGCGTGAGCGCGCGGAAGTCGAAGGTTTCCGGCATGGTGTCTCCTTTGCGATGCCCCTCGCTGGGGCTTGGTGTATCGCCCAAGATGGGCGATTAAATCATCGGGTCAAGCGGATACTTCTCCCGCTCTCGGCAGCCCGCGGCCATCTCCAGTGCGATGAAGGCGAGCGCCTTGCGGCACGCCTCCTCGGCCGTGATGGGTGGCATCCAGGTCCCAGGGCCGAAGGGCCAATCGGCCGGCGCTGGAGAGAAAATCCCGGTCCCCCTGGTTCGGAGGAGCCGGGCGTGGCGGATCATCGCTTCCGCGGCGCGGAGATAGGTGCCAGGGTCGGCCCGGTCCTCGTCTTCCTCCGTCCGGCCTTGCTGCCTCCGGCGGCGGATCTCCTCTTCGGCTTCACGGAAGATGGTGCTGTAAACCTCAGGGGCGTGAACGTCCATGGGGGTCCTCCAGATCGGTGAAGGCTGGAGTCTCGGTCGGCATCGCAGGGAGGTCCGCCGGGTGCTTGGTGGCGGGGATCTTCGCCATGATGGGGAAGCCTGCGGGTGGTTCTCCGACCGTTGTTGCCAGCCAGTGATGGGGCTCCCGGCCGAGCCATGCGCCGACGGGGTTCCCCTTCGCTTCATTTTGATGCCGAATCGGCACCCAATCACCCCATGCCTTGAAGAAAATCGGCACCCCGGCCTCTCGCCCGTGCTGGATGATGGCCTCCAGCCACTCGGGGTGCATGGGCCGGGTGCGGACCCCCTTCCCGCCCGTCTCCCCGCCGACGAACACCCACCCGATCTTCGGGCCGGCGCCGTAGAACCACCGCTGGAGGTCCAGGGGCCCCAGCAGCGGCTCGGCCGAGACGACGAACCTCTCGGCCATGGGCATCTTGAGGAGTTCGGGGATGCGCTTGTCCGCTTGGTCCTGTGACTCGGCCGTGACGCCCATGAAGAGGCCCGGGAAGATGCGACCCTCGGGCCATCCGGGCTGCTCGGCGCGCGTGCGCGGGCGCAGGGTCATCGTCTCCTCATCCCAGGTCAGCCGCTCAAGGAAGGAGCGGAGCTTGGCCGGCCGCTTCGTGAGCAGGATGAAGATGTGGGGGCCTCGGCGCAGCCGGTGGGCGGCGCGGGCGGCCTGGAGCCGGTAGAGGTCGCTGAGGAATGCCGCGAGCCCCGCAGGGTCCTCCTGGGCCACCAGGGCGAGGTCGGTCATGCTGCCCACGAAGACGCGGCGCTGGCTCCTGGCGTTCTCCAGGGCCTCCAGGTGCTTCTGGATCTTGTGGGCCGGCTGCTTCGAGATTGTGCCGTCCCACGGGGCCGCCTTGGGGTCGAACCGGCGCGCCATGCTCTTCGCGTAGCAGTTCTCGCACGCAGGGCTGATTTTCTCGCACCCCCACCACGGGTTGATCGAGTCGTGCGCCCACTCTACCCCTGTTCCTGCGGCCATGCGGCTTCCTCCACGAGTTTCTGGATCATGTCTCGGTCGAAAACGTAGGCGAACCCACCCCGGACCGGGTTGAGCCGGAGCAGGTTGCGGACCGGCGTGGCGCAGATCGCGTTGATGATGCGCTGGCGCTCGATGGCCCGGGCCTCCGCCGGCCCCCCTGTCTGGACGCGCTTGATCTCCTCGGCGAGCTGGCTTCCGGCCGAGAAGAATGCGATGGCGAGGGCCATGTCGGGGTTCGCCCCGGGCGGCTGCTGCCGGAGGGTTTCCCCGGCCCGGCGCATGAACTCGATGTCGGCGTCCCGCCTCATGCTCCCTCCTCGCCCACCCGATAGATCCTGGGCCGGTCATGCAGGGCATCCTCGACCTCCGTGATGATGGCGTCGATGCCGCAGTTCATGTCGTGCTCGGGGGTCCTGGCGAGGGGGTTGATGGTGTTCCACTCGGTGAAGCACTCGGGGCACCGCTTCCGGTGCGGGCCGATGTGCTCCCACTCCAGCCCGTCAAGGAATTCGAGGGCATGCACCAGGGCTGTGGTGTGGTGAACCTCTCGCTCCTGGGCGGCAACCAGGGCCCACCGCAGGTTGGCGTTCCGCTCGGCCGTGGCCCGGGCCCGGCGGCGCCAGAGGATGGCGGCCGCGTGGTCAAGGAGCCGGCGCCACCACTTCGTCTGAATCGAAGCCATGAGGGCGGCGCAGGTTCGGGTTGCGCGTTCGATGGACTCCTCGTCCTCCACCATCCCGTTGATGGCCTCCTCGGCGACCTTCTCGAAGTGGTCGCACCGATCCCGGAGGGCGCCGTTGATGCTACGGCATTCCTCCAGGGGGTCATCCAGCTCGCTCAACGCAGAGCTGGCCGCCTCCAGTGCGTCCGCGGCCGCCCCGGCTTCCGCCTCTTTGCGGGCGCGGTCGGCGTCTCGGACAGCGCCTCGGATGTCCCGCTGGGCCGAGTCGATGATCGGGCAGCTCTGGCGGGGCTCCTTCGGGGCGCTGGTGAACTTTTCCCAGAGGTCATCGGACCGGCTCATGGGTTGGCTCCTTTGCGGGGATGGGATGGGGGGGGAACCAGCGGGCGAAGAACTGCTTGAGTGCCTTCTTCCGCTCGGCTCGGCTCGGCTTCGGCTTCATCAGTGCCCCCGGTCTTCCTGGCCCGGGAGGACGATCTTCGGGCCCCCGATGGCTCGGATCGCCTCGTCGCGGATCATGTTCAGGCCGAAGGTGGCCCGGCGCATGGCAGCGGCTGCGTCGGTGACCTCGGGGTAGGTGAGGAAGATCTTGGTGATGATCTGCGCCAGGGCGCTCGCGAGCATCCCGGATGCCCCCTGGCGCAGGTGGTCCTTCTGAGGGGCCATCGAGATCGCCTGATAGACCCCGCTGGCGGTCAGGTGCACCGCGAGGAGCTGGATGGCGAGGGCCTGGGCCGTCGCGGTGTCCAAGCCCTCGATGGCTTCCGCGACGGTCTTGATGTCGGTCGGCTTGTCGGGGTCCGAAGCCGCGATCTGAACCAGGAGGTCGGCGCGGTCGTGAACGATGGCGAACTGCTCGGGGGTGAGGTTCATCCTTCTTCCTTCTGTGTGGAGAGTTCGGCCTGGGCACGCTTGATGGCTGCCATGGCCGCCCGGGGCAGCGGCTTCCCTTCCCGGAGGAGGGAGCCCCAGCGTCGGAGGGTGGTGGGGGATACGTCGTCCATGAGGCTGCGCAGGCGCTCCACGCTCCCCGCGGCCTTGGCGAGGCTGGCGAGGGGTTCAGGCATGCAGGTCGGTCGTCCCATGGGGGCCTCCAAGCGAAGGCGGGGGCGCCGTGCCCCCGCCTTGGTTCATCGTCCTACCCCTGCGGGCCCTCGCCCGTGGCGCCATCGGTCTTCGGGGGCTCCCCGGTGTTCCCGGCGGCCCGGCCGGCGAGCAGCGCCCGGAGGAGGTCCGGCATGTTCTGGCCGTCCAGGCGGATCGCGTGGGCCTGCTGAAAGTTGGGCAGCACCCCGCGGTTCTGCATCCGCACGGTGAGGGCCCGCATCTCCAGCTCGGAGAGGGCGTGCGCGACGTGCGCCTCCGCTCCGCTAAGGAAGGCCATCGAGGAGATGTCGCCGCTGTTGGGGCCGAACTTCACGGCCACCCCGCAAGCCAGGGCGCGGACCCGCACCCCGGGGTTGTCGCGGAGCATGAGGGCGGTTTCGCGGACGAAGTCGAGGACGACCTTGGCACCCTCGCCGTGCTTCTGGAGTTCGGCGATGGGGTCGAAGGTGTCGATGGGGGGCTCGGCGCCGGCCTGCTGGCTGGGGTCCGGGTTGAAGCCCGTGACGTTCGGGGCGTCGTTCCCGCCATCGGGGGAGTGGGGATTTTCGGCCATGAGGCTCTCCTTTGCGGCAGTGGGTCGTCCACTGTAAGGGCCAGTTTGGCTCAAAAAACTCCATCGTCAACCCTTGGGCTTGTCCTTCTCGCCGTGCTTGTGCCCTGCTCGGTAGCCGATCACAAACACGGCGATTGCAACGATTTCGATGGCGGCTGTGGCCCCCATTCCGATGAAAAAGCTGGTCCAGTTGAAGCTCACGCTGTTTCTCCTTGTGGCATGACGAGAACCCTGCGGGCCTCGTCGGTGAGGTGGTCCTCGTAGCCCCCACGCTTGAAGCGCGCCCACCACGGCGGCTCGCCTCCCCGGATGGCCGGGAGATCTTCGATGTTCTTCCCCAGGCGTGCCCACACGGCGACGAGGATGATGACCTGGAAGCCGAACCGGCGCTCCCAGGTCCGCTCGGCCTTGTGGAAGGCCAGAAGGGTCGCGTCCACGAGGCCCTGGTGGTGGCCTTCGCAGAGGGGGATGACCTCCCAATGCGAGGCCCGCTGGCTTGTCCCGTATCCCGCCCGGATGTGGTGGAGGTTGGTCGGGCGGGGTGTGATGCCATCCATCACGCAGGCCCAGCACGGCATCTTGCCCACGGCGTTGAGGTGGGCCTGCTCCTCGGGTGTGGCCTTCTTCTTCCAGTGCCTCCACACGCGCTTCGGGAGGGCCTTGAGGCGCTTGACGGCGAAGATGCCGGCCTGCCGCGCCTTCTTGGGAGGGAGGCCCCGCCGCATCGGCTTCTTGGGCGCCAGCGGCGTCTTCCGGCGAAGTTCCGTCTTCCGGGTGATCGGGGTCCTCTTCACGGCCGCCCCGCCGCCTTCTTGGCGTCTTCCACGGCCGCCCGAACGTCCTCCTCCATCGCCTCGGGGGCGTGGTGCTCGGCCATGATCCGCTCGACCTCCCGGCCGAGGTAGGCCACCCCCTCCACCCACCCGGTCCCGAATCGGGTGTCGGTGGGCTGGAGTCCGCGCCCCTCCAGGAGGAGGCCGGCCCGGATGAGCCCCTGGACGTGCCGGTGGATGGTGCTGGGGGCCTTATCCAGCCTCTCGGCGACCTCGGTGAGGGTGGCGGCGCGGCCCGTCTCGGCCACGATTCCAGCGATGGCATCGAGGACCGCCTTCTGCTGTCGCGTCTCCGGTCGCATCACTTCCCTCCCCGGGCAATGCGCGCCATCCTGGCGCGGAGTTCGGTTAGCTCCGATTGGAGCATGGAGGCGAGCTGCACGTCGCCGATGTTGGCCGCCACCTTGCGGGTCATGTCCTGGATCTCCCTCTGGAGAAATTCCTTCTCAAGCCTCGTCTGGAGCCGGCGTGGGTCCGGCTGGGAGACAGTGGCGGATTTGGCGAGGGCGCCTCGCACGGCTGCTGCCGTCGCGTCCCCCATGCTCTCCACGTCCCCGTCTGCGTCCATCACGTTCTCAAGGACCGCGGCCCCGGGGCGCCAGTCCCACCACCCCCGGGGGAGCGCCTGGACCCATCGGAGGTGTGCCGGGCTCTGGGCGGCCATGCCCACCAGGGACTCCACCGCCTCATCCATGGGCGGCAGCTCGTTCCTGGTCGGCTTCGGCCTCTCCTCCTCCGGCCGCTCCTGGTGCTTCGTGGCCTTGATCTGGTCGGCGGAGATGCGCAGCTCGTGGGCGGCCGCCACCCGGACCTCCTGCTGGCGCTCTTGGGGCAGATAAGCAATCCACTCCGCCACCTCTCGGGCGGCCGCGAGGCGATCCTCGATGCGTCGGAGGTCCCGGCCGTGCTTGGCCTTCTCCAGGGCGAAGGTGGCCCAATCGGGGGCCCGGCGCACCGCCTCGCGGGCCTGGGGCCCCTGTGCCATGGCCCAGGTGTCGGGGTCATCCCCTTCCGGGATGTGGAGAAGCCGGACCTCGAACCCCGCGGGGAGGGCGAGGTGGATGGCCTTCTCCGTGGCGGTCCATCCTGCGGGATCGCCGTCGAAGGCGAGGGTGACGCGCTTCGTCCACCGCCGGAGCGCCTTGAGGTGCCCCTCGGTCAGGGCCGTTCCCATCGGCGCCACGGCCGTCGTGATTCCCTGTTGGGCCATGGCGAGCACGTCAAAGTAGCCCTCGCAGACGACCGCTCCCTCTTCCCGCAGGCCCGTCCTGGCCCGGTGGAGGTGGAATACCGTGTCGCTCTTGTGGAAGATGGGTGTCTCCCGGGTGTTCATGTATTTCGGCGAGTCCGGGGCGGCCCCGGGCATGGCACGACCCCCGAAAGCGATGACGCGCCCGCGGGGGTCGTGGATGGGGATGGTGATGCGGTCCCGGAGGAAGTCAATCAGCGTGCCTCGCTGGCTCCTCACGGCGATGCCGGCCTGCTCGGCGATGTCCGCCTTGATCCCTGCCCGGGCGAGGAAGGCGAGGGTGGCGTCCCAGCTGGCCGGCGCGTATCCGAGGCCCTCCTCCTCGATGGTGTGCTTCGTGAGGCCCCGGCCCAGGAGGTAATCCATCGCCGTCGGCGTCTTCTGGAGGCTCTGAACGTAGAAGTCCTGCGCGAGGGCGATGGCCCTGAGAATGCGTGTCTCCACCCCGTCGGGCTGCTTTTGTTCCTTCTCGGGGAGCCCTACGCCTGTGCGGTGTGAGAGATCCTCCAGCGCCTCCTCGAAGGTGAGGCCGTGGACCTTCTGCATCCAGTCGAAGGCATCGCCCCCCTCCCCACAGCTGAAGCAATGCCATGTCCCCTTGTCGGGGAGAACGCTCACGCACGGCGTCCTGGCTCCCCCTCCGTGGATGGGGCACGGTCCCCCCATCCAACCTGTTCCGGTTTTCCGTAGCTTGACCCGTTCGGCCACCAGGGCGTGAATGTCGGCGGCATCCCGGATCGCGCGGATCGCTTCTGTGCGGTCCACCGACCCTCCTTTGCGGATTCCTAGTCTGCCGTCTTTCGCGCGTTTTTCAACCCCACTTCTCCCATTTTCAGGCGCTTCCGAGGCCTCGTCATGGGGAGAAGGTGTTGAAACATCGCGTCACCTCTGCATCTTGGGCCTTCCATGATACATCTTCCGGGCCCCTCGCGCCTCCAAAAAAATATCGCCCACCCCCTTGCAATAAGGCCACTGTGTTCCCATATTGGTTCCATCGCAAAGGAGCCAATGTGGCCGAAAAATCTACCCCCCTTGCCCTTGTCGTGGACGTGCGCGGCAACCTCTCCGTCGAGGAGCGCGATGTCGCCCGGCGCATCCTCACCAACGCCCTCATGCGGTCCTCGGCGGCCATGAAGGACCTCGGGCTGAACGTCCGGACCTTCTCCTTCATCCACTCCACCCCTCGCGAGCGCCGGACCCGTGTCTGAACGTCTCGGCCGGCCGCCTGTCGCCCTGGGAATCTGGCCCGACATGATCGAGGCTGCCCAGGGCGTGGCCCCCCTGGCTGCTGCTCTCGGTGTGTCGCCGCGCCGCCTGCGGCACATCTTCACGGGGACAGGGGCCCTCACTGGCCCGCGGGCTGCCCTGGCCCGGACCTTCGCGGCCAAGCACGGCCTGACCCTCCGCGCCTACATCCACCCCTTCGTCCCCTCTGCCTACCTCGTCTCCTCCCCTTCGGGGTGGTGGACCGTCCCCAGCCGCGTCGGCGGGTGGTCTGCCCGCGTGCCCTGCCTCCGGGAGGGTGACTGGTCCGTGCTCCCCTCCCTGGAGGTTTCCTTCGCCTCCATCTGGCCCAACATTTCAGCCACTTAGGACCCAATGTCTCCCGTGAAACATAACAAAACTCACATCAAGTTCGATCTTCTTTCGATGGACGACATCTGCTCCCACTTCATTTCCCGGTTGAGCGTCCAGGGCTCCGGCCACACCCTCTTCTGCGCCTGCGGGACCTCTCCGTGCATGAGCATCTGCGGGTCGGTTCCCCTGGCCTGGGAGCCCCATCCCAAGGCCCGGGCCGCACTGGAGCTGCTGGTGCGGCGCGGCATGGTCGAAAAGGCCGGCGCCTACCTCTGGTTGCATCCCTCGTCGGTCCCTGCCAAGCTGGACGCTCGGCGCGGGGTAGCTCAGCGGTAGAGCGCAGGTCTCATAAACCCGAGGTCGCGGGTTCAAGTCCCGCCCCCGCAACCAAACACGAGAGCCTTTGGCGGGGTCAACGTGCTGGGCCCCTTCGGGGGCCCTCTTCGTTCCTGATACGATGTCGCCGGAGGTGCCCCATGCACATCGGTTCGTTCCTCTCCCACGGTGCGGCCCTGGTCGTCGGCGTCCTGGCCGGCGGCTTCATCTTCCGCAACAACCCCTTCAAGAGCGCGAAGACCCTGGAGGAGATCGACGCCCTCGCTTCCTCGCTGGCCGCCAAGGCGAAGGCCAAGCTCCAGAAGAAGGGCTGAACTCGGAGCCGCGCCACCTCGCGGTGAAAGTGACCGGGGCCCCTTCGGGGGCCTTGGTGCGTTAGGATGAGGCATCGGCGGAGGTCCCCATGTCTCAGTCCCTTCTCGCTGCCCCTGCGACCGCCACCGGCCGGGTCGGGGTGCAGTTCATCCCCCCAACCAATCCCTCCACCCCGATCCGCAACCTCCAGTTGAACCTGGACGGGACCGGCGCGGTGTCGGCGGCCGTGAACGTGGACGCCTCGGTGGATGGGGGGGCGCATTGGGCCACGCTCTACACCGTGAACCTCGCGGGCACGAACACCGACTCCCAGCTGGACGCGGTGCGCCTGGAGGGCCTGTGGGTGAGCTTCAACATCACGGCCATCTCCGGGACCGGGGCCGCCGTGACCGCCACCCTGGGGTAGTCCCATGGCCTCGATCACCCAGCGGTTCCCGCTCTGCACGCTGCTCGCCAAGCCGCGCTTCCGCACGGTGGTCCCGCGCATCTCGTCCACCCAGGTTCTCCTCTCGCGGCCGCCGGGTTACTCCTTCCGCGGGCCCCTTCCAAACCTCTACCGGAAGCTGAACGGAATTCCCTTTCCCATCACCAACGTTCTCCACGAGAACAAGCTGCTGGGCTCGGTTCTGGGGGGCGGTGGCGCTGTCCCGACGCAGTGGACCTCGGGCTGGACCATGGGTTCCGACGCCCCGGTTGCCTCGATCTGGGGCTCTGCCGATGGTGCCTCGGCCTACACCCTCACCGTCACGGCGGGCCGGCAGGGCTGGTATCAGGTGGTGCCCCTGAACACGGCCAACCAGCTCTACTCCTTCTCCGTGCTCATCGAGGCCGTCACCGGCTCGCTGAACGCCCAGGAAATCCTGGTGCCCGTCTCCCTCCCGGCCGGGGCCGTTCTGTCCTACCCGCCCTGCTCTGCCAACCCCTCGGGCGGGGAGACCTCCTTTGTTCAGCCGGGCGTCCTGGTCGCCAACGTGCAGTTGGGCGCGACGACCGGGAACGCCACGGTGCGGCTCGGCATCGGGACCGCCTCGAACCAGACGGGCTCGGTGACGATCAGCCGCCCCCAGGTGGAGCGCGGTGCGACCCGCGGGACCTTCGTGCCCACCACGACCCTCGCCGTCTCCGCCCAGGACTTCACGGCCTCAGGCGGCCTGCTGACCCTCTCTCAGGCCTTGGGAGCGTCGGAGATCGTGCTGGCGGAATACCCGACCATGCTCGCGTCGCTGCTGGACTGAGGCGGCGCCGGGACGAATGGAAGCTCGGGAACCTCCCCGAGTCCGCCTCGCTCGATGGCCCTGGCCTGGGCCTCTCGGTGCCACGTCCAGTGGTCGAGATCCCCCGGGCGGCCGGCCAGGGTTTCGGCCAGGAACCTCTCGTCCATGTGTTGCGCCCCGTCCTGGAGAAGCCGGGCCCGGTCGTGGCGGGCTGCCTGAAACTCCAGATCCACCTCCGCAAGGGCCCGGGCGAGGCCCGCGCGGGGGTCAGGCGAGGGGGGAATCGCGCCGGATGGCTTCTGCTCGGGCTGGTTCATTGGATGGCCTCAGCTGGTCGAAATTGGTGGAGTCGATCGGGGCGTAGGGGATCTCGTCTGGGTCGGTGGCCGGCGGGTGGGGCATCCCCGCGATGATGACCGCGCCGCAGTGGGGGCATCGGTGCGCCCCAACCACGAGCCTCGTCTTCGTGGGGTCGTAGGAGCATGGCATCAGGCGGCCTCCTGGGTCTGAATCTGGCGGGCCCGAAGGGTTCGGAGGTTCTCGGCCAGCGCGCCGTCATCCAGGTAGCCCTCGCGGCTCTGGAAGATGTCAGCCAGCATGTGCTTCCTCGCCACCCGGTCCCGGGCCTTTCGGTCGAACTCATGGTCGGCCATGAGGTTCACGACTTCCACGTCCTCCGTCTGGCCCAGGCGATCGATCCGGGCCGTCCGCTGCTCGTGGGTCTTGTAGGTCATCGGCTGGTCCATGTGGATGAGCACCTTGCCCCGCTGGAGGTTCGCCCCTGTGGCTGCGGCGTCCGAAGCCACGAGCACGTCGAAGTCGCCCCTCTGGTAGGCCTGGATCTTGGCGAACTTGTCTTTCGAGCTGTCCTTCCCGGTGATGGCAGCGACCCGGAGGCCCGCGGCCGTCATGCGCTGGGCGAGGTGATCCACGCTCTCCAGGCGGTGCGCGAAGACCACGACGGGCTTGCCCTCGGCCACCCGGTCCTTCGCCATCTGAATCGCGGCCGTGGCCTTGGCGCCGCCGATGTTGATGGCCCGGTCCATGGCAGCTTCCTTGAAGGTGCCCACCGCCCGCCGGATGCCGTCGGCGATGCTGGGGTGGTCAACCTCGGGCCGACCCTGGAAGGCTGCGGGGGCCAGCACCTTCGCCCACTTCACGGGGTCGGCATCCCCAAGGCGTAGCTTCGCGCTGGCCCGCTCGATGTCGGCGATGCGGCCCTGCTGCTCGTGGTCGAGGGTGATGTTCTCGTCGTGGTGGTGCGCCGTCACGCCGCTGCCCACCCGCTCGGCGAAGAAGTAGCGAGACAGCTCCGCCTTGAGGGCTCGCCGGGTGACGGCGTTGTTCGCCCCGTAGCGGCGGAGGAACTCGCCCTGGGCGTTCTTCGGGTAGCGCACGGGGTCGATCTTGTGCAGCCAGTCGAAGGCCTCGGAGGCGTCGTTCTTCACCGGGCTCCCGGTGGCGCCGACGTAGAAGCGGGCGTTGTGCCCGTGGGCGTCGAGGATCTTGGCGAGGAGGGAGTCCGGCTTCCCCTTCCGGTTCAGGGCATCGTGGCCCTCGTCCACCATGAACGCCTGGAAGTCCGCGCCGTGGGCATGGAAGGCGGCCTGAAGGGTTTGCTTGAGGTCTTCGGGGTCAGCCTCCATGGCCCACTTCGTCACCTCGTCCTCGCTCTTCCCGAGGTGCTGGGCCATCATGCGCACCGAGTCGTCCCGCAGGCTCTGGTGCGTGACGACGACGGCATGGTGCTCGGGATCTCGGTAGGCAGCCAACCGCTCCTCGAAGCTTTCGCCCGGGGAGGCATGGACCTTGATGCCGGACACGGGATCAAGGAAGTTCGCGGCCTCGGAGCCAAACTGCCCCTGCACGATGCTCGGGACGGCCATGATGACCTTGCTGGCCTTCCCGCCGTGGATGATCTGGCTGGCTCCGCCGAGCATCACCGCCGTCTTCCCGCTTCCGGCGCCGTAGAAGAGGCCCAGGCGTTCCAGCCGGTCGATCGCCTTCACCCCGCGCTGCTGGGGTGCGAACCGGCCCCCCATGCTCATCCCCTCCTGGATCTTCACCGGCTTCAGGTCCCGGCTCTGGAAGGCCTCCGCGGCGTTGGGCATGGCCGCGCGGATCTGGCTCTCCATCCTGTGCCCGAGGGTCAGGCGCTCGCCCGGGCCGGCCGTGGGCCGCTCCCACTTCGGCTCCTCGGTGGTGGGCTGGCCGTCCAGGTCTTCGCTGCCGAACAGGGCGCCCCCCTGCCCGAAGAGGCCCGCGGCCTCGGCCTGCTCCATCTTCTCCTTGACCTTGACGCTCTTGAATTTCCCTCCGCCCTGCTTCTGCATGGCGGCCTGCTTCGCCCGGCGTTCGGCCTCCAGTTCCGCAGCCTTCTCGGCGCCGGCCGTGGCCTTGAGGTGGGTCGAGTAGTGGGCGATGTCCCCGGTCCCGAGCTGGAGGGCCTTCCCGGTGACGTGCTGGTAGTGGCGATGGAAGCTGTCAGCCAGCTTCCCCTCCATCTCCCCCTGGATCGCCTCCTGCGCCTGCTTGAGCCCTCCCATGGCCTCGATGTAGCGGGCCCACGGGCTCTTGCCGGCCTCGTCGCTGAACTGCTTGATGATCTCGTCGTGCTTCTGGTGCCACGCCACCCACTCCGGGCTTTCCACGGGGCCCAGGTCTTCAAAGAGGCTCATGCCCCCCGTCGTCTCATCGAACTTCGAAGGCTCGGGGCCCAGGGCCTCCACCGCCTTCGTCAACTCCTGCCCCTTCTTCCCGTGGTGCTCCTGGTAGAACCAGTCCCGAATGGCCTTCTGCTGGATGGGGTTCAGTTCGCCGAGCGGCGCGTGTGCGGCCTGGAGCCGGGGGTCATCGGCCAGGGCCCGGTGGAGGGCCTCTCGGAAGTCCGGGGTGTCCCCATCCACCGTCTGCCCCTCCAGCGTCTCGTCCATCCCCGATGCCGTCAGGCCCGCCCGCCCGATGCTGGCGATGCTCTCGGCGATCTGGCGGGGGTCGCGCATCTTGGTCTTGAAGACTGTGTTCCCCTGGCTGTCCCGGACGACCTCTCCGTTGTGCATCTCGGGGATCGGCTCTCCCTGCTCATCCCGCACCAGTTCGTGGGTCGGCACCAGCTTCTCCACCAGCGCCCCGAGTGGCCCGTGCAGGTGCTCCGGCACCATGTCCCGGGCGGTGACCCCGCGGAGGTCCGCATTGATGTCGGTCGGCCTGTGGCCGTCCGCCCACCGCTGGGCGATGTAGGTGGCGACGGCCCCCTCCAGGTGGCGCTCGTCGGCGCCATCGGGAAGCTCGATCCTTCGCTGGAAGACCTTGGGCTCCATGAGGGGGTTGTCGTAGCGCGTGGCTGTGCGGTCGGCGAACCCGGCCGGGCGGAATCCATCCTCATCGAGTTCTCCGCGCTTGATCGCCACGGCGAGTTCGCGCTGGGCCACTGCCTGCTGGTCAACCGGGCGGATCAGCTTGTCCTGGCCGGCTTCGGGGATGGTCAGGAGCGCCTCTCCTCCGCGGTGCTCCAGGTCGTAGTCCCCGGGCATGAGGCCCATGGCCGCGGCTGCCTGGATGGCGCGCTCGGGCGCCATGCGCCCCAAGGGAACCTGGACGTTCTTGGCCGGCGCGCTCTGGAGGGTGGCGATGAGGGCCGCCCGCGCCTCGAACCGTCCGAGGGCCGCCCCCAGGACCGTCCGGGCTTGCCGCAGCGCGTCCTCTTTCCCTTTGTAGATCTCGGCGGCCGCGGCGAAGTCCCGGGGCGTCGTGAGGAGTTCCTCGTCTGCCGTGGCGGCCTCCGCCCGCAGGCGCTGGGCCTCCTCCGTGGCGGCCGGAAGCTCCGTCTGCTGCTCCTGGAGGTGCTGGTCCTCCAGGGCCGCCAGGATGGTCTTCTGCTCCTCCGGGTTGAACCTCTGGCGGATCGCCCGGCCGAGCACCTGGGCCGCCGCCTCGCCCCCCAGCGTCTCCACCGTGTCTCGGTCGAGGAGGCCCTGCCCGAAGATGGCGAGCCCGGACTCGTGGAGGGCGCCCCAGGCCGCAGCCCCGCGGGCCGCGGCCATCCCCTCTTCCTGGGGTTCCCACGCGCCCTTCATCCCATCCCCTGCGGGATTGGCCTCTTCGACCTCATCCAGGAAGGCCGCGGTGTGGTTCCGCAGGATCTTCTCCGTCATGTCGCCGAGGATCTGCTCCTTCTCCTCGGGCGTTGGCGTGCTGCTGGTGGCGAGATAGCCAGGAAGGAAGGTGCGGCCGGTGGTCGCCTCGATGGCCTGCTCGTAGGCCTGCCGAAGCTCCCGCCGTGCCCTCAGGAGGTCCGCGAGCTTCGCCTTGTCCTTCATGGCCTGCTCTACGGCCGCTGCGGTGGCCTCCGCCCGCTTCTTCTGGAGATCCTTGGCCGCCACATGGGTCTGGATCGCCGCCGTTGCGGCTGCTTCGTCCGTGGGGGCCCCGGGCGTGGTGGGCGGCACGGCCGGGGCGCGGCCGGTGGCGTCCTTCCACTCGGCGGCCGCGGCGAGGAGCTTGTCGGCCGTCATGCCGTTCGCCAGGGCCCTCTCCTTGATGGCCCGGTCGTATCCGGGGCCTTGGTCCTGCTTCGTGGTGAGGATGGCGTCAATGGCGAGCCCCGGTGTGGCCCCACCCCCAACCTGGGAAAGCCCGGCGGCGAGGCGCGCATCGGCATCGAGGACGATCTGGCGCTCGGCCTCACGGCACGCTGCGAATGCTTGGCGCAGGCGCTCCCGGTGGTAGGCCTTCGCTGCCTTGGGGTCTGCCCCGGGACCTTCGTGGAAGAGGTCGGGCGCCTCCCCCTCCTGGCTGTCATCCCCGAGGACGCGCCGGATGAAGTCGCTCTCGGCCTTCGTGCGGGCCTCCTTCACGGCGGCCTGCTGCTTCGTGTGCGCCTCGCGCTCGGCGGGCGTCATCTTGGCGAGCGTCTCCTTCTCCTGGGCCCGCTTGTCCTTCGCCCGCTGGACGCTCTCTGCCTTGTAGTCTTCCGGGCTCTTCGTCAGGTGGATGCGGAGGAAGTTGAGCTTGCCGCCGGCCCCGCCAACGACCCGGTGAAGGCCCGGGTGCCCCTTCACGGGCCGGAGGAGGACGGGCTGGCCCTTGGATCCGGCCCCGTTGGGGTGGACGGTGATCCATCGGTCGCCGTCCTGCATCGGCTCGTCGGCCTTCGCCACCTCTTCGGCCACCTCCATGTCCCGGACGTGCTCGGCCGGGATGCGGTGCCCGCGGTAGAAGGCCACCACCTTCCCGTGCTCGTGGGGGCGCCCGTGGTGTTCCCGGGCCGTCTCCGCCCAGGCTTCATCCTCGGCCAGCCAGTCGTGGAGGCCGCCCACCGGCATCTGGTGGATGGCGCGGATCGGGTGCTGCCCCTCCGGGTAGTGGGCCATGATGGTCTTGGCTGCCTGCACCGGGTCATCGAACCCGAGGACCAGCTTCTCCTCATCGTGCTCGCCGTCGGGATGGGCCTGCTCGATCCGGTAGATGGCCTGGGATTCCGGGTTGGGCCCGATCCAGGCCTTCGTCTCGTGCCGGCTCTCCCCGTCGAGGCCTCGGATGATGCCCCGGCTGGCCTTCATGCGAGCCATCCACCCGCGGCCGTCGCGGTCGCGCCCGAGCTTGAAGTCGCCCGGCGCGTGGGTGATCTGGACGGGGATTCCCTGGAAGTCCATGGCGGCGTCTCCGGCTGCCATTCTCCCACACGAAGAAGGCCCCTTGCGGGGCCCTCTCGCTTCGGGGCTGGTTCCCCTACTTCTTCTTATCCTTCTGGGCCGGCTTGGCGCGTTTCTCCAGATCCCGGCTGTATTCCTTGATTCCGTAGCTCTTCTCCTTCTTCGGGTCGGTGATCCACCGCTGGAAGTGGGCCACCCGCTCCTCGTGGCTGGGGTTCTCCCCGAGGTTGGAGTGGTCGTCCATCATGTGCCGGCCGCTCTGGCTGAGAATGTGGGCCGCGAGGTGGTGATGGCTGACCCCGGCGTTGTTCGCAGCCTCGGCCAGGGCCTTGTCGGTGGCCGGGCTGCGGCTCCCCTCTCCCAGGTAGCCGTGGCCCTCGTAGTCCTCGTGGTCCTCCAGGCTCTTGATGCTCTGCTCGCTGTGCGGCTTGGCGTCCACTCCTGTGTCGGCCCGGCTCCCGGCGGCCGCGGCGTGCTTGGCATGGCCCTGGGCCATGATGTCATGGGCCTTCGCCTGCTGCTCGTGGCCGGCCTTCCGCCACTCGTCGGGTGCATACTTCGCGGCCTCGCGGTGGAGGTCGGCACCCTTCTTGTGGGCGGAGGCTGCCGCGGCGTGCCCCTTGGCGTCCAGCGAGTCCGGGTAGGCGCTCGCCTTGTAGGCCTCGTGCATGGCGTGGTGGGCGGCGTCCCGGTGCGTCTCGTAGGCGCTCACCTGCACGACCTTCCCGCCCTGGGTCCGGGTGTGCTCGCCGACGTGGGCCTTGCCCACCTCCTCGCCCTCCCCCTTCTCCTCATCTTCCTTCGGCCGCTCACCTTCGGGGACGTGGCTCTCCCACCCGTGTTCCTTGGCGATGCGGAGCAGGTTGGCCTTGACCTCTTCCGGGTGATCGGAATGGTGGAGGAGCATGAAGGCGTGGGTGATGTCCTTCGGGCTGCTGATCGGGAAGCTCTCGTGGGGCCCGGCGAACTGGCCCTTCAGTTCTCCGCTCTTCAGCTTGTCCCGGTTCTCGGCGTTCCAGTCGCGGACCGCCTTGGCGACCTCCTCCTTCGTGCCGGACTTGCCGGTGTGGAAGGCGTGGAGCTTCATGTGCCGCTCGGCCAGCTTGCCGTGGTGGCCGTCCTCGTCGCTCTCGTGCTCCCCGTGGACCTTCATGTGCTCCATGATCGCCCGGGCGTGGAGGGCTGCGGCCTTGCCGTGGTCCTCGCGCTTCCCGCTCTCGATGGCCCTGGCGGTGGCTTCGTGGGCCTCGCTGGTGGCCCGGTGGGCGCCCCTGGCGACTTCGTGGCCGTGCGGGGACCGCGCCGAGTCCCACTTCGCATTCTCGCTCTCGGCGAGCATGGTGTGTCCTTCGGCGCGCTGCTCGTGGCCCTTCCCGGGCTCCAGTTCCGCGGCCTTCTGGTGGGCGTCCGCCGCGGCCTTGTGGAATCGGGCCCGGCTGGCGGAGTCCTGGGCGATCTTGACGTTCTGGCTCTTCTGCTCGGCGTTGTCGGCCGCGCGCTGGTAGTCGGCCCCGTGCTGGATCTTCGCGGCCTCGCCCTTGTGGAAGTCCGCTGCGATGGTGTGCTGGGCCTGGAGCTTCGCGTGCTCCTCCCCAACCTCCGGCACGTCCCGCGGGTGGATCGCGTGGGCATCGGCATGGCTCTTCGCGGCCGCCTCGTGGGCCGCAGCCGCGTTGGAGTGCTCCTGTGGGCTCTTCGCCCGCATGGCCCGGAAGGTGGCGCCGTGGGCCATCGTCGTCGCCTTCATGGCCCCGGTGCGGGCGTTCTCGTAGGCGTTGACGTTCACCGTCTTCCCGTTTGGCAGCGTCCGCGTGTAGGCCTCGACGTGGGCCTTGGCGATCTCCTGGACGGCCTGGAGGAGGTCGAGTGCGGCAGTCTCGTTGCCGCCCATGGCCTTGATGACCTCCTCGGCGATGGCCTCCGGGGGCATCCCGCTCACGGCCGCTTCGGCGATGGCCTTGGCGAACTCCTCGCCCTGGGGCGTCTTCTCGAACCCGTGAAGATCCTTGATGAAGGACCGGTTCGCGTTGAGGTTGATGGCGGTCGTTACGAGCCGGGTGCTCTGGTTCATCATCGCTTCCTCCGTGGGGTGCGCCTCCCAGGATTGTCGCACCCCCGGCGTCCCCTGGGGGGCTCTGCCTCCAGCGTCTCGTGGAAGGGGAGGGGAACCAGAAGGTCCTCCTCCTCGGCCCGGCCCCAGGGGCTGCTTCCCATCCGGCGGGTGCCACGCCCGGCCTGGAATCCATACATCGCGCTCCAGACGCGGAGGTAGGCGTCGTGCCGATCGACCTCGTGGATCCCCGACTTGAAGTTCGAATAGTCGATGCCCAGGATTCGCTCCGTCATCGCTCGGGCCACCTCTGCCTCGGGAATCCGCGCCCTGAAGGCGTAGTCCCGTGCCGGCGTGGCGAAGACCTCGGCGAAGGGCCAGACCTTCTCGATGTCGCCCTTGGCCCTGGCTCGAACGAGGAGGGTTTTTCGGCGCCCCTTCTCCTCCCTCACGATCGAAAAGAAGGCGTCATTCAAGAAGATCCACACGGCTTGCTCCTTTGCGAGTGCCCCAAGGGCTTCGCATAGTATCGCCCACAACGGGCGATTCGCAAGCTACATCTGATCGTCTTCCCATGGGAGGAGCACCGGCTGGTCCCCGGCGTTCACGTCCGGCGCCTTCGGCCCCTTCGGGTGGTAGTGGCTCCAGGCCATCGGTGGCGGCGCAGGCGCTGGGCCCGCCCCCAGGGCCTCGGCGAGAGGGTGGTCCACCCTGCGGTTCAAGACCTCATAGAGCTGGGCCCGGGGCACAAGACTCGCGGCCTGGGACTCCCACCCCATGGCGGCCGGCGTCCCGCCCACCCGGCGCGCCGTGTAGTAGCGGCAGACCGTGGTGGTGCGGTCCACGTCCATCAGGAACCCGGTGATCTCCACCTGGAGGCCGGCCTCCTCGTAGGCCTCCTTGATGGCGCTCGCCTGGGAGTTGATCCCCTCTTCCAGGTGGCCCTTGGGAAACGTGGCCCGGTAGCCCCCGAACTGGTTGGTGGGGTGGATGATCCAGATCCGGCCATCGGGCTCCTCGATGACCACCCCGGCCGCGGCGTCCTTCTTCCCGGTTTCCAGGGGTGGCACGCGCAGGCCGTGCAGCTGGCCCTCCACCGTGTCCCACTCGTCGTCGCTGTCTGGCGCGCCGATCCAGGGCGTCATGGGGACGCCGTTCAGTTCCTCGGGGGCTGGGCCGCCCGGGACGAAGGTGGCGATGGCGTTCCGGTCGGTCCAGGTGTCCGGCGCGCTGGGCGCGCTGGGCTCGTAGATCATCGCCGGGCCGCCGCCCTCCCGCGGCTGGGGATGGGGCTTCGCGTCGGGGAACCTCATGAGCACGTCGTGGGCGCCCGGCTTCCGAAGGAGCGGAGCGACCTTCTCGCCATGGAGCTTCTTCATCGCCGGGACCACCTTGGCGAGAACGGGGTGCTTCGACCACCAGGGCTGCTTCGTCTGCCGGGTGTCCTCGTGCTCGTGGACCACCGTTCCGTCGGCGCGAATGTATTGCTTCACATGGGTCATGGCTGGACCCCGGCGAGCTTCTCCGCGGCATCGCCGAGGACCAGGGCCAGCTCCGGGCCGGCCTGCTCCAGAGCCATCCCGTCGGTCACCTCCTGGGCTCCCTTGAGGATCTGGCGGCCGAGCCAGAGAAAATACCCACGGATGGGGTCCTGCCCTCCGATGCCCGGCACCCAGGCGACGATCTTGCCGGCGAGGACGGGCGGCGTGCGCCATGGGGGGAGGGCGAACCCTTCGCGCTCCCCCTTCCAGATGGCGGCATGGCGTTCCGCGGTGGCGGTGAGCGCCACCATCGCCTCCTGCTGGGTGCAGTCCCCAGCGATGAAGTTCTGCCAGATCCCCACGACCTCCGCGGCGAACTCGTTGAGAATCTGGCGAACCTCCGTGAGGCTGCCAAGGTTCACGCCTGCGCCCTCGGCCGTCTGGATGGTCAATCCGCCGCTGTTGAGGAGGTTCTCACCCTGGTTCATGCTGCACCCTCCTTGGGCGCCTTCAGATTCTGGAGGTATGCGGGGTCAGGAGGCAAGGCCAGAAGTCGGAACCACGGCGTTCCTTTCGGCCCCTTCGCCTTGTGCTCCAGGAGAACGAACCGCTGGCCCGGAAGGGTGGTGATCTCCCCCTCGTTGTTGTAGCCGCCGACGCCGATGTTGTAGAGGGCCTGGGCGCCCTTCGCCATGATGATTTCCAGGTCCATCGAACCACCCCAATTCCAATCCGGGTGCTTCGAGCAGCACATGCTGCCCGGGTTCTGGAGGAGGTCCCCGGGCTTCATCGCCAGGAGTTTCTGGATCATCCCGGCATCCTGGGAGGTCTCATTCTGCTGCCGGCGGATGATGGCGCCCTCCTCGAATGGGACGGCGTGCTGGTAGGCCAGCGCGATCACCTCCCGGCACTTGTTCCCGGAGTTGTCGAATTCCTTGCCCTGACGGTAGGGCTCGTTCGCGCTGCCGCTGCTCTTCACGTCCTTCATGAATTCCTTGACGATCGCAGGCATCGACTTGTTGGCCTTCGAGGCTGCGGCGCTCTCCGCCTCGGTGATGTTGTGGATGTTGTGCGGAATCAGGGTTTCCGAGCCCTCCACGGTTCCCATCGAGAGCCAGTATCCGACCCGCTTGCTCTGGTCGATGTTGGTCTTCGTGATGCCGTAGTGGTAGGCGGGGAAGGCCTCGCTGACCTCCTCCAGCGTTCCCTCGAAGGTGAAGCTCAACCAGTTCTTCGCCTTCTTGTTGTTCGGGTCCGCGAGGGATTCCAGGGTGGCGAGGCACTGGCTGAACATGGCCCGGATGTGCTGACTCTTGTGCTCCGCCATGCCGATCGCCTGCGTGCCCCCGACCGGAATGAAGGTGAGGGCCTTGAGGGCGGTGAGGTTTCCGGCCGTGGCCAGCGCGTAGATCTTCTCGGCGGCCTCCTGGTTCTGCTGGTTCACGGCCTCGTTGCCGCTCAGCCCCTTTCCGCTCCCGTTCCAGTTGAGGAAATTGGGGACCTTCGGGAAGTCGTCCGGCTGGACCGGGATCTTGCTGGGGTCCGGTGCCGGCGGGTTGGCGATGAGGTCTGCGCCCGGAAACCGCTTGGCGAGGTAGGCCTTCCGCGCCACCAGCTTGTCAGCCAGGGCCTTCTTCGCGGCGTCGTCGCCCGGCCCGAACTTCATCACCACCTGCTCGATCACGTCGTCGGGGATCTCCAGCACCTTCGCCACACTGGCGTTCAACTCCTCGGGGGTCATCTTCCCAAAAACGGCCGCGGTCTTCGGGTTCGTCTTCGCGTCCCGCAGGGTGTCCACCTCGTGAACGACCGTGCCGAACGCCTCGCCCTTCGGAGCGCCCTGGGCCCGATAGACGAAGCTGCCCCCGCCGTCGATGCGCACCGCCTTCCCGTCGGGCCCGAGGAGAAGGTTGTCGTTCTCCAGGCCGACGGCATCCCAATTCCCAAGCCATGCGTCCATGCCGAACCCGTCCAGGGCGCCCGGGGCCGCGGCGAGCTGGGCCGCCGTGCCCTTCTTGAGCCCCTCCTGGAATCGGCTGGCGATGCCCACCTTCCCGTCCTTCTTGACGAGCTTGACCTTCGGCCCGTCGATCCCGGCCATCGCATAGAGCTTGGCGGCGAGCAGTTCGTTCTTCGCGTGGTCCTCGGTGGCGGGGAACTTCACATACCACTTCTTCCCGTAGGAGTCCTCGAACAGCCCTCCGGGGTTCGATCCGGCCTGGGGCCCGATCTGCTTAAATGGGAAGCTCTCGGGGGGCTTCACGGGGGTCGGCGTCGAGGCAGGAGTGGCTGGTGCCGGCGCTGCGGCGGTCTTCGGCTTCTCCGCGGCCTTCGGCTTCTCCACGAGCACCCATCGGTGGTTCGCGTTCAGCTGGTAGGTCTTCCCGCCCTCCACCTTCGTGTCCCCCACCATGGGGGCCTTCCCGTTGGCAAAGAGGTATGGAGCGACGGTCTTCAAGGTGTCGGCCGAATGGCCCTTGGTGTTGATCCACAGGTAGGGCCCATTGATGTTGGCCGAGCTGGCGTTCACCTTGAATCCAAGGGCCGCGAGATTGGCCTGGATCTCGTGTGGGAGGACGCTTCCGTCTTCCTTTTTCTGGAAAACCCGAATCGTGGCCACCTGCTGTTGCTTCCCTTTCCCGATGACCACTCCATTCGACAGAACCGCCGAGCTTCCATGGTCGAGAGCAATCCACGTTCCACTGAGTTCCGCCGTGAACGCCGCGAGCGCCTTGGCCTTCTCTCCGTCGCTCTTCTGTTTCTCCTCGGATGACACGACGGGCCCGACGTGGAGAAGGAGCGCCTCGTGGACCGCCTGGGCCTTCGCCTTCCCGCTGGCCCAGGGCTTCCCGTTCAGGGCGATCTTCCATTCCTTCTTGACCGGCATGAAGTTGGCGCCCAGCTTCGTCAGCGCCTTCTCGATCTCAGGGTTCAGCTTGCCCGAGATGCGCAGCTCGGGGATCACTCCGCTCATCGTCCACCAGACGGACACATCGCCGCCGTCGCCGTGGTAGTGCATGGGCGTCTTCGCCTCGGACTTGTCGGCGAGGCTCTTTCCCGGCTGCGCCGCGGGCTGGGGGGCCGGCTGCGCCGCGATCTCCCCTTCCTGGGTCTTGGGCTTCCCCTCGGGCTTCTTATCCAGCTGCCACCGATGGTTCTCATTGAACCGATAGATCGCCCCGTTGATCTGCTTCGTGTCCCCCACCTTGGGGCTCTCGGCCACGAGAGCGAACTTCTCCATCGGGATCGACCCGGTGATGGGGGCCGGGGTGGAGTAGGTGTCCTTCGTCCAGAGGTGGTGCATTGTCTGGCCGGTGGGGTAATGGAACTCGATCGAGATGGAGTCGGGCTGGCTCCCCTTCCCGATGACTTCCACCGCCAGTGCCGCGTTGTCCTCAGGGTTCTTCCTCTCCAGGATCATCCCGGGCTTGAGGCTCTCGAATGGGACGGGCTGCCCGATCTGGACCTTCTTCCCGGCCTCTGGAAGAAGGGGTTTGACCTCGTGATCTTTCACGAAGGCCGAGAAGTCCTCGTCCATCGAGGCCGTGGCCGGGAGCGCGGGCTTCGGTTCCGGGGCGGCTTCCGGCTCGGGCGCCTTGGCTGGGGGTGCGGCCACAGGCTCCGGGGCGGCCTTCGGGGCTTCTGCCTGGGGCGCCGTGCCCATGCCGTGCACCTTCTCCCAGGGCACGCTGATGGCGTAGCCCTCCTGGTCCTGGCCCGCGGCGCCGTAGCCCTTCCCTTGCTTCGCGGAAACGAGGGCCTTGAAGTCCTTCACGGCCGCGGCGAACTTCGAGTAGGGATGAACCACCTGCTTGAGGGTGCCCCCGGCCTTCCCGAACTGGCTGACGATGAGGCCGCCACCCTCCGCCGTCTTGAACACGGCGGTCTTGTAGATCTTGTTGTGCCCGGGCTGTTGGTTGTGCCCGATCCAGGACATCTCGGGGTCCTGCTCGTTCGGATCGAATGCCTGGGGCTGCGGGGCGGGTGCCTCTGCCGGCGGCTTCGGGATGGCGATGGGCTTCACGTCGTGCTGGGCCACGAAGGCATCGAAGTCGTCGCCCACCGCGTGCTCGATGTGGCGGTCGTGCTCCGCGACCCACACGACCTTCCCGCCGATGGTGCTGAGGTGCCCCTTGACCTTGATGGTGCTCTGCATCGCGGGCTCCTCAGTTCAGCGAGAGGGCGACGGCGGCCGCGGCCTTGGCCTTCGTCATCCACACGTCCGATGCCTCGGTGTTCCCGAGGTTCTTGGATGCCTGGGCGCGGGCCTGGAAGGCGAGGGTGGCGAGCTTGAAGGCGTTTTTCGCGTCGGGCGTGCCGGCGTGCGTGGTCATCAGGTCTTCCGGGTCGAGGCTCATGTAGTCCTTCATCTTCTGGGCTTCGGCCTGCTTCGCCTGCTCGGCCACCACCTGCTTCGCGGCGGCATCGGCCTCCATGATCCTGCCGGCGGCTTCGTAGTAGGCGCGGCGAAGTTTCAGGGCCTTGATCTTGCCGCCGTAGGCCTCGGGGTCCGCGTATCCGAGGGCCTCCCTCGATGCCCCCTCCGCGGTCGCCGAGAGGTCCCACAGCTTGTTCACCCCTTCCTCGAATTGACCGGCGGCAAGAATCAGTTTCCCGGTGAGGGGGGCGAAGATGACGGCCGGCTCTGCTTCCCCGAGGAGCTTGAATCCGGCCCTGGCCGCCGTCAGAAGTTCGGCCCGCTCCTTCTCGAACATATTGACGGCGAGGTAGGCTGCTCCCGCCTCCTCGGGGTTGATTCCTGGCTGGAGGGGCCCCAGGAATGGCTTGGCGGCAGCTGCTGCGCTCTCCAGGACGGCGACGGCGTGGTCGGTCAGGCCCGTCGCCCCCGACTTCCATCCCGCGACGATGGCGAGGAGCGCCTTCTTACCGATGGTCTTCTCCAGGACATCGGCGTGGGCGATGTCTTCTACCCCGTCCTGGGCCATCTTGAGGGCCTTCTCGTGTTCGGACTCGGCTGGGGCCGGCTCCGGCGCGCCTTTGTCGGGGCCGGGCTGGGGCCCCTTGTCGGGCCCGACGCCGGGGTGCATGGCCTCGCCCAGAGCCTCGTGGACCTTCTTCGCCTCCTCTTCGGTGGCGAAGTGGTGCTGAAACACGGCCTTCTTCACGCCGAAGTGGGTGGCCCCGGTGTGCTGGCTGTGGGTCGGGCTCACGCCGGCCTTCCCCATGGCGGCCTTCACGGCGTCGTTGTCCTCGGCGTCGGTGGCCTGGATGGTCCACCCGTGCTTCGTCTGCTTCATCGCCGTCCGCTGCTGGAGGGTCGCCTGGGGGTGATCCCCGTGCACCTCCTTGTTGTAGTCGTGGACGTAGGCGACCTTCCCGTTCACCACGCGGTAGTGGGCCTTGACGTGCCCCTTCGGGCCGGCCGGCGCCTCCGCCTTGAGAACCGCCTGTTCTTTCAGGTTTCCCTCGTCCACCCAGCGGCGCAGCTCGTCCACCGGAACGGTGATGACCGGGCCCATGGCGTTCTTCGGGTCATCGCTCCTGCCGAGGTGAAAGGCCGTGATGGCAGCTTCACGGCTCGGGAACCCGATGAAAACCTTGTGCTCATCGAAGGCGCCGGTCTTCGGGTTCTTCTGGTTGATGATGTGGGCCTCGGTGCCGCGGTCGTGCAAGGGCCCCACCGCTACGTCGAGATGGTCGCCGTCGGCGCCCTCCGTGCCCCGGATGTAGCCGTAGTGGTAGGGCATCGTCACCGACCACGGCTTCCCGTCTTCCCCGACTCCGCTGCGCTGGCTGCCGGCGAGGTTCTCGATGGTCACGTCCATGCCATGCATGCGCCAGTGGGTTTTGGCGTAGTTCCCGGCTCGCTTCTGCCCCTCGGTCGGGTTGTGGTTGTGCTCGGCCTTCCCCACTTCCTGGCCCGTGCGCTCCTCCACCTCCTCCTCCTGGCGGCCGGCCTCCTCCAGGTCGTCCTTGCGGTCGGGGCTCTTGAGGGCCGCGATCAGGCGGGCGTGCTCGGTGAGATATTCCTTCTGGCTCATCACCACATCGCCGCCCTTCCCGACCTCTTCGGGCTCCCCTTTGGCCCTCCGCTGAACAGAGTAGGCGATGGCGACTGCCTGGGCCCGGGGCTTCCCCGCCTCGATCTCCGTGGCGATGTTCCGGCTTCGGGCCTCGTCCGATCCGCTGTGGATGAGGGGCATGGGGTCCTCCGGTGTTCCTCGGATTTTCGCATGTCCTCCCGCGGCCTCCCTCCGTTTGTGCATTCCGGCGGATCACACAAACCTTGTTTTCAACGGTTTGCGCGATGCGATACTCACCGACATGGACGCCCTCACCCTCAAGAACGCAGCGGCTCTCGCGGCCTCCCTCGGGGTGGCAGGCATGCCGGCTGCGTCTCAGCCCCTCGGGCTGACGCTGGACTGTGGGGTCCAATTCGCCAAGGCCACCCCCTCCATCGAGGGCGGCCGCCGGGTCCTCTACATGGAGGCCTCGAACGAGGCGCGGGATGTCCAGAACGAACGCATCCTGGCCGCAGCCCTGGAAGACTCGAAGGACTACTTCCTGAAATACGGCCGGCTCGACCTGGACCACGCGACCGTGTGGCAGATGATCCGGGAGACGAAGCTGGACCCGGGCAACCCCTATGCCCGTGAGATCGGCCGCCCGGTGGACGTGCGCGTCACCCGGCGCCCGGGCGACATCCCCCGCGTCTTCGTCAAAGCCGAGATCTTCAAGTCTGCGGACCCGAACAACGACTTCGCCCGGGCAGCCAACTGGTTCTGGAACACCCTGGAGGTCACGCCCCCGGTGGTCTGGTATCCCTCCGTGGCCGGCCACCTGCTGCCCAACGGCCGCAACGAAGGGCCCGACGGCCTCCGCACGATCTCAAAGCTGCGCTGGCACTCCATCGGCCTCTCCAGGAACCCCGTCAACACGGGCGTCGGCGAGGTGTCCGTGGTCCCCCTGGAGGTCTTCGCCAAGGCTCTCGGCGGGGGGACCGACATCACCCAGGCCCTTGCGGTCCTGTCGGGTTACGGGACCGCCCCGCGCCCCGCGGATGCCGATGTCGCCCTGCGTGCGGCTGGCATCAAGGTTCCCGACACCGAGGGCGGCTCCGTGGCGCCCGGGCTGCCTTCCTCGCTGACCGCCGACAAGGCGATGATCATCAAGCAGGCCATTCTCGATGCCCAGCCCCCGTTCGACCTTCCGAACTGGTTGGCGACCCTCCGTGGTGCCGGCATCGAACCCGCCGAGGGCATGGCCTTCCTGCTTGCCGTCCTCGACGGCGGCCAGAAGCTCTCCCTCGGCCTCTCCCCCGACTCCACCGCTGCTCTCTGAGGAGGAACCATGTCTTCCAAGGCCCTCTCCATCCTTCAGATCGCCCAGAACCTTCTGGCCGGCAAGCCCATCGCCAAGGCCGAAGGCCAGGACCACGATGCCGATGACGTCCAGGGCGCCGACACGCGCGCCGAGGGCGCCGGCCCCACCGAGAAGGATCTCGATGCCGCCCGCCAGGAGGCCCAGGCTTCCGCGGCCGCTGCCGGGAACGACGCGGGTGGTCCTGCCGGAACCGGCACGGCCGGCGGCAACGAGCAGGGCACGAACGGCGGCGAAGGTGGTGCCCCCGGCGGTGCCCCCGAACCCGATGGCGACGAGGGGGGCGGCCAGGGCCCCGGCGACGACGATGGCGACGAGGGTTCCGTGGCGAAGGCCGAGGTGCTGGAGACCATCCGGTTCCTGGCCCGGGCCCACAACATCGCTCCCGAGGAGGTCGCCAAGGCCTTCACCGGTCTGGAGGGGCTCCCCACCCAGAGCCCGGCCCCCGTCGGCCAGGGCGTCGAACTCCTGGAGAAGCTCATCGCCGGCCAGAACGAGCAGAACAAGATCCTCGACGCCATCGCTTCGGCCCTCGGGGACCTGACCAAGCATCAGGTGAGCCTGGGCGGCGAGGTCGCCAAGGCCATCCATGGCGCGGAGGAGGCCAAGACTGCCGCGACCTCCGTGAGCGATGCCCTCGCCGGCCTCGTCCGCAAGGCGCCCGCCGCAGCCCCGAAGGGCCTGGACACCACCGCCGTCGCCAAGGCGCTCCCTTCGGGCGCCCCCACCCCTTCCGTCAACGACCTCTTCCGGCTCGGCCTTGAGGGCAAGCTCGACCCCCTCCAGGCCGCCGCCGCCAGCCGTGTCGCTCAACACCCCGGCCAGTAGCCGGTTCCCAAAACCCCGCCCCGGCTACCCGCCGGGCATTTGAGGAGCGGAGCCATGAACATGAGCCCCCTCGACATCCTCGCCGCCCTGGGTGACTCCGGGGCCTCCCCTGCGCTCCAGGAGATCGCCAAGGCGCTCACCACCTCGGGCGCCGGCACCGACCTCTCCGCCCTCACCGGGGGTGGCGCGTTCCGCGTCGAGAACATGGACGCGGTGCTCGCCAGCGCCACCGTGAAGCAGGAGCACTTCAAGTTCTTCCGCCGGCTGCTCCCCAACCGGCGCGAGAGCTGGTCCGTGCTCGACCAGCAGGTCGTGAAGACGGGCATCGGCGCCTTCGCCGGGTCCGCCAACGCGAACGAGCTGGGCTCCGGGCAGGTGGAGCGGCAGGGCGACTACGACCGCGTCATCACGGAGCTGGGAACCTACTTCTCCCGGCGCTCCGTGTCCATCCTCACCGGCATCCAGGCCACCCTCCAGAGCAAGAACGGGATCGTGGACTTCTCGGCCGTGGACGAGGAGGACGTGAACGCCACGCTGGAGATCCTCTACTCCCTGGAGAACGACCTGTTCACCGGGGACAAGACCCAGAACCCCTTCGCCACCACGGGCGTCGTGCCCACCATCATCGCCAAGGCCCCCCAGAACGTGGTGGACCTGAACGGCGAGGCGCTCAAGAGCCACGTCAGCCTCTCCCTGCTGGCCTCGATGATCACCGACACCGACAACTGGGGCCGCCCCTCCCTGGCCTTCATGTCCGGGAAGTGCAAGCACGACCTGGATGCCAACCTGGAGAGCGGCTACCGGGTCAACCTGGATGCCAACGTGCCCAACACGCAGGTCGGCGTCCTGGTCCGCGGCATGCGCTACTCCAGCGTCGCCGTGGCGGACGGCATCATCGACTTCGACCCCTCGGCCTTCCTGAACGAGGACAAGATGCCGGTGGCCGCCAAGAACAGCCTGCTCTGCACCGCGCAGGCCCCCGCGACCGTCGTGGGCACCGCCTCCGTGGGCGCCGACTCCGCCTCGAACTGGCTGGACAAGACGACCGGCTCCTACCAGTGGACCATCGCCGGGAACTACGTCTATGCGGTGGAGGCCTGCACCCCCGGTCAGGTGTCCCTGCCCACCCTCTCCGCCGCCGTGACGATGGCCGCCGGCAAGTCCATCAGCGTCGCCATCACCGCCTCCTCGGGCAACGCCGAGACGCACTACAAGATCTACCGCAGCCGGAAGAACGGGACCACCAACCTGAACGACTTCCGCCTCGTGGCGACCGTCATCAAGACGGCCGGCGGGACCACGACCTGGGTGGACGAGAACGTCACCATCCCGGGCTCCAGCTACTGCGTGCTCCTCACCCCCGAGCCCCAGAGCCTCCGCTGGGTCCAGATGCTGCCCATGACGAAGATCCCCTTCGCCCTGAACGATCTGAGCTACAAGTGGGGCGCGTTCCTCGTCGGCGCCCTGCGGATCAGCCTGCCCAAGCACCACGGGGTCGTGAAGAACATCATCCCTGCCGGCGCCACCTGGAAGCCCTTCTAGGTCTGCCGGACCACCACGGAAAGGGGCCCTTCGGGGCCCCTTCCTTTTTCCTGGTGGGGTATCCTGGAGCCACGCCCAAGGAGGCCCTATGCCCAAGCTGTTCCACCTCGGCAAACCCTTCACCCCGCCCACGATCAACGGCTACGCCTTCACCGAAGGCGAGAACAACGTGTGGTCGGCGGACGTGCGCGAGGAGGATTTCCACAAGTTCCTCATCGGGGACCCCGGTTCCCCCTTCCTGACGGCCGACCCCAACGCTCCGGCCGCCCCCTCCGTGCCGCCTCCCGCGCCGGCCCCGGCCGCCCCGGAAGCCTCCTCCGTGCCTCCCGCGCCGGCTGCCCCGGTCACCGACGCCCAGGTTCCCCCGGCTCCGGTCCCCGACGCCCCGCCCGCTCCCTCGGGTTCCCCGGACGCTCCGCCGGCCGGCGACTCCTCCCCGAATGGCGCGGACACCCCTGGCCCGGGTGGTGACGGTGGTGAAGGTGGCCCGAGCGACATCGCCGCCCTCCCGGAACTGGCCAAATACAACGCCCTGACCTCGAAGGGCGCCATCGCCACGAAGGCCGCCAAGGAACTCGGCCTCTCCCTCGACCCGAACGCCCTGAAGCGTGACGAGCTTCTCGCCGCCGTGCTCGGTGCTCTCCGCGAGAAGAAGGCCCTCTCCAACCAGCAGTAGCCCTCCAGGGGTGATCCATGGCCCTCGCTGTTGATGCGAACTACCTGAAGACCACCGTGGCGCCCACCCTTCTCGGGACGGGCAGCCGGTTCGCCGGCCTCGTGTCCGACACGGTGCTCGCCGAGTTCATCACCGAGGCGGTTGCCGAGGTGCAGCAGCGGCTTTCCACCCGGTTCACCCCCACGCTCTTTGTCGGCTGGGGCGGTCCTGGCGCCCGCCCCGCCGACATCCCTGTGGACCCGAACGCGGTTCCCCCCATCATCCAAGCCACGGAATACGAGCAGCCCCACATGTGGCCGAACATCAGCCCCTCGGCGGGGTTCCTGGAATGGAGGATGCGCATTCGCCCGCTCCTCCAGGTGGTGGGTGGGAACCTGCGGCTTCCCGGCGCCAATGTCCCCGGTGTGGACCTCCAGCCGGACTGGTTCCGGGTGGACCACTACTCGGGCACCCTGACCCTCATGCCCAGCTACGGCGCCGCGGCCCTGGTGCTCCCCAACCTGCCCTTCGGGCTCTTCAACTGGATGCAGCAGCGAATCCCGGAGGCCGTGACCTTCACCTACCTCGCCGGGATGACGGCGGCAGATTGGGCCCGCTTCCCGCAGATCAACCGGCTCATCGGCCTCCACGCCGTCATCAAGTCGCTCCCCATCCTCGCGGCCAAGGTGAACCCCACCGGCCTCTCATCCCGCTCTGCCGACGGCCTCTCTCAATCCTACGGTTCCGGGTATGCCCTGAAAGACCTGGACGAGAAGCTCACGGCCGAGGCCCAGGCCATCCTCGATCAGGTGCTCGATGCCTGGGATGGCACCCACGCCCTGACCATCCTCTGAGGCCGCCATGGCTGGCACGAACGACGATCTCGGGGCCCAGGCCCTCTACCGCTTCCGGGTGATGGACGAGAAGGGCATGGCCCCCTCGCCCACCGAGTTCGTGGGCCTGCTCCCCCTCTTCACCTTCCGCATGGCCCCCCAGGCGATCCAGATCCAGCGGTCGATCCGGTCGGAGGTCTTGAAAGACCTGAACCGCGGCATCTCCATCGTGACCGGCGGCGAGGGTATCGGTCGGATCGTCCTGCACGGCACGCATGGTGTCGGCGCTTCCGTGGACCTCACGAAGCCCTCGGAGGGCCGGGAGTTTCGGGACCGCCTCACCACCTTCTTCCAGTCCTTCGTGAACGCCAACGAGGAGCGGGGCCGGAAGGGGCGCGAGCCCCTCCGCCTGATCTGGGAGATGGTGGACGGCAAGTGGTCCATGCCGGAGCGGGAATCCTACCTCGTCTGGCCCGAGAACTTCCCTTCCGACTCTATCTCCGCTGCCCGGCCGCACGCCTGGGACTGGTCCTGCTCCCTGGTCCTGCTCGCCCCCTACACCCTTCCGCGCGGTTCTGACCCCGCCAAGGTGGTCACGCCGGACGACATCGTGTCCCGCTCTTCGTCCCTCGAAGATGTGCTTGGGGCCTTCGTTTCCTCGTGGAAGAAGGCGTCGAGTGTCCTTCAAAATGTCCGCGATTTGAAGAACAAGCTGTCCCTGATTCGGTCCCGGGTGCTGGCCTTCTCCCAGGGGGCCCAGAACGCCATCTACGAGGTCACGGATCTCGTCCGCGGGTCCGCGCAGCTCTGCCAGCAGATCCAGACGGCCCTCTCGGTGACGGACCTTCGGGACACGGCCACTACCGCTCTCCGTGGCACCATCTACGAGGTGCGCCGGCTGCTGGGGGATGCCTCGGTGACGGCCCAGCAGTTCAACCGCTCGGGCGTCGTCCCTTCCACCCTGTCCTCCCCGCAGACCTCCTCCCTCTCGCGGCCCATTGTGATCCCCGTCTCTCCTGGGGACACCCTCCAGTCGCTGGCCTCCAGGGGCCTGGGGGACGCCTCGCGGTGGCAGGAGATCGTCTCCGTCAACAACCTGGACTTCCCCTTCCTGGACTTCTCCGGGCCCGGCGGGACGCCTGACCCGGCGTATGCGGGCCTGAACGTCGCCGGGGCCACCACCCTCCTCAAGATGCCCCTCCCTGCCCTCAGCGCCCCCGTGGGCGTCGCGGACGACCCCGTTGGGACCGACTACCCCGACGCCCCCTCTGCGGCCGGGTTGCTCCAGGGTGGCGTGGAGAACCTCTCGGCCGCCCTTCTGCGCCGGCTCCAGACCCCCCGCGGCCGAATCCCCTGGCACCCTGAATACGGTTCGATGCTGCCCCAGATGGTCGGCTCCGCTCAGTCGCTCGGTGACGTGGAGGCGCTCCGCGCCGAGGTTGAGGACACCCTCCAGGCCGACCCCCGCGTGCTTGGCGTCGAGAACCTGACCGTCTCCGTCTCGGGCCCCCTTGCCTCCGTGGATGGGCAAGTCATCACGCCCCTCGGGCTCGTGAAGGTGGCCGGGGCGGTATCCTAACCCCGGAGGTGCCCATGACTGCGTTCGTTCCCCGGTCCCAGCAGGACATCGTGGCGGCCCTGCTCGCCTATCGAACCTCGGACCCCGCCGTCGCGGCCGGCCTCCTGCCGTCCGACCTGAATGTGGGCTCCCTGGAGCGCGCGCACCTCGAATCGATCGCGCTGCTCATGGAGGAGCAGGACTACCGGGTGGCGATGGCCCTGGTGAATGCCATCTCGGAGTCCTGCTACCGCGCCTTCGGCTTCTCCCTGCTGCCACCCCAGAACGCCGTGGGCGGGGTGGTGCTCTCTGCCTTCGTCCCCCCCGCCTCGAACATCCCCATCCCCTCGGGCTACCCCGTCCTGGGCGCCTCGGGGCTCATCTTCGAGACGACGGCCCCGGCGACACTCCTCGCGGGCCAGCTCTCCACCGCCCCGGTGCCCATCCGGTGTTCGACCTCCGGCACCGCGGGGAACGTGGCCGCCAACACCATCACGAAGTTCGTCGTGCCCCTGGCGGGGATCGACATGGTGACGAACCCCTCGGCGACGGTCGGCGGGTCGGACACCGAAACGGAGGATGCCCGGGCCGTGCGCTTCGCGGCCTTCCTTCGCACGCTCGTCCGCGGCACGAAGGAGGCGCTGGAGTTCGCCGCCCTCTCCGCGACGACGCAGGTTCAGGATGCCCGGGCCATCGAGCCCTTCCTCCTGAATCCGCGCCCCGACGGCGTGCCCTACGCCGGGCTCGTCTGGCTCTTCGTGGACGACGGCACGAGCGCGACCACCCTGGACCCCGGGGTCTACCAGGAGATCATCAACCTCGTGGAGGGGTTCGTGGATGGCTCCGGGAACCCTGTCCCCGGCTACAAGGCGGCCGGGACGCGGGTGGAGATCCTCAAGGTGACGCGCATCCCGGTCTATGTGCGGGGGACCATCACCCTGCGCCCTGGCGGCGTCGCCCGGTGGGCCGACATCCAGACCAACCTGACCGCGGCCGCGAACCAGTATTTTTCCCGCCTCCGGGTGGGTGAGAAGGCGAGCTACCAGAACCTCGTGAACTTCCTGTCCGACTGCGACCCGGATCTGGCCGAGGTGGATCTGGTCTTCTGGGGCCCGACCTCCCCCGTCCCGGCCTACACCGATCCGATCTCGGCATCCGACATCACCTTCTACGACCCCGTGTCGCCCTACTCGGTCGGCTCCCGCGGCTCCCTCTTCGCTGGCACCGCCCTCGGGCCCGGGAACGTGCAGGTGTCCTACCCCGAGTGGCGCCTTGCCTAACGTCCCGGCCCTGGGCCTTTCCCCGGATCTGCTCGCGCCGGCTGCCCGTGGGAGTGGGGCGTCGTTGCGCTCGATGCGCCCCTACGTCCGGGTGGAGCTGGCTGCTTCCATCGTCCCTGGCGACCCTCTCGACACCGACCGCTGGTATCGCTACGTCGGCGGGGTCGCCATCGGAGAAGAGAAGAGCACGGAATCCGCCGGCCTGCTGGCCTACATCGAGAACGGCTCCGTGGTTCCCCTCTCTGGTGGGGCCGGGATCATCTCGGCTTCGGCCTCTGATTCGTTCGATTCCCAGACGGCCTCCCTCTCCTTCCACCTCACCGGCCTCGCGGCGAAGATGCTGCCCCGGGTGCGCCCCATGGACCGCCTGCGCATCCGGGTCGTCCTCCCGGGGCAATCCGCCGGGTGGGTGGTCTTCGACGGCTTCGTCCGCAACATCACCTCCGACCTCCGCGCCGGCTCAGGCTGGTCCGCGCGCCTCTCCCTCGATGCCGCCGGCCTGCAATACCTCCTCGGGGCCGCCATCTTCAACTGGCAGGGGTTCATCTGGCCCTCCAAGGACATCCTCTGGACCCCGGATGGCTCCCCGCTGGCTGAGTCGCTGGGGCAGGCTGCCCGGGCCCCGCACCTCATCGCCCAGGCCTTCCTCAAGGGCGCCATCGGCCGCTCCATGGGCCTCCTCGTGGGCAACACCGAGGGCTCGATCGAACAGGCCATCAAGTCGCCAGGACTCGCCATCCTGAACTACATGCTCTTCGACCATGTGGATTCGGCCCGGGACTTCTCCTCCTGGCCCGGGGTGGCGTTCCCCCTGCCCTGGACCCTCATCCAGGCCCAGACCGGCTCCTCGCTGTGGCAGGTGCTGGAGGCGATCGCCGAGCCCGTCCTCCACGAGCTGTTCGTCGGCTACCGCACCCCCACCGACGGCGGCCCGGCCCGGCCCACGATCGTCCACCGCCCGCGGCCCTTCCCCGGGACCAAGGACTTCGACTCCTACTGGAAGGCCCTGGCGGTGCGGAAGGTCGGGGGCGAGGGAATGCCCGGCATCATGGGCCTCTCGGAGCAGCTCTCGGCGGACCGGCGCCCCAACGCCTTCCACTGGACCGGGCTGGGGCTGGGCGACCACTCGAAGCAGGCCTTCGAGGCAAAGCTGGCCTGGGGCTGGGCGGCCTCGAACGCCCTCATCAACCGCTTCGGCTACGCCTCCTACGGGGTGTCCTCGAAGCTGGCCCCCATCGAGCCGGGGGCACCCCTGAAGGACTACCTGGAATTCTCGAAGGTCCACCTCCTCCACTACGCCGGCCAGGAGGTGGTGCTTCCCCTGCTGCGCGGCCGCAGCATGAGCGCGCCCTTCCTCCCGGTGCGCCCGGGCGAGGTGCTGGAAGACCACACCCTCGGGTCGGATGTCCCGAACATCGTGACAGGCTACGTCACCGGGACCTCCTGGTCCCTCATCGGGTCCGGGGACTCCTTCTCCATGTCCTTCACCGCCTCGGTCGAACGCTGCCTTCGCGGGACGGACGCCCTGGGCTACCCCGATGCCATCCGGGCCCTGGTCCCCGACCTCAAGCTCTACCAATACGCGGGGCGCGACGTGGGGGCCCTGGCCCCGCCCCCGGCCGTCGGCGGCACCTACACGCCACCCCAGGTGGCTCCCCCGGCGCCCGCGGCCCTCCCGAACGACATCTACGCGGCCGTGAAGGCGGCCTCCACCCGGCAGGCCATCCCGGCGTGGCTCATCGCCCACATCCTGCACAACGAGACGGCCTTCGGGCGCTTCTGGGGCTCGGACCCGGCCTCCATCGCCCTCTCCCGGCCGAAGGGTTTGGGCCAGATCACCTCAACCGCCCTCACCGACCTCACCTCCTCGGGCTACAAGAACCCCGACGGGTCGTCCTTCACCTCAGCCCAGCGGGGCGACACGACCCTGAACGTGCATGCCACGGCCGGGTTCCTCAAGCGATGCCAGTCGCTCATCGAGGCCCAGCCGGGCGGCTTCCCGGCCGGTGGCGAATCCTACTACTCCTGGGTGGCCCGGGCCTACCGCCTGGGCGCCACCGACACGCGCACCTTCGGCGCCTCCACCAGCTGGACGTGGCCCGGGGCCGGCGAGCCCTACCCCGACTACGAGCGATACTGGAGCCCGCAGGCGATCCTGAATGCGCAGGCGATCTGGGGGTGGCTGGGATGATCTACATCGCCGAGGTGGTCGAGGTTCTTCCCAAGCAGGGCGGCGTCCGGGTTCGCTTCCGCGACCTCGTGCGCTCCGGCTTCGCGGCAGAGGACTTCGTGCGCGTGCTGCGTCCCAGGATGCACACGACGGGCGGGGCCTCCTCCTGGCTGCCAGAAAAGGGCGAGCTGGGTGCGGTGGGCGAGGTCTATGGTGGGCACTTCCTCTGGATGGGTTCTCTCCCCTTCCTGGACGAGAATCAGGTGGACCCCACCGAAGGGCTGGCCTTCCTTCGCCACGAATCCGGGGTGGTGGTGCAGGTCCGCCCGACCGGCGAGATGGAGCTTTCCCACCCCTCCGGCATGCGCCTCACGATCGCCAAGGCCGCGGGCGCCCTGCCGGCCCTCCAGGCGACCTCCTCGCCCAAGGTGGGCGACACCACGCCCCCGGTGGTGGAGCTGGTCCACCCCTCCGGCGCCGCCGTCTCGATCGACGCGGATGGGAATGGGAAGCTCCACGGGTTTGCCTCGCTGGGCTTCCAGGACGGAACGAAGCGGTTCTGCATGGAAGACCTCCTCACCTGGATCGAGGGGCACGTCCACACCTCGGCCTCGGCCGGAACGCCCACGTCTGCCCCGACGACCACGCCCCCGGCGTCCTCCCTCTCCCCCGCTTCCTTCACTGGCCCGACGGGGTGACCCATGGCCCTCGGTGACGGTCTCAAGATCGACTGGCCCGTCCTCATGGAATGGGCCGATGCTCTCCAGGCGATCGTCCAGGAGGGGCATCTCGACATCTTCACTTCCTACGCCGAGACGGCCTCGGTGGTCGCCGAGCACTCCCTGGTGCTCTACAAGGGATACCTCAAGGGCTGGCCCCTCCCGAACGGCGCCGCTGTGCAGCGCCCCTCCGGGAACCTCGCGGCCCACGCCGCCCTGGAGGAATCCGCCTACCTTGACTTCCGGCTGGTGAACCCTGAGTCCTACGCCGAGGCCGTCGAGAAGGGGACGAAGGAACGAGACATGAAGCTCTCGCTCCCGAACGCCCCGAAGGCGCGCCGGGCGAAGGATGGAAGCCTCTACCTCATCATCCCGTTCCGACACGGCACGCCGGGGACGGTGGGCCTGCGCCCGATGCCGGCCCGGGTCCATGCGATGGCCCAGCACCTGAAGCCCTCGAAGGTGACGGGGCACTTCATGGAGCCTTCCGTGACGCGGCCGGGCGAACAGGTGCAGCGGAACCGCTACAAGTGGGGCGGCCGGCTCTCTGCCGGCGAGCTGGCCGCGGCCGGCCTGTCCTTCAAGGCCCAGAGCCGGTATGCAGGGATGGTGAAGTTCGGCGCGGCCGGCCACGCCTCCTACATGACCTTCCGCGTGATGAGCGAAAAGTCGAAGGGCTGGGTTCTTCCGGCCCTGCCCGGAATCTGGGCGGCCCGCACCGCTGCGGAGGAGGCCTACAAAGACGGAAAGGGCGCCCTCGCGGACGCCCTCATGGAAGATCTCCTCCGTCTGGCCGGGCTCTAGTAGGGGGTCAGGATCTTCATGTTGTGGACGAGGAGCCAGGGCTTCCCGGGGCCCCCGCGCACCACGAAGCTGAGGAGGTCGGTGCGCAGGTTGTGGACCTCGTTCGTCTCGCCGGCAGGCAGGACCGTTGGCCCGGTGATGGAGATGGGCTGGTGCTGCTCGTCCAGGCCGCGCAGCTGGAGGCCCTTGGCGAGATGCCGGGCCGCCGTCCACATGCGGGCTCCCTCCTCGGGGATGAGGGTGGCGTAGCGGTGGTAGTCGGTGCCGGTGGCGCCGCACACGGTGATGAGGGCGACCTTCTCCCGGTAGGGAAGGAGGGCTTCCACGATGGTCGTGCGAACGGTCGTCAGGCCGCTCTGGTGGTCCTCCGCCCCGATGGTGAGCAGCTCGTCGCCCACCTCCACCAGCTCGATCGCCTTGGCGCTCCCGTCGGCCATCAGAACCTCGGTGCCGGGCACGAAGCACCCGCCTCCGCCTCCTCCGGTGGCGAGGACCGTCGCCGTGATGGTGACCACGAGGTCGGCCGTCTGGGGCGTCGGCGTGCTGCTGTCCACCGCGTGGAGGTGGACCTTGTAGGTGCCCCCCGCCGTCGCGCTGCCCGTCACCGTGGTTCCGGTGATGGCCGCACTCGGGAGGGTGGTGTTCGCGTCGGCGACGATGGAATAGGTCACGGTCCCGGCGCCGCCAGAGCTGGTGGCCTGGAAGGTCACGGCGAGGGGGTAGTCCGTGGAGTAGCCGCTCACGAACTGGTTGGGCGTCGTGATGGCGAGGGGCTGGACCGCCTGGAGGGTGATGGTGATGGTCTTCGTGGCGATGGCGCCGCTTCCGTCCACCGCCCGGAGCTTCACGTCCCAGGCCTTCGGGAGCGGGCTGGGCGCGGCCGTCCAATGAATCTGGAGCTGGCTGCCGTTGATGATCGTCGCGGCCGGGTCGGTGGTGCCGTCGATCTGCCCCACCCCGGCGGCGTCGATGCTCCAGGTCACGACCCCGACGGCGTTGGCGGCCACGAGGTTGAAGGCGATGGAGGCAGGGAAGGTCTGGCCGGCGTCTTCGGTGATCGTCTGGCTGCCGGTGAGGATGGTCAGGACGCTCGTGGGGGCCGGGCTGCCGAGGTAGGTGACCTTGGCCGTCATCGCCACTTCCCCGAAGGCGTCAGAAGTGAGGAACGCACCGAGGGTGTCCCCGACCTCCATGGGGATGAGGATGGTTCCCGGCACGCAGGCCTCGCTCTTCCCGCTGCCGAAGTAGTCGTGATCCCGGAAGACCTCCGTGGCGAATCCCGCCGCCGGGTTGGAGGCCAGCTTCACGGCCCACATGCCCGTGAGGTATCCGTTGGTGATGGGGGACCCGTGCTGCTTGAAGGCGAAGTCCACGGCGTAGTAGCCCGCCTGCTGGGCCACGAGGTTTCCCGTGGTGTTCGTGACGTTGACCCCGCTGGCCGCGACCGTGTGAAGGGGAACCGGCGTGCCGGCGGCCTCAGAGTAGTTCGTCGTCGCGAGCGCGGTGAAGCTCTGGGCGTTGGCGTAGGGGTGGGCGAACCCCGACACGATGTCGGCCTTGCGCACCACGTCGTTGTCGAGGACCGGGGCGGTGTCCACCGAGAACTTCCCGATGTGGGCCTCGTCTCCCACTCGCTTCATGCGGCTGTCGATGTCGGCCCCCATCTCGGCGAGATCGAGGCGCGTGCGTGGGAGCCACTGGATGGTGGCCGTGGTGTTGGTGAGGACGACCCGGGCGAGCACGACCGACTTCCGGCCGTAGCCATCGGTTGCCGCCACCGTGGGGTCCACGGGGTTCGTCGCGTCCGCCCCGCTCACGGCCGTATAGACCGCCTGCTGGGCCGTGGTGAAGGTGCCCAGCGGCTGGCCCGTCCCGTCGATCTGGCCGGCCACCCACTTCCACCACCCGACGAGAAGGACGTTCCTGCTCTGGCCTGCGGCCGGCGCCGCAACACCGGAGAGGAAGTTCACGATGGCATCTTCCATCACCGTGAAGCTGCCGCGCTGGGCGTCCCAGGCCGTCCTCCAGGCCCAGAATCCGAGGCTGGCGTTCACGTCGAGGCCGACGGTCCAGTTTCCCCCGGCGAGCGAGGAGGAGAGTTGTGGGAGTGCCGTGATGCCTCCCTGGTTCCCGGTGGCCCGAGCGATGGTCTGGTCGTCGTCGTATTCGCCAAAGAGGGGGAAGAGGTGCTGGGCCATGGGGTTCTCCGTCAGGGTGCCGGCGGTGGGTAGATCTGTCCAAGCGCTACTCCCGATCCTCCAGGGCGCTCTTTGTAGATCGGTGGGAATGTGAGAAGCATGAGGCGCCCGAGTGGGGGGGGAGGAATCTTGGATTTAACATTATTCTGGATTTGAAACAGGCTCTTTACATCACCGAATGTGATGTTTGGCTTGAATGCACCCGGAGAAAGAGCAATATACGGCTTTGATGTGTTAATGGATAGTTTAATTCCAGTTGCGAATAATGATTGAAGATAAATAGCCTCTTTTGGCCCCTTGAAGACCACAGTTGGATCGGTGAAATTTTTAGTTGGGGATGCCATTTTTTACACCGGCTTATTATATCCAGCAAGGATGGCGCCGCCATTGATGACGACAAACCAAATGCCCTGACTTACGGTGTCTCCAGTGAAATGGGGAAAGGGGAGGGTCGCATATCTTGATCCCGTGACCCCTGTTAATTGATTACCTGTTACGCCTGTATATTGGATGGCTTCTGTCCCGATGATAATGAATCCACTTGTTTGAAATAATGATGCATCCGTGAGATTCACCACCGTGTCTCCAGGGGTGTAATTCGACGCCAACGTGGTCACATTCACAGTGTCAGCAATCAACGCCAGAGCCTCATTGGTAGCAGTTCCTCGGAACTTATACCAGTCCTCAATTTCAAATCCTGGTCTTACCCAATTAGAATAATACGCTGAATTCGTGTTTGGGAATGACCCCATATCCCCTGCGGACTCTCCGATTACTTTCAGACGATGGACCTGAAAATCATTGCCTAACCCATTATCGCCACTAAAAATACCACTCCCGAAAAGTGTGATTTGATTTAATGGGTTAGACGTCTGGTTAAATCCAAATGTATAATTATTTGCGATAACATCCGTAAATCTATATCTACGAATTCCACGATTGGGAGGGGCTGTATTGTAGTTTGATAAATAATCAATAAGTGCGGATGGTGCCGGTGAAATAATCCATGACGATGAGGTTTTGCCTACCCCATCTTCCGCTGTTGCTGCATTGTCAGCCCCAACGACAAGTTCAACCGGAGTAATAAACGTATTATCCACGGGCATATATGCCAAGGCTGCCGCGTGGTTAGCCCAGCAGGCGTGTGCTGGCCCATAAAAACCACCATTCGTTTTGGTCGCCAAGGCGATACCCCTGGAGTTGACCTGCAAATAATAAATAAATCCATTTACCAGATCCGTCGTGAGAGTGGTCGCAGCACCTGATGTCGTTTCGTCTGTGCTGAACCCTGGGGCCACGTAATTTCCCAAAATACCGGCTGTGACATTAACTCCCGAAATTGTCTTATTCGCTTGAGCCGTTTGATTGATACCGAAGATGTAAGTTGCAGGATCATTTGCATTCTGAGGTGCTGGGAAACTGACATCCCAATTCCATCCAGTAAATGTCGGATTCGAGCTTGACCGAATGGCTGCATAAAGACCAATAAGATTTTGGACGGCAGTGTTTGTGGAGACTCCGGTATAGCTGACTGTCTGACCATCCAGTGTTACAGAACAAGTAACGGCACCCGCGGTGAGTTCCTTGATGTAGACCTGCTGCGCAAATCCCACGGTCCACTTTTTCATCGGCCAAAATTGAATGTAATTTGTTCCGACCTTGATCCTCAGAAATTCATAAGCTCCGTTCCCTCCGATGGTCTCGCTGGCGGGCGGGATCACATCCAACGTGGTAGGGGTAACGGCGCTGTTGTCCTGGAGCACTTGCCATCCTCGGCTGGAAAGCGCGGTTTTGATGACGTTGTGGACGTCGGCGGGAAGATCGCCCAAAGGAATTAGATAAGATTCGAACCCCAGGAATGTCGACATGGGTTACTCCGATTGAATGAAATTGATGGTGGTGGCCACATTCTGTGGGGCTGCATCGTAGTTCGTGATCGTGTAGTAGATCGTCTTTGTCTGGGGCGTGTCCCCGTTGCTGCCCACGGCTTCGGGCCAAAATGTAAAACTCATTGTCCCACTTCCCGTGCGCCCCTCTGCAATGAGGCCGAGGTTGTTGTTGGCGATCTTCGTCCCGTCGGCCCGGTTCATGTCCGCATCGCGCTGGGCCGCGGTGGCGTAGAGACGCACGCGGGCAGCGACGTTGGTGCTTATCGATTGCACGCGGATCTTGTGCCCCATGGTGAGGCTTCCGGTCTCCATCTGGTCGAGGGAGAGGAGCCCTGTGGTGAGGCTCGCCTGCCGCGGGTAGGGGAGGATGGCGATGCCGGCGTTGCCCGTGCTCTGGGTGCCCGTCCCGAGGTCGGTGGCCGTGACACCGATGCTGGTCTGGGCTCCGTTCACATCATCGGCGGCCCCCACCCCGAAGACGATGGCGGCGGTGCCCTGGCCGCTCACCAGGAACCCGTTGGTGATCGTCCACTGGTAGGCCGCGCCCAGCTGGGCGGGGAGGCTCGCGGTGTGGTTGCTCTGTCCGGCCGGGGCCTCGGTCACGTCGGTTGTGATGGTGGCCGGCACCGGGGCGACGACCGTGACCACCTTCGTCGCGCCCTTGCCGTTCCCGATGCCTCCGCTCTGGGTGACGGTGAAGGCAGCCGTGCCCACCGCCGGTGAGATGACGGTGATCTGAGCCGTCCCCTGGCCGCTCTGGATGGTCCCGTTCGTGGCGCTCCATGTGTAGGTGGCCCCGCTCTCGGGGTAGAGCACCCGAACGATGTAGAGCTGCCCCTGGACGGCGAAGGGGGGCGCCGTGATGTGGGGGACGAGGCCGTCGTTCGTGATGGTGAGGAGGCGATTCCCGGCGGCTCGCTTGCGGTCGCACAGGTCAGCCACGTCCTGCTCCTGCTGGTCCTGCACGGGGATCGGCGTGATGACGACGAAGGTGTTGTCGAGGCTGTCCGCCCCGAAGGCGCCGAGGGCCATGAGCCTGCCGCCGTTGTTCATCCGGTGCCCGTCGTTCAAGCGCCGGTTGCCGAAGAAGCCCTCCCCCTCCAGGACGATCGTGCCCTGGACGCCGAGGAGCCGGTCCACCATCAGGGCGAGGCCCATGTTGGTCGTGCTCGGGGCGATGACCTCGTTGGCGATGCGGAGGCGATAGTTGAGGTCGATCTCCCCGTTGTAGCGGGGCACCTGCAAGATGCGTCCCCAGGCATCAAGCCAGTCAGACTCGGCGCCAGCCATCGTGTCGGCCTGGGCGGTGAACCTCCAGGTGGCGCTGCTCGCCTCGCTCCAGTTCGTCGGGGCGGCGTCCACCCGGGCGAGCACGGCCCCGAGGTTGGCCTGGGCGATGGCGCGCCCCATTTCCTGCTCGTGCCCCGGGACCTCCGTGGGGGTCGCCTGGATTGGGGCCTCCCCCACGGCCGCCGCCGCAAGGCGGATGATGGCGGTGCGCACAGGATCTTCGGGCCGCGGGAGCGGCATGGTCTGAATCATCCGTTCCTGGAGGATGTCGGTGCGGCCCATGGCCCTATTCTGCCTCGGATCTCTGGCTTCGAGTGGCTTTGGGGCGACCCGGCGGAACCCGATAATCCTTTAGAACCACTGGCATCCAGTCGCTATTCTTGGCCCATGGCCGCCCCCGTCTGGAACAGCTACGCAGTGCGCCCCTTCGGCTTCGCGGGGGCCGCGACCTTCCTGTCGTGGGTGCTTCCGGGTTCAACCCTCGCCGCCGACGCCATCACCGACGCCCAGGCCCTGGTGAGCCTGAACCCCATCTCTGGCCCCACCGATCCCACCGCCGTCGTGGTGCCCCTCCAGCTCACGCAGAACGGGCAGACCTTCCAGCAGGATCTCCCCGCGGGCCTCTGCCATGTGGCCTTCTTCGCCAAGACCTCCGGCGCCGGCTGGGTGGCGGGCCCGACGATGCAGGTGGACTTCTCCTCGGCCTGGACCGCGCAGGTGGACTATGTGAAGCCCTGGGTGACCTCCACCCTCCAGCGGCTCGTGTCCGAGAACCCGCCCCCAGGCCTCGCGCTGGGTGCGTCCCTGGATGTCCGCTCCTCCCACCCCAAGGATTCGATCCCCATCCCGTGCCTCTCGGTGGGGTTCGAGGCCTCCCCCTTCGACGTGCCCCTTCTCGGGGACTCGGCCGGTGCCTCGGGCCCCAACGGCTCCATCCTGCGCACCGGCTGGCACGTCACCATCACCATCATCATGTGGACCGCGCAGCCCGAGGATCGGGACGTGCTGGCCCCGTGGTTGATGGGCGCGATGAAGGTGCTGGCCCGGCTCGCCCCCTTCAATGGGTTGGAGACTCCGACCTATCACATTTCCGAGGCGGAAGACTTCAGTGGCTCGCTCTACCAGGAGCCCCTGTTCAACTCGGTTTGCACGCTGACCGGGACCACCTGGGCCCGGCTGGACGTCCCTGACCACAACTTCACGGGTCACCTGACCATCTAGGAGGTCCCCATGCTCGCAAACGGTGTGCTCGTCGGCGGCAAGCGCGTCATCATCCCGGGCGTGATCCCGGAGGTGGACGCCTCCGCCCTCACCCCTGTGTCCCCTGGCCTCGGCCGGGTTCCGCTCGTCATCGGCGCGGCCGATGGCGGGGACCCCTCCCAGGTCTACTCCTTCGGCTCCTTCCAGGACGCCCTGGCGGTCCTGCGCGGCGGCCCGGTGCTCTCCTACATCGCCCGGGTGTTCAACCCGGCCCCCGATGCGGCCGGTGCCTCCCAGGTGCTCTTCATCCGGGCCTCCGCCACCGCCCTCCAGGGCTCCTACACCCTCACGAGCGGCGGGACCCTGACGATGAACTTCAAGTCCCGCGGCTTCGGCGCCTGGACGAACGGCATCACCGTCGCCCTCGCCCAGGATGCCGCCGGGGACGCCACGCTGCCCATCGACACCCTCGGCGGAACCTACAAGGGCTGGACCCTCACGACCTCGATGGCGGCCGATCGCCAGTCCTTCACCTACCGGATCAAGGCCGGCGTCCTCATCACGGCGGCCGCCAACTACACCCTGAACGTGGACTACACGAATCAGGTCATCCAGGTCGAACTCTCGGCGGCCGTGGTGGCGGAGACGACCTTTGCCAAGTGCCCCACCCTGCGGGATCTCGTCCAGTTCCTCAACAGCCTCCCGGGCGCGCCCCTCACCGCCTCCTTCGTGGGCCAGGGCTGGTATCCGACCAACACCCTGAACTCGGGCTCCCACACCCTGGCCGCCACCCCGATCTTCGTGCCGGCCGAGTCCGCCCTGGCGGCGTGGCTCCTCACGAACCTGGACCCCCTCGTCACCGCCACGATTTCCACGGCGGCTGGCGCGCTCGCCACCCTGGCGCAGACCAACCTGACCGGCGGGGCCGGCCGGGGCACCGACACCATCGCCTCCGGCGACCTCACCCCTGCCCTGACGCTGGCGTCCACGGTGGAGGCCCACGCGGTCTTCATCCAGTCCGCGACGCTGGCCCTTCAGCAGCTGGCCCTCCAGCATTGCATCTCCATGAGTTCGGTGGCGGACCAGAAGTGGCGCGTCTTCTTCGCCGGCATCAACTTCCTCGGGACCTCCCCCGTGGACGGCGCCGATGCGACGGCCGCGACCACCGACCTCGCCATCACCGCCGCCGTCGCCCGCTCCCAGGCCCTCGATGGGCCCGCCATCCTGGCCTGGAACGGGAACCTCTACCCGAACCCCCTCTCCGGGACCTCGGAGCAGCTGGGCGGCCTGGGCGTCGCGGCGCAGGCCATGGGCTATTGGGCCGGGGCCAGGAAGTCGGTTCCCCTCACCAACAAGACCTTCACGGCCCAGGGCCTGGAGTTCCCGAAGCTGACCCGGACCCAGATGGAGACGCTGCTGGATGGCGGCGTGTTCTTCCTGGCCTACGACACGGCCCAGGGCCGCACGAAGGTCATCCAGGCCATCACCACCTACTCCTCCACCAACCCGGCCTTCCGCAACCTCCAGGGCCTCTCGATCACCCACGAGATCGACCGGATGTGGCTGCGGGTGCTCGCCAACTACCCGGGCGGGACGCTGGACCTCGAAACCGGCGAGCGCATCAAGGCCGACTGTGCGAAGGCCCTGGACGCCGCCATCCTCTCCGGGTCGAACCCTGACGGCTTCCTCACCCAGGGGCGGCTGGCGGATGGAACCATCCTGTCGGCCTGGGATTCCCTCTCGGTCGTGGGGGACTCCACCACCAGCTCCTGGACCATCTCCGTGAACGCCCACGCGGTGGGCGAGACGGACTACATCTATGTCCGCACGCGGCTTACCCCCGTGCCCATCGAACTGTAAAGGGAGGCCACCATGGCGAGCCAGGATCAAGCCCAGGTCTTCGGGGGCCATACCGCGAAGATCATCATCGGCGGGAAGGAATACGGGTTTTTCTTCGATGTCTCGTATTCGATCGACTACGGGCTCCAGGATGTCCCCGTCCTGGGGCAGACGACCGTGGTCGAGCACCAGAAGACGCGCTACATCGTGTCCGGCGAGTGCCGGCGCTACCTCATCCGGGACGAGATCATCAACCCCAACGAGGGCGTCATGCCCCAGACGGCCGCCGAGGCGGTGCGCCAGGGGACCTTCGACCTGGACATCCTCGACAAGGTGACGGGGAAGCTTGTCACCCGTCTGGAGCAGGTTACCCTGGGTGGTGGTTCGGCCGGGATCTCTGCCGGCCAGCTCGTCTCCAAGCGCATCACCTTCCGGGCCATCAATACCCGCTCCGGGAGCCAAACCCAGGGGTAGCCCATGTTCACCCAGCCAGTCATCGAGAGGGCCCGCCAGATCGGCGGGCCTTCTGCTGTCCCCGAGATCCAGGATGGCGACATTTTCTCCCTGCCCCTCTACAAGGAGGAGTTCCTGGGTGGCGCCTGGGAGAAGGCCTCAGGCCCCGTCGCCCTCCGGTTCCCCACCTTCGGGGACGAGGTGGAGATCGAGCGCCTCTGCCTCGTGAACGGGGGGACCACCCTCGCCCGGGCCCAGGCCGCCATCTACACCTGCCTCGCCTCCGCGCCGGCCTCGTGGTTCCGCCCGAACCCCACCGGCGGCGACCCCCTCCCGGCCCCCGATCGCCTGCCCTGCTCCCCGGAGTTGATCGGGCTCTACGGGCGCTGGATTCTCTGGAGGGACTCCTTTCGCCGAAAGGCTGAGGAAGCACCTGGAGGGGAGTCCGAGCAGCCGGCTCCGGGTGCTGTGGTCGGCGGCCCGGGCGCTGGGGTGGAGTCCGTTTGACCGGCGGCTCCAGTCGCTGTCCATCCTCCAGCTGGAATGGGCGATTCTCATGGCGAACCCTGAACTGAAAGAGGAAGCCGCGGATGCCCGCCTGTCCGACCGCGACACGGCAGCCGTCCTTGTGCTGGAATGGATGAGGGAGCATGTGACTCGGGGGTGAGGGATGGACGGCGAGGACTTCGTTGAACTGCTCAGCGGGGACGACCTCGGCTCCACCCTCACCTGGGCCCGCTCGGTTCCCTGCCCGTGCACCCTCTCCAGTGGTGGCGCCGACCGCACCTGCCTCGTCTGCCTCGGGGTGGGCCGCTACTTCGAGGCCGAGTCCCTGCCATTCAAGGCCGGCCTCGTGGCGACGAGCGCCCGGGCCCGGGCCTACATGGCGCAGACGATGGGCGGGGGCGAGGTGGGCGATGCGGTGCTCTCCATCCCCATGAACGCGGCCTGCTACGCCACCCTCGGCGTCGGGGACCGGCTCTTCGACCAGAGCGTGCAGGACGAGCAGCGGGTGATCCTGCGGCCCGGGGTCAACTTCCGGCTCCCCTCCGGATTCACCGGGCTCTCTGCCCTCGTGCGGCCCGCGGCCTCTTCCACGGCCCTCCAGTCCGTGACGCCCCCCACTCCAACCGCCGACCGGCTCGTGCAGGTGGCCGTGCCCACCACGCTCATTTTCGAGGCCCCCCGCGCCTACGATGTGCTCCGCGACCTCTCCCGCATCCGATCCTTCGGGGTCGGCCTCCCGAAGCGTTGGTCGGTGCGCTTCGCTGACCAGACGAAGCGGTAGGAGGCCCCATGGGTGTCAGCCAGCCCCTCAACCTCGGCGACCGGCTCCGGGAGGCGCTGGCCGAGTTTCAATCCGCCCTCGACTCGGCCAACCTGACCGCCAAGGTGAAGTTGGAGGCCACGGCCGGCGGCGGCTCCGCCTCCTCCGTCGAGGCATCTCTGGATCGCGTGGAGAAGGACGCGAAGGATGCCGCCGAGAAGTCCATCGCCTCGACCTCCTCTGGGACCGGCCCCCTCTCCGCCTCCGACCGGCTCACCGAGGCCATGGATCGCCTCATCAAGGCCTTCCAGGATGCAGATGGTGGCCCCTCTGGGGGCGGCCTCGTCTCGCGTCGCCGCGGCCCCAAGGCGCCTCCCTCCGGCCCTGGTGAAGGGGAAGGAGAGGGTGGAGAAGGTCGCCCGGGTTGGGTGAACCCCTACCTCCTCCAGGGCCTCATCCAGAACCCCCTCGGCACCACCCAGAACTCCCTCATGTCGATGCTCATGGGCGGGGCCGGCGCGGGCATCAAGGCCCCAGGCTGGCTGACCTCGATGCTGGCCGGGACGGAGGGCTTCTCCCCGGGCCTTGCCCTTGGCGCCGAGACGGGGATCGTCGGGACCGGTGCGGCCGGCTCCTACGCCTCGGCCGGGATGATCGGCGCCGCCAAGGTCGCGGTGCCGGTGGCGGCCTTCGCCGGGATGATGAAGTGGCAGCACTCCGTCGCCCAGGACCGGATGCAGGATGCCCGGGCCTACCTCGCCGACATCCAGTTCGGCCGCGGCTTCGGCATCGGCGACTGGCGCGAGGGGACCTGGGGCGGAAACGAATTCCAAAGCCGGAAGGACATCTACTCGCAGGGCGTGCAGGAAGTCGCGCAGGGTGCGAGCGTGGGGCTGGGCGGCTACTCCCGCACGCGCGGTGCCTGGGGGATGGCCTCCGACCTGAACGAGGCCGTCCTGTCGGGGATGGGGTTGGGCGTCTCCTCCTCCCAGATGGGCGGCCTCATCGGGGCCGCGGTGCGCTCGGGGACCCTGAACCTGAACGGGCCGGACGGCCAGGACCAGCTCCTGAAATACCTGGGCCTCATCGAGAACTGGACCCGGAAGGGGGCCGAGGCGGGCCTGTCCTCCCAGGAGTCCTTGCAGCGGCTGGCCGAGCTGTCCCACATGGGGATGGGGGGCACCAACTACCTCTCGAAGGAATCCCTCTGGTCCCTGGCCTCGATGAACGACCGCATCCGGCAGGGTCTTCCCGACGAGTTGAAGCGGGCCGGTTCCGCGACGGCCATGGAGGCGCTCGGGGCCGATGCCTCGGGCGACACCCAGCGCGTGCTCATGATGAATCAGTGGCTCGGGTCCGACGGGAACCTCACCCAGGAGGGGATGAACCTCGCAAATCAGGTGTTCCACCCCTCCCAGGTGCAGGCCATGCAGCGGCGCTGGGGCCGGATGGCCGGAACCCAGATCGCCTACGCCCTGTCCATGAACCCCCGGGCTCGCATCTCGGCGCGGACCGGCCTCTACCAGCAGGCGCAGAGCCAGGGCCTCGACTCGGCCGCCTCCCTGCTCCTCATGGGCACAGGCAACCCTCTCGGCGACGCTCTGGGGATGGATGCCGCTCTGGGGCCGCTCCTCAAGCCCGAGGAACGAATGCCGGGGCTTGGCGACCACCAGGGATTCATCGCCGGAAGCACCGCCAAGACCGAGGAGGAGCAGCTGAACCGCTTGGCCGGGGTGATCGAACGCCTCTCGGGCACCACGGCCGCCTCCGCCATCGCTCTCGTGGACCTGGGCCAGAAGGCCCACTATGCCTCTCGCGCCTTCGTGGAGTTCGCCGACACGCTCCGCATGGGGGGCACCGTGAAGGTCGGCGGCGTCAACCTGGATGCCTCGGACGTGGTGGGCCTCTCGAACCCCGGGACGCTTCCCGTAACTCTCATGAAGCACTTGTTCCGGCAGGGCCGCTAGAATTGCTCCATACACTGTCCTTCTGTGGAGCCGACATGCCGCCGATCACCCCGTCCAACGCGCGGTCCCTCATGGACAACGGCGCGCTCGTGGCCCTCGCCATCCTTGCCATCTGGGGCTTCGCGCTGGGGCTCCTCCTGGTCTACAAGTGGGCCAACAACAAGCTCTCGGTCACCGTGGTCCAACCTGGGGCTGCGCCGAAGTGCGAGGAGTGCGTGCTGGCAGACGAGTTCCGGCGACCCGAGGATCTGGTGGCCCACCGCCTCTTCGGCTACATGCGCCTCGCTCTCGTGACGCGCATCCCCAACCTGCCCATCACCGATCCCGGGCGCCGTCTCGTCTTCACCGATCTGCTCGACATCATTTTTCACGTCGTTTCTTCGAAGTATCTCGAATGGCTCCGCCGGAATCTCAGGATGATTCACGACATGCGGCCCGATGTTCTCGCTTCGGAGCAGCTTTCCCTCGTGGGTGAGATCGTGGAGGAATACGAGCGACAGGCCGAGAACTACGGCATCCCCTCTGTGGTCCTGTCCCGCTTCCGTTTCTGGAATGGCCCCCGGCTGGAGCATCTTCGGGCCGAGATCACCCTTGTCTGCGAATCCGAATGGATTGACGGGTCAACTGAACGAATGGGCTACTTGCTGTCCGTGGTCGAACAGTTGATGAAGGCGACGATGTTTGATGCAGAGCGAACCCTTACGAACCTTAACGGTTCGCTCACGGGCCTCTCCTACAAGGGTGTCGCGGTCGGTCCCTGTGATCTGCGCGGCGCGTCGGGCGAGGTTGCCGTCATCCGCGCCTCGCAAACCTAGAACAGCAGGACTATGAGGGCCGTGACCCCGGCCCCCGTTCCACCCCATACCCACTTCTTGACGGTTTCGGCCCTCAACTTCGTTTTTTGTGCCTTAACCTCGCCCTTGAGCGTGGCGATCTGCCCGTCGGCGCCGTCGAGCTGGGTCTTGAGCTGGGCCTTCGCATCGTCGCATTCCTTCAGGGCCCCGTCTGAATGCGCCTTGGCGATGGTGAGGTCGTCGTAGGCGCCCTGGAGGCCGGCCTTCTGCCCCTTGAGCGCCGCAATCTCGTCGGCCTGGAGGTGCGCGATGGCGACCACCTGCGGATAGCGGAGGCCATCCCGGACGAGCCCGAGCGCCTTCTGCGCGGCCGGTTCCTCCATGGCGACCTTCGTGCCCTCGGCTTCCGCCTTGACGCCGGCCTTCGTGAACTCCTCCGCGATGGGCTTCGCGGCCGCAGGAAGCGTGCTCGGGTCGGTGGGCTCGTGGATGGGGCCGGCCTGGGCGATCTGGTCTTCCAGGGCCCTCACGCGCGCCTCCGCGGCGTCCGCCCGCTTCCTCTGGGCCTGCGCCTTCTGTTGCCAGCTGCTGGCCGCCACCTTCTCGTCCGCCTCGCGCTTCTCGGCCGCCACCTGGGCCGCCTTCGCCTCGTCCCGTTCCTTCTGGAGCATTTTGACGCGCTCCTCCGCGGCGGCGATCTTCGCGTCGGCGTTTCGAATGACCGTGTTGGCGAGGGCCCCGGCCGCCCCGAGGATGACGAGGACGGCGAGGATCGAGAGGATGACCTTGATGGGGCGCGTGTTCACGGCTGCTCCTTGGGTGGTTCGGGTGGCGGGGGAATGGTGGGCATCTTCGGGGCGGCCTCGTTGCCGTTGAGGTAGATGACGCCGGCCAGGGCGGCGACGGGGACGACCATGGCGGTGAGGGCGTATACGGCGCCCATGTCAACCGGCTTGTTCTGGTAGATCGTGTGGGCGATGGCCCGGTAGATGATGGCCGTGCCGCGGCAGAGAGTGAACCCCGCCACGAGGGTCAGGAGGTGCTTCGCGCTCTGCTCTGCCTTCGTGCCGTCCGTGAAGCCCACCGCCCAGGCGAGGAGCTTCTGGACCGGCCCAAGGGCCCAGGCGGTGAACTGCCGGAGCTTGTCCATCACGCGGCCTGCTGGAAGTCGTTCGTGATGGTGATCCAGACCTCCTCGGTGGGCTCGATGGGATTGCCCTGGTCGTCCTTCGGGGCCAGCACGCCCTCGATGATCTCGTAGAGGGCCTTGACCGCCGCCGTGCTGGTGCCCCCGGTGATCCGGCCGTCGTCCGTCAGCTGGTTCCCAACGAGGATGCAGCCCTCGGTGTTCTCGTCCGTGTTGCCGCCGTGAATCAGGATGCCGGTGAAGTGCGGAACGTCCAGGATGCGCGGGGTGAAGTGGCCGAGGCGCGGACTCTTCGTCCAGGCCACCTTGTAGTGGCCGGCGGGGATGGCCGTCTCGCCGAAGATCTTGCCCGTGCCGTCCGCGGCGATCTCGCGCACCGTGTCCTCCAGCGTGTGGCACTGAAAGGTGCCATTCACGAGAAGGTCCCCGGTGGTGCTGTGGGGCCACGCCTTCTTCCGGTGGAGTTCGAGTTCCATGGTGTTCCTCCTGTTGCCATTCTACTTCCCTCCACAACTCTTTTTCTGGCGCTAATTCTTGCGCTTGGGAAACGTAAAAAATGCACCTTGCGCGTCCCGCCGGGTTGCCCCACCATTGGGCTCTCGCAAAGGAGGCCGAATGGCAAAACCCCTTCTCTCTTACCGCGCCGTCGCATCGGCGCTGGTGTCTCGCCTCATGGAAGGCGACACCCTCTCGGAAGGCCGGGAGAACTACATCGGTGGCTCAGAGGTCGGGGCCTGTCCCCGCCTCGTGACCTACCGGAAAGCCCTGGCCCTTCCCTGGATTCCCGACCCCGATGCCGCGGGCTCGATGCTCCCGGGTCGGCTGGCCGAGAACGAGGCCATCCAGCTCCTGCGCCTCGTGGGTCTGGACCGGGCGCTCTCGGCCACCGGGCGCTCGCAGGTGACGCTGGTGGACCCCGACTATCCCCTCAAGTCCCACCCCGACGGCCTGCTGGCGGAGGATTCCTTCGAGCTGGACCCCAACTCCACCTACTTCCGCGCGGACGGTTCACGCTGGGAGTTCGAATCGCTCGCGCCCCTCATCACCGGGCCCGGCGTCGTGGAGGTGAAGTCCGGCTCCCTCTCGGTGTGGAAGTCCGTCGTCAAGAAGGGGCTCTCCTCCACCTACCTCGACCAGACCATGACCGAGATGGGCCTGTCGGAGCGCCGCTGGACCCTCGTGGTTTACATCTGCCGCGAGAACCTCAACCGCATCGCCTTCTTCTTCGTGCCCTACGACGATGCCCACTTCCAGGGTCTCCGGCGGCGCGCCGCGGCGATGATCGGCTCTGCGGCTCTCGGCCGCGGTGCCCTCTTCGCGTCTGGCATCACGGACTACACCGACGAGGATGCCACCGACGCGGTGGTGGAGGTCTTGAAGCCCCACCTTCTCGAAGCCGATTCCGACCGCGGCTTCTGCTCCAAGTGCCCGATCCGGTTCTCCTGTCCGGCGATGACGCGCACGATGGCCGACGGCTCCTTCCCGCCCGAAGTGATCGAGGAGGTGACCGCCCTGGCCCTCTGCTACGACGAGGCCCGGGCCGCCGAGTCCGCCGCCGAGTCCGACAAGGAGGATGCCCGCGATCGCATCGTGGCTCTCGCGGAAAAGTTCGGCGCCTCCCGCGCGGTGCTGCCTCCGCCCTACACCTCTCTCTCCATCTCGAAACAGACTGGCCGCGACTCGTGCGACTTCGCCCGGCTCAAGTCCAAGCACCCCGAGGCGTATGCGGATTGCGTCTCCCAGGGTGATCCTTTCTTCTCTCTCCGCGTCAACAAAAAGCGAGGTAAATGATGGCTGAAGGCCAGCTTGCTTCTTCCCCCAAGGCCCCCGTGCGGGTGGCCGCTCCCTCCGAAGGCCTCGTCATCCTGAACGCCGATGCCCTCGTGGCTCGCGTCGAGGCCATCCACGACATCCTCGACCGGGTGATGATCGAGGGCGTCCACTACCATGCCTTCGGAACCTCCAAGAAGAAGGTCCGCGAGAACGGCGTCGTGGTGGAGAAGGAACTTCCCAACTACTCCCTCGGCAAGGCCGGCGCCGAGACGATCTGCCTCACCTTCGCCATGACGCCCGACATCGAGAGCCTGACGGTGGTGGACGATCCCAACCTGGAGCGCCTCATCCAGGTCGGCGAATGGGTCACGGACCCGGCCGCCCGAAACAACCGGCGCAAGGAGATGCGCGATGTGAAAATGCGCGGCATCTACGAGGTCAAGTCCACCTGCTCGGTCTGGGGCCACGACGGGCGCCTCCTGGCCCGCGCCTCGGGCTCCTGCTCCAATGCCGAGGCCTCCTTCCAAAATCAGGCCTACGCCGACGCGAAGAACGGAGTGCTCAAGCGCGCCGAGAAGCGCGCCATGGTGGCGGCCGTCCTCATGGCCTCCGGTGCGTCCGACCTCTTCACGCAGGACCTGGAAGACGGGGCCGGCGATGTCCTTCCTGGCTCCGAGGGCTCTGGTTCGAGCCAGCCCCCGAAGCCCGCGGGGTGGCTGTCCGAGGGTCAGGTGCGCCTACTCTTCGGGAAGGCGAAGGCGAAGGGGATTCCCCAGGAGGTCACGGAATACGTGGTCGCGCGCCTCAACCACCTCGGCGTGAAGGTGGGCAAGCCCCACTTCAATGCGATCGCCGACGGGCTGCCGGCCGGAGAAGAGGTCTGGGCCCAGGCCAAGATCTCCGTCGGCCGCGGCCTCTCCCCCACCGCCGAGCAGGGGGCCGGCGCTGCGGCGCCTGCCTCTGGACAGCCCGCCTCGGATGGCTCCCCTGCCGGGGCCCCCGACGGCTCCTCCTCTGGCGGCGAATCCCCGACGGCGTGAGCCATGCCTCTCGCGTCCTATCCCACCTCTGTCCTTGGCCTGCGCCGTCTGCGTCTCCTCCAGACGCTGGTGCGGGCCAAGGCCCCCCTCTCCGTCACCACCATCGCCTCCCGCCTCGGCCTCGGTGCCGTCACCACGCGGGCCCACCTTCACCTCCTTCTGGATGCTGGCCTCGTCCGCCGCGTGAACTACCGGCGCTGGGCCCCCATCGAGAACTTCTCTCTGGAGCGGTTCGATGCAGCTTCTCTCGATGCGCTGGGGCGTTAGCTTCGGCCAGTTCACCCTCATGGGCACTCTCACGCCCGACCTCCTGGAAAAGGTCTTTGCCACCTCCGCCGACATGGCGGCGATGCCGGCCCATCCCGAGGCCGAGTTGAAGCTGGCGGCCCCGTGCAGCCTCTACGACCCCAACCTGCCCCCCACCCCCATCTCCTTCTTGGATCGGGATGGGAACACCTGGATCGGCGTGGGCACCCGCGTCGTCTCGAACACCCCCAACCCGGCCCTCGTGGAGGCGCTCTTCCGCCACAAGGCCCATGCCGAGTTCGGCGACGAGTGGACGAAGGGGAAGGGCATCAAGAAGCGGCTCGCCCGGATGCGGAAGGAAGCCCGGCTCGAACTCGCCATCCAGACCCCCTTCCGCATGTCCGAGGCGGGCGCGCTCTTCGTCTGCCTCTCCTCTGGGGCCCTCGTCTCCATCGGCCACGGCGGCATCACCATCGCAAAGGACATGGTGGGCCGGGCCAAGGAGCTTCACCGGGTGGCCTTCCGGCTCGTGGACAAGACCAACCAGCAGAAGGCCCTCGCCATCCTCCAGCAGCAGGACGCCGACATCACGCCCTGGCCCACCGGGACCGCGGCCCTGCGCCGCCGCCGCGGGGACGTGACGGAGACGTGCTCGGTGCGCCGCCTCAAGTGGTCGAAGGACTCCCAGGATGCCGCCGACCTCCTGCTCACGAACTGGAAGCCCGAGAAGATCGAGTTGCAGTTCGCCGACTCGTCGGTGTGCGCCGCCGACCTGACCGGGGGCATCGCCTCCATGCGCTGGACCGGAACCATCCGGGATGCCGACCCCTCCCCGGTCATCGAGGCCCGCCTCTCCTCCCTGCTCGTGAAGGACGCGGCCGTGCGGGACCTCTTCGTGAAGGCCACGGGCGACCAGCCCTTGCCCATGGAGGGGTGACGCTGTAATCTATGCGCGGAGGGATTGCCTCGACAGCGATCTCCTTTGCGGGGGCGGGGTCTTCGGACCCCGCCTTTTCTTTGTCTCGAAGTGGGGGCGGCTTAAAAAACTTTCGTTTCAAGTTGCACTTTCGCTCCACTGGCCTAATCTTTTGATTACCGCAAAGGAGAACGCCGTGAGCCTCGCCGATCCCGCCCACCAGAAGCAACTCAGCTACATCGCCTCCCTCGCCAAGGGTCGGGACCTGGGCGATGACCTCGCTCTTCGTGGCCGCCTGTCCGCCGTGGACGATGGCGTCTTCCTCACGGTGGGCGAGGCCTCTGCCCTGATCGACGCGCTGCTCACGCGGCCCGCGCTCCAGAAGGGCGCCCCCGCGGCCCCGGGCTACTACTTCTTCGAGAACGCGGCCTTCGTGGTGGTGGAAGGCAAGACCACCGGGAAGGCCTACGCGAAGAAGCTGGTGCTCTCGGGAAACAAGGGGTCCTGGGTCTATGCGCCCGGCATGGTGTTCAAGCTCGCGGACGCCCGACCCCTCTCTGTGGAGGAGGCGGCGAAGCTGGGCAAGCTGCACGGCTGCTGCTTCGTCTGTGGCAAGACCCTCTCCGATCCGAAGTCCGTGCAGGCTGGCATCGGGCCCGTCTGCTCCAAGAAGCTCGCGTTCTGATGGGCCCCTACTACCCCGAAGGCGTCCGCAACGGCCACCTGGACAACTTCCTGGGGCTGGATGCCTCCATCGTCGCTCTCACCTCACCCCTTCCGGGATACGCCTCGGGATACCACGACGGCTTCTTCGGAATCGTCTCCCTCCCCTCTTCCTCAAGGAGTTCCTCGTGACCCGCCCCAAGCCCATCGACCTCGAATTCTGCCGCGCCGATCTCGACTGCCCGACGGCCGTGATCCCCGAGGGCCACATCATCCGCGTCATCGGCGGGGCCGAGCTGCCGCTGGCCGTCGTCGTCCCTGGCAACATGCTGGCCGGCCGGAAGAAGATGGCCGCCTACGCCCACACCTTCGCGGCTGCGCCCCGGATGCTGAAGGCCATCAAGCAGGCGCTCGCCGTGCTCGATGCCCCGACTCCCCTTGAAATCCAGCCGGGCTCCGCCATCCACATGGGTCTCCTGGAAGCCGCCAACGCCGCCCAGGACCACCCGATCCCCACCCGTCGCAAGTAGCCCACCCGCCGCCCGTGCGCGGCCTTCCCGCAAGGAGCAATCCATGATCCAAGGCATGACCATCGAGGAGCTGGCGCAGACCGTCATTCGCCACGCCTCCGGCAAGAAGGACTTTCTCGTCCCGGCCTCCTCCCTCACGTTCGCCAAGGGCGAGGCCAACTCCATCCACGTCGCGCTGCCCGACGATGGCGACCGCTTCCTCCTGAACCCGAACGCCTCGGGACAGGTGACCGAGTTCCTCGGCATCCCCCGTCGGTTCGCCACCTTCCTCCAGGCCCAGGTCCCCGACCTGCTCCTGACCAACCTGAACACCCTGACCTCCCGGCAGCCCACCCGGCGCCTGCTGCGGGTGCTGGATGGGAACGCCCGTGCCTTCCTGTCCGACTCCTACCGCCGGGTGGACAACGAGGAGGTCTTCGATGGGATCTACCCGGCGCTGCGCGCGCTCGGGGCCTCCATCGAGTCCTGCAATATCTCCGACGACTACATGCACATCCAGGCGATCCTGCACCACGTCGAGGGCGAGATCCGGGTGGGCGATGTCGTGAAGTCGGGCCTCGTCATCTCGAATTCCGAGGTCGGTCGGGGGGCCCTCACCGTCCGCCGGATGCTGTGGAGGAAGGTCTGCTCCAACGGCATGATCGTGCAGGAGCCAGCCCGCCGGCAGGCCCACATCGGCGGCTCGTGGGTGCCCGCCGAGGACAATTCCTGGCTGGCCCTTTCGCCCGAAACCCAGCGCCTGAAGGTCAAGGCGATGGTGGCCGAGTTCGGTGAATACCTCCAGGCCATCACCACGGGCGACCGCTTCGAGGCCCTCATCTCGAAGCTGCGCGACGCCGCCGACACCCCTCTGCCGGCCGAGCCGAAGGTGGTGGTGGAGTCCCTGGCTGCCCGCTACGACCTGCGTGCGCCCGAGGCGGATTCCGCGCTCCTGGCGCTGGCCGAGGGCCGGGACTACTCCCGCTGGGGCCTCGCCAACGCCATCACCTACGTCGCCAACACGGCCACCTCCTTCGACCGCGGCGTGGAGCTGGAGGCCGTCGGCGGCTCCATCATGGCGATGGGTAAGGGTGCCTGGAACGAGCTGGCCCTGGTCCCCAAGCAGCGGACCTCGGGCGATGAGTAGCTCGGTGCTCTCGGGGGAGGGGGGGCGACTCCCCTCCCACCTCACCTTCGCGCAGGCGGCCCGGCTGCTCGGTGTCTCGGATGCCGCGATCTGGCACCGGGTCAACCGCGGCACCCTCCCCTCCGAGGACGTGCTGGGCACCCGCATGATCCCGACGCTCGCCCTCATTGACGAACGCCCCTCCCTCCTCCTCGCCCTCACCCCCTTCGAGATCCTCGCCCTCGTTGGCTCGGCCAACTGCGCCATCGGGCTTGGCGAAGGCGACAAACCATCTTTTTCTTCCTTCCAGGTCGTCGGGATGTATCTTGGTCTGTCCCGACTCCCCTGGCCCAAACCTGCACAGGAGCAGCCGTGAATGTGAATCCCGCCCCCGTCGCTACCCGGATGCTCTCTTCCCGGATGGACATCTTCTCGAAGGGCGCGGCCCCCGGTGCTGCGGTTCCCTTCACGGCCGTCTTCACGGTCCCCTCCCTGGCGATGCGTGTGGAGGTGGAATTCGAGCTGGGCTCGGCCGTGATGGCGAGGGTGAAGGGCCCCGACGATCTCATCGCCGAGGGAACAGGGATGGTCCGGGGCGTCATGGATCGTGTCGCCAAGGCCATCAACGGCGACTCGGGGCTCCCCACCGATGTCACCACCCTCCAGGCCCGCGTGCGGGAGCTGGTGGATGCCCTGGCCGAATCCAAGCAGAAATACGACGCCCTGTTCCTGCACTCGGTGGGTGCCTCCGGTGAATGACCGCGGCCGGCTCCTCCTCGATCTGGCCCGCCAACAGGGCCACCTCGTGGTGGTGTCGAAGGCCCAGGCCCTCTCCTGGAAGAAAGAGTGGGCGGCCCTGCGCGGTTCGATCATCACCCCCCGCGCGCCCCGCCCACGCCCCCTGCGCCGCGCTGTCACCCCCCGCTCCCAGGCCCCGGCCCCTTCCCTTCTGGAAGCCGGGGCCTGGGTCTTTTTCCGACCCCATGCATCTTCCCCCTTCCCCGGCACCCTGCTCCGCGTCGTCTGCTTCGTTCCGGCCGGCGCCCCGCTGGATGCCCTGCTCTCGCCGGAGCAGCTGGGCCGCCTGGAGTCCCACTGTTCCGTCGCCCCCACCCCGCGGTATTCCCGTGTGGTCCTCGGCGTGCCTGGAAGCTGGCGCGCCATCACGTCCTACCGAACCGTGCTCGCCGGCTCCTTCGCCGCCCGGGCCCGGCTCGCCTCCCCCGCCGAGGTTTCAGCGACCTTGGCGGACGCTGACGCCCGGGCGCTTGAACCTCTGGCTCCCGGGACCTCTGTGCGCTGGCTCTGGCACTCCAGCCATGGCGAGACGCTGCTCTCCGGCTTCGTGATCGCCTACATCCCGGCCGGCGCACCCCTCATCACCGTCCTCCCCCGTCCGCCCGCCTACCTGCGCTCTCGCAGCCAGAAGGACCGCTACTTGGTCCGGGTCGGGCCCCGCGGGCGCCTCGCCACCCCCGCAGCGCATTTGGTGGAAGCGAGCGCCTCGTCGGATGGGGTGGCCTCCTGATGGAGTGAATCATGCGCATCCTCCGGGCCCTGGCCCTGCTCCTGCTGTGCCCCCCGGCTCTGCCCATCTCCGCCCCGGAGCCGGTCCCTGCTCCCTGCTGCCCCCTGCGTCACTGGGTGGCCTCCTGGTATGGCCCTGGCTTCGAAGGCCGGCCCATGGCCTCCACCCTCACCTTCTGGTCCTGGCTCCCCGTCGTGGCCCACAAGACGCTGCCCCTCGGAACCCTCCTCCGCATCTCGCGGGGTGGCCGCTCGGTGCTCTGCATCGTCCTGGACCGGGGCCCCTACATCACCGGCCGCGACGTGGACCTGTCCCGTGGGGTCGCAGCGCATCTTGGCCTCTTGCGCTGCGGCGTCGGGGAGGTCACCGTGGAGATAACCGGGGAGGTTCCCCGTGCCGGATGGCTCGATGCCCTCGACTCCCTCCCCCTCCCTGCGCCCCTACCTGTGGGAGTTTGACGCTTCCCGCTATCCCCGCGCCTTTCTCTTCGGGCAGGTGTCGGAGGAGAAGGTGCAGGACCTGATTCGGACCTCGCTGCCCCTCCTGGGCGTCACCCCGCAATGGGTGGACTCGGGCGGGGCCGCGATGCGCGGGAAGGCCTGGAGCGCCGTGATGCGCCTTCTGGCCGGCTTCGGGCTGCGGGGCCCGGCGGCCGAGTCCAAGGCCCGGGCCTTCCTCAAGGAGATCGGCGGGGTGTCCGCGGCGGACGTGGGCCGATCAGACCTCTCGGGCGTGCTGGCGCCTGCCGGCCGCGCGTGGTTCCTGGAAGTGAAGCAGCCCGCGTGGCTGAACCCGAAAACGGGCGGCATCGTCCGCTCGGCCGGGAAACCCACCCCCGAGCAGCTGGCCTTCCTGGATGCCCGGCACCGGGAGGGCGCCATCGTCGGCGTCGTCTGGTCCCTCCAGGACGCGATCGACGTGCTCGGGCTCAAGGGGGCCCGCCCGAAGTTTTAGCGCCAGAATGGGCGATTTTTTTTCTGCTGGGAGTTGCATTGGGTCACTCACTGGCCTAATGTTCAGGTGCCGGGCGATCCCGGCTCCCCGCAAAGGAAACCCAATGGCCGCCGACCTCTCCCCCGCCGCCGTCCTGGAAGCCGCTCTGGCCGAGATCCTTGGCCTTCCCGAGGCCGATGCTGTCCTAACCGAGATCGCCGACGCCGAGCAGCCCGTCACCTTCTTCTCCACCCGCTCCTTCTCGGAGGCCGGCGTGCTGACGACCGACTCCGGCCTCGTGGTGCGCCTCACCAACGGCCAGGAATTCCAGATCACCATCGTCCGGTCCCGGTGACGCGATGGCCTCCGCCGCTCTTCCAACCCCCACCCCCTGGACGCGCCGGTTTGGCGCCGACATCTACGCCGGAGCCTCCCCCTCTGAGGCCGGCCGGCTCCTCTTTGAGGCCAAGCCCACCAATGGGACCCGCGAGGAACTGGAGGAGGCCTGGGCCAACGCCGCCTTCGTGGTCCGCGCCTGCAATGCCCACGCCGGGCTCCTGGCCGCGATCAAAATGATGAAGGCCGCCTTCCGCGACAACCGGGGGCTCACCATGGACGAATTCAAGCAGATGCAGGCCGCCATCTCTGCGGCCGAAAGGGGCTGACATGCCGATCGGTGCCAACGCTTACCGCTACTGCCGCCTCATCACCGTCACCACCCTCGGCCACCGGCTGCGGTCCAATGGCTACTCGGAGGCTGGGGCCCGCCTGATGATCAACCGCGCCCACCCCTCCGTCACCCAGATCGAACTGCACCGCCCGGATGGTTCCGTGGTGCTCTTCCGGCGGGAGAATGGGGTGATGACGGAGGTTCTCGCGTGACCCACTCCCCCGACCTTCTCCTTCCCCTGGCGCTCTTCTTCCTGGGCCTCTACTGGCCCGACATCCTCCGCGCGCTCCGGCGCTGCCGCGACCGTCGGGCCGTCGCCCGGGCCCGCCGCGCCGCCTCCACCCCTTGGCGCCCCCGGCCCCGCCGCCGGTTCTTCCGCCGCCCCTGAGGTCCCCATGTCAGCTGCCGGGCCCGTCCCCCACAAGATCGGTGACCCCGTGTTCCTCCGGTCGATCCGTCGCTACCGCCCGGACCGTGAATCCTCCATCTCCGCCATCGGGCGCGTCTGGGTCACGCTGGCGAACGGCGACCGGTTCCGCCTTGCCTCCGCCCCGACGCGCGATCATCTTCCTGCCCCGGTGGATGGCCGCGGCTACTCCTCGGATGCCGAGGTCTTCGCCGACCGCGACTCGGCTGACTTCTACGACGAGATGGCCCGGCGCTGGTCCGCCTTCCGCTCCCTCGTCGCCAGCACCTACGACCGCCCCACCCACCTCTCCATGGACGACATCGCGGCCCTCACCGCGAAGATTCGCCCCTGACCCCTTCCGCAAAGGAGCCTCCACCATGTCCGTCCACAACGTCCGCCACAACAAGGCCCGCGAGGCTGCTCGTGCCTTCCTCGAATCCGTCTTCACCGAGCCCGGCACCGAGATCGCCTTCTCGGACCTGACGAGCCGCGCCATCAAGGCCGGCATCGCCTCCTCCACCAGCATCCTCAACCGCTGCTGCGTGGACCTGACCGAGGAGGGCTTCCTGGTCCGCGAGAAGAAGGGCGTTTACAAGCGCCTGGACCCCCGCGGCACCCCTCTGGAGCTTCCCGAGGCCTCTGCGCCCGTGCCCTCCGCTGTTCCCCCCGCTGGCTCCGTCGTCCTCGTGGCCGATCTCGTCGGCCGCATCTCCTCCCTGGAAGCCACCGTCGCCTCGCTCGATGAGTCCGTTCGGCGCCTCCTCTCCACCCTGTCGTAGCTGGGAGCTTCCGTGTCCACGACCCTCTGGCACCCCGTCATACAGAAGCGGCTGACGCCCTTCTCCTTCTTCCTGGTGGCCGGCTTCCAGCCGATGGGCCGCGCCTTCCTGGTCCGCCCCAAGCCCTCCGGCTCCCCCGCGATGTTCCAGCCCGGGGACCCGGCCAAGGTGAACTCGTGAGGGCCCGCGCCTGCCGGGCGCTCCTCTACCTCGTGCTCCTGGGGGTCGCCGCCCTCATCGCCCTCAACCTCTCCTCGGCCGCCGCCGCCACCGCGGATGTCCTGTCCGTCTCCCCTCACCAGTGAGGTCCCCCATGTGCCAGTCCCCGTCCTACGCGAAGCGCAACCTCGACCGCCGGTCCTGGCGGGGCGGCCTGCCGCGCCTTCTCTTCATCCCCGTCCCCGACTTCTTCGGCCGCTGGCTGCCGGGCGCCGTGGTCCGCTGCGGGAAGGGCGCCCTCCGCGCCGCCCGCAAGGCCGTAGCGGAAACCCCCCGGATGTGGTGACGCCATGTCCCCCCAGCAGATCGAGTCCCTCGCCCTGTTCCTCGAATCCCTCGGCCGGCGCGTGCGGGCCGGCACCCTGGTCCCCCGCTACCTCTCGATCGACCTCCATCATGTGGATGTCCCGGTTGGTTTTACCACGCAGGCCATCGACACCGGCGGCCGGCGCGTGGTCTTCGACTTCTTCGTGCCTCCCGGCCAGGATGCCCCGATGCCGGTGCCTCCCGGGATGGCTGTCCTCCCCGCTCCTCCTCCCCTCCCAACCCTGAAAGGCTGACCCCATGCCCTCTGGTCGCCCTCCCGAATGGCCGAAGCCCTGGATGGACCTCGCGGCTGCCTCTGGCGGCTCGCGGCACCTCCGGGAGCAGCTCGGCTACGCCTCCAAGACCACCCTCTCGGCCAAGATCGCCGGCCGCTCCCCCTGGACCCGCGGCGACTGGATGGTGGTGCAACATCTGGCCGTGCAGTATGACCAGCCGTTCCTGCCCCTCTTCGCCCCGCGCGTGCATGACACCTTCGAGCAGTCCCACGGCATTTCGACGTGCCTCTGCGCGGCCCCCCGGGACAAGAAGAAGTGAAGCCCTCGGCCTGCTGCTGCTCCTCCATGGTCATCTCGGGCATCGAAACCGCGGCCGACCTCCGCGAGTTCCTCCGGCAAGAACTCTACAAGTGCTCCGCCCTCACGGCCCTCGGCCGGCCCGACGACGACCCGGCCCTCTTCCATGCCCGGGAGAACGTTAAGTTTTTCTCCTCCCTGGAGGCCCTTCCCCGGGACCCCGCCGACTGGCCGGCCGACTCGCGCGCCGCCCTCAATGCCCTGGTGGCCGAGCGCGGCCCGGAGCCCCTCGTCTCCATCCGGTTCCGCTGCCGGGCCCTCGGGGCGGATGGCCGGTGCACCATCTACCCCCGGCGCCCCTACATCTGCTCTGGCTTCGTCCCCGGGGCTGACCGCGGCTGCTCCTGCTGCGCCTGCTGGGACCCCGCCACCTCGACTTGCTCCCCGGGCCATGCCGCCCCATCCTCTGTTCCCCCGCTGGAGCCCGCCCGTGTCCTCGAAGCCACTTCCCCTGACGCTTGATGCCTCGGCCCTGCTCAAGGACCCCCTCTGGGCCCGCCTTGAGCCGGATGGTCGGGGCATCCTCGTCTCCCTCTGGGTCGCCTGCCAGATCCACGGCTCGATCCCTGCCGACCCCGTGGCCGCCGCCCGCCTCGCCATGATGGACGCCGACCCGGTGGTCGCGTGGTGGGACACCCTCCGCTCGTGGTTCACCGCGCACCCCACCCAGGCTGACGCCCTCATCGCCCCCCACCTCCTCGCCGGCACCGTCGCCGCCCTCCGGCGGCGCGAGCACGCCTCCGCTGCCGCCCGGTCCCGGCACCGGGGCGGTCGTCCGCCCACGCCTCCCCTCCCCTCCCTGTCCGCCGCGGAGGCTGCCGCCCGGCTCGCCCCCCTCGCCTCTGCCGTCTCGAAGATGGAGGAAAAGGTGGCTCCCTCTGCTCGGGCTGTGCTCGGGCAGCCTGATTCTGGCGATTCGGCCTGCTCGGGCTCTGCTCGGGCTCTGCTCGGGCATGAACCCCTTGAATCTCCTGGCCTCTCTCTTGAAGACGATCCGGCCGGGCTGGCGTCTCTCGTTGCCAAATCGCTCCAAACCACCCCGGAATTGTCGTCTCCGGGCAACCCGGCCCTACTTGCTGCTCCCCTGCTCTCTCCCCCCACACCCCCCTCTCTCATCCCCTCTGTTCCTTCCAGGGATCTTTCTCTTTCCGGTGATGTAGAAAACTATCCCAGGCGCGCGCACGATGAACCGCCCGACCCGGCCGTCAAGGCTTGGCGCGATCTTTTTCGCCCGGCGCCGGACGCCCTCCCCTGGTTCCTCAAGGTCCGCGACCTCCGCTCGGACTTCGTGGAGCGCATGGATGGCCGCCTCCGCTCGCAGAAGGGCGTGGCGGGGCCCTCGGTGGCGAAGGGGGCCCGGAACTTCCTGGCTCGCGTCGCGGCCGGGCATGATCCCCGGCTTCTGGCTGGCTGCTTCTACCTGTATCTCAAGCACGACGACCAAGTTGCGCGTGGCTTCGTGCAATCGCTGGAGACGTTCTACGGCGACCCGAAGGCCCCCGGTGCGAAGGCCACTTGGCTCTCGTGGTGGGACCGGGCCGTGGCTGCGAAGAACACCCCCGCCACGCCCCCCGCGGCCCCCGCGCCCCCACCTGCCGCGGCCGTGCTCGGCGTCCTGGCCGCCGCCGGGCTGGCCCCGCCACCGGTTGCGAATTGAGGCTTGCCCCGACCCTGGGTTGGGCGCAAGCTGTGGGTCCGGCTTCCGAGTCCTGGGGGTGCCACCCCCGAGCCGCCTGAGGTGGATTCGGCCCAACCGCCCATCGTGCTGCCCTGCGGCGCGCTCTGAGCAAACCCCTTTTCCCGCAAAGGATTTACGTGTCCGACATCCCGTGCGATCCCGCCGCCGAGCGGTCACTTCTCGGCTCCACATGGTCCGGCCTCGGCCTGAAAGACCCGGAAGCCCGGGCGGTCCTGTGGGAGGTGCCCCCCGAGGCGTTCTTCATCTCGGAGCACCGCCGGCTCTGGGGCGCGATGCGCTCCCTGGTCGAGGCCGGCAAGGAACCGACGGAGCTGGTCCTTGCCTGGGAGGCCTTCGCCGGCCACCCCTCCCCGGACGAGAAGGCCTCGGTCTTCGAGGTGCTCGCCGTCGGGGCTGACCTGACCCCTGGCCCCCTCCGCTCTCGCGTCCTGGACCTCTACGCCCGGCGCGTCGCCATCGCGGCCGCCCGGCGGATCATCGTGGCGGCCGAAGACTTCGGGATGCCCTCGGAAGAGGTGACGGCCACCGCCAACACGGCCTTCCTGGAGATCAGCCGCGGGCCCGCCTCGGGCTCCCGGTTCTGGTCGTCCTCGGACCTCCTCCCGACCGTGCAGGCGGCTGAGGGCTTCCGCTCCGGCGCCGCCGCGAAGAAGCTGCTCTACTTCGGCGTCTCCTCCCTCGACTCGCTGCTCCTCGGGACGCCCGGGGACGTGACGGTGCTGGGCGGCCGGCCCGGTGGCGGCAAGTCTGGCCTCGCCCTGCAAGCGCGGAACCTGACCGCGATGGCCGGCATCATCGCTGGCTACTTCTCCCTGGAGATGGACGAGCCGCAGATCAACGCCCGCGACGCCGCGTGGTGGTTCTCGGACCCCCGCAACAACGTGGTGTTCTCCTACAAGGCGATGCTCCAGGGCGGCTACGATGCCTCCGCGGCGCTGGGGGTCCTCCGGGCCTCCGGGCAGATCGAGGGGATGGCCCGCGCCCTGTCCTGGCACCACTCCGCCGGCATCCCAATGGGCAAGCTGGCGGCCTACATCACCGAGGCCGTGCACGCCCACGGGCTGGAGCTGGCCGTGATCGACTACTTCCAATACATCAAGCCCGAGCGCCAAAAAGGGGATTCCCTGGCCTCTGCTTATGCTGCCAACTCGCAAGCCATCAAGCGGTTGGCGCAGGAACTTAAAATACATATCCTGCTGCTCTCCCAGCTGAACCGCGAGAACGACGGCAAGATCCCCAACCTCACCGACCTCAAGGAAACCTCCCAGCTGGAGCAGGACGCCTCGGCTGTGCCCATGCTCTACCGGGACAAGGACGGGAAGCTGGCCGTCACCCTGCCGAAGCACCGGGACGGCGAGACGTTCCTGACCCACCCCATCGAGGCCTCCTGGCCGTGCCTCCACTTCTCCTCCCCGCTGCGCGAGACGCAGCAGGCCTTCTTCTGAGGTGTCCCGTGACCCCGACTGCCTTTGGTGATGATGCCGAGTTCCTTGCCCTCGTGGCGGGCGAGGTGGAACGGGCCCGGGGCAAGCACCCCGGCCGCGACCGCCTGGATGCCCTCGTCGGCGAGTTCGGCGAGGTGGTGGTGGAGGTCCAGCGGATCAAGAAGGGCGAGCTTCGGTTCTCCGAGTTGCGGGCCGAGCTGGTGCAGTTGGCCGGCACCTGCCTCCGGTTCTGGCTGGAGGGCGACCCCTCGGTGGTGGCCCAGGTCGAGCCGGCGCCGCCCCTGCCCATCACCCCGGAACCCGAGGCCTTCCGCTCCCTGGACGGGTTCCACCCTTACCTCCGGGAGCACATCTTCGCGGCCGTGCCCGTTGACGAGTTCCGGGCCCGGATCTCCTGCGGCAAGCTGCCCGGCTTCTCCACCGACTGGTTCGACGGCTGGGTGGCGCGGCACCCCTCCGCCTCCGTGGTGCTCGTGGGCCGCGGGGCTGCCCCGCCCTTCTTCCTGGCCCCGGCCATCCCACCGATCTCCACCCCCGTCTTCCGCGGGGCCTACATCGGGCACGAGGGCCTTCCCATCCCTCCGCTCTGAGTCTGGCGAACCCTCCAAAATGGCCCATACTTGGGCCATTCGTTTTTCCGCAAAGGCCCGCCGATGCCCGCCGATCTCTGGTCCCGATTCTACTGTGGCGTCTCGCACTTCGCGGGGCGCGCCCAGCCCGGGGCCCGCATCCAGATCACGATCGTGGACCTGGACGGGCTCTTCGAAGTGTCCCGGCTGGACCTCATCGCTGAGCGCCGCGCGAACCTGCGCGAGCCCGGCTCCCGGCCCGGCGGCGTCTTTACCCCCACGCATGTCGCCTACCGCCCCTCCCTCGAAGCCGCCCGCGATGTGGGCGAGGCCTGGGCCCGTGGGGACTTCTCCGCCCCGGAGCGCCTGTGAGCCCCGCCGTCCCCCGTCGCCTCGAAACCGACCCGCGTTGGTTCCCCCTCGCCACGCGGGAAGGCCAGACGTTCCTGGTTGACGACAACCCCTGCGCCTTCGCCCATGATGCCGAGGCCGCCCACCAGCTCCTGGCCCTGGTGACGCTGGCCGCCGCCTGCCTGGATCAACTGGAGGCCGACCCCTGTGTCCCGGGCTGGCTCCGCTCCACCATGGACCCGCTCCGGGAGGCCTTCGCGCCCTGGGCTCCGAAGCCGGACGCGCCTGCCGCCGACTGGAAGGGGTTCATGGACCTCGTGGTGGCGAACCTGAAGGCTTCGATGGGGGTGGCGCCGTGAACCTGCCGCCCCCCCATCCTCCCATTCCTCCTATCCCCTGCCCGCGGTGCTTCTGTGGCCTGTCGGATGAGGTGCTCTTGCCCTCCGGGCGGCGCATCCCTCCCCGCTGTTTCCGGTGCGGCTGGGTGATGCCCTCCCCGTGGCGGCTCCTCCGCCTCCTGGATGCAGCCCGGAACCACGTCACCGACTCGGATCTGCGCGCCGAGATCGCCGACGTGATCCCGCCCCAACCCCGGACGTGGCCGCCAGATGTTCCCCGCTGCTTCGACTTTCGGCACCTGCTGAGGCTCCCGTGGTGAAGGCCCTTTTTCTTCCCCTCATGGGCTGGGCCTACGGCCAGTTCGAGGCCGGCACGAAGACCACCGAATACCGGGTCTACGGGGTTCGCTGGAACGAGCGCACCTGCTGGGTCGGCCGTCCGGTCATCCTCTCCTTCGGCTACGGCCGCCGCCGTCGCCGGCTGGCCTGGATCAAAGATTTCGCCCAGGCCTCCTGCCCTCCCGACCTCATGGCCTGGGAACGCGCCTACGGTGCCCCGCCGGCCCCGGGCCAGACCATCGCCTGCATCACCCTGACCTTCTCCCCCACCCGACCGCCTGATTTCGTAATGCCGGGGCCTGGGGATGGGACCGTCCTGCACGCCTGGAGGGGGCGAACCTATTTTGACATTCCGTCGGACCTGCTCGGCGCACAGCTGACCCAGGAGCAGGCCGACTTGCTACGGTTCGTCAAGAAAGGAGGGGGTGATGTCCCGGAATTCTGACAGGCCCGTTTCCTTCCATGGCCGTCCCAACCGTCGCTGGCGCCGCCTCCTCCGGGTGACCCGCGCCGTGGAGGCCCGGCGCCTGACCCCCGAGCTTGCGGGCGCCGTGCTCCGCGCGTTCTCCCGCCCCCGTTCCCCGGCCGAGGTCGCCCTTCGGTTCTTCCCGGGCCCGACGATGATCCCCCGGCAGGCCGGCAAGACGTTCCTGACCGACCTCCTCATCCATGGCGACGGCGGCATCGTGGCGAGCGCCCAGGGCTGCATCAGCATCGGGCCGGAGATCGCCCGGCTCGTGGGCCGGATCGGCAACATCCCCCTCATCGTCTGCCCGGGCCTGCCCCGGGATGAAGTGCAAGTCGTGGGCGCAGATGGCCGGCTACTCGGCCGGATCACCAACATCGGCCCCTCGGAACCTTCCCAACCGGGGCCCTCCCCCCCCCTTCTGGAGCCG
>JAEHJW020000773.1_pt1 | contig 86149 bp, 130 predicted proteins | sample 9271431 | NCBI WGS metagenome assembly JAEHJW02
GGATAATTGGCACTCGTCACGCTGGGCGTAAACGTCGTCGCTGGAATGAAGACATACTGGCCTGAGATGGGCGGCGTTAGTGTTGTGCCAAATGCTCCAATCACATGTAGTTGAAGCTCATTCGTAGTAGGCGAGTTCGGCGTCACGGTGATGGTGGAGTCTCCGACGAGATTTACCGCGCCAGTGAGAGCGTTCAGGCTGGTGACGCCGCCGCCGCCCTGGATCCACCCCGAGCTGCCGCACATGTACGACTTGTTGTTAAGCACGTCGGTGTACGGTTGGCCGTAGTTGTCGACCGTACAAGCCAATGCGGACGGCGCGCCCGAACCTGTGACCAGCGGCCAGTTTACCTGCGTCGCCGGGTTGATTTTCGTCTGCCCGCGCGTCGCGACGGCGAGCAGCAGCAGGCAGAGGCAGGTGACGAATTTGCGCATGATCTCCCTCGCTTAGTTCGTGCAGTGGTAGAAGAAAGAAAAGGTTTGACTAGTCCCAACGCCGCTGAAAGTAGCCACCTGGAATGAGTTCTGCGAAGTGCTCGCGATGTACGGCTGTAGCTGCGTCGAATTAGAGCTGCCTGGTGTCAACTGGCAATTAAGATTTCCCATGCCACCGGCGAAGGCGAATGTTGTCTGTACGATGAACCAATTACCAGCCAAAGCATTTGTAGCTCCCATAAGCACACCGACCTCACCGTCCATAATGGAGCAGGTGGTTTCGCAGGTGAACGTCGCTGAACCTTGCGTATTGTTATAGGTGAAAGTGACCGGCGCCACAGTCGAATTGCCTTGCAGCAGCGGTACGCGGATGACCTCGGTACTGGTGACCGCGCTAGGTTCCGTCGTCCCGTCGTCCAGGTGGGCGTTGCCGCTTACCGCTGTGCCTGCCGCCGAGTACCAAGCAAGTTGCCCGGCAGTCCCTGAGTTTACCGTTCCCGAGCCTGCTGGGCTGGCGCATGTCGGGGTCGCGCCGTTGGTCAAGGCGTTGACAAATTCATTGGCAGGGCAACTTCCAGCGTTAGGCCAATCCGCGCTGGTGGGGATGGTCGGGGTGCCGGTGAGCGAGGAATACGGCACCGTCGTGCTGAACGTGAAGTTTCCGGCACCGTTGCCGTAGGCGTACCCGGTAGGGTTGGCCACGCCCGTGCCGCCGTTGGCCGGGGCGACGACGCCGGTGACGTTCGCGGCCGTGCCCGTGATGTTTATGGCCCAAGTGCCGCTCGCCCCAGAGCCGGTTAAGGTAGGGGCAAAGGAATTGTAATTGGTGGAATCAAGAAGCTCAGCCCAAGACGACCAACACGACGGTCCGCCGGTGCAGGCGTCACGCTCCGATCTAACATAGTTGGGCGCGTTGGCTCCAGACGTGCCGCTCCATCCCAGCAGCATCTGGTTTATTCCCGCACCGTACACGTTGACCACGTTGCCGTACTGCGTCGGGTAGCCGTTGTTGTAGTCTTGCGCGTTGGTCAGGCCTGCCGGTGGATTCGAAGTCGAATACGGAGCCACGATGCCCAGACTCTGTAGAGAGGCGGCGCTGCCGGTGGTGCTGTTGGAAATGGTGCCGGTCTGCGAGATCAGCTGGCTGCTCGCGTTGCTGCCTATCACCGTGGCGCTGGCCGGCACCGTCGCGCCGTTCACCTTGCCGACCACGGTGGCGGCCTGCGTGCCGGTGACGTCGCCGGCGAGCGACCCGCTGAAGTTCACCGAGGTCTGCGCGTTCTGCACCGCGGTCGCGCCGATCACGCCCACGACCTGGGCCGCCGTCGCCGCCGCCGGTGCCGTCGTCGTCGACCAGTAGCCGAGCCCGGCGAAGGGTGTGGTGCCGCTGACGGCGGCGCCGGTCGCCGGATAGTACGCCGGCGAAAAAGCCGTGCCGCTGTTGACCGTGCCGGAGCCGGACGGCGTCTGCAGCGCCAGCGTGCCGTTGTTGTCGTAGAGGTACCCGGTCGAGGCCGCCAAGGTCGGTAGCGCTAGGTTGCGCAGTGCCACCACGGTGGTGGCCAAGCTGCCGGCAGTGTTGGTCGAGTCACCGGTGAAGGCCGGCACCGCCGCCGTCGGCAGGGTGGCGGCGTAGGCTAGCGTGTGCGCGGTCGTGGTGGACACCGCTAGCTGGTTGGCCGTGGTGGTGCCGGTGCCGTCGCTGACGGTGCCGCCGCCGCCCACGCCGTCAACCTGATACCAGCCGCCGGGAGTGCAGATGTAGTAGTGCGGGGCCGAGGTGTCGGTGTACGGCTGCGCGTAGTTGGTGGTGCAGGCTCCCGCCGTCGGCGTGCCGGCGCCGCTGACGGCTGGCCAGGTCACCTGCGTCGCCGGGTTGACGTGCGTTTGCGCGGACGCCACGACCAATGACGCGGCCAGCGTTGTAGCCAGCGCTGTCTTAGTTATGAAGGTATACCACATAAATTGTGTCCCCCGAAGACGTCGGCCCGGCCAGCGTTATCTGGTTGCCGCTTAGAGCGTAGTCCAGCACCGGACGTTGGAACAATCCGTTGACGTACACACCGATCATAACCACCGGTATGTGTGTGCAGGTGTACACCGTGCCGGGCACGGCGCCGGCCGGTGTCTCTGGTGTGAACGCGCCGGCAATGGTCGCGATGACGCTCGGCAATTCGAAATTGGTGGCCGTCAAGGTCACCACATTCAGCGCTGGCACCTGGATCGACCCGCCGAAAATCAAATCTAGCAAGTTCCAGTTGTAGTTAGTCGGCGTCTGCCAGTTCCCCTGGTCGAAGCCCGGCACCTGCAATCCGATATTCGGTGTGTTGGTCTCGCCGGCCATACTAGCTCACCGTCATGGGGCCTGCCGGGTGCAGCAGGTTGTCGTTGAGAACTTCGAAGCGTTGCATGCTGGTAGCCCCGGCGGTGGCGTCGACGGTGCCGTAGCCTACCACGTTCGACGGCCAAGACACCGTCCTGCCGCCCACGCCGTCCTGCGTGAACGCCAGCGTTATCACCTGGCCCACTGCCGGCGTCGCCAGCGTGAACGCCAGGTTGCCGACGAGCGTCACCTGGAAGCCGTTGTAGGCCGCGCAGTTGAAGGACAGCGTGCTGGCGAACGGCACGTATTGCAGCAGCCCTTTCGCGTCGGCGTTCGTTACGATGTTGGCAAACACCGCCTGCAGGGCCGCCATGTTCGAGTCGTCGGTGGTGTAGCCCTTGGCGGCCAGCGCCGACGCGAACGCATACCAGTAGTTCGTGACTATGTTGAACAGCTTGTTAGCCAGCACGGACGCGAACACGGACGGATCCGTCGCACCGCCGCTACGCTGACCGTCCGCCAGGTACTGGGCGTCGGTCTCCTGGTTGGCCTGCGTGGGGTTCCACTGCAGCATGTTGGTTGTCGCCATGTTCTACCCCGCCCAATGTCCTGTGTCGAAGCCGGCGATGAAGCCGGGCGAGCTACCGAAACCGAAGTACGGCAGCGTGCCGAACAAGAACGTGTACTCCACGCCCTCTGGCCTCGGTATGATGTAGCCGTTGTTGATGAGGTCCTGCGTTATGGACGTGAACGCGCCGGTCAGCGTGATCGTCGCCGTCATGTTCTGGTTGTCCAATATCACGATTTGGCCGCCCGGGAACAACCGCGCCCATAGGGCGTAGAGGCTGTCGATGGTGCCGTCCCACTGGTTCCATCCGATCCGCGCCTTGATCAGGATTCGGTAGGTTTCGTCGTCCAGCACCGGGCTGACGCCGCCGCTGGGCTGGAAGCCGACGGTGCGGGCCGCCCCGACGATCTGCCCGAGCATATCCAGCTGCGGGCCGACGGCGATGTCCAGGTCCAGGGCGGTGTCCATCTGCACCAGGCACTGCGACACGTCGTCGAACTTCTTCAGCAGCATGTACAGCAGCTTTGTCAGTTTGGGCGACCCTCGCCACTCACTGGTGAGCAACCCGGTGTAGTAGCCGATGGGCAGCGTCTCGATGGGTTCGTTGCCGTACCCGCCGGTGCCGTACCCGCCGATGCCGTAGCCTGGGTTCGTCATACCGTCGCCACGTAGGTGGTGCCGGTGGCACCCTCTGAGATGGAGTGGTAGTTGGGCATCGCCACGTCCGAGGCGGCCACGGTGTAGAACGATACGGCGACACCGCTGGCGGTTACGGTTGCGTTCTGGCTCATAGTGACGGTGGTACCGGATACGCCGGTCACGGTGGCGCCGAGCGGTATGCCCGCGCCGGCGATGTACTGGCCGTTGGCGATGCCGGTGGCGCTGGCCACGGTGATGGTGTTCGCGGCGCTGGTGGTCGTCGCCGTCGTGCTCGCTGTCACCGCCCCGATCTCCAGTGACTGCACCGTGAAGGTCGGCCCCTCAAGGCTGGTATTGACGAGCATGGCCTCGGCACTGAGCGCCGCGACGCTGATCGTCTCGCCGATAGCTGCTCCGGTTAGATACGCCACCATGGCCGTCTGCACGGCGGTCTGCTGCGCGGTGGTCGGCGTTGCACTGTAGCCATGCAGCGTAATAGCGACGAAGATGGAAACGTAGGTCGGGCGGTAGAAGTCGATGGTATTGTTCACGCCCGTGGTCGGGTCGGCCACTACCACGGACGTGCTGCCGTTGGTGTAGCACCCGAGCGTCTTCTTCTGATAGATGGCCAGCGCCACGTCGGCGTCAGCGCCACCGATGACGACCATGCTAATGCTGTGCGCCGGGTTGCCCCAGCTGTCCGGCGCACCAGTCGGGTTCTCGATGGATGTACCCTGCGCGCCGCCCGGAGTAGGTACGCCAGGCGCCACCGCGGTCACGCCCTTCACGGCCAGGACCGCCGCGATGGTGGCCGCGATCGGAGTCAGGGCTGGCAGCGCGACGCTGACCATCTGCCTGGCGCGCAACTGCGAGTCGGTCTCCACCGGGGTACCGGCCACGGCTGCCGCCGGGTTGGTAACGCTGGCCCAGCCGCTGACCGGCGTCGACTTAATCGTGATGGTGTTCGGCTCAGCCGTCACCGCGCCGGGCGTGGTGCAGGTGGCCGTGACCGTGACGCTGCCGCCGGTTATCACCGTCGGGTTGGGAAGCGCCCAGAGGTTTCCGTTCGAGTCCTGCGCGAATCCGTTGTTGATAGTGACCGTCGCCGACGACGATGCGGTGAGTTGTAACGATACCGTGGAGTAGGTGAACGCGGCACGCGCCAGTCCGTTCATCTTTACCGCCCGGTCAAGACCGGCGCCAACCGCAGTTTGCGGCGACGACTGGTTGTAGCAGAGCAGCAGCGCGTTGTTCTGGTCGGCCTGCTTGGCGGATATGATGGACAGCAGCTGGTAGATCGGCGAGCTCACACCGATGAACTGATTGACGCCGTAGATGTTTTGAAAGCCGGTGAGGTTGTCGGCGATGATGGACGCGTAGGTGTTTACCACCAGCCCCGCGGGGCCGACATACGGTGGCACATACGGCGGTGTTGTCGACATCGTGTTGCCTGCCCCTTTCTAAAGCTGCGCTGATTGCGCTGGGTATGAGACGGCCACCGGCACTGCGCTAAATGCGGTCAGCACAGTAGCGGTGAAGCTGAGTTTGCCATCCTGGAAGCCGACGACCACGTTCTGCACCTGGGTGACGTACGGCGTGGCCTCGATTTGCTGCCGCACGGCCAGCGCCGCTGCGGCCTGCGTGCGCTGCGAGCCGATCTGGCCAAGCATAGATTGGAACACCGGCAGGCCCAGGTTCAGGTCCTCCCACCACTCGCCTTGCCACAACCGCAGGTTCGTCAGGATAGCCTGCGCCACGGCCGCGCTGTTAGTTAGCTGCGCGCCGGGGTCGAACACCGGATCGTTATCGGAATCCAGCAACAGGTACGCGAAGGTCGCCATCTATTGCCCTTTCAAGATCGTGGTCTCGCTACCGGTCGGTATGCCTGGGCCAGCGTAGCCTTTGCTGACCAGGAACGGGTATATGTTGGTCTGCCACCATTGGAAGAACGTGTCGTTCACCAGGGCCTCCGGCGTTCCGGCGCCATTCTGCACCACGTGCACGGCGGTGCCGGCTGTGATGGTGATCACGCCGTTGGCGACGTCGACGACGGTATCTCCGGCGTCGTTGCGTATCTGCAGCGACGTCGTCGACAACGAGCCCAGCACGTTCGGCTGGCTCCACACGCCGGGCAGGAAGAAGCAGTCGGTGACGTCGTGCCGTCGGCGCTCCATTTGTATCTGGCTGCCACTCGGCGCGCCGACATTCGCCGCCTTCGGCGCATTCTGCTGGCCGTACTGCCACCAATAGTCGATGCACATATCGGCGAACACCAGCAACCCTTCGTCGCCGGCCTTCAGCGGATAGGTGACGCTGAAGCCGCCGCCGCGTTCCCACTTCACCGGCACCTTGAAAATCGGCGGCACGTCTACCCACTGCGGCGCGGCTCCGGCGGTGAGCGGCGCGAACTCCTGCACGGCGATCTGCGCCGTGACCGTCTGATCCGACCCCATATCTTCGGTCAGGAACGCCGGCGCGGCGCAGCGCAGGTCGGCGGCGTGCTGGTGCAGCGTCTTGAGCCACTGTTCCTGCTCGGCGTATATGAGTTGGAATGGCGTGAGCCCGGTCGACGTGGCCGACATCGCTATACACCGCCTTTCTGCGCCAAGAAGGTGCCGTTTAGCAAATTGGCCGCGTAGGTGGTGCCGAATCCGGTGACCTCCGTGCCCCACGAATTGCCGCGGCTGTCACCGAAGTGGCGCACAGCGGCGACAAAGAACACGAGGTTGTTGTTGCTGAGCGACACCGGCGGCAGCGCGCCGAGCGTTATCGGCAGCTGCGTCACTAGCGTGTAGTTCAGACGCACCACCAGCGGTGGAACCTTGACGGTCAGGCGCGGGTCAAGCAACACGTTGAAGATGACACCGAACGGTGTCTGCTGCGGCGTTTCCAGGATGCTCTGCGTCGTACCGGGCGGCAGGTTCGCCACCTGCGAGCCGGGTGGGAACGGCGGGCTGTAGTCTAGGTCCGGCATCGGCAAGGTCTTGCCATCGCTGATCTCGGAGATGTAGGCGCTGTTCGCGTCCCGGAAGTTCTGCAGAAAGTTGTCGTCGGCCACCTGGTTCAGGTATTTGCCGATCTTGCCGAACACCGTCTTTCCGCGCGGGTACACCTTGGCATCCAGCGCGGCGGAGGCGTACGGCGACGTCACGACGCCGTTGGCGGGCGGAAGCCCGACCTGCTGGGCCATCTTGGCGACGATCTGGTTCTGGCTAGTCTGCACGCCGGTGTTCAAGTTGACCAGATTTTCCATGATCAATGGACTGGCCACGCAATGGAACGTAACGCTTTGGTCCACGACCTGCTCGCGGGTGTAGAGCACCTGCAGCACCGGCCCGTTCCAAATCACCGACGACTTGCACGGCCCGCTCTGGAAGCCGGCCGAGAGCACCACCCACGTCGCGTTATAGAGCGCATTGATCGTCGATTGCGTATTCAAGTTGTAAAGCGTGATATCGGCGTACCACCATGGACTTGGCATCTGGCTCTGCACGACATCGAACGTGACGCGCAGCGCCTCGGGCTCCCACGCGTCGGTACTGACTGTGATTGTCTGCGGCTCGCCGCTGGCCGTGGCGTAGGTCACGTCAAGCTGCCACGCCTGGCCCCACAAAGATATCGCGCTAGCTGGAGAGCTCATGCGGTATCTCCCCATACGAGCGCGAACAACCCGAGCTGGTTGGCTCCTGGGTAGTCAGCGTCGGCGTTACCGGTATTGAGCAGATACGCGCTGCCGATCTTCAGGTAGCCGTACTGTCCCAGCAGGTTCGCAGCCGGGTACCAGCCGGTGACGAGCGGCACGTTCGCAATCAGCAGCGCACCGCCGGCGTCGCTGATAGCCATCTCCCAGTAGCCGGCCATTTCGTTGAAGTCCAGCGCGATGCCCAGCGTCAACGGCGATCCGTCCACGGTGAGCTGCGTCGTGAACGTCTGGTTCGGCGCGGATGACAGAGGCAAAACCTGGTTGGACATATCAGGGTAGACTCGCTAGGTTGCTGACGTTGACGCTGGACCAAGTGCCAGCGCCGGGCGCGTCGACGACCGCGGCGACGCTTTGCAATTTGTTCAGCGTGTTGAGTACCGAGAACTGGTTCACCAGCGCGTTGCCGGCCGGCACGGGGTTCACCGTGCTCTGGCTGGTGCTGCCAGTCAGGTTCGACCGCGCGCTGTTTTGCTGCGTGCCGATGGACGCCAGGAAGATCTGCTCGAGCTCCACGCGGCATCGAAGTCCGGCGATGGTGCGGTTGTCCTCGCGCGGCGACAGGCCGACCACCAGCATATTGGTGTAGGTGCGCAGCCGAGTCACCACCGTTAGCAGAGCACGCTGCCGCTGCCACTGTATCATATTCTGGTAGGCGTTGACGCTGCGGCTGCTATCGCCGGTGAAGCTGTCCACGCCGGGCGCCGCGTACGTGAACATGACGTCGCTCATGCCCACGTCCAGCGTCAGCCTGGCAGGCATCAGGTATGCGTGGCTGCTGATTTCGCTGCCAGTCTGCACCGGATGCACGGTCTTCACCAATCGCTGCTCGTGCTCCAGCGACAGCACGGCGTCGAAGACGTAGGTGAAGCTGGTATTGGCAGCAGCCTGCAGTACGCCGCTGGCCGGCACCGGAACGCCGGTGGGGCTGCTGTAGTTGGCCTGCGACGGCTGCGTGGTGACGCGCACCATAGCCGGCCCCTGGTTCCATTGCGGCGGCTTGTACGCGCCAGTGGACTGCCCGGCCAGCAGGGCGTTAGACAACAACGGGTTCGCGATGCTCGGTAAGCCGCCCATACCGCTAACCTCCCGTCGCCCAGCCGTAGCTGCCGAACTGCTGCAGGTTGCGCTGCACGCGCTTGTTCGCCGCGTCTTGAACCGCGCGCGACGCATGGCTCGCTATCTCAGCTGGCGACGCGCCGGTGTGCGCCACGTTGACGACGACGTTGATGTTGCCAGGGTACCGCTGGTCCCAGGCTGCCAGGCCGCGCGCGTAGTTCGCCTGCGTGTCGCCGTAGTAGCCGCCGGCCTTCAGGCGGGCTGCGAACTCGCCGGCGGTCTTCGCGCCGGCCACGCCGGCGTAGCGGGCTGAGTTCATCAAATGCGCGTAGTAGTCGCCGAACGATTGCAGGGACGAAAACGATCGGTAGTTGCGCCCGCCGCCGCCCGGCACGTTGATGCCAGCCAAGTTATTCAGCTGCGTCGCGCCGCGGTTGGTGAAGCCGCCGGTCTCATGCGCCCACTGCGCCCAGATAAGGTCAGGCCGTATGCCGGTCTTCCCGCTCACGTACTGCGCCAGCGCGGCGGCCTGCTGCGCCATGCCATCACCGCTGCCCTGTGAGTGCGCGTACGCGCGCCACAGATCGAACGCCCCGCCGGTCGCGGCGCCGACGCCGGCCCCGATGGCCGTGCCCGCCGCGCCGCCGGCCACAATGCCAGCCGCGATGCCAGCTGGCCCGCCGGGTATGCCGGCGACACCGCCGACGACGGAGCCGATCGCACCGCCGACCACGCCGCCGCCGACCACGCCGGTCAGCAGCCCGGCGATCTTAGACAAGAACTCGAAGGTGAGCGCTAGCCAGTGCACCAGCGTTTGCACCGCCGTGGCGAACTTCTGGATGCTGAACGTGGTGCCTTCGATGTTCATGTCGCCGCTGAGCAGCCCGACGATGTTGGTGAACGCCAGGCCCAGATCCTCGAACACCTGGAGCGCCGACCGGCCGACGTCGACGAGGTCGCGCCAGATCGGCATGAACCAACGCGCTACGGCATCCGCGATGCGCGGCATATTGCTTATCACCCAGTCGTTAAACTGGCGCAGCTTGGCCAGCAAGTTCGCCGGACCGACGCCTAGTGCGTCCAGGAAGTTCCGCAGCACCGTCATGCCGAGGTACTGCAACTCGACCTGCATCCGCGTGAACTCAAACCGCACGTCGCGGATCATACGCATTTGCTGATTGAAGTCGCCGCCCGGCGCCATGCGCCGCTGGTCCTCGACGAGCTGCTGCGTGCGCTTGCGCAGCTCGGTGTCCCAGGTAAGGTTCTCGAGCGGCTCGCCGAGCGCGTCCATCGCCACCTTCAACGCGCGCGCGGTGTCCTTGGTCATATACATGTGCAGCGCGAACAGGCGGTAGCCCTGGTCGGCCATCGCCACCTTATCGGCCATACCGATGGCGGCTGCGCCGATGGCCGCGAACCCGGCGCCAATCTCAGTGCCGGTGCGCAACACAGCGCGCGCCATATCGTCGAGATTGGTGGTGACCACGCCTTTGGCAGATTGTAGCGCGCCCTGGAAGCGCGCCAACCCGGTCTGGTCGATGCTGAAACCGAGCCTGACCAAATACTCGTCTATGTAGCCAGACATAAGATCAACGCCCTTCCTGCGCCGCGCGCCACGCGGCGAACCGCCGCTCGTTCTCTTCCTTCACGTCCAGGTATTCCAGCGCGTCCGCCAGGTCCTGTATGTCGTACGTCCCGTCCACAGCTTCGTGCTGACGCCATAGGCCGGCCGCGATCGGCCGCCATAGCGTCGGCACCAGCGTCGGAAACTCGACGGTATCGAACGCCGGCTCCGTCAGCTCGCCGACCGGGACTTTGAGAAAAAAGGCGCTAGATTGAATGCCAGCGACTCCACCGTCAACAGGGACACTAGTGCGGCGTCGTCGCCCAATTCGGCCGGCACGAACCGGCCGTCAGCCGTGACGATAGGCATAGGGTGCTCCGCGGCGCCGGCCCACTCCAGCCTGCTCACGACCCGCAGGGCAGCCCGCTGCGCGAACTGCGTATCCTCGAAGGTCAGCCCGCGCATCAGCCCGAGCGTGACTAGCATCTTGGCCTTTTCCTCGTCGCCGACGGCGTCGGCCTGCCGCCGCTCGTCCTCCGTCTGCTCGCGCTGGCCGTCCTGCTGCTCTCGTAGCAACGCGCCCAGTATGCGCCAGTGTATATAGCTTCCCTCAGCCGCGCCCATCTTACCGATCTGATAGCGCGCACCGTCGATCTCGACGATCTTTGTCTTACTCATCGCTCACCCTCCTTGCCGAGTGTGGTTGCCTAGTTAGATGTTGACCACGTTGGCCGCCCACAGCGTCCACGTGACGTTCTGGCCGTGCGCCTCGTACGGCTTGTCGCCGAGCTTGCCGAAGCTGACGCCGCTGAGGACGTGTAGCGCGCCGTCTAGTACGGTGCGGAACGCTATCTCGGTCGCAGCCCAGCCGCCGACGTCGTCGTTGTTGGCCGCCGTGACGCACAGGTTGTACAGGTCGAGCAGCTGGTGGTGCAGCGGCGAAGTCTGTTGCACCTCGAAAACCGCCTTGCCATTGTCGCCGGCCACATAGCTCGGCATCACGGTGCCGTCGGCGGCCACCATATGCTCAGTGCGCTCCGTGTCCATGACCACTGTCACCTTGCCGAAGCCAACGTTGCCGCCAGTCAGCGGTATGGTGACTCCGAAGGCCGAGTTGATTAGCGACCCGACCAGATCCTTGAAGCTGTAAGTTACGCCGACGCCCATTGGTCAGTCTCTCCTTTACAGTTGAACGTTCACGCCGATGACCACCGTCTTCACGGCGCCGGCGGTGATAATGCAGGTGTAGATGGGCATTGCCTGCCCAACGGGCTTCGGGTTGCTGTACGGCGCCGAGAAACTGACATAGCCAGTCGGTAGCGCCTGCCCCGTCTGCAGCGCCGGATTGGCAGCCGTAGGCACCGGGAAGGTCACGCCGGCCCAGGTACCGGGTGCGATGAAGCCAATTGAGGCCAGCAGCGCGCATGCCTGGTCCGGACCGTTGTGGATGAGCTGCTGCTGCGCGGTGTTGGTCTGCGCGACCACCGGCAACGAGCGCATGTAGGTCACCGTGTCTATCTGGATGTTGGCCACCAGCGACGCGATAAACAGCCAGAATGTGCTGTCATTCCCGTCGCTGGTCTGGCCAGGCTCCAGCATAGTGTACTGCCCACCGAAGTCCGCGAGCACGTTGCCGCCAGCCGACTTGATCGCGGTGTACTGCGTCTCGGTCAGCGGCTCGTAGGCGATGCCCACGATCGATTTGTGCGCGCTGCTGAAGAAGCTATTGGCCAGTCCGGTATTCAAACCCATCTCGACGCCCATCAGCCCAGCGGCGGCGTAGATGTTGTTTGGGTACAAGCCGCTTTGCGTGGTGGAGTAGATGGCCTCACACCGGTACTTGAGCGTCTGCAGCTGCAGGAACAAGTTGCCGGCGGCGCCGGCCGGGATCTGCGAGTCAGCCGACCAGGGGTAGTACTTCGTCGTCTGCCACAACGGGCTGGCCCAGCCAGCCAGCGCCAAGTTGTCCGCGTCTACCGGGTCGTAGACCGATAGCCCATACCATGTACTGTTGGCTGCGCGGCAGGCTTGTGCCGACTGCAGCAGCGTCTCGCCGACAGCGGTGATATTGACGTTCAGACCGGTGCCGGTACCGCCCGTGGTGGAAAGATTGGTGCTGACGGTGTATCCGGTGCCTTGCGTGCCGGGCACGACGCCCAGTGTCAGGGCCGATCCGGCCGGGCCAACGGTGAGCACCGTGAGCTGGCCGTTGCTGGCGCCGATCTCGGCCACCGTGACCACGTCGTTGGCGACGTAGTTCTGCCCGTAGGCGCCGATCAGCGTCTGGGCGTTGACCACCGTGGTGCCGGCCGACGCCGTCAGCACGACGGCGGTACCGCTGGTCACCGACGCGATGGTGGTGACCAGGTTGCCGCCGCTAACGCCGGCCCCGACCACGATCACCTGGGCGCCGACGTCCCCGGCCACGAAGCTAGCCGTAGCTGACGTGAGCGTGTCGGTGCCGGTGGTGATGTCGCCGTCATTGACGGTGCGCCCGTCGGGCACGGCCGTCTGGATGGCAGTCAGGTCCTGGCGGCCGATCCAGATGTAGGAAGGCTGCGGGATCTGGCTGAAGTAGATCTGCGCCGCCAAGTATTCGGGGCTGGTGGCGGTGAACCCGTCGGTTAACATGGCCGTAGCGTACGTGCTGGCGGCATACTGGCGCAGGCGTGAGTTGGCGCCGTAGCTGGGTATCACGGTAGACTGGCCGATGAACAGGCCCTGGTTAAACGGGTTGGCAGACGCCGCTGTCGGCGCGACCGACACCGTGATGTCGACGATATCCGAGAGCGAAAGCGGTGGCGTTACAGGCATGTTGGTCTAGCTCCTTTGCACGGTGATATCGGCCACGGGATCGTCGGGCGAGCCGTCGTATACTTTGACCTCCACGCTCGTCGCCGCGCCGACGTTGTTGAGCGTCTCGGTCACATTCTCATACATGATGCAGTGGAAGTCCGCCCGCTCGAACCATTGCGCGTTTATCACCTCAGGCACGCGCACCGGCTCCGGCGGGTCCGGCAGCGGAAACAGGTTCGCAACGGCCAGCTGGTCGTTGAAGTAGTCGATGAACAAGGCGGAGTGAATCATTCTGGCACGATCCGTGGCATTCGGGCCGTAGAAGGTCCAGGACACGCGCCAGCCGCGGGTATACTGCCAGGTCTGTGTCGCGATGGCGACGTCGCCGCCGTACGCCATATTGCGCACCAGGCGATAATCCACGCTCTCCGGCACGCAGGCGACGTAGCACACGTCTCGGTTGACATCCTGGAACGGCTGGCCCTGCGTCTGCCACACGTCGCGCACCTGGCTGTAGTCCGGCGGCACGATGCCGAGCATGCCGCAGGTCACGTCCAGTATGGCGGCGCTGATGGCCGCCGGCGTCAGCGCCGTGGAAGACAGCGACTGGCCGCCTGGGTACAGCGTCGTCGTGCCCATGTGGCCTCCTTCTATATGGTGCTAAGCCTGGTGCCAACCGCGCGCCAATAGCCGCTGCCTGGGTAGTGCCGCACCGCCAGCACGCGGTATTGCTCACGCTGGTACTGCAGTATGTCGCTCTCGGCCGCGCCGGCCGTGGCGTCGTTCCAGGTGAGGTACAGGCTGTCGGAAGCGCCGGTAGGCATCGTCATGGTAATCGTGTTACCGGCGTAGGTGTAGTCGACGCCGGGCATCTGGAACAAGCCATTCTTGTACAGCGCCACTTGCGCGCCAGCCGGCACGGTGGCGTACACCGCGTAAGCCGTGCCGGGGTATGCGCCCTGCGGCACGACGCCCTGCATCGCGGTCTCCTCGATCTTGCCGCGCGTGGTGAATATCGGCTGCTGGCTCCAGAACACCATCAACGCGCCCACCCGGTCGGCCTCCGGTAGCATCTGCACTTCTTTGTCGCCGGCGCGCTGCACCGGGCCAGCCTGCAGAATGGATACGGTCGTACTGACGAAGCCGTCACGCGTCCACTGGCCGGTCGACCGCAGAATGGTGTACGGCTGCGGAGCCGCCAGCTCCAAGTCGCCGACGACGTCGGACATGTTGATCATGCTACGTACCCACCGCGAACCAGCTGATTTGGATTGTCGAGCCGGGCGTGCCGGCGGTGAACCCCGAGAGGCTCTCGGCGGTGGTGTACACCTGGTCGCGGATGCTGAGCGCCGACGTCGGAAGAACGGTCACCTGTGACGTGAAGGCCGGGCCGCCGGCCGAGCTGTACAACACGCTGACGCTGCTGCCGCCGCTACTCGCACCGCCCCACTTCAACTTGAGCGCGCCGATCTCGGCGTGCGTCGCGCCGAGCGTCACCGTGCCGCCGGTCAACTTGGCCGCCAGCAGAGCCTGCACCCAGGCCGAGGTGACCACGGCTGCGCTGCTGTCGTTGGCGGCCGGCGCGTCGGCCGTGGAGTTGGACAGCTCGACGCTGGTTATCTTCGTGCTCATCGAACCACCTCCAGCGACGACCGCAGGAACAGCGCGCCGCGCAGTTCCGTCAGCCGGTAGAACACGACATCGAAACGCCGTTCGGTGGCAGACACGTGGTATACCCGGTCGCCTTGACCGACGAGCCGCACCTTGGTTCCGACCGCGAGGTCGTCGTTCATCCTACTCCTCCTTGACCAGGCCGATAATAGCCGCGCGCATCGCGCCGGTATCGATGCCGGGTCGGTCGCTTCCCTTGCGCGCGATCGTGCTCGGCGCGTTCGGAGCCCAGTGGTTGCGCGGGTCCGTGAACCACCGCCGCGCCGCGTTCTGCCCGGCCAGCGCCGCGCGCTTCATCCTCTTCACCGCCGCCTCGTGGTCGCCCTTGACGTCAGCCTTGGCGGCCTCGCCCAGCTCGCGGGCGATCGGTTCGCGGTTGCCCTCGGCGGCCATCGCCGGCTCCAGCACCGGACGTGGCGGCTGCAGTTGCATTGGACTACCTTTGCTGTGAAGGTACAAATCCGCCGCCGCTGAATAACCCTTCTTCGCCGTTCGCCCTTTGCTGAATATGAACAGCAACTCGGCGTTGTTGACGTCCTGCTCGGCGGCCTTCCTCAGCCGCGCGACCTTCTTCCCGGCCTTCCCAGGCGCCGCCGCCATCTCGAGCAGCTGCGCGGATCGTTCCCCGGCCGTCGACGCCGGGATGCCGACGTAGGCCGACAGCCTGGTGACGCCGAGGACGCGCCTGGCCGCGGCCGCCGCGCCGCTCTTGCGGGCGAGCGTGATCTTCGGTCCGGTGCCGCTCACCAGATCACCATAGGGCCCATGCCGACTATCTTAGCCATAGTCGCCAGCTGCTGGCCGTATATCGTGAGATTCCACTGGCCGAAACTGCTCAGCGATTCCAGCGCCGCGTAGGACGCGCTGACGTCGCCAACGGACTTGCTGACCTCAATGCCGTTGGCGATGCCCTGCGCGGCCACCTGCGCCGCCGTGTACGTCACCGGCGTGCTGGTGCTGGTATTCACCGGCCACTGCGCGTACAGCGAGTCGGCAGCGGTGACGACCACGGTGGTGGTGATAGCGGTGCCGGCCAGCGTGTAGTCGATGCCCGGCGTCAGAAATTGCCCGTTCTTGTACAACCCTTGCAAAGTGCCGTTGGGCGGCGCCGCGCTGAGCGTGAACGTTGTGCCGGGCTGGTTGCCCGCCGGGACTTCGCCGTGCAGCGTGGTCTGCACCGCGGTCAGGATCTCCTGCGCGTCGCTGCGGGCGTAGAGCGTGCAGTAGTGCGCGATGAACCAAGCCATCGCAACCGTCCACTGCTCCTCCCACCGAGCCTGCACCAGCGATGCCGATGCGAGGTTGAGGTACATCAATATCACGGCCACCGGCACCACGGGAGCCTGGTACACCTGCAGCGTGGCGGCGGCGTCGGACGTGACCGCAGCGTTGCTGACGGTGATCGTAGTGGCGCCGACGGCGGTGATGACCGTGCCCTCCGGCAGGTCGCCGCAGACGAGGAACTGCCCCACGAGCAGCCCGGCCGTGCTCGGCACCGTGACCTGCTGGCTGCCGGCGACGGTGACGCAGCCGGCCAGCACCGTCGCCGCGCCGAAGAACTTCGGGTACATGGCCAGGAAGTCGTCCAAGTAGTACGGTGGGTTCTGGCCGAACACCAGGTTGGTGGCGCCGCATACCCAACCGGCGATGCTCGCGTTGTAGTAGTCGGCACCCGAACCCCACGCCGTCCCGAGCCAGGCGTTGAAGTTCGGTACCAGGCCCTGCGCGGGGTTCGAGCTGGACGACATCTTTGCTTACCTCGTCTCCACCACGGTGGAAGCGCCCTGCATGCCCTTGGGCACGGGCGACTTCTTCGGCGCCGCCGGCTTCTTCGCCGTCTCCTGCCCGTCGGCCTCGGCCTCGGCGGCCGGCTCCGACGCTGGCTCCGCGGCGGCGACAGCGACCGGCTTGGGCGGTGTCAGGTCGATGATGGACTGATCGACAAGGCCGAGGCGGTACCCCTCGGTGTCCTTGACCCAGTCCGGCACGTTGGTGGTGGCACCACGCGGGCACAGCACCTTTTCGGTTTTCTTGTTGCTGTCGCCGGCGTGGCGTATAAACATCTTGGAACGTTTGCAATGCAGCTGCAGTGACATGTCCTTCTCTCCTCCTTGCGATGTGTGGTGCTGCGCGGGCGACGGGTCGGCAAGGAGAGGCCAGCTCCGGTATGGCCGGCCTCGATCCGCGCCCGCGCAACGTCGGTTGTTGAACACAAAAATACCCGCGTCTTGGCGCGGGCTGAGTGAGCGATGATTACTTCGCTTAAGAAAGTCGTTGTCGCGCGGCTATCTTCTGCTTCGCCAACCGCACGACTTTCTTAAACGGCATAGCATCCGGGCCGTAAAACTTTCTGTGACGCACAGACAGGTATTCCGCGAATTTTTGCGGATCTGAGAATCTGGACTTTGCGCCGTCTGCGCACGCCTTAATTCTGGATTCTGAATGACACGATTCTTGATGTGACTTCAGCCACTTGGCTTTGCGAACTGGATCTGACATCCACTTCTTTGCTGCAATAGACGCGTTCGCATGCGCTTCTTGACATTCAAACCTTTTCTTCTGGCCTTCGGACAATTTGCGCTTCATGCTAGGATCTGCGTATTGACTCTGCTTCAAAGCCGACATTGCAGATCTTCGTTCTGCATCATCCCAAGCATCGCGCATTGTAGCAATAGTGCGAGTTCGAACGTCCGCTCTCAGCCACTGAGCCTTTGCCGTGCGCGATCTTTGCTGTAAATCATCTTTACGCTGAATGCGTCGCTGCTGGCCAGCTTTGTGGTTAGCACGGTAATCATCATCACGCCATAATTTGCGCGCAGCCTTTGACAACCGCTGGTGTTCTTCAGGTCGCGCCACCCTGCGTTTGTGCGCTTCAAGAACGTTAGCACGATAGGCAGGATCCTGCCATTGCGCAACGCCTATTTGTGAAAGATTTTTTCTAGCCTTCAATGACCACTTATTGCCAACAACACCTTCGCCACCATTTGTAACGTTATAGCCAGCTGGCAATTTTGAACGAAGTTTCTTTATCCAGTGAATTTCTGCCTTACAAAGCGTTTCTACTGTGCGGCATCGCTGTACAATCTCGGCAGAAAAATTCTTAGCACCATGCTTTCTAATAGCTCGATGAACGACCTGCCTTGGATTGTAACTTCGCGCCGACTTTATATGACCAAGCCATCGACGCAGTGATCCATCAGCATCAACTTGACAGTCTTCTGTCTTACCAACATACTGCTTGCCATTCACCAAGTTAGTCAGTACGTAAATAACACCAGCCCACTTACAAACTTTCTTTCTGTTGCTCACGATCACTCCTCGCCATCACTCTTAAAGGGTATGGGGGAAGCGCGGTGAGTGATACCGCGCTTATCGCTTCGATTCATGAGGTCGAGGCTATCCCCTATAACTATTATACCTCAGCGCTCATTAACACCCATCTGCGTACACCATCGTCTGGGTGCGTTTGAAGATGATCTGCCCGATGCAGCCGCAGAACATCGTCTCGTACGCGCCGCCAGCCCTGGTGGTCGGCACGGTCATGGCCTGGGTCATCGGCTGCGGGATCTTGATGTACAACGACTTCTTGCTGTTCTTGTAGAACACCGCCCTGTTCAGCCCGTTGCCGCCCGTCGGATACCCGGGAGGATTGGTGTTGCCGGCGCCGACGCCGCTGATCCACGGGTTGGGCAGGAAGTTGATCTTGAAGTCGATGCCGTGGTGGGCGGCCACGCACTGCTTCTCGATGTACTCGATGGTGCTGACCGCGACCGGCGAGCCACCGATGGCCATCGGCTGGGTCAGGTAGGCGAACTGCTCGTACGGGATGAGCAGCCGGTCCGCCATGCCCTCCTCGGCGGAGTAACCGGAGTTCTCGACCGTGGTGTTGAGCGCGGTGTTGACGTCGGCCAGGATCTCCTGCGGGGTCTTGGTAGACCACGTGGTATGACCGCTGGCACCGTTGGGCACCGTGTACTCGTACACGTTCGGGTTGTTGATCAACGCCGGGTCGCCGAGGAAGCCGGCGTACACGACGAAGTCTAGCGCCTTGACCCAGTTGGTCTCAACCGAGTCCTCGTACAGCTCCTGCAGGCTGAACGGCGGGGCCTGCCCGGTGCGGAGGGCGGTCTCCATCCGGCGAAGGTCGACCCAGGTGATGGTCATGCCCATCGCCCAGACGTACGTCCGCCAGATGCCCTTCTGGATGTCGGCCTGCGCCTCGGGGATCTCCGTGTTGTTCGTGCCCTGGAGTCCGAAGCTGCCGGTGCCGGTGGTGGCGTAGTTGCTTGCGAACGCCGAGAGAAATTCGGGGAAGCCACCGCCGACCTCAACCGCGATGTCGCGCTTGTGCGTGGCCGCTTGGAGCGGCCTCACCAGATCGGTGTCGATGATTTCCAGTTGGCTCGTAAGGAACGCAAAACCGCTGGCGCCCGCTGCGTCAAACGCTTGCGCCCGCCCGGTCATGCGACTGTTGTAGGGTGTTCTCATGGTCTTGTCAGGTCTCCTCTCAATTGTCAGACCGGGTTAGGCCGAGTAGCGGCGTTCGAAGGTGACCTCGAGCATGCTGTTGCTGTCCTTGAAGCCGGTGCGTGCCACGCACCCAGGGACGGCAAACAGGTTGCTAAAGGTGAGGACGCTGCCCGTGGTCGCGAAGGTCGCGATCGCGGCCTGCGAGAGCGTTAGCGCGGTGCCGGCGATGGCGGCGACGTAGGTGCCCGGCGCGATGCCGACGCCGCTGATGAGCTGGCCGACCTGGATGTTGGTGCCACTCGTGACCGTGGCCGACGTGCTGCCCTCGGTCAGGGTCGTGGCGCTGGTGAACAGGTCGCTGGCCGCCGGGTTGGTCTCCCAGTCGCCGACGAAGCCGGCCGTGACGCCGGCGTTCGTGACCACGCGGACGTACACCTGGTCGTTCTGCGACGGGGTGCCGACGGCGAGCGGCACGGTGCCGTTGCCGCGCTCCAGCACTTCGGCCAGCTGGTTGGCGGCATAGAGTCCGACCATCGGGCTGGCGCCGGGCGTGACGTTCGACGGGTAGGTGAGCTGGGTCTTCACTTCGCGGACGGCCATGCCGCCGAACTGCTTGTAGAGCAGCCCGATGTTGCTAACGGCGTGCGCGATGAAGTCGGCCACAGAGTCCCAGTAGCCGCCCTCGCTGTTGGGGATGACCACGGCCGGGTCACCGAAGTTGAGGTTGTTCGTCGAGGTGTAGGGCACGAACTGCCGTGCCGTGATGACGCGCTCGCCGAAGCGGCTGACCGTGCCGGCGAAGCCGATATCCGGCCCGGTCACAGGGATGACGCTGCCAAAACTGGTGAAAGATCCCATGTCTACTTAGCTCCCTTCAGCGCGGCATCGTAGGCCGCCTGCAGTTTGTTGTTGCGGTCCACCGCGCTGTCGGCGGCTTGGGCGCGACGAGGTGCCTTGTCGCGGGCGCGCGCCGCGCCGGCGAATCCACGGTAACTGCTTGTCGACGCCGCACTGCCGCGAGTGGCGACGGACAGGGCCGAGTTGAATGCGGCCTTGAAAGCGCGGTCGGTGCTGCGCGCGGCGTAGGGGCGGAACGCGCGGAGCACGGCCATCGCGCCGTCGGCCGCGCGGGCGCGGTCCTTGCCGCGGCGGCGGTCCTTGGCCTTGCCACCATTCTCGGCGCCGCACTTAGCGCAGAACGCGTCGTCGGCCTCCATCGGTGCGCCGCACTCTGAGCAGCCCTCACCGTCGTCTTCCTCGGCGTCCTCCTCGGCGATGCGGTCGTCGCCATGGCCGTCCTCAGACGGCTCCAGCTCAGCCTCACCGGACTCAACCAATTCCTCGCCGGGTGCGGCTTCGTCGTCCTCCGTGGTCTCGCCAACGACGCGTTCGAGATCGCCCAGATCAGTTGCCATTTCAGGCTCCTTTTCTTCTTCTTCATCGCCGGCGTGCTCGGGCTCACCCTGTTCCTCGGTCAGGAACTCGTTCAGGAGTGTCTTCAGCTCCTCCAGATCGGTGTCCTCACCGCGGCGGTCGAGCATGCGATCAAGCGCATCGTGCATCTTGCGGCGGTCGCCGGCCGGCTCACGGTCAAAGTCCTCGGGCTCGTCCAGCGTCGGATCGTCGTAATCGCGTCCGCGCTTACGGTCGCGCGCCTTGCGGTCGTCCATATGGCGGTCGTCGGTGCGGCGGTCGCGCGCACGGCGGTCGTCGACCTCGTGGTCGGCGTCCTCGGGCGCGGTGATGGCCGGGTCGTCGTCCCGACCACGTCTGCGGCGATCTTCGGTTGCTTCGAGCGCCGCCTGCGCGATGTCCTCGTCAGGAACGTCAGCATCTTGGGCGAGCGCCCTCAAGCCGCGTCCCACGAGACCTTTCCAGGTAATCTTCACGGGCTTCTTCTCCTTTGCTGCGGTTGATGTTGCGTTGACGGTTCGCGACCGGGCCGCGGCGGCGGCAGCAGGCGGCGATGCCCGTGTTGCCGCCGACGGTTTGGGCTCGTCGCGGGCGCCGACCGAGTCGGCCAGCGCCACAAGCCTTTCCACAACCTTGCCGAACTTGTTCAGGTCATCCGGCGCCGCGTCCTGGATACTGACCAGGTCACCGGCGCGGCCCTTGGGCACGACGGCGGTGTGGTTGCCCAGCATGTCGCACTGGACGATCTTGTCGCCGTCGCGCCGGATGCCGTAGTCGTAGCCGAGGCTGATATCGCGCTGCTGCTTGTCCAGGATCTTGCTGATGAGCGGCTCGCGCGTGATCACCAGGTCGGCGATGAGCGGCCACTCGCCGTCGTCCAGCGGCTCGTCGCCGCGCCTCGGGTTCTGGATATGGCCCATCTGGAACTCGCCGACGTTGTCCTTGTTCAGGAACCGGGGCGGATGGTTGTCCGTGACCGGCTTCCCGTTCAGGCTGGCCAGGAACTCGGGCGCGAAGACCTCGCTCGCCGGGCGGTAGAGGTCGATGGACGCACCTGGGTTGCTGGTGTCGACGCCGAGCTCGCGCGCGGCGTCCTGGTTCAGGTCCTTGACGGCGTACTCCTGGAACCCGGTGCGCGCGATCGGGCACCCGACGATGACCAGGTAGCCCTCGTCCGTGCGGGTGATGTGGTCCGTCAGCGGGCTGACGAGGTAGCCGTGCGCCGACGGCGTGGCGTCGATGATCCCCTCCATTGCGTCTCCTTAGTACGCCGCGCGGCGGCGGGCGTCTTTTGTCGTTACAATCTTCTCTGCCCACGCCGGCCAGTCATACTTGATGCCCTTCTCGCGAGCCAGACGTCGGGCGGTGTTGATGATCGACCCTCGCCGCGCACCGGACGATCGCTCAGCCTCGTCCAGCAGAGCATCGATGCGCGCCGCGACGATCCCAGCCTCGCCCGGCGTGACGTCCTTCGCCCTCCCCGCCGCGCGACGTTGTTCGTCAGTGGCAAACTTCCGCGCGCCGGCCTTTTGAATGGCTTCGTCAAGTAGACGGTCAAACGCACTTGGCGGCACAGTGATGCCGCGCGTGCTGACTATCTGTCGAAGATTTCGCCGCGACATACCAACAACGCCGTCGTCTTTCAATTCGCGTACTTTGTCTTTAACATTCTTGGTCATTATGTCGACTTGGTCGTCCCACGCGCCATCCTTCGCCCTCCCCGCCGCGCTCTTCGCGGCCATGCCCTTGGCGCCGTACTTCTTCCGGCCGATGGCGGCGGCCAGCGCCTTGGGGTCCTCGACGCCCTTGCGGTGGGCCAGCGAGCGCTCCAGCTTCTCGAAGCCTTCGTGCTCGTCCAGCGCTACTGGCTCGACGTCCATTACCTTTTGATACCCCGTGGCGGTGCCGGCCTCGCGCTGGTCTATGATGCGCTTGGCCTGCGCCACGTTGGTGGCGTAGAGCGGCGGCTTGCCGGGCTTCTTGGCTACGATGGCGTCTTCCTTGACGTCCTCGCTGATCTCCCAGCCCTTGTACATCTCGATCGACGTGTCCTTCGCAAACGTGCGCCGCAGATCCCATTCCTCCACGTCCGCGCCGTCATCTGGGCGAACACGCACCTTGCCGTCAGAGCTGCCGACCACGCGCCCGGTCCTGCCGGTGGTGTGGTATACGCGCGCGCCTGGCGACATCTGGTCAGCCTTCGGACTGAGGCTGCGTGCGCCCGCGATCTCGTCGCTGGGCGAAAAAGCGTCCCTCGCCTCCGCGCGCCTCGGCATCACCCTCTTGTCGATAAGACAGACGTCCTCCCCGGCGCGTGTCCGCTCCAGGGCGACGCGCAGCGCCGCGGACTCGCTGTCGTAGGCGCGCGCCCGACCCTGCTGCGGGTGGACGTAGGTGTTGTCGAACGACCCGGCCAGCCGCGTGCGGCATTCCTCCTCGCCGTCGCGCGCCACCTGCGCGTTGCGGGCATCGTTGGCGCGGGTGAAACCGGCCGCGGCTCTTTGGTAGTGGAGCAGGGCGGAACGCCGGTCTCCCTGGATCTCGAACCGGAAGGCGCGATCCAGATCCTCGGCGGGCGATGATGCGGCGTCGGCGGCGTGGGCGCGGTCCTTCGCAATCTCTGTCTTAGCCGCGGCTACGGCCTCAGCGGCGAATTGTCTCACGCGTCGAAACTCCGTCGCGTCGCCTTTTTCATAGGCTTTCTGCATGGCCTTAAGCCAATGCACGGCGTCGTTTGTCAATCCGACACCAGTTGGTGTTCGCCGACGCTTCTGCAACGCCTCCACCCTCGTGCGCATCTCATTAAGCTGTGTGGGCATCACACCAACAACGTCCTTCGCCTTCCCGAACGCCTTGCCCAGCTCCTTCATCGGCACTTTGCGGCCGTAGACCTTCTCCACGTCCTCCGGTGTCGGCAGCGCAACCGAGGTGAGCACGCGCGGGTTGGGGTTGGGGTTCACGGCGTCATCATCGCGTGCCCGATTGCGCTTGCGCGTCTTAGCAGCTTTCTTCGCGGCGGCGCGACGCTTCTTGGCCTTGGCCTCCTTTGCGATGCCGTAGAACATCCCGCGCTCCCCGGCGTCGGGGTTCCAGTCCTCGGTGGAGGCGTCCCTCGCTTTTGTGAAAGCGTGCTTACTGGCACCACCAGACGCGTGCTCGAAAATCGCGCCTTCGAGGTTGCTTCGTGGCCCGGTGTATTCATGAACACGCATACGGCCTTCAGCGGCACGCCTGCTCTTACCAGTGTAAGCGTAACCCTTGGACGACAGCTCGCCATGCAATCTGTTCACCTCGCGCGTATTCTCGGGCCAGTGCGCCTTCGGCTTATCAGCGTCCTCCGTGGGCACCGGCGCCACGGCCGGCTGGTTCCGCTCCCCGGACGGCATGGATACCGGGCGGGCGTACATGGCGCGGGTGATGGTGGCGTGCTCCTGGTCATTTGCGATAGCGCGTGAGCGGCGCACCTTTACTTCCACGACTTTTGATGTACAACGCCCACGCCCCGCACGTTCATTTTCCTCAGCCACGCCGTCAGCCCAGTCCATCGCGTCACGCTTGCTGAGAAACGGCGTACTTTCGTGCCGCTTACTCACACCACCGAGCAAGATTTTACCTTCGTCCGAGGTAACGACGCCCTTATAAGCCGTTACAATATCGTCCGCGTCTCGCCCTCTCTTCGAGAAGTCACGCGTCCTCGTCTCACCGCGGTTGTAACGCCGGACGGCGTCGCGCGTGGACTCGTCCACGGGGAGGACGGCGTCCTTCGTACGTGACACTTCGGCCGCCGCGGCTTTGGCGATCAACCATTCCTCGCGCGCGATTCTTTTTTCGTTAGAAGTGGACTTGGGATCCGCCAGCACTTTGCGCAAATACGCAGCCGCTTCTTCCTCCGTCATCGCGTCCTTCGCCCGGCGGTCTCCGGTGTAACCCTGCATGATCCTCTCCTTCGTCGTGCGCGAGTGGCTCGGCTGGGCCCAGGCGTCCTTGTCCTCGGGGAACTCGTCGTTGATCGGCCCATCCGTCTGGTAGAACGGCAGCGTGCCGTTGGGCGAGAGCGGGATCGGGTCGACCATGGTGGAGAGGTCGTCCTTGGCGCGTTCGGTGGGGTCCCAGCCGGAGGAGGCGAGCAGATGCTCCAACCGCTGGGCCTCCTTGAACAGACGCTCGCGCTCCGCGTCACCGTATGGCAGACGCAATGAGCGCTCCAACGTGGTCTTGAATTTCTTGCGCAGACGATCGGCGTCGGCCTTGTTACCGACCGGGACTAGCAGACCGTCCTCGACGGGCACCGGCTCCACGGCGTCCTTGGCCCAGGAGAACCCGCCACGACGGCGCTGCGCGCCGCTCTCCGTCAGGACCTCCTTCACGTACGCCAGGTCCTTGCCGAGCTGCGTGGCGATGGCCTGCGCGGACATCCCGTCCTCGTACAGGCGGATGATGCGCTTCTCCTCCGGCGTGTTCCCGGCGCCGTCCTCGACGGGCACCGGACGCACCGCGTCCTTAGCAAACGCCATGTTCACGCCGTTCTTCCTGCACCAGTCGACGACGTCTTGGTACGAGCCGCCGTGAAGGATGGTGCCGTCCATCTTGGCGACGTAGTACGTATCGTTCATCTTCCGCAAGCGCAGCGCGCCGCCGAATCGAGCTGCGCCGACGAGTTTGGTCTCGTCGGTGTCCTTGGCGCCCTTCTTCGGCACCCCGGCGGTGCGGAGCGCGATGGCCACGGCCTGGTCGCGCGGCTTGCCGTGCGCCTCCTCGACCTCGATATTGTGGCCGATGTTCTTCTTCCCCTTCAGCAGTGGCATCGCTGTCTCCTATGCGGGTACGGCCCGCTGGCAAAAGAACGGCAGCACATAGAAGCCGTAGCCGCCCTCGAACTTGATTCGCTTCTCGTTCAGCAACTCGATGAAGCGCCGCTTCTGTGCCTCATCCAAATGCTGGAAGTAGAACTTCGTGTCGTCGGTCTCTTTGGTGACCCAGTGCGTGCACTTGTCCGGTCCGCCGTTGCAGGGATTGGTATCTTTATCTGGGGCATTATAACAATCGCGGTAGGTCTGCTTGAACCTGGCGCCGCCGTCGTTCCGCACGTACACCTTGTAGCTTTTGTCCGTCGAGCCGAGCAGCACGTCGCCGGCCTCCAAGCGAGCCATGAACGTGGCCGGGTTCAGGCTACCGCAGTAGCAGCAGGTGTCGTCGGACGGGTCGTAGTCGTTGTCGCGCGCGAAGGCCGGCGACTGCCCAAGGTATGACTCCGCGCGCCGCGGGCACTGAAACACGACGGTGTCCATCGTCAGTTCCCCGTCGTCAGATTCACCGTGCTCGACGTTCCGAGCGTTCCGGTGGTGATGGCAATCCAGGTGTTGGCGCCGATGCCGAGGTACTCGGTCCGGCCCGGCATGACGCAGAGCCCGGTCGAGTTGGTGACCGTCACGGCGTTCGACGTGCCCAGCTTGCAGTACACCGGCATGGAGCCGACGTTGGCGACTCGGACGGTGGTGTCCGAGGCGGGCGTGCCCGGCAAGGCGAAGGCCGCTGAGGCCGGCCCGGCGCTGACGCCGGCCGAAGTGTCTGGTGTGAAAACGGGTTGCGGTGTGGCAGCCATCACTCACCTTCCTTAGGTGTCGCGGTACCGGGCACCGTGTCTCGCGGCAGCGACGCAATAACATCGTCGAGGTGCAAGCACTCTTTCAGATTGGGACACGGGTCGCCGGGCGATACCGGTGCGATCTTGCCATTGCAGTAGTCGTTGCCGGCCTGCGCATCGTACAGGACGCCGACAATCGGCGGCCCCCACGCCGGCACAAGCATTACCTTGTCGCCGTTTTTTGCCTCACGTCCGTTTGCATAGTGCATGGTGTCAGTTCCTCTCCTTGCTGTCTTGTTTGACGACGACGGCATCGCCAGTGTCCACGAGGACGTGCCACTCCGGCTCGCCGAACAGGTCCCTGGCCGGCGTCACCTTGATCACGGTGGCGCGCTTGCCGTTCTTCAGGGTGATGACGCCGCCCGGCTTGCAGGGCGGAGCGGCGTCCTTCGCCTTCGCGTAGTAGCCGACCTCAGCCATTATGGTTCTATCGCCGCGCAGTTTAGCGGCAGCCGCGCGATGGTGCCCGTCCACCACGTAGTAATCGCCTCCGACAAGTCGAACCGTTATCGGAGCCAATGCGCCTGGCGTGGCTGCTAATTGCTTCACCTTTGCGTCGCGCAGATAGCTTTGCGTGTCTACTAATTTGGCGACCGGTACACTGCGCAATTCTTTCTTATCGACAAATCGCTCGCCACGATTGGCGACCATCTCCGCTAGCAATGCTTTTCCGTATGAATGGCGCTCTACATCCTTCGCCCCCGTCCTCCGCGCCAGCCCGCGCAGTGCGTCCAGCACGTGGTGCGCCACGGTGAGGGCGTACTCCTGCTGGCCCAGCGCGCGGGGCCACTCGCGGGCCGCCGCCGACCGGCGGGCGTACTCCAGGGCGACCTTGGCGCGTGCCAGCCGCTCCTTCCACACGGGCTTGTCCGGCAACCTGGACTGCGCAAGCAACCGCTCGGCGTCCTTCACGAGCGAGGCCACGTCGCGTTCCGCCGACCGGTACGCGGTCTCGGCGTTCTCACGCTCGGCGCGGCGGGCGTCATACTTCACGTCATCGTGGCGCCCATAGACGGGCTCGACGGCCTTGAGCAGCTCGCTTCCTCGAAGAGATGCGTCCTTCGCAGGCGCCACGCCGGTGCACGCTTCCCACATGTCTTCTATGATCCGGTGCAATGTCGACAACCAGCCGTCTATCCACGAAATGGCCGCGCCGTAGTTGCCTTCTTTGGCGTATTGTTCGGCGCGAGCACGCGCGTCTCTGTTCGTCAGGTTGCCGCCCGCCGAGAAGCTGCGCGGAAACTCGCTCTTGATCGCGGCCACGTCCTTCGCCAGCTGGGCCACGTCCTCGCGCATGCGAACGTAATCCGCTATGGTCGCTGTGAAGCTGGCGCTCTTCTGCCTTGCCGAGGAATTATAGATAGCATCGTGCTCAGCATATAGCTTCTTCACATAGTTGCGCAATCGCACATATTTCGCGTCGTACTTTGAGCGCTTTACGTCCTCCGCCCTCTGCGTCTTCGACAAAGGAAGAAGCAACCCCCACGCCCTCGGCTCCACCAGCCCGCGCCGCGGGTCGTCCCACACCGGGTGCGGGTCGTGAACGAACTTACCGTTGTAGCCGACCACGGCGTGGTTACCGCCGCGCGGCGACAGGCCCTCGATGGTGTGCCAACCCAGAGGCGGCGCGGCGCCCTTGATGATGGGCACCTGTTTGTACCGCAGGCCGCGCCCGGCCAGCCAGTCGTCCACCCTGCCCCAGTAAACACGCTCATCCGGATCATCGCCGCCGAAGTCCGGCACGTCCTGCTCGCCGATTTCGAGGATCGATGCCAGGGCGGCGCGGAAGCACGTGCCGTTGTGCTTCCCCGTCCTGCTCTGCACCACGGGGATCATTGCACGAACTCCGTCTGTATTTGCTGAGTAGCTGGCTTCGTCAAGTCAGCATGCGCCAGCCACCGCTTGAACTCCGCCACGGGCATCGGCGTCCAGTCCATGAGCACGTCCTTGGCGCGGTGGTGCCCGGCGTCGAACGCCTTCAGCGCGTCGGACTGCGACGCGTAGCCGAGGAACACCTTGGTCTCGTCGAAGCCGGGCTTGCGCCGCGTGCCGTCTGGCAAGTGGCGTTGGTCGAAGAGGTACACCCAATCGCTGGTCGGGTCTGGGCCGACGGCCACATCCAACGAATCGCCGTCCGCACCGCGTATGCCCTTGAAATACCCGTAGTCGTATGGCATGGTCTGCCGCCACTTCTTCCCGTCAGGCGCGACGCCGTGCCGGCTGTACCCGCGCGGCGTCTCGATCACGATGTGGAAGCCGTGAATGACGCGCTCCGGGCCGACGGCAGGGCCATCGGCGTCCGCCGCCATCTGCCGCACGCGGCGGTTGGTGTCTTGCTGCAGTCCGATGGCGTAGCGGTCTTGCTCATCCTGGCGCTCCTGCTGCTCCTTCTCCTTGTTCTCGCGCGACGTCTCGCGCAGCACCTTCTGCGCGCTGGAAGCCGGCGACAGGCTGGGCGCACCGCCTTCTTCCTCACCAAACAGGCCCTCGCCCATCTCGGATTCGTCCTGGACGGCGTCCGGCAAGGAGGCGATGAACTCGTCGGTGATGTTGCTGAAGATGCCGGTGACGTCACTGCTCTGCTTGAGCTCCTGCGCCGCGGTGCGCTTGGAGATGACGCCGGCGTTCATCGCCACCGTCACCGTGTTCGCCACCGTCGTCGCCAGCTCGCCCTTGTCCTTGTCGTCCATCACCCGGATGGACGGGAACACGAGGTCGAGGTCGTCCGGCACCTCGCCGAGCTCGCTCATGCAGATGACCGGGTAGAGCTGCTCCAGCTGCGGCAGCATGCCGTTGTGCTGGTCCGCGGCGATCTTCTCCTCGTACAACTTCTCGTCGGCGTCCTCCGGCGCGCCCAGCCCGGAGTACGTCCGGCCCCACAGCCTGGAGACCGGGATCTGCGAACCGCCGCTGATCGCGAGCTGGAACAGCTGGTAGATGGTATCCAGCCCGGAGAACGAGTACTGCGTCGACTCGATGCCGCCGTCCTTCGGCAACGGCACGAGCGATTGGTTGCTCATGAGGTGGTTGATGGCCGACATGCGCTTCTCGAAGCCGGCCGACGCCTTCTGGCTCGAGCCCACGCCGGAGAGCAACTGCGCCAGGTCGTCGAACTTCATCCCCAGGATGTTGGCGCGGTACGTCAGCATGAGGATGTTCCAGCTCATGTTGTCGTACTTCTTGATGTCCTCGTAGATTGGCTCCAACACCGAGATGCCCCACCAGGTCTGCGCCTCGCGCTCCGGCGTCGGCACCTCCGGCCCCATGCAGCGTAGCACCCGGCTGCTATGCACCAGGAAGCTGTCGCCGCCGACCGGCGTGACCCGATAGAAGTCAGGCTTGTTGAAGTCGAGCGGCCGCGACGGGTCGGTGCACACCTCGCCCTCGGGCATGATGCCGGCCCATCGGTCGAATGGGCACAGCCCCTTGTAGCCGCCGAGCGGAATGGAGTCCAGGTCAAGCGGACGATCCAACTCCTTCTCCTGCCCGTCAATGACCATCAGCGCGCCGGCGCCGCCGAAGAGCCTGCCCCAGATCATCGCGGTCTGGAGCTGCGACTTGGTGCCCGTGCGGCGAATGGCCCGGTCGACGCGGGCGGCGTCCTTCGGGTCCATCTCGCTGACGATGCGCGGCCAGGCGCGGACCATGTCGATGGCCGGCGTGTCGACGATGCGGCGGCTGATCCAGTGGTTGCGGTAGAGGGTGATGAGCTCCCAGTAGTTGTAGGAGAACCGGATGAGCTCGTACTCGCTGCCGCTGAACAGGGACGGTGTCCCGAAGCCCATGCGGGCCGGCGCGTTCGTGAAGTAGTCGAGCGCCTCGGCGTCCATCGTCCTCGTCGGGCGGCTCAGCCCTAGCGCGGCCTCCGTGAAGGAAGGCTTGGCCCGGCGCGTGAAGTTCCTCTTTGGCGCCATGCGCCTCCTTCCTAGGTGTCCGTCTCGGTGCGAACCAGGTCCGACTCCTCGAGCCAGATGACGCGGTCCTCGCCGTACGGCACCGGGCGTAGGTCGTCGCCATTCTTGACGAAGGCCCACAGCAGCCGGCGGTCGCCGGTGAGCATCTCGCGCAGCACGCACCCATCCACCTTGTAGCCGCCGACGACGAGCACATCGTCGTCGCGAAGAACGATCGTGCGCCTCATGCTCCTGCTCCTTCTAGTTCTGTCTAAGCGTGGCCGCGGCATCGAAGGACGGCTTTCCGGTACAGTTCCCCGCCGTGAACTCCGCGGTGAAGAAGTGCTGCGTGGCGATGGCCACCGCGATGGCGCCGGAGTCGAAGATACCGTTAGTGGTGCCAGTGGTGAGCAGTATGAGCGATACCGGCGCTGAGCACGTCGCGCTCGTGCCGCAATCCATGACGCGGATGACTGGCGCGGTGCTGCAGTTGTTGGTACCGGCCAGGTTCGCGGTGAACCGCTCGATGGTCGCGCCCTCGCCGGCCCAGAACACGCCGCCGACCGGGACGTTGAGGGTGATGGTGCCGCCGGCCGGCACGTGCCACGTCGGATAGGACCGCGCCGGATGGGTGACGGTGTTGGTGCCGCTGAGACGCAGCGTCGGGATCGTCGTCGTGCCGCTCAGCGTCGGGCTGGCGGCCAGGACGACGGCGCCGCTTCCGGTGGTGCCGTTGCTGAGATTCGAGGCCGCCAGCGGCGACGCGCCCACGTTGTAGGCCGGTGCGCTGATGGGCTCGGTGCTGGTGACCACGCCGGGCGTCGTTACGCCGTCATCTACGTGGCTGTTGTCGATGGAGCTCGGCCCGCTGGCGGCCGGAATGTACCCGGCGGTCAGCGCCGCGCTGCTGGTAAATCCGCGCAGGCTGGTCCAGACGCCGCCGATGCACATGTACGCGCCGGTGTCGCTGACCTTCACGATCGGGGCCGGTTCCGAGCATGCGCCGGTCGGCGCCGCGTTGAGTACGCGGACCTGCTCGTGCACCGCCTGCGCGGCGACAAAGCAGGCGGACGCCAGGGCGGCGAGGACGACGATGATCGCCCTCATCGCATCACCCGGTGACCCAGGCCGACCCGGTGCAGATCACCCCGGCCACCACCGCGCCGCCGCTGACGTAGGCGCCGAGGTAGGTCGGCGTCGTCGCGTCGCTGACCACGGCGCGGGCGCCCTTCAGGGCCGAGCTCGCAGCCGGCAGCGGCGTCCCGGCGGCGCTGTAGAGGATCGGCGGCGCGACCGGCCCGCCGTTCGCGGCGGCGATCGCCAGGGCGTTGTACTTGAGCGTCGTGCCGTCGTCGGTTAGCAGGCTCGGCCCGATGGCGTTGATGCTCGGCGCGGAGCCGGGGCCGACGGTGCGCAGGATGCTGTTGATAGCGGCGCTGTTGTCGTAGTTGATGTTGCCCATGTTCAGCATGTCTTGGCTGCCCTCCTACGCGGCGGCGCGGTGCTCGACACCGCCGCCGGCGATCTTCTTGAAGTCCACGAGCGGCATCCATTGGATGCGTCCGCCCCAGTAAACGCGATGCGGCCACGTGACGTCCTCGAAGGCGAGGAGCGGCGCCTGCCCGCAGCGGCAGTTGAAGGTCTGCCCGGCGTGGTAGTGCCCGTACGGCTTCTCGCCGACGAGCATCTCCGGGCTTGGCGCGTGGTCCCACGGGACCAGCACCTCGTTCATCTTCAGGTGGCTGCGGCGCGTGCGTTGATCCTTGGAACTAAGCCACTCGTACCAGCGCAGGCCCAGCTCCTCACAGCGCGCCTGGGTCAGCGCGGTGCTGGCCTTCGCGGTCTCGGTACGGGCGATGAGGTGCACCCGACTGCGCAGCAGCTGCGGGAACCTGGCCCGCAACATCTTCGCCGTGGTCTCGGGCCGGGCTCCGGCCTGCTGCGCACGGGCCACCTCGTCGGTGACCATCGTCGCGGCCCGGACGGGCAGGCTCCGGATCAGCTGGGCATTCTCCCGCACCAGCCGAGTGAAGGTGGATCCCGTGGCGCCGCGCATCTCTTCTTGCAGAAGGCGGTGCAGCATCTCCGGCCGCTGCGACTTTCGCGCGGCCTCGCGCCAGGTCCGGGCGTTCTTCACCGAGGCCCACTTGTACATCTGCCGGGCCAGGAACTCGCTGGCTGTCTGGATGTCCTGCTCCTGGCTGCGGGCGGCGAGCCGCGCCGTCCACTGCTCCAGGGTCTCCTCGGGCAGCTTTGGCGAGAGCACGCGGCCGACGATCCTCCGCACGCCTCGGGCGTACTCGTCCTGCAGGCGGCGCGTGGGGCTGAACTCGGGGGGTTTCTTGGGCGGCGTCATTAGCGCATCGCGGCGTTATCTTCAACCCATCGCTTCGCCGCTTCCAAGTCGTTTCGAAAGTCTTTCGTCCGTCCACCGGCTTCCGCGCGCCACAGAGAATTACGCGCCCAGGTATCTTGCAATGTTACTCTGCCAACGCGATAGCCATTCACATAGAACGCAGCGCCGGTAGCATCTTGCTTCCACGTATTCTTCGGCTTCGCGTCTGTCCCCTTCGCTCTATCCAGCGCCGTCACGTTGTGGTAACCATTCCTGCGCTCGTTGAGCGCGCGCCATTCGCGGCTACGAGACTCACCCTCGCCCGGTCCGTACTTGACGAACCCGTGCCTGACCATGTCGGCCTTGGGCGGCTCAATCGGAAAGCGATATTGAAAACCTTTGCGCTCGAGCTGCGCTGCCAGTTGCCTGGCCTTGTCGGCGTTGACGCCCAGCATACCGACGTGAGCGTCGACGTCTTTGCCGCGATCCGTAGCGCCGCCGCGTGCCTTTTTCAACGCCTCTTGCGCCGCGTACACGGCGGAGTATGCCTCGCTCAATGCCGCGCGCGCCGACATCTCGGCCGAGCTCTGTAGTCGTTGCCTTTTGTTTTTGCGCGCATACTCAGCCCTGGAAACGCGCTCGCGTGCTAGCTGTACACGCTTTTCCGCCGCCGCCAACTTGCGCTCTAATGCGGCGGTTGAATCCGCGTCCTTTACCGCCCGCTTCAATCCATAGACATCCATCACCCTGTCCAGCGCGCGGTGGGCGGCAGCGCGGCGGGCGTCGGTGGCTTTCGCCTTGGAAGCGGCCTCGTTGGCGCGCATGCACTTCTCGCAGTAGACGTGCCCGGGAGCGGGCCTGCCCTTGCCCTCGCAACCGCCCTTGGCGAACGTACCGGGGCACTTCTTGACGTTGTGCTTTGCGTATCCGTAGCCCATTACGCCATACCACCGTGCAGCACGTACTCCACGAGCGCGGCCGCGTGCTCAGCCGGCAACCACACGTACTTGAACTCCATCTGCGGCGCCTTGGTGTCCGGCTTGACGCGGGCGACGGCACCGTGGGCGAGCCTCAACCGCAGCGTGCCCTCGACGGGCGCGCCTGCCGCCCTCAGCCTCTCGAGCACGAACTGCATGAACACGCGCGGGTCGCAGTCGCCGCGCTGCGCCGCGTAGAGCCGGCCCACGTCCTGCGCGGAGATGGAGACGGCGACGGGCTTGTCGGCGGTAGGCTCGGCGGGCGTCAGCGGCGTGGTGTCGGGGAGCGACGCCGCAAGGCGCGAGCCCCACTTGGACATGTCGATCTTGGGTGTTGAGGGCACCTTGAACCTCGCAATCTGCTACAGTGAGCGAATGATGCCGTCGGCTATCTTACGCAGATCGGCTTGTATACCAGGCGACCGAAAGCTGCCGCCAATTTCCTGCGCGTCGCGCTTCGCCTCTGCCACCAGCTGGTTCAATTGACGGGTGAATCTGGCGACAAGCTCTTTTCGGCGCTGTGGTTCGTCGGCACTGATGGTGCCATCTGGATTCACGTCACTCGCCTCGCGCCTGTCGAGCGCCCGCAGACTGGCCTTCACGTCCTTAGGTAGTTTGTCCCACGGCACCGCGTGCATGGGCCGGTTGGGGCCGAGCATCTTCGGGGCCTTGATCTGCCGCAGCCACGCCTCCACCTGCCGCTGGTCGGCGTCCTCCCATGCGGACTTGGTCACACCGTCCTCAACCCTCGCAGCGGCGCGCCTGTCGAGCGCCCGGTCCAGGGCACGGTGGGCAGCGGCACGGCGGGTATCACTCACTCTCGTCTTCGTCATCGATCTCCTCGGTCTCTATCAGACAAAGCGTCGGCGGACGGCTGTCGACGGAAACGGCGACCAGCGCCGTGCCGCCGACCCGACACACCAGTTCCCAGACAACGTCGACCGTCAGGTCGCGCGGCACTCATCTCTCCTGCAGCCCGCCAAGATCGCGCCACGGGCGTTCGAGCGGCTTCTCCAACCCGGTGGTGTCGACGACCGCCGTCTCCCTGTCCGTGGCGCGGCGGAACTCCGCGTCGTAACGGCGCTGCAGCATCGTCGCGCGTCGGAAAGCCGGCGACTGGGCCAGCTTCTCACGGTCGTGGTAGCAGAGGCAGCACCGAACGACACGGCCGGCGATGACCTCGACAAACCTGAAGCCCGGACGGGAGCACCATCGAACGCGAAGACGCCTGAAGCCGAACGACCGCGTCAACTCGTCCACGGCGGTGTCGTTCCTCAGCAGGTCCAGCCAGCTGTGCCCGTCGGCGACGGCTCGCCGCCAGTCGAGCCGCGACCACATCGTGACGAACCGCCACCAGCGCCGTCCGCCGGCCTTGACGTTCGGCACCGTCATCTCGGTGATGAACTCTGGAAATCCCATGTCACATCCCTCCCCGCTTTGGTTGGTACCTTGTGAGATCGTACCTCGACTCCTTGACGCGCCGGTCGTCGTCCTTGCGCCGCTCCGCCAGGTGCCAAGCGAGCAGCGCGGCCAGGAGCCACGCCCACGTCTTGCGGCGCGGACGCCCGGTCACAGCGGTACCGCCGCGTCGCGCGGCCGGCCGGCCTCATCATTAAGGATGCGGCGGGCCATCGCCTTCGCCATTCCCTGGCTGGGCACGAGCAGGCCGGCCAACACCTGGTGCAGCCGCAGGTCGGTCAGCGCGGTCTGTGGCAGCTCTGCCGCGCCCACACCCGGCACGTTAATCGCGTCGCTCATACACAGCCTCCGTTGTTACACCGCGATCAAGCTGCCGTTGGGCAGTGCCACGATGTCAGCGCCATCGTCGCCACGCTGTAGCATGGCTTCCAACTCCTCAACCGTCGGCGGCTTGATCGGCGTGGAAACGCGCCGCAACCGGTCGCCGCTGAACAGATACAACCATAACCAGAACTTCTTGCTCATCCCCCGCCCTCCATCGTCACCCGCCACTGCGGGATCTTGCCGTGGACACCGTAGCGGAGCGCGTCCGCCTCGTCGTCCTCCTTCTTCAACGGCTGCTCGACGCCGCGCTGCGATGCCTTGTCATCCCACGCGTAGGTGGGCAGCTTCTTCGACAACTCAGGGCAGCCGCGCCTCGAGATCCGCAGCTTGCGGCGGCTCAGCAGGGTGGACACCGTGTGGATGCCCTCACTGACCTCGTTGTCGGCGTCGACGACCCAGAAGCCGCGGAGCAGCAACTCGGCGCGGAGCGACGCGGCCTCGGGCGGGACGCGGACCTCGCAGCCCAGCGCCCCGAACTCCTCGAGGTCGTCGGCGTACTGGCCGTCGGTCTTCTGCCGTCGTTCCACCTTCGAATCCCAGACCTGCTCGCGTGTCACCCACACCACGTCGCCGTCGTCGTAGAACTCGAGGTGCACCTGACGGTGGTCGACGCCGGCGTCGACGCTGAACCAGTGGTCGACATGGCCGCCCTCGTTGCGCAGACCTCGCGGCTCCGGCGGCAGCGGCGCCACCTTTCCGCCCGGCAGGTTGATTTCGCCGTCGAACTGGTTCTCGCGCTCCGACCAGCAGTCGCGGTAGATGGAGCCTTCAGCGACGACCCAGAGCGCGTCGATGTAGCGAAGCTTGAACACGCCGGACTGCGAGGCGATGATGTCCTGCTTCGACTCCGCGCTGATGTTGGGGTTGTCGTTCAGGTTGTAGGAGATGACCTCGAGCTTGTCGGCCGAGAACTTGTCGATGACCTCGCTCTTCAGATAGCAGTACGGGTTGCCGGGGTTGGTTGTGCCGACGAAGCGGGCGCCGTCCGGCGACATTCGCATCCAGACCTGGGCCAGGAACGACTTCGGGAACTCGACCACCTCATCGCCGATGAACAAACCGATCGTGCTGCCGAGGATCTTCTTATACGACGCCTCGTCCTTCGCGCCGACGACGAAGTACTGCTTGTCAAAGAGCCAGAGCTCGCCGGAGGCCATGTTGTAGGAGTAGTTCGACCGGCCGACGACGGAGAAGAGGTCCAGCAGCATGTTGCGGTGCACGCTGTCCTTGGACAGACCGGCGATGAACCGCTTGCCAGGCACCTCGTACTGCGAGTACTGCACGATGGTTTTGGCGTCAACGGTGAAGGTCTTGGAAGAGCGGACGGACCCGACAAGGATCGTGTACTTGCGGTCCTGCGAGGGATGCCGCATGATAAAGGAGTGGGACTTGCGGCCGAAGGGCCTCATCACCTGGCTGGAGGCGACGTCTACCGCGGTGGTCATCCCTTCGTACCAGGCGGGCCAATGACCATGTCCGCGTTGAACGACGGCGTTCGCATCGACGTCGGCGAAAGGCGTACATCAACGACCACATAGTCGGACACCCGTACATAGCCAAGAAACCTGCGCAGTATCCATGACTTGAAACATCGTAGTGTCTTCATTCCGCCGGTCCTTGTCTCAGGGAATCGAACAGTGCCTTGAGCTGTTCATTGGGTTTGCCGACCTCTGGATCCGCATGGCGGCCGTGCTTGCGTGGCTTGAGGTGTGCCAGGGCCCACTTGTGCGTCTCTATAAGGAGAGTACGATGGCCGAGCATGTCTTCCTCGCGGGTCTCGACGATGTCGACGACGGTGCCATCTTTTAAGACACGCTGACCGCGCACCGTTGTGGTACCGATCATTGGAGTGGCCGCGATCTTTTCGATCAGCTCCTCCTTGCGAGCAACAGCAAGCTCCTTACCGCGTGTATACGCCTGGGAGAGTTTAGAGTGCGTGTCAGCTATACCGCGCCACAGCATGTACTGACTTGGAAAGTCTTCGCGCAGCTGCGGCATATCATCAACGGGAGTGCCCAGCACCACCTGCTCTTCAAACCACTGCAGCTGCTCATCGGTCATGTCCTGATAGCGCTTGACCTTTGAGACGGTGACATCAACGGTGGCGTTGTATTCGTCTCGCGCCGCAGATCTGGCAGCGGCCTCTGCTTGCTTGGTCGTCTTAGCGGCCGAATCGTAAGCTGCGTGGTATGCCTCAACCTTTTTCTTTCGTCGGGCTTGACGAGCCAGCTTCCGCTTTTCAGCAGCGGGCAGGTCGCCCTTCGACTGCCTTTTGGCGGTTGCCATCCTCTTCTCCTGTATGACGCGTGCGCGGCTTGCCTCGTCCGCACCTGGTGGCCCGTGGGGATCGCCAGTGGCCAGTCGACGCGCTCTCCACGCATGCATCGACGGTCTTGCTCGCAGCGTTGCTCGCTCGCCCCACCCTCTATCGCCACTCCCTGAACATTGCTTTGGCTGTCGGCTTGCCTCGTCCGACACCGGCGGCCCCTCAGGATATGCTTCACGGCGCGCTTGAACAGGCTACCGCATACTGGCCACCTGAACTCGTCTTCCGCTGCGCAACCGACCGAAGTCATCTGCGCCTACTGAATGCCGCTCCCCGTCCTGAACTTTACAAGGGTCGCTGCCAGGTTGACAACGACCCTCTTCAAACCGGGCGCGCCGGTTTTCGGCAGGCGCTTTCGCGCGCAGCCAAACGTCGAAAAAAGAGAACACCGATCATGAGACGAATCGATGCCCTCGCCAAACTCACTTGGATCTTGCCAAGCCCCACGTACGCATACCCATAAGACCGGCGGTGGGGACGGGCTGCCAAATCTTGGTTCTCACCACGGTGACCATGCTGACCGAACCTCTGATCTTCGTGTCCTCGCCACCGAGAAAGCGAAGCACACCAGCCCGGGCGCCCTCGTCCGCCAACCTGCGTGAGATGTGACGATGAGCGGCACACCTTGGCCACTCGCCCCAGTTCTCTAATCGACCTGCCTCTTCGTCGGAAAGAACGCAAACGCTCAAACCACCACCCCAGGTAACGGAGACAGCTGGCTCTAAGGAGAGCGGTGATTCACACTGCGCAGTGAACGCGCCTCAACGGGTGAGGGTGCTGCCGCTCGCGTGATGCGTGAGTACCACGAGCTTCATTGTAGCACACCTCACTGCCCGCGCGCTTGGGGAGAGGCTACTCAAATGATGATGTGGTGCAAACATCTTACACATCAACAACTTACTCCAAACATCATCAGAGTTTGAGTAAGTTTGAGTAGCACTTTGCTCTTTCGTATCAACGCTTTACTCAGTTACTCAGATATTATGACTTAAATTCTGTATAGAGAATTATGTCTTTATAGTAATAGGGAATTTTTTTGTAGGATAGAAGTGGGAGTGGATTTGAGTAGTGATTTTTAGAGTAAGTTGTTGATACTAAAGAGTCACTCATACTCAACATTTGAGTAACTCAGATAGACTCGCCAGTTTATAAGGCACCTCGAGCCAGGGTTTATAATTATCAAGTCACATTTATAAGGAGCACTCAAGCTATGAGCCTACCCGCCGGACGTCACGTTGCTACGGCTGTGAGCTTCGACGCAACCTTGCTGGAACAGGTTCGCGCCCTGGCCGCCGACAGCGTTACGAACGAGAAACTACGAACCATCTTGCGCCTGCCTAACTCCGCCAACGTTGACGCGGAGGGCCTTCGCCCGCAGGACTACGACGAGGTCACGCGCTTGCTTGGCCTCAAGTCTGATCATGTTACAAGCGCCACTCTCAAGCAATACATCGATGACGGTGTTCGATTTAACACCTTTCGCGCCAAGCAGGCGATCAAGTATCTTAATAAGGCGAGGCGTGACAACGCTCGTCTTAGTGGACGACGTGTCAACTTCAGCCAGATCGTCACCACGTTGATTGCGTTGGGCATGGAACACATCGAGCAGGAACTGGGGAGCGGCGCGTCAGATGATCAGGTTGGCAGATCCACACAGTCAGGTAGCGGTGCGCAAGGCCATGCTGGAAAAGCTGCAAGAAAGCCAGCTGACCATAAAGCACGCAAGGCAGATGCAGCTGGAACCGGTAACCGACGCCGGCGCCGAGCAGCTTAAAATCCGCCCGGCCTGGGCCGGGTTCAAGATACCTTACTTCGACGTCAACGGCAAGCCGGTCCCGTTCTTTCGCTATCGCTTCTTGCAGACGAAACCGGTAAAGGGCTTCGCCTCACTCGCGGAGCCTGAGAAGCCGCTCAAGTACACCCAGCCGGCCGGGACACCGCCCGAGGTCTACATCCCGCCGTTGCTCAACAACGGTCTAAGCTGGCGCGACGTGTTTCGGGACCCGAAGCAGCCTATCATCATCACCGAGGGCGAGCTCAAGGCCGCCTGTGGGTGCGCAAATGGGATGCCGGTGCTCGGCCTCGGCGGCGTGTGGAACTTCCAGAGTGCCCGGCTCAACCAGACGTTGCTGCCGGCGCTCGAGGCGATCGCGTGGGGTGGCAAGAAGGTCATCATCTGCTACGACTCGGACTCATCGTCCGAGACCAAGGTGAACGTGCAGCAGGCCCAGCATCGCTTAATCCACCGGCTGGTCTCCCGTGGGGCCAAGGTGCATTACATCGACCTGCCGGAGGTCGACGGGCAAAAGGTCGGGATGGATGACTACATCGTCGCCTGCGGGGTCGGTGAGTTCTTTCGCCTCGTCGAATCGGCTCCTGAGGTTCAGTTCAGCGTCGAGATCCACCGCCTCAACGACGAGGTCGCCTACATCCGGCAGAGTCAGGAGATCGTCGAGCTGAAGAGCGGGATCATCATGACAGCCGAGCGGTTCGTCAACGTGGCGTACAAGCCCAGGAAGTACACAGAGATGACCGGAGAGCGAAACCAGACGAAGTACGCGGCACGGGAGTGGCTCGAGTCCGAGTACCGGCACGAGATCAACCGGTTGACCTACTCGCCCGGCGAGCCCGTCATAACGGCGCTGAACGAGTACAACCTCTGGCATCCGACGCCGGTTGTCCCGGTCAAGGGCAGCGTGCAACCCTGGGAGAGGATGGTCGCGCGCGTGATGGCCGGCTCGAAGCCGGAGCACATCTTGTGGTTGAAGCGGTGGTTCGCCGCGCCGCTGCGGTGGCCGGGGACCAAGCTCCACAGCGCGGTGCTGATCTGGGGGCCGCAGGGCATCGGCAAGGGCATCCTCGGCGTCACGATGAAGCGGCTCTACGGCGACAACTTTCACGAGACCAACGATGAGGAACTGTTCGCCCGCTTCAACTACTGGGCCCACCGCCACCAGTTCATCATGGTCGATGAGATCGAGCCACGCACCCGGTACGAGGTGTCGACGAAGCTGAAGAACATGATCACCCGGGACGACATCACCATCGAGCTGAAGATGGTCGCTCCTTATACGACGCGCGACCATCTCAACTTCTACTTCACCTCCAACAAGGAGAACGCCATCGCGATCGACCCGGACGACCGGCGCTTCTTCGTCCACCAGTCCGCGGTCGACAAGCTGTCGAAGACCGAGGCCGCGGCCTACTTTCGATGGCTCGACCAGGAGGGCGGCGCGGCAGCGTTGCTTTACCACCTCGTCCACGAGCTGGACATGGGTGACTTCGACCCGAAGGGCGACCCGCCGGTCACGACGAGCAAGGCGGCCCTGATCGAGGCGTCGATGAGCGAGCTCGACTACATCTGCAGCCGCCTCGCCCTTGACCTCGGGCTGGAGCTGGCGCCGCAGGCCGCGAAGCGGCACCTGTTCACCACGGCCGAGATCCTGCGGTCGTTTCCGAACTACGACCCGCAGCGGCCGCGCTGGACACCCAATCACCTCTCACGCTGCCTGCGCAAGGCCGGCTTCAAGATGGTTGCGAACGGGTTCAACAACGTCCTCGTCAACGGCGTGCGGGAGCGGGTCTGGGCCCTTTGCCGCCACCCGGCGTGCGAGCGGCTGACGGCCGCCGAAGCCGCCCGGCAGCACGAGATCGAGTGGCGGGAGAAGTACGCCGGCGGCGCCACGGCGGCGGATCTGCGGGACAGACGCACTTCTGTACAATGAGGCAAAGGAGGAAGCATGAACAACACGAAGCACGACGTGCCGCCCGAGCTGGCGGAGGAGTTCGACAGGATCATGGACGAGCGGCGGGCGCTGGAGGTGCTGCAGGCCAGCGTGTTCCAGGAGGTGCTGCGGCGCGGTCTCGCGGTCGAGGGCCGCCGCCGCGCGTGGTGGGACCGGGTGTGCCGCGAGCTGGGCGTCGGCGCCGACGAGCGGTGGGAGTACGACCGCGCGGCCCGCGTCGTCCGGCGCGTGGAGGACGGCTGCGCCGCCCCAGAGGACAGGGCGGCGACGAGGGTGATGTGATGATGAATTGTACAGGTGATGCCACGTGCCTCCAATGGTCGCGCTCCCGGCGCGGGCGGGGCCTGTGATGGGCGCGCCGCTCACCGCGCGGCAGGCGAGGATCGCGCTGTCGCTGGCCCGCGGCCGCACGCAGAAGGAGGTCGCCGCCGAGATCGGCGTGAACAAGACGACCATCGTCCGGAACCTGGCCATCGCCCGGCGCAAGGCCGGGGCCAGGACCACACCCCAGCTGGTCGCGATGGTGGCCCTGGCGCGGGAGCGCGATCGGCTCCGGCGCGAGCTGGCCGAGGCGCCGACCGACCTGGTGAAGGAGGATGCTTTATGAGTGATGCAGGTGATGCAACGATGCCACGCGAACTCAGGACGTTCGCCGAGTTCGTCGACGCCCGCGGATGCGACGTGGTGGTGCGGGAGGCGGACAAGCCGGGCATTGTGTGGGTACTGTGCACGCACGAGGCGAAACCCGGCGTCGGTGTCGCCCGCACTCCGCACCTTGACAAGGCCCAGGCCGCGGAGCTGGCGCGGGCGCTGACGGCGTTCGCGGACCGCGATGAGAGCGGCAACACCGCGCCGATGTGCGAGGGCAGCTACGCGCTGGGTACGGCGTGCGGCGAGTGCGCGCGGTGCGCCGAGGCGCAGGCCAAGGCGTACGCAGACAAGCTGGTCGATGAGCCGCCGCCGAACAACTTCGCGCTATTTCAATACTACGCCAGTTTGAGGCGCGCCGCCGCATCCACGCCGCCCAATCGCCTCTATCAACCCAGCGACCGCGTCCGACTCGTCGGCGACCCGGTGCACACCTATGTGGTCGCCCGGCGGGTCGAACACCCCGGTCTGGTCCTCTACGCGCTCGAGGGCTTCGACGGCGCCCTGTACCTGCCATCGTGGCTGGTGTTGGAACAGGCGGTGGACGACTTCATGGAGTGCGACTCGTGCCGAGCAAAGCCGGGCTCGCCGCCGCTCTGCGCCGGGTGCCTCCACAACCGGGAGGCGATCCGCGTGCTCCGCGAGCGGGGTGCGCGATGACCGAAGACGACCGCTACGCCGACGTCAAGCGGCGCGTGATGGAAAAGCTGGGTCCGCTGCCGGCCGGCACGGCGGCCCGCGTCGAGGCCGCGGTGGACTTCGCCTTCAGCCTGTCCGTGCTGGACATGCTGCGGCTGGCCTTCACGGTGGCGATGCTGAAGGCGGTGACGCGCCTGGCGCGGCGGTTCGGGCTTGAACGATGAGGTTGCTCGCGCGCAGGGTGGTGTGGTGCCTGGGGTTGCCGCTGTACTTCGTCGCGGCGGTGGCCGTCGTCCCCATCGGCGCCTTGATGACGATCTACGAGTGGGTCACGTACGACGAGTGGGATTGGTCCTACGTGACCGATGTGCTGGAATGGAGGTGGCCGCGATGATCATCGACGAGCCTGAACTTGACAATGGTGCGCGGCTGGGCCTGGCCGCCGACGCGCTCGTGCGCGGTGAGCCGGCGGTCCACGTCTGGGTGGAGCGGCGCGGGCTCGAGACGGAGCGCGCCTACCGCAACTGGCTCGCGGCCGTGTTGCGCGAGCGGCACCGCTGCCCGGACGACACCGCACTGGTGCTCGCCGCCGGCGCCGTCATACACCTGGAGAAGGAGACACGCGAATGAGACATCATGACCCGAACATACAAGACATCGTCGAGGCCGTGCAGGGCGCGCTGCGGATGGTCTCTGATCGGCCGATCATCTGGCGGGTGCGCGAGTCGCTCGGCGCGTACGAGGTGGACGGCGTGCTGGTCGGCGAGGTGTCGCCGTCGTACAGCGTCGGCTTCGCCATAAGCAAGCGCGTGCTGGACGACCCACGCTACCATCAACAGGTACGGCAGAACATCGTCTACGGCGTGCTGAAGAAGATCGCCGACGACTCCCGGCCGGTGCCGGAGGATGAAATACGGTACACGACGGAGGTGCCATTATGAGAGACATCATGTTGAGGGACGCGGCCGCGGAGGACCGGGCGCTTGCCGAGTTCGTCAAGGCGCACTACGACGAGCTGTGCGGCGCGCTGGGCGTCTACCCGCCCAAGCAGGACGACCTAGTGCTGGCCCTGTCCAGGCTGCGGCGCGCGTTCTCGCCAAGTGCCGAGATGCCGCTCATAAAGGACGACGTGGACCGCGCGCGCGACAACGTCATCTGGGCGTTCTTCCGCGGCGAGGCGGTGGACAAGACCGAGCTGCGCCTGGCGGTGCTGCTGTTGAAGCAGAGCTACAACGCCCTGTGCGACCGCGTGGCTTGGCTGCAACGTCGACCGCCGTGTCGCATGCCGGGCGACGAACCGCGACGCGATCCGCGCTATCCGCGGACGTGGAGGACGCGAGGATGACACCATTGAGGTGCTGTCCCAACCCCGCCGTCGTCAAGCAGATGCGCCGGCACGCGTCTACCGTCAAGCTGCTCATGGAGCACGCCGCGCCCGTCGCGACGGAGCGCTGGTTGTGCGAGGAGCACGCAGACGTGGTGGATGAGGATTGGATAGAAGTTGCGAAGGTCACAGACCGCGCACCGCGATGCGAGTGGGAGGACGACGCCTTCGGAGAGGGAGGCGCGTCTTGAGCGCGGCGAGGCCGTTGACCAAACTGCAGACGCAGGTCCTGGCCGTGATCAAGGACGCGAAGGGCGGCGAGATATCCGGCCTGTCCATCGCCACCTGGCTGCTGCGGCGCAGGCGCATCGCAGGCGTTTGCACCTGCCTGCGCACGCTGGAGGCGCGCGGGCTGATAACCATGCGCGTGATGAATGAACTCACGCCGGAGTACCCATGGCCGGACAGGTTGAAGGCCATGTACTCCATAAGGAAGGAGGAGGAGTCGGAATGACATTGGAAGTGACCGGAGTGACGCGGCAGGTGCCGCTGCCAACAGGCGACGCGGAGTACGACCGTCTGCTGTTGCTGTGCGCCAGCAGGGTACTGGCCGTGCTGCCGGCCGCATGGTGCGGCGTGGTTGTGATGGGTGGAGCGCGCGTGGGCACCTACTTCGTGTGGGACGACGTACGCGGCAACCTGAGCGAGGGTTGCAGCGGCCCGCTCATGGCGTGGTTCGAGGCGATGGAGGCGGTGAGGGAATGAGCAAAGACCCGAAGCGTTCTTTAGGCGTTCCTTTTCTGGACGCCGACGGCACTGTGATCGGCGAGGTCTTTGTGGACGAGGTGGAAGCCAACGGCGATGTGCTTGTAACCGTGCATATTCGCCCAGGTTGCGAAGACGCCGTGCTGAAGAGATTGCGTGGTGGCGACGCTGTCTCAATGGCTTTCGATCTTTCACGTGACGAAAAGGATGAAACGAAGTGAGTGAGCACCAGGAATCGAAGCTCCAACTGTGGGACGCGCGCGATGCAGACATCGCCGAACGATGGGCCAGCCAATACCGCAGAACGGGTGCGGACCGCACGCACTTCGGTTCGTTCGCCGTGCGGGACGACGACGGCGCGTGGTGGTACGACGCCGGCAAGTTGGACATCCATCGCCGGTTGAAGACTTTGGACCGTACCGCGCCGGATTACCCAGATCGGTGCGACGCCGTTATAGGCAACGCTAGCTGGACGTACAAGCGGTGCGTCGGGTGCGGTGCCAAGGTGCGGCGCGCGGTGCGCATCCCCGACAATGAGGACGGTACCGTCGCGCTCTGCGCGGGGTGCGTCGCCGAGGCCGCACGCATGCTCAAGGAGCCGGATGGCGAGGACGCCACGCGGCGACGACTGCGCGCGCTAGAGGCCGAGACCGAGGCGCGCCGAGACGCGGCCAGGCTGATCTACGATCTGTGCTTCGGTGAATGCGACGACCTCGCGGCACATGTGCTAGGCAACGCGGCGCTCTACCTGACGATGGGCGATCTGTATCCAGGTCCCTACAGTCGCTCGCCTCTCGAAGAGTTCTTCGCGCCGCCGCCGCTGGACGCTCTGCACCGCTGCCAGACCATGCTTGGCCGATGCATGATCTGCGGCGAGGCCGAGGCGCACCCGAACCACCTGCAGCCAGACTATATCATCGGCGATAGCTGGGAACCGGTCACGCCCGGCACGCTGCTGTCCATCGGACAGGCGATCCGGCGGCTCGATTCGAACGTACTATTGTACGAGGACCGCGCCCACCCCGGCATCGTGTTCGTCGAGCGCGCGGACCACGATTGGCGGTTGCTGGCGGCCGCCGCGGATCCAACGCGCCCGGTCGGCGTCCTGGTCCACTTTATCGGCGTGCCGTCGGCGGCGCAGGACGCGCTGCGCGAGGGCCTCGCCCGGTCCTATAACTCGACGGGTTTATAATAAAGGCAGGCCGGAAGTGCGGCCTTCGAAGGAGCACACAGATATGAGTTACCTGACCGACACCGACGCCGTCTGTGCCACGTTGACCAAGGCCGCGCAGCGCGGCTACCTCTCAACGCCCGTGAAGCGGTGGTCTTGGAGCGACTCGCTCTCGCAGCGCGTCGAGTTCACCGACGACGAGCTCCGCGCCATCCGCGAGTACCAGGCCCGGTACGCCGCCGTGCTGGCTTCGATCCGCTATCGGCGGCCATCGTTCTTCGCCCCTTATGAGCCGAGCTGGAGCGCGCCGCTGCTGGAGATGCTGACGTACATGCTCTCCGACCCGTCGCCCGACTACGTGATGGCCAATGTCCAGCGGCTCAAGGACGCGCTAGATGCGCACGCCGAACGGTTCAAGGCCGTCGACTTCGAATTGGAGATGAAGCTATGACTCGCCACTTCTGCGACGTATGCGGTACCGAGCTTGACAAGTACAATCCCGACGTCGTCCACAGACGCCTCAAGGGCGTCTTCGGCAAGCTGCACTTCGAGGTGATGGTCGGGTCCGTCCGCGATGACTCGGGCGCTCCTACCTGGAACGCCGGCGAGTTCTGCCGGCACTGTGTGCTGGACGCCGTCGCCTTGTTGGACGACCGGCGGAGGCCCGCATGAGCGCGGCGTTCCGCCTGCTTGTCAAGATATGGCGTCGCGCATGGTGCTGTCATACGCACTGGTCGCCGGCCACGGCGCTGACCGATGTCGAGTTCGAGATGCGCCGCCGCCACGGCGCAGAGACCTGGGTATGCCGCGGGTGCGGGCTGCGGCGGTTCTGGCACCCGGCCAAGAGGAAATCATTATGATCAACGCAGTCAATTACGAGGCAGTCGCTGTCATTGCCGCACTATTCTTGGCGCTCATCCTCATCGGCGCCGGGCTCATCGTCGAGAAAGAGCGGCGCGCCACATCGCCGGAGGAGGATGACGGCGCTGACCTGTTGGCGCGATGGGCGGGCGACCCGATCCCGCAGGACGTGCTCGACGAGCTGGCGCGGGACAGGTGGCAGGATTGACGATCACGCACGGGAGGCGACCTATGACGCAGTTTGATCCGTTTTGCGAAAACGACGAGATACCCGAGCCGCTGCGCGCGATGGTAAGCGACGAGGCGCGGTGGAACGCGGCCAAGACCCGCGCCGTTCTTGAGGACAGGCGCGAAAGCCTGGGATGCGCGCGGGCCGTGCTGCTCTCGGTGGCAGTGATGGGGCTGCTCGTGGGCATGGCGGCGCTAGCGTGGGCCGCGTTGAGGATGGTGCGATGACCTTGTATCTGGATATGGACGGCGTGCTGGCGGATTTCGACGCAGGCGCCGAGGCCGTGCTAGGCGCATCGCCGCAATCGTACAAGCGGTGCCACGGTGAGTCGGCGATGTGGCGGGCGCTGCATGCCGTGCCCGGCTTCTACGCCGGCCTGCCGATGATGGCCGACGCGCCGGTGCTCTGGGAGGCGGTGCGCCACCTGCGTCCGGTCATATTGACCGGCGTGCCCGGCAGCCTGCCCGAGGCCGCGGACGACAAGCGGCGATGGGCAGCGCGATGGTTCCCTAGGACCGAGGTGATCACATGCGCCAGCCGCGACAAAGCGCTGTACTGCCGCGTAGGCGACGTCATCATCGACGACCGGCCCAGGTACCGCCACCTCTGGGAGCGGGCCGGCGGCCGGTGGATCACCCACACCAGCGCGCGCGAGTCGCTGTCACAGCTGGCCGAGATCATGGGAGGCGCGGTGTGACCGCCGCGCCAAGACAGAAGGTGATACGCCACGCACTGGATCAGCGACTCGTGGCCGAGAGCATAGAGCGCGAGGTAGCCAGAATAGAGCGGCTCAGCCGTCGCCACGGTGGCGGTCCGTTCTACGACGTTATGATCGCCGCCGAGCGTGCGCTGATGGGCACTGCGCACGTAGTGGAGCTGCCGCGTCGAAAGGTGTGGCGGTTCTTGCTCGTACGTGGCGAAGATGACATCGAAGGCACCGGTCCGTTCATGACATTAGAGGAGGCCGCGCAATGGTTCTACAAGGATGGACGATGACCGCCGCGCCGAAGAAGCACCTCGCCGCCTTGGCGCGGCGCTGCCCGCGGTGCGGGGCCGGACCGGGCGAGCCATGCCGCGGCGTGGCTGGGCAGGCACTCGCCTCGCCGCACGACCGGCGGCGCGCCAGCCCGCGGCGGGCGACGTGGTGGCGGACGCGGATGCTGGGGCATTGAGATCGCAAAGGAGGAAGAGGCGTGGATACGGTAATGGGCGCGATGCTTGGATTTGCAAATCGCGGCAAGGAACCGCGTGTTTTTGACTGGGCGAAGGCCGCCCGCTACATCGTTGAGCACGGTGTCAAGGATGCGCGGGCCGGCCTTTCGTCCGATATGGAATGGACCGCCGGAGAGATCCTGCGTGACGGCGTGCCTGTGCCGCAGGATGACACCTACACCTACCTGGCCAGTAATTGGGCTGAGCCGGTGATGGAGATCGGCGGCGAAGAGATTCCTTGCTGGTCATGGCAGCGCGAGGTGCCAGGCTACGATGCCAAGACGTACTGGCCGGAGGAGGCCCTGGTCATCCTCCACGATGCGAGGTCGTTCGATGCAGACGTTCTTACCGTATAGGTCGTTCGCGCGGTCGGCGCGGTGCCTCGACAACAAGAGGCTGGGCAAGCAACGCGTCGAGGCCGTGCAGATACTCGACGCGCTGTGCCGCCGCGACGGTGCGCGGCGCGGTTGGGCCCACCATCCTGCGGTGCTGCAGTGGAATGGCTACGAAGCCGCGCTGTACAGCTACCTGCAGGATGTGCAGGCGGAGTGGCTGCGCCGCGGGTTCAACGGCGACGGCATCGCTGGGCACATGAAACGGCTGTGCGATTCATGCCATAAGTTGCAGACCACGATGGGTAAGATGCCGCCGTGGCTCGGGCAGCGCGCGTTCCATGCGTCGCACAAGAGCAATCTGCTGCGGAAGGATCCGGCGTGGTACGGCCGCTATGGGTGGGGCGTACCGCCGGACCGGCCGTATGTGTGGCCGGTGAGAAGAAGCGAGACAAAGGAGAGCATGTCATGAAGAACAAAACGAAGAAGCAGGACGAGCGGATCCGCTGCGCGCGGTGCGGTTCGCGGTACAACGATAAGAACCCGACCCGGCGCCGACGGCACGAGGCCGGTGCGTGCAAGCCGAGGGAGGTGGCGCGGTGATCGCCGCGCTGCTCTTGATCTGGCCGGCCGCGTCGGCCAAGCCGGCGCCCGCCCTGCTGCTGGCCGATCCGGCGCCCGCCGCCGTCGCGGCAGCCGTGGTCAGGCCGGCCCTACCGCCGCGGTGCGTTTATCGCGCCGACGCCGGGCTGGACTTGCCGGACCCGGCCTGCACGCCCGGCGTCGTCGATCCGGAGATCGTTGCCGACCCGTCGGGCGACCACCGCGTCGTCGACGGCGTCGAGGTGAACATTTGCGCCAAGGGATTTACCACGCGCCCGTTCCGCCGCACGACCGAGGCGATGAAGCGCGAGGTCTGCGCTGAGTACGGCGCCAAGGACTGCCCCGACCCGGCGCGCGGCGAAGTAGACCACCTGGTGCCGCTGGAGCTGGGCGGCAAGGACGACGTACGTAACCTTTGGTGGCAGCCGGCGCCGTCCTACCACATCAAGGACCACCAGGTGGAGGACCGGCTGAAGCCGCTGGTCTGCGCCGGCCGTCTGACGCTCCGCCAGGCCCAGGACTGCGTCCGCGGCGACTGGGTGGCCTGTGCCGCCAAGGTCAAGGTGATGGAGGCGAAATGACCGAGGACACGCGCTGGCGGCGGTATGACACCGAGCCACCTCCGCCGGTCGGCTTAGGTTCGTCGCTGGACCTGCAGGTGAGCGACGGCAAGACGGTCGTCCGGGTGTCATATTCGGTGCGGCGGTGGAACGCGGCCACGGGCGAGTTGTGGTACGGCCTCGCCGCAGTCGAGCCGCTCGTCGTCGCCGACATACCGATCGAGTGGGTGCGGTGGTGGCGGCTGTACCCTTGCGCGCCGCCTGCTGAGGCGCCGTCGGTGGACGAGAGGGCGGCCGTGGAACAGGATAACGGCAGGTGGTATGTCCGTCTCGACGGCAGGCGGATCCAGAGGATCCACTTCGATACCGCGATCGACGCCTGGCGGTACCGCCGCGGGCTCGTCGAGGAGCTGAAGGATCTGCCGCGGTGACGGACGCATCGCTGGCGCGGGAGTTGCAGAAGGTGAGGGAGGGGAGGAATGACAAATAGGATTTGGTTACTTTCGATTGTTCTCTTGGCAGGCTGTGCGGGAAAGAAAGACACTTCAAAACCGCAGATTCCTACGGAAACCATCACCTCGTCTGGAACGACTCTGCAAGGTTACCCAGACTTCGCCAGATCATGGACCGCGCAGCTTTCCGAACATCGCACCATCAAGGTGACGAGCACGGCGAAACCTTGGCTTAAGGATTCATTCGACGATTACGCTCTCAGCATTTCGTTCGACGATGAACTTGAACAGGCCGACGGGAGGTGGGTAATATTCGACTGCAACAACATCGCGGACAAGATCATCGACGCGCGGTTGGTCGAGGAGATACGCCCATACTGCGTGCTGCTGCATAAAACGGCTGTGGATTACTGGAAGGCGCACGACTACATCCCAGATAGTTTTACCGACTCAACGGGAACCGTCTGGCGCAGAGAGGGATGAGCATGAAGGGCAAGACTTTGGTGAAGGGGCATACGCTGGTGCGCGAAGGACACCCACACTGGAAGACTGGCGTACCGCACAGCTTCCGGGGAGGATACGGATGTGGGAAGTGCTCTTGCGGAGAGATAAGCAGCGTGTTGGACTCCGATGCTGCCCGCAAACTCTGGCACAAGCAGCACAAGACCGAGGTGCTGAGGAAGATGGAGGCGAAGAATGGCTAATCATTGCTGGCATAAGACCATGTTGGCCGGAAGCGGGCTTGTTAAGTCGTACGATGGAGAAATTTGCTGCTTCTGCGGTGATGTATGGAGTGAGCATCACAAGGAAGCACCAATAGGACATGGAGGATTTTGCCCGAAAGAGGCGAAATCGCGCCCTGTCGGTCCATGTATGGCAAGGACGTATGTAGATAAGCGGGAGGAGAACCCCGATGCTTAACAAACTCAACATCCTGCTCGACCTTCTGCCGATGGCGATTGCGATGGGCACAATTTACCTGTGTATATGGTTGGGCCGCGTGCTGCATCGCAAAGGCTGGCCCAAGGTGGGCGCATTCGTTACCTATTTGCCCATCCTGCTGCTCTTGGGCGCTGCGGTGGTGCTGATTGTGGGGATGTGATGACGAATGTTCGAAAAGTTTGGATCGGCATAGGCATTGGGGTGCTTGGGCCGTCTGTTTTCGCAGTCTTACTATGGGAAATCGTGACGCTCTTTAAGTATGGTTGGATAGTTTTCCCAATCACATTTGTGATTGGCGGAGCGATTTTGGCCATCAAAATTTCCATGATTGCGTTAGAAGAAGCCCGCAGGAAAGATGCTCTGGAACAGCAAAACAAGGATGGTGAGTGAGATGACACGCTGGGAAGAGCTTGGGATGACGGCTGAGGAGTTTGTGAGGAGCAGGTGGGACAAAGCATACAAATACATGAGTCTTAGCGGTAAATGGTTTGTACAGTTTGGTCCGCATGCTCTTGAGACATGGGAATTTGCCGCCACCTGCACCGCAGACCACGAAGAGGCGATAAGACAGAAGCGGGAGGAGATCGCCACAATGTCTGAGTATGCAGAGGCGTCATTGAGCATGGCTGAATCTGGGATTGAAAACGGCGATTCCTTCATTGCCGGTGTCGGAGCAAAAGGACTTTACACGGAATGTCGTATCCTCGCCGTACTCGAAGGCCAGCTTGCAGAGATGCTGAAAGGGTGGAAGGGATGACATCGTTCATAACATGGTGGAGCTGGTGGCTCATGGGAATGGGATGCGGCATGTTTCTAGCTGATGTATTCAGGGGCAAAAAGAGATGACTGACGCAGCCAAGCGGCTGGAGGAGAACTGAGATGTTCAGAGAATTTATGCACGGATTCATTTTTGGCGCAGGTTGCATGTGGGTAGCGGTGCGTTTCTTTGGGGTGCGCCAGTATTCATGGAGAAGGAACAAGAAGGAGAACTGAGATGAGCGAGTACCCGATACCGGAGGATTTGAAGATTGATTACGAGGCATGGAAAAAGCATCGCACTGCCCGTTACGATATCAAGGAATGGATGAATTGCGCTTGTTCTCTCATCGAGCGCATCGCCAAGCAGGATGCGGAGATTGAGCGGCTAAATAAGATGCGAACTCATTGTGAGAACTGCGGTGCCGACTACATGGCTACTGGAATTGAAGCAGGATGCCCTTGTAAATTAGCAGTTGAGAACACATCCCTCAAGGCTCAGGTGGAACGGCTTGAAAATATCCTCCGTGGGAATACTCGGGAAGACACCGCCGAGAAGATATTTGCGGCAACGGCAGGCGCAATGAATACGAGATCGGTACACATCTTGGCCGATGAAATTTTCGCAGCCCGCGCAGAGAAGGAGAAGCCGTGAAACTCGCGACCGTGCTGTTGCTTTACTCGACCGTACTTTGCGGGCAGGTCATATCGCCTCACCTTCTTAAAGGCGTTCGGTCCTGCGAGAAGCGGCATTGGCCCGCCGCCGACCCCACTTGTCACGGGTACGCGTTGGCGATGGCCCATGAATACTACGTGGACCATCCGGAGCTGTTCGACCCGAAACCAGTAATCAGCGTGACTGGAAACACCGGCCCTGCGCCGTCATCTCTTGCGGCCAATGTGGTAGGAAGTTCCGCGCTTGTCAGCAGCGGCACCAATGTAGACGTACCAGCACTACAATGCGGCCCCTACCAGCACGTCGAGCACTGGCCGGGGCAGTGCGGCCCGATGCCTGTCGACATCGACGCGCCACTCACAAACGCCATAACCGTGTGCGCCGTTCCGCCGCCGGACCGGTGCGTCCCCGACATGCACGAGGTCACGGAGAAGGAGTGGCAAGAGGTGGTTAGTCGGTTGGCAGCGCTTGAGAAAAAGAGGTGACTATGCCTTTGGAGGATTCTGAATGACGCCATACGCGGTGTTGATGGTGCGCCCGACCGACGGCGACGACACGGTGCGGCGGGCCTTCCACGCACTGGCTCGGACCAGCCACCCGGACAGCCTCCGGAAGGGCGACGAGCCCAGTGCCGCGTGGCACGCAGCGGCGGCGGCGTACTCGGCCGTCAAGACGGCGGAGCTGCGCGACCGGCTGGACCGGTACATGCGCGGGCTGAGCGGCTTCTGCGATGCCTGCCGCGGGTCCGGAGTGCGTGGCACCCGTGCGGCCGGCGCGAAGCTGCGCTTGTGCGACCGGTGCGGCGGTGAGGGGCGCATCCGATGACGGTGAAAGAGGCGGTGGAGATCGCGCTCGCGGCGATAGACGAGGCTCATGACGCGAGGATGGGTTTCGGTGATGAGGGTGATGAGGTATACAGCGGGCACGTGGTAGGCGCGCTCGATTGCGGGTGCGAGCTCGGCAAGGCGTACCGCACGCTGGCGAGGAAGCTGCGACGCGGGCGCGTCGCGGCCCTGCGACGGGCCTCGATAGAGCTCACGCGGACCTGAGGAAGGCCACCTAAGCCATGGGGTTTATAATAGAGGTAGGCCAAGGAGCATCCCAAGCATGAGGCAAACGAAGCGTAGTGAAATGGCGCGGAAGAGGCAAAAGACCGCGCCCAGCAAGCGCGGCAAACGGCAGAAGCCGCGCGTCGACCATCGGTGCGAGTGCGGTCGCGTTGAGATCGCCGATCCGGCGAATCGACTGGAGATGTGCGAGGCTTGCCAGGTCTGCGGTAGACGCGTGCACACCGTCGCCGACCGCGATGAGCACGAGCGCCTGCACGCCACGCCGCCGCCGGTTTCCGAAGAGCCAACGGTTGAGGACGGCAAGGCAGCCTCACGTCGCAAGACCAAAGATCGTCGCTCCGTCGCCGAGCGAGAGGCTGCGGAGGCAGAGTTCGAGGCGCTCACCGGCGGTGACACCGCCCCTCGCTGGGCCTTCTTCTTTACCTGCCAACGTTATCCCATGCTGCGCAGCCAGTTGATAACGGCGATCATGAGTGGCACCAGCTTGTGCGTAGAACGAATTAACAAGCACATGCTTCTCGACGTAGTTCTGCTGGCAACTGCATGCCGCGAGTTTCACAACGCCGAGATCGTAGACGACTTCCAGGGACTGCTAGACCGAACCGAGGAGGAGTGGCGCCGCCCGGAATGGACCTGCCGGGTGTTCAGCAGCATTCACGCGGGCTGGGCCAACTTCATCATCAACCACGGTACCCGTGACTTCATCGCACCGGAGACGCGCTACATCCCAGCCCTGGCCGGCTGGCTGCTTGAGCACGACGCGCCGGCGTACTTCTCCGAGGAGCTGACGGACGACGAGGTGCCGGTGAAGAAGGTGAGGCGACGTGTATGACGATCGCTGAGTACATCGAGGAACTGAAAAAGTTGCCGCAGGATCTGGTCGTGGTATGTCGTGATTGGGAGTACTACGAGGGGTTGGCGACGTTGGAGAGGATCACGCCCGAGATGATGAAGGACGGCATCTCACATGACGGCACCTTGTACATCGTCAACGACACCATCTACGGTATTTTGTAGCAAGCTTCACTAAGCCGAGCGCCTCGATGCTGTACACATCGAAGTGGTGAATCCTAGGAAAGTTCGGCGGCAGTACCTCGTGGTAGAGAACGCTTCGTGCGGCAGGTGGGTAGCATCGACTATAGCCTGCCGCGCCGCGAGGTTTGTGGGAGATTGATATGACGATAAGTGCGGTGGTACAAACGGTGAAGATCGGCAAACTCACGCGCAGTGAGGTCTTGTCGCGCGGCGAGGCGGCAGCACCGACATGCCCACGTTGTGGTGAGAAGATATGGGCTGGTGACGAGGTTTCGCGTGAGGGCTTGTTCACGATCCACGCATCCTGCGTCAGGGTGCCACGCGCATGAGGTGGACCCTGTGGCAGTGGCTGCCTAGACACGACGACTGGCTGTGGCTCACCGTCGACGAGAGCGATGACGCCGATCATCGCGCGGTGGTGCTTCGTGGTTACCGCAAGCGCAACCCACGCGGCACCCGGTTGAAGTGGAAGCAGGGCGAGGACAAGCCCAAGCGGTTCAGAGCGAGGAGGACGGCGTGAGCAAGCACAAGGTGACGAAGACGGAGGCGCGGCGGCTGCGGGCGCTGCTCGACAAGGTGCCGGCCGGCCCGTGGTACGAGGTGGCGGGCGACGTGCGCACCGGACCAAGCCCAACGGCGCCGGAGGTGGTCTGGACGTACCTGAACGAGGGCGGCGGCGCGGCCTCGCTCGAGGTCGCGGAGTACATCGCCCTGGCGAACCCGGACCTCGTCCGGCGGCTGCTCGATATGGCGGGCCTGTGATGAAGAGCGTGTATCTTGTCGTGAACGACTGCCCGGCCGAGCGGGAGGTGCTGGCGGTGTTCGCCGACCGCCGCGCGGCGACGCGATGGATGCTGGAGCAAAAGGGTAAGGATTCGATGGCGAACCAATACTACGAGGTGCAACGATGGACGGTGCGGCAATGAGTGCATTGTTGTGGAAGCCCACCCTCGCGGCCACGCTGCCGCCGGACGCCGACCTGGACGCGTTGCCGTACCCGCTCTACGCGTCGCCGAAGATCGACGGTTTCCGGTGCATGGGGCAGCGCGGCACGGCCGTGACGCGCAAGGGGCTGACATACAGGAACACCGCCGTGCGCGCTCTCTTCGAACAGAGCGACGGCGAGTACGAGGGCCTGGACGGTGAACTGTGCGTGGGGCCGCCGTGGGCCGCGGACGTGTTCAACCGCACGCAGAACTGCGTCAATACGGGCGGCCCGGCTGCGGCCGATGAGTTCCGTCGGTACGGTGCGCTGTGGGTGATCGACATCGTAGATCGTGGCGAAGATATTCGCGAGAGCGATTATTTTTCTGATCGGCACGAGTGGCTGCGTAATAAATCGTCGATGTGGTCAAAACATTTCAAGCTCATTTCTCAGGTCTTGATTCGCAATGCCAAACAGCTTGCCAATTACGAGGCGCGATGCCTTGCTAAAGGGTACGAGGGTGTGATGCTCCGACGAGGCGACGCCGGGCCGTATCTCCGGAAGCCGGGCAAGGAAAACCGCTCCACCCTGCGCGAGTTCTATCTTGTGAAGCTGAAACGCTTCGAGTACGACGAGGCCGTCATCACAGGGTGGCGACACTTGGAGCACAACCTGAACGAGGAGAAGACCGCAGCGGGCCGTCGCAGCACCAGGAAGGACGGGCGCGTGATAGATGCCGCGCAGGTGGGCAGCGCGACCCTGCGCAACAAGAAGTTCGGCGCATTCAACGTGACGGTGCCAACCAACGAGCTGCGCGGCAAGGGCGACGCGTGGTGGGACGCCGCCGTCGGCACACGCATCCGCTTCAAATACCAGCTAGCGGGTACCAAGGACAAGCCGAGGATTCTGACGGCGACGTTTGGAGAACTGCTATGAACGTAAGAGAATTGCGCGCGAAGCTGGAACGCTTCGACGATTTGAAGGAAATCAATATCACCTACGACGACGGGTACTGCGTCACGCCTGTGCGCGACGTGTACGAGGACAACCTGGGCCGCGTGGTGCTGAGCGAGGCCGTGGAGCGGCGCGTCGAGGAGGCCACGTCGTGAAGGTGCGCCGCGTGGTCGTGGAGATCGAGGTGCCGTTCGAGGTGAAGGCCGACGCTGTGCTGGAGCGCGTCGAGCAGTGCTTCGACGACATTGTGAGGAACGGCGGAAAGCCGATTCCGCACCAGGCCCAGGTGGTGAGCGACGAGCTCAGCACCAACAACCGCATAGGAGGCGCGATATGATCGAGGAGTTCAGCGGTGCGAATCGATTTTTGAGTAATTTCTGGCCGGTGCCGAACGGCGTCATTTTCGAGCGCGTTAGCTTTCCAACCGTCGAGCACGCCTATCAAGCCGCTAAAAGTCTGCGTCGTGACGATTGGCTGCACGTCGCCGCGCTGGCTAAACCTGGCGACGCTAAACGGTGGGGCCGTTTGTGTGAGGTGCGAAAAGATTGGGATGTTGTCAAGATAACTGTCATGACCGATCTTGTGCGGCAGAAGTTCCAACAAGAGCCACTGCGCGGTATGCTACTTAGAACTGGCGCAGAAGAACTTCGCGAAGGTAATACTTGGAATGACGTCTTTTGGGGTGTCTGCAGTGGTCGCGGAGAGAATCGTCTTGGTAAAATTCTAATGCAAGTTCGTCGAGAATTGCGCGGTAGCATTAAACAAGGAGACGCATCATGAAAGAGATGAAGATGGCCAACTACCTGGTGCAGCTACGGCAAGCTCGCGAGCAGGCCCGCCGCGACTGGGAGCGTTACGTCGAGCGCGGTTACCAAGAGGTTGCGCTCGGCGTCCTGCGTTCGCCGGACGGCGCGGAGGAGGTTCACTTCGAGATGCCCTGAGTTCACGGCTCCGTCTCACCGGTCCTTCGTGATCCAGACCCGAGACATCTAGAGACGCCGTGCGGACCCGGACCGACGCCACTTCGGCCCGTCGCCCGCCCGCCGTACAAGGAGCCGTGAACTCAGCGCACCGGCTGCGCTGCACAAGGAGGAGAGGATGATCGTGAAGTGGAAACGGGCCAGCGCCATCGAGTACGCGGCACGCTGGATGGACAACGATCTCAGGATCGGCTGGTCGACGGCCGACCACAACTGGCAGCTGCGCGTCAACGGGCGGCGTGTCAACAAGCGGTGGGGCAGCGTCTCCGCGGCCATCGACTGCGTCGACGAGGCCCTCAACCGCCGCATCGTCGCCCTCGGCCTGATCGTCGCGGCGGCGCAGCGGCCGCTGAGCGCGGCGAGGGTGGTGCGGCATGGCTGACCTCACCATCGCGGCGGAGCTCGCCGCGGCGACCAAGGCGCTCGCGCCGGCGCTGAAGCGGCTGAAAGCCGCGACGGCCAAGATGACCCCGGAGAAGATGAAGCCGGGCGCGCTGGCCGACGCGCTGTACGAGATGGAGCAGGTCAGTAAGCAGTTGAAGGTGCTATCGGCACCGTTCGACGATGTCCTGGACCCGAAGATCAAGGAGGTGGAGGAGCACTTCATCCGCACGCTCGAGGTCGGCGAGATGAGCGGCGTGCAGGGCCTGGCCGCCCGCGTCCAGATCACCGACGCGGTCATCCCGACCGTCGACGACTGGGAGAAGTTCTACGCCCACATCAAGAAGACCGGTAACTTCGAGCTGCTTAACCGGGCGCCTAACAGGAAAGCGATAACCGAGCGGTGGGACGCGAAGAAGCAGGTGCCGGGCGTCGGCAAGTTCGTCAAGAAGAGCGTGAGCTGCACGAAGCTGGGCAACCCGCGCAAGTAGCATCGACAAACAACAACAGCGAGGAGAACCAAGGATATGGCAACCGCGAAGAAGACGGCGTCGAAGGCGCCGAAGGGAAGTGGCAAGTCAACCGCGTTGGTACCCTGGACCGAGAAGTTCGGCCAGTACGCCAGGCAATCCACCGAGCAGGTGAAGGACATCGGCGGGTCCGGCATCGGCGTCAGCTTCGGCCACAACGACATCACCGTAGCCGGAAAGAGCGTCGGGAAGAGCTTCGAGGTGATCATCCTCGGATCCACGCCGCACAACCGGTACTTCAAGTCGCAGTACAACAAGGACGATCGACAGCCGCCGGACTGTTACGCGTTCGCGCCGCTGGATCCGGAGCACCCCGGATTGACGATGCCGGGCAGCGACCCGGAGATGGCCCCGCACCCGATGGTGCTGCACAAGGAGTCGGACAAGTGCGCCAGCTGCCCGCAGAACGTGTTCGGCACCGCGCGCAACGGCAACGGCAAGGCCTGCGGCAACACGCTCCGGCTCGGCCTCTTACTTGCCAAGGACGTCGATGATGCCGACGGCGCGAAGTCGGCCGAGCTGGCCACGGCCGGCGTCAGCCCGACGAACCTGAAGAACTACAAGAAGTACATCGACACGCTCGCCGACGACCACGGTCGCCCGCCGTGGTCAGTCGTGACCGAGATCACCAGCCATGACGACAAGGCCACCCAGATCCGCCTCGAGTTCCGGCTCGTCGACGAGATCAACGACGACGGCATCCTAGTGGAGCTCGAGCGGCGGTTCCTCAAGATCCAGGACGAGCTCCAGAAACCGTACAGTGCGCCAGTGGACAAGAAGAAGGGCGCGGGCGCGGCCAAGGCCGTCGGGCGCGGGGCCAAGTTCGCCGGCGGGGCGCGGAAAGGAGCGCGGTAGCATGAGGAATGACCCACGAACCATCGAGCGCGTCGCGCTCACTCACGTCGACGACGTGGAGGCGCGGCTGCGCGGTGAGGTTCTCACCGCCGCGGCCGACATGTTCGGCTACCAGGCCGGCGGTTTCAGGGCCGCCGGCCCGCTGGCCACCGCGCTGGCGCGGCTGGACATCGCGCCGTTGGATGAGGACGCCGTGCGCGGCTATATGCGCTCCAAGGAATGGCGTAAACGATGGAGCGCGCGCGGCCGTTGGTGGCGCGCCTGCGGCCTCGCGTTGCCGGTCGTGCTTAGCGCCGCCGTTCTGGTAACCCACCGCGTCACCCACGACGCGTTTGCCGGCTTCGTCGCGGCCTGCCTCACGTTGATCGCGTGGGTGTTCATCTCCGGCATGGCCGCCGATTTCATGTTCAGCGACGATACCGTCGAGGAGCGCGCCTTCTGGCGCGAATACTCGCTCGGGTCATCGTCGACGATGGACGCGTATCGGCGCTACGTTCCGGTGCACGTCCTGAACCTGGCGGTGCAGGTGCGCCGCGAGCTGCGATCGGCCGAGTTCCGCGTCCACGAGCTCGCCAGCGTCGTGCGGCGCGTCGAGCGCCCGCGCCCGGACCCGTTCCTCGAGGTGAAGTTGGGCGCCGAGCACTACTTCCTGGCGGTCTGGGACGAACGCGACTACGAGGAGCGGCGATGACGACGGTGGGCAGGGTGAGCGAGCGGGAAGCGGCCGAGCTGGCCGCCATCGCCGCCGCGACGCGGGTGGACGAGGCCAGAGCCGCGTTCTGGAACGCCCTGGCGACCTTGGTCCAGGACCTGAGCCCGCTCGTCAAGGACGCGCTCCGGGCGAGGAAGGCGAGGTGACCTAGCATGACGGTTGACGACGTGCTGGCGCTGCCGTGGCGGCGCCTGAACGAGGCGCTGCTCGAATCCACCGACGAGGCGGAGCTCGAGGCCTGGCTGGCGGCCCACGTGGCCGCCGGCCGGCGCACGCGCAGCAAGCGCATCCTCGGTCGGCTCAGCGCGGTGCGGCGGGCGCGGGAACGCGCCGCCTTGCCGCCGAAGGCGGTGAGGTGGGCTCGGCGGACGAAGAAGGAGGATGCGGCGTGAAGGAGCCTGAATACCGTCACCTAGAAAGTGACTTGGACAAGGCGCGCGCTCAGTATTTGTGCAGGGCGTGTGGCTGCGTCGTGTTGGACAGGGCGCTGCACAACGCGTGGCACGAGGAGCAGTCGCCGAAGCAGGAATATGCACGTATGGTGCGGAACATGAGCCAGAGCTGCATACAAGGAGAATAAGTTTGCCCCGTACTAAGGCTCCGGATTGCATCGTCCTCGACTTCGAAACTCACGGCGTGAAGCCGCGGCCGCGCTACCCACCCAAGCCGGTGTCGCTGGGCTTGTGGTGGCCGGGCCGGCAGAAGCGCGTGTTGATGGCCTGGGGGCACGGCGACGGCTCCAAGGCCGCCGGCAACAACTGCACGGAGAAGGAGGCCAGAGGCGAGCTCGCCGAGGCGTACCGCAGCCGGTACCCGATCCTCTGCCAGGAGGGCGTCTTTGACCTCGACGTCGCCGAGGTCCACTGGGACCTGCCGGTGCCACACTGGGACAGGATCCACGAGACCAAGTACCTGATCTTCCTCGACGACCCGCACGCCGAGAACCTGGCCCTGAAGCCGAGCGCGGAGCGACTGCTAGGCACCAAGCCGGAGGAGCGCGACCGGGTCAAGGAGTGGGTGCTGGCGAACGTGCCAGAGGCGAAGCGCAAGCCGACGGAGTGGGGCGCCTACATCTGGATGTGCCCGTATCAGATCGTCCGGCCGTACCACGACGGCGACCTGACGCGCACCCGCGGCATCTTCAACCTGCTGTGGCCGCGCATCGTCGACGCCGGCATGCTGGAGGCGTACGACCGGGAGAGGCGGGTGATGCCCATCTTGCTGCGCAACGCGCGGCGCGGGGTCAACGCCGACGTGCCGCGGCTCGAGCGCGACCTCCCATCGATGAAGCAGGGCATCGAGCGGGCTGACGCCTGGCTGCGGCGGCGCCTGGGCGACATCAACCTCAACAGCGACAAGCAGCTCGGCGACGCCCTGTACGACAAGGGCATCGTCACAGAGTTCGCGCTCACGAAGAAGGGGCAGCGCAGCGTGAGCAAGAAGTCGCTCACGATCGACCGGTTCAAGGACAAGCGCGTCTACCAGGTACTCACCTACCGCAACCAGATGGAAACCAGCGTCAGCATGTTCTTCGAGTCGTGGCTGGAGATGGTCGGCGACGGCGACGTGCTCTACCCGGACTGGTCACAGGTGCGGGCCTCGAAGAACGGCGGCAGCGACGCGAAGGGTGCCCGCAGCGGCCGCATCATCTGCTCGAAGCCGAATCTGCTGAACATCCCGAAGAAGTGGAAGAAGTCCGTCGTAGCCGGCTACGTCCATCCGGCCTTCCTCAAGGTGCCGGAGCTGCCGTTCATGCGCACCTACATCCTGCCGCACAAGGGCAAGCGGTGGGGGCGGCGCGACTACAACCAGCAGGAGGTCAGGCTCTTCGCCTGGTTCGAGGAGGGTCCGGTGATGGAGGGCTTCTTGCGCGACCCTCGGTTCGACGTGCACGAGGGTGTCCGCGCCGCGGAGGAGGCCGCGCTCATTGAGGCCGGCCTCAGGAACGAGTTCGACCGCGACTCGGCGAAGGGCACGGTCTTCGGTGCCTTCTACGGGCAGGGCCTGTCCGGGCTGATGGCCGCGCTGAAGCTGGCCGACGACGACATCGACGTCGGCCGGATCATCCACCGCGCGCTGCACACCGCGGTGCCGAGCATCAGCCAGCTCAGCAAGGCGCTGGTGGCCTTGTCCAAGGAGCTGGACTACAGCCCGCGCGGCAGGCCGATCAAGACCTGGGGCGGCCGCCTCTACTACCGCGAAGATCCGAAGTATTCGGACAAGTACGGTCGGGACATGGACTTCGCCTACAAGCTCATCTCCTACCTGATCCAAGGGTCGGGCGCGGACGTGATCAAGGAGGCCCTGATCCGGTACGACGCGCACCCCGGGCGCGGCGAGGACCTGCTCGTGACGGTGTACGACGAGATCGACATCGACCTGCCGATGAGCGAGCGCGGTGCGCGGCACGAGATGACCGTCCTGCGCGACTGCATGCAGTCCATCGAGGTGCCACCGTTGACGATGCTCAGCGACGGCGAGATCGGCCCCAACTGGGGGACGTTGAAGGGGTATGCGGTATGAGGTGGTGATACAAAGATGAGGAGGACTCGATGAGTGAATACGTATGCGGCCTGGTGTTCAGCGAGGATCGTCGCCGCGTGGTCTTGATAAAGAAGACGCACGGTCCGGCCAGCGTGGTCGGCCGGTGGAACGGCGTCGGAGGCCACGTCGAACCGGGTGAGATGCCGGTCGTCGCGATGGCGCGCGAGTTCAGGGAGGAGGCCGGCGTCGCCACCAGCTTCTCGCTCTGGCATAACTTCATGACACTGACTGGGCGCGATTGGATTGTGCATTTCTTCTCCTGCTTCGACAACGTGGTGATGGCCAGCGCGCGCACCGCCGAGGATGAGATCGTGAGCACGCACATGCTGTGGTGCCTGCCGGATGAACTGGTGTCGAACCTTCACTGGATCATACCGATGGCGCTAGAAAGCACCGTCGACACAACGTACGCGGTCAACGAAGCATAACAAAGGAGACATCTTGGCAAAGGGAAGATTCGCGACGCTGACGAGCTGGTCGTTCAGCACGTACACGCAGTATATCAAGTGCCCGTTCTCAGTCTGCCTGGAAAAGATCCAGCGCATCCGCGTCCAGGAGCCGGACAACCCGCACCTCGTGCACGGCAACAAGGCGCATGAGGCCGCCGACGGCGTCATCACCGGCCGCGTCAAGGCGCCGCCGAAGATAACGACGCCGATGCCGGGCCGGCCTGCGCTGTCCTCCGACCTGAAGAAGATCGGCGGCCAGCTCACGCAGCTTCGCGCGGCCAAGGCGAAGACCGAGCAGGAGTGGGCCTTCGACCGGCAGTGGAACCCCGTGGACTGGCGCGACTGGTCCAGGGCCTGGGTGAGGATGAAGATCGATGCGGTGAAGGAGGCGCTGAGGCCGCCGTCGGTCGACATCATCGACTGGAAGACTGGCAAGGTGCACGACGAGCACAAGCAGCAGCGCTCACTGTACGCCACCGGCGGCCTGCAGCTGGTGAAACTGGGTGCGCTGGCCGGCGGCGATAAGAAGGTGAAGCTGACGGCGCAGCACGTGTACCTCGACACCGGCCAGACGGCGACCGAGGAGTTCGAAATGAAACACCTCGCGCCGCTGCGCAAGGAGTGGGAGGCCAGGACCAAGGAGATGCTGGAGGACACCGCATTCAAGGTCCGCACCGGCCCGCACTGCCGATGGTGCAAGTTCCGCAAGAGCGCGGGCGGCCCGTGCCCGGAGGATCAATGACGACGCGGCGCGGCAAGGCGCAGTGCTGGAACATCCCGGCGCGCGGCGATCTGCCGGCCCTCACGGTGGTGCAGGAGGACGGCACCCGCCCTTACGTGATAGGCGAGCGCGGGCCGCGCATCCTCACCGACGAGGAGCGGTTGCGGTGGATGGAGTTCAAGCTCGACCTTCTAAGAGGGCGCGCGGTATGAAGGTGGGTCATACGAAGCTGGTGGCACGCCAGATGCGTAGTGATGATTCATGGCATTGCACGTTGAGTCTGTACAGGTTCTGGTGGTTTCGACTGTGGCCGCAGTTCAAGTACAGCGTGAGCAAGTCCACGTGCGTTGAATGCCTGACAGACATCTACGCCGTACTCGACTCTTTGCACATAGAGGAGACGTTACTAAGATGACGAAGTACACAGATGTGATGTTGGACATGGAGACCTTGGGCACCGCGCCAGGCAGCGCCATCATCAGCGTCGGCGCGGTGGCGTTCTCCGAGGAGATGGATGAGGCGGACTGGTCCGTATACCGCAGCGGCCCCGTGAGTCGGGCCAGCTGCGCGGCCATCGGCCTCACGGCTGACACCGCCACGCTGGAGTGGTGGTCGCAACAGGACGCGAAGGCGCGCAAGGTGTTCGACGCGTCCATGTGGCACACCGCTGCCGACATCGTTGACGTGCTGCACGCCTTCGCCGGCTGGTACCCGCAGGGCGCCCGGCTGTGGTCGAACGGTGCCAACTTCGACGGCGTCCTGCTGAGGGAGGCGTACCGCCGCGCCATGCTGCCGCCGCCGTGTCAGTATTGGGAGGAGGCCTGCTACCGCACCATGAAGAACTTGTGGCCGACGGTGCCACCGCCGGTATTCGAGGGCGTGAAGCATGACGCGCTGGACGACGCCCTTCACCAGGCGCGGCACCTGCGCGCGATCCTCGCGCGCGTGAGGAGCCTGAGGCGGCAGGCCGCGCGGACAAGCGATGCCTCGCCGGCGTAGCAACGAGGCCGGCCTGGAGCGCTGGGCCGTCGCCAGGGCGCGCAACCGGCGGTGGGTGGTATCCAAGGTGACTGACCCCACCGGGTTCCCGGATCACGTCTTCTGGGTGCCGGGCGGCCGGCCGCTGATCGTCGAGTTCAAGGACGAGTACGGGCGCACCGAGCCGGGCCGGGAGAGACTGCAGAGGTACTACAGGAGGAAGCTGAGTGGGCACGGTTACCTTGTCGAAGTTGTTACGACAAAAGCTGAGTTCCTGGAAGCGGAACGGCGAGCACTTGCCTTTAACAAGGACGGATGCGAAAAATCTGCTGTTATCAAAGCGTCGCGTGAGTAGGCGCGGATGCTGGCTTTGGCAAGGCAACCGATTCGGAAATGGATACGGTCGTCTGTGCTGTTCATGGGCACGGGCAATCAATCTTGGCGCGCGTGTTCATATCGTAGCCTACAACCTTTGGCGTAGCGCAGTGCCGCGTGGTATATTTGTTTGCCATTCGTGCGATGTGAAAAACTGCTTTAATCCAAAGCATCTTTGGCTAGGAACGAACCAGCAGAATCAACTTGATGCTTCACGTAAAGGTGTCTTTAATCGTTACTGGACGCCGATACAACGTGCAAAATACAGCGTCATGTACACTGGCAGCGGCAATCCCATGCATGGGCGTACTGGTAAAAATGCTCCGGCTTACGGTCGTATCGGCGCCAAACATCCTATGTACGGCAAGCACCACACTGAAGCAGCGAGGGAGAAAATTAGCGCATCATTAACTGCGTACAATAAGAGGATTCAACAGTGAATGACCTGGTCCCCACTTCGCTTGCAAAGAAAATGCAAATTTGGCGTGAGAGTGCAAAACCGTGGAAGCCGCACTTCTATCAAGAACGTGGTATACGGTTTATGCTGGAAAACCCGCAGAGTGGTCTACTCTACGACCCCGGAATGGGGAAAACATCCACGACTTTGGCAGTGCTACAGGTACTGCTGGCGAAGAAGATGATGCGACGTGCCCTGATCGTCGCCCCACTGAGGGCCATCTACGACGTGTGGCCGGAGGAGATCTGCGGGTGGAAGGAGTTCAGCGGTCTGAACATCGCTATGCTGCACGGCGGTGACAAGGAACGTGTACTGCGGACGCTGGAACCGCGGCATCAGATAGCGCTCATCAACTTCGAGGGGCTGCCGTGGCTGTGCAGCAAGCGTGCCAACATCAAGGCGCTGGGGGCCGACGTGCTCATCATCGACGAGTCGTCGAAGATGAAGGACTCCACCACGGTGCGGTTCCGGGCGCTCCGCCCATATATCATGAACCTCACCTTCAAGCGGCGGCACATCCTCACCGGAAGCCCGCGCCCGCGCAACTACCTGGACCTGTTCGGCCAGATACTGCTGCTGGACCGCGGCGCCGCGCTCGGCCAGTACATCACCCACTACCGCAACCAGTTCTTCTTCCCCACCGGGTATCAGATGAAAGAATGGCAAATCCTGCCGGGCGCGGACAAGAAGATCAACAAGCTGATCGCGCCCATGGTGATGCGCCTGGACGCGCTGGACCACCTGAAGCTGCCGAAGGTGCTGGAGCGCGACCACTACGTGGAACTGCCGGCCAAGGTGCAGCGGGAGTACGACTCCATCGAGGGAAGCCTGATGAGCACGTTGTTCATCGAGCCGCTCACCAACAGCGCCTCGGCGCGGGCCAAGTGCGCCCAGATCGCCAACGGCGCGATCTACACCGACCCGCGCGCCGACGACGAAATGCGCTACCGCGCGGAGCGGCCGTTCAAGGTGCTGCACACGGCCAAGGTGGACGCGGTCGTCGACCTGTACGAGGAGCTGCAGGGAGAGCCGCTGCTGCTCGCGATCGGGTTCCACCACGACGTCGCCGCGATCAGGAAGGCCATCGGCGGCGATATCCCCTGCATCAACGGCGCCACTACGCGCACCCAGGCCAGTGACTTCATCGAGGCGTGGAACCGCGGTGACCTGCCGATACTGATGGTGCACCCGGCGTCGGCTGGGCACGCGCTGAACCTGCAGAAGTTCAACGCCCGCCACGTCGGGTACTTCTACATCCCGGACGACTACGACCACTACGATCAGTCGTTTCGCCGTGTGTGGCGGCAAGGCAACAAGGCCAGCTTCGTCATGCGGCACCATTTCATTGCCAGGTCGACGGTGGACGAGCCGAAGATGCGCAACCTGAAGCGCAAGGGCACCGAGCAACGCAACTTCCTCGATGCCATGAAGGAGTACTGCGTGAAGAAGTACGGCCAGATCCCTGCGTCGGGCAGGGTTCGACGCCCTTAGACTAGGCAGTTTATAATAAAGACAGGCGACAGAAGGAGCGCCTGAAGATGAGCAACACAGCAAAGAAGCCGAAGAAGGTTGAGGCGGGTACACTATACCTGCCGGATGACACATTACACACAATAACGCCGCGCAACAGCAAGGTGTTTACGCTGGCTGAGCTGCAGGAGTACGTCGGTGGTTACATCGAGACAATCATCTGCGCGGAGCGTTATGCCCGCGGCTACGTGAATGAAGATGCTTACGCGCTGCAGTTGAAGCCAAACCCGTTTACTTGGGACGTGGTGAAGCAGAGCACGTACGTGCTTAACGGCTACACGTCGGCGTGGCGTATCCTGGGCCCGATCGTCGTGGTGCGCAAGGTGGAGGTGGCACAATGACGTACGTGGAGTTCGCACATCTGAAGATCGGCGATCGCGTGACGGTGGCCACCACCGGAGACAAGTACAGCGGAGCCGAGGGCGTCGTGGCCGGCTTCCTGGACGGTCGCGTGAGCGTGCAGTGGCCGGACGGGCAGGCATTCTTCTACCCGCTGTATATGGTGCAGCGCGCCGAGGCCAAGGACCAGGTCTTCAACCTGCGCGGCGCGTGGCGACTGATGTGGCACGGCGTGGTGCCGGCCACCACGTGGCGCGACAAGGGCGCGGCCGAGGCGCAACTGGCACTGCTGCGCAGCGGGCACTCGGTGCTCTGCGCCGACGGCAGCCTGCGCCACGTCGGCGCAGGACGGGTAGAGGTGCGGCATGCCCGGTGAAACGATGGTGGTGCTGTGCCTTAATGACTTTCCGGTCGGTGTCTACGCTACTTGTGACGCGGCTGACGCAGCGGCCCTGGCGGACTGGCGCCGTCGCGAGCCGCTCTGGGAATTTCACGCGCTGACCTTCGGCCAGGCGTATAACGGCCGCATCGGAGCCTACGCCAAATACCGCTACCACTCGCATGCGTTCGTGGTGAACGCGGAGGCGCAATTATGACGCTGGACAAGGTGCAAGCGTTCCCGCTGGAGCAGGCGTATCTGTGCGCCGACTGCCACACGGTGTGCAATACCGCGGCGCAGTGCCCGTCCTGCGCCGGCGTCAACGGGCTGCTGTCATTGTCAACGGTGCTGAACCGGGAGGAAAGGAGCGAAGAACATGGCGAAGATCGTAGTGGTGAGGCCGCCGGGCTGCGGATCGCTGAATATACGGGACCTGTTGACACCGATGTTTTCCGGTCCAGCTAGGCGCCGCCACCCGGACGCGAAGCGGCAGCGCAAGTCGCGTCAACGCGCCCGGGACCTGCGGGCGGCGAGGGAGCTGAAGGGCCGCTACGTGCCGCTCTGCTTCGTGGATCTGACGGTGTACGTGCGGCGGTACGAGCCGTGGGGCGAGTGGACCGGCCACCGCCGGTGGAGGGAGGTGCCGTATGGGCGATGACCTCAAGGGCCTGCTCAAGGACTGGGCCGCGGTCAAGGACTTCGTCTTCGCCGGCAACGCCGTGTTCACGCTGCGGTCAACCAAGACCGGCGCGCGGTACACCTACAAGGTGCGGGCGAAGAAGGAGGACCTGGAGCGCGGCGAGGCCGACGTCACGTACTTCGTCAACCTGCTGCGCGGCCCGGACAACACGGCCGACTTCGCCTACGTCGGCGTGCTGCGCCGCGACATGGCGCTGCGGCTGACTTCGGCCTCGCGCATGGGGCGCGGAGCGCCAGCCGTCGCGGCACTGGTGTGGTTCCTGGATGCGATGAGGAACGGACGCGCGGTGCTGCCGGTACCGTTGGAGGTGTGGCACGAGGGGCGGTGCGGCCGGTGCGGCCGGTTGCTCACGGTGCCGGAGTCGATCGGGCGCGGCATCGGTCCGGAGTGCGCGGGGAGGATGGCGGCGTGAAGAGAACGGAAGAGCACGAGGCTCTGGTGGATGACTTCGCGCACGGTATCGCGGAGCGGTCAAAGATCAGCGTGGTTCTGGTGGGAAGGAAGGCCGTGGTGTTCAAGGTCGCCGGGCACAGGGCGTTGATGGGCGCCCGCGGCTGCGGTATGGTGGATTACGTGCCTACCCAGCACCTGCTTGCGCGCAAAGGTCGTTGGTGGCTTTCGAACGACACGGTCATCAAGAAATGGGAAGGCCGCGTCGCGAGAGCAGCGCTGCAGAAAGCGTTCGAGGAGGCGGAGCTGTGAAGCACGAGGGATTCGCCTACGAGGTGTCGGCGCGGCTCTCGGTCACCAAGGCCGAGATCGACGCGCTGGTGAAGCTGTCCGGCTATCACCACGACGCGGCGTGCGTCGCCGCTGGGCTGCCAGTCGGCGCGCAGCACCCGAAGGTCGGAGCCGCGCGCGGGAACGGATTCCTGGTCGCGGCCATGCTCCTGTGCGACGACGCCGGCATCGTCGAGGTCGTCTGGCCGTTCCGTCACCTCGACACCGCGCTGAAGATCCTGGAGATCCGCGGTGGCGTGAAGACGACGGTGAAGGAGCGGATCCTACTGGACGTGCTCGACGCCAAGGCACGCGCCGCGTGCGATGCCATCAACAAAGAACATGAACGACTGGAAAGGAGACGTTCGTAGCATGACTGTGATCAATTTCAACTTAGTGCCACTTCTGCAAGATGAGATGACGCGAGTATGGCATCGTGACTCACCGCACATCATCGAGCATCATGACGACATCTTGGTACTGATTCTCACCCAGCACCTGGCCAACTTTGAGCTCTGGCACCTGGAAGACGAAGCGCGCATGGCAGTGGACCTGGCAGAGGTTGGGCGGGTAAAGCGTGAGATCGACAAGACCAATCAGCGCCGCAACGATCTGGTGGCCCAGGTGGATGACGCACTGTACAACGAGCTGACGCAGAACCCGGAGGCATCGATGCACAGTGAGACACCGGGCATGATGATCGATCGGCTGTCCATCCTGAGCTTGAAGATATACCACATGAACGAGCAGACCCTGCGCAACGACACGTCCCTTGAGCACAAGCACCGATGTGCGCAACAAGCCGGCATCTTGCGTCAGCAACGAAAGGATCTGCTGACGTGCTTGAACGCGCTGTGGATGATGCTGATGTCGGGCGAGCGCCGGTTCAAGCTGTACCATCAGATGAAGATGTACAACGATCCGAGCTATGGAGTAACGAAATGAAGGATGGAGTGTTCTGTACCGCCAAGATGGTCGATGACTCGATGCTGTCGTCGGTTCGAATGACCAAGTACATCGCCAAGGTGTTGGATCTGCAGATCTACGGCGATGTGGATGTTATCGAGGTCGACAACAATCTCATCGTCGTCAACGGGCCCAACGCCTGGAATCATAAGGCCACGAACGCGTTGATGAAGGCGATGATCAACGCCCGCCGGGTGGTGTGGGTAGAGAACGACTACGCGATCACTAAGCCACGTCTCATCTCCAAGGCAAAGGATGATCTTGGGTCGGCCTGGTGGCGGCGTGCTGAGGCTGGCAAGCCACCGGCCGTCTTCTGGTCGACGATCAAGTCCGACGCCGGCCAGCGCAAGTTGCACCCTAGCTCGTACGTCAACTGGAACATGTTGACGATGCGGTACGACATCATTCCGATGGATCGCAAGAAGGCCGGCCGCGATCTCTTCTATTACGGATCGTACAGGCCGAATCGTCGGGCAGCTTTTGAGCGCTACCTGGTCAACTCTGAGGTGCCGGTAACGATCGCCGCGCGATCCAAGGCCGCAGTGCAGTTTCGAGAGTTGTACGACGGTGTACCATCGAACGTCTCGATTGTCGATGCCATTCCCGAGGCCACGCTCTTCGAGGACATCAGTCGACACGGACTTGGCTTGTATATCGAAGACGAGCGATCGCACATCGAGTTTCACTCACCCGCGAATCGCTTCTACGAGATGCTGTCCGCCGGACTGCCGATGGTGTTTCAACCGGAGTGTGTGGAGATGCTTCGGCAGGCTGATCTGGACGTCACACCATACGTGATAGAGGACGGTGGCAAGGCGATGGTGAGAGCGATGCGAGATCGCTTCGACATCGCCAAGGAGCAAAAGCGTCGGTGGCGTGACACGACGCGCTTTGATCTGGAGCTGAGGCGGCAGGTGAAGGCCGCGTGGAAGGCTCTCAACAAGATGGAGGAACGCGGGTGAATAACGTTGTTGTGATCAATACCTACGCCGGCAGTTTGCTTCTCGGCGCCGTCGCGGCGAAGGCAAATGTTTTGGCAACGCTCGAAGATTGCGGCTTCGGATCAGATCTTCAAGCGCTGAACTTTCCCAAGATACCGCGGTATGAAAAGACCGAGGACTGGCCGACGAGATATGCGGTACCGTGGCGCAACATCGACGTCATCGCGCACCCGCCCTGCGCCTCGTTCTCGGTGATGGCGGCTCGCTACGACTTTCAACGCGGCACCGAATCGGACGGCTTTGAGTGCCATCGCCGGGTGATCAACTACGCACTCGGCAACCGATGCCGCAGCCTGGCCATCGAGTCGGTTGTCGGTGCCTACGAAGGTGGTCGTGAGTCTTACGAAGAGCTCGCCCAGGAGTACGGCTACCGGGTCACGTACATCTTCCTGAACGCCGTCAGCTTTGGGGTACCGCAGTGGCGGCCGCGGGTGTGGGTGATCTTTCACAAGCAGAAGACGTACAACGTTGAGCTCAAACCGCGGTACACCCTGGTGGGTGACATCATCAACGAGGGGCCGACCGAGGTCGGCATGCTCGGCGGACACATGGGCAAGCTGTGGGAGCAGACCCACAAGGCACTTGGCAAGCGGCGCCCGGTGGGCCACATTCATCAGGTGTTGATGCGAGAGCACGGTCTCAGTTCGTACGACGAGCTGGTTGCCAAGTTTCCAGACGCGCACGGCTACGTGTCCGGCCACATCCGCTTCTTGGACAAAAACTGGTTCAGTACCGCCATCTTGGGCAACACCGCACTGGCGTACGAGAATCGTCTGCTGAGCCTTGAGGAGTACTGCGGCATCATGGGCTTTCCACGCGACTATAAGTGGGGCAAGCGTGTCAGGCAGGCCAGGATGTATCTGTCCAAGGGTGTCTGTCCACCGATCGCAACGTGGATCCTGAAGACGCAGGAGAGAAATGCCGAGGGTTGGACCGGCGCATCCACCCATCAATCAGCAGACTTCGGCGGGGTGATCGATCTTCGCGTCAAGCGTGAGGAGGTTAACGCCGCCCTGGGACGCGCAACCAGTCGAAGACTGCCGACAAAGACGCGCCAAGACAAGATCACGACGCCCTTTGTTGTGAGAGAGCGGGCCGCGCCACCGATGCCGCGCGGTCATCGTTATGTGCTCATCGATGAGGCGCGCGTCCACGCACCGGGCTCGCCGCAGGCGGCCTTCATTCTCACCGAGCTTCGCCGGGCAAAGAAGCGCGGCCTGACCCGTGTCGAGGTGGTTGAGGCGGCAATGAAGGCCGGCGCGACAAGGTTCCCAACCAATCAACCGCACGACCGGGCCGTCGGCTTCTGGCTCTCCAAGTTGAAGACCCAGGGCGCGCTGGAGTTTGCGGGATGATCAAACTGGCGAGGGTGATCATCCTGGAGGGGCCGGACGGCGGCGGGAAGACGACGCTGGCACGACGATTGAAGGATGAGTATCACTACACAATCGTCAAAACAAACGCGCCGGCACCGGGCGAAAACGTGTTCAAGACCTACACCAACACTCTGTTAGAGGCGATCGACGGTGGTGAGCGGGTTGTCTTTGATCGTCACTACCTCGGTGAGCGCGTTTACGGCCCACTGTTGCGGGGCGGCAACAGCATCGGTGATCAAGGCATCGCTCTCATCGAACGACTCATCGCCGCAAACGACGTTCGGGTGGTGATCTGCTGCCCACGGTGGTCGACCCTGATGAGCGGCTGGCGCGAGAAGGATGATCTGCTGAAGAAGGAATCGCAGCTGAGATCGGTGCGTGATGCCTATATGAGCGAAGCCCGACGACTCGGTCTTACCGTCTACGACTGGACCGGCGGTGGTCTGCCCTTGCTGGCATCACCGGGCGCACTACCAACCACAATGACCGGCTATCGCAACGCCGAGATTCTTTTCGTCGGTGAGCGTGCTGGAAAGAAGACCATCGTTTGGGATCTGCCATTTCACAACACGACGGGCAGCGCGCGGTATCTCTGGGACGCGCTTCAACTTGTGCGAGGATGGGAGGAGCGGCGTGGTGCGTGGTTGAACGCGTATGCCAGTGATGAGACATCGCGCGATCTAGCCACATCGATCAAGACTCTGCCACGTCTGCGCAAGGTGATCGCGCTGGGCGAACGCGCCGCCGAGGCTTGTCATGCCCAAGGTGTGAAGGTTCATCCGGTGCCGCATCCGCAGTACTGGCGGCGCTTTCATCACAACAACGTAAACGACTACGCGGAGCTGCTGGAGGCGGCGATACGATGATAATTCACGATGACTTTGCGTCGGCCTGGTTCGAGCTGCTGGGCCTGCTCTACGACGACGGCGACCTGGTGTCACCGCGTGGCTTTGAGACGCGCGAGCTGCTCGGCGTCCAACTGCGGGTGCGCGACATGGCCAATAACCTGCTCGTCCATCCAAAGCGCAACCTGAGCTATCGGTTCGCGGTGGCGGAGTGGCTGTGGATGGCCGCCGGCCGGCGTGATGTCGAGACGGTGGCACGGTATAACAAGCACATCGCCCAGTTCTCCGACGACGGCATCGTCTTCAACGGCGCCTACGGTCCGAGGGTCGCGCCGCAGATGGCCTATATCCTCGAACAGCTCAGGAAGCCGTTCAGCCGGCAGGCCGTCGTTACCATCTGGACGCCGAACCCGGCGCCGTCTAAGGACATCCCTTGTACGATCAGCTGGCAGCTCTTCGCGCGTGACGGTAAGCTGCACGGCATCGTGACGATGCGGTCCAGCGACGTTTGGCTCGGCCTTCCATACGACTTCTACAACTTCTCGCAGCTAACGAATGGTATCGCTGGCGCGCTCGATTTGGTGCCGGGCGAACTCGTCTTCACCCTGGGCTCATCTCACCTCTACGAACGCGACGCGGCAAAGGCCGGCGCGCTCCTCGATGATCACGCCTCGCTGCAGTGCGTCCGATCACCAATGCTGCCGGGCCGGCCGCCGGCCGATGATATCCTGGACGCGGCCGCCGAGCACGAGCGCGTGCTAAACATGCCATGGTCTACATATCGCGACGCGTTGGCGGCGGATACCAACGCCGGGTCGTTGGCGGTGTTGGAGGCGATGATATGAGGCCCTCTATCGACGAGTACTACCTCTCCCTGCTGCCGCTGGTGGCGTCGCGCGCCACCTGCCCGCGCCGCAAGGTCGCGGCGATCCTGGTGGACGCCGGCGGCAAGCTGGTTTCCATCGGCTACAACGGGGTCCCATCTGGCATGCCGCACTGCGTTGATGCGCCGTGCATCGGCACCCTAGACAGAAGCGGTGACACATCACGCTGCATCGCCATCCATGCCGAGGTCAACGCGCTGTCGCAGGCGCGGGCTTCCAGGCGGTCGCCGCACACGCTTTATTGCTCGACCACGCCGTGCTTCGAGTGCGCCAAGCTGCTGATCACCGAGGGCATCAAGTGCGTGGTGGCAGCGTCGCGCTATATCAATGAAGCGGGTATCGAGCTGCTGGGGCAGGCCGGCGTCGAGGTGGTTGTCGTGGACACGCCGGCCAGGCCGACGATCGTCTGCCTCTGCGGATCCACGCGCTTCAAGGAGGCGTTCGACGAGGCGAACTACCGGGAGACGATGGCCGGCCGGATCGTGCTGAGCGTCGGCTTCTTCATGCACGCGACCGGCAATCGGCACGGCGAGGGCGTCGGCGCCACGCCGGAGCAGAAGGTCGCGCTCGACGCGCTGCACAAGCGGAAGATCGACCTGTGCGACGAGGTGTTCGTCCTCAACGTCGGCGGCTATATCGGCGACTCAACGCGGTCGGAGGTAGAGTACGCTAAGCGGATCGGCCGCCCGGTGCGGTGGCTGGAACCTGATAACATACCAACCATGGGAGAAAAGAATGACTGAGAAGGAATCATCAAACGTCGTAACGCCGACCTACAGGTGCCTTGCGGCGGTGGCCGACTTTCATCGCCACATCGGCGTGGTGCCGGACCCGGCCTCGCCGGCTCAGGCCGCGCTGCGCAGCAGGCTCATATTGGAGGAATACGCCGAGACCTACGCGGCGCTGCAGGAATGTGACCTGATCGAGGCCGCGGACGGTATGGCCGACCTCCGCTACGTGGTCCTGGGCACGGCTGTCGTCTACGGCGTGCAGCTGCCGGACGATGCCAACCCGGAGCCGGACCGGCGGCCGGTTCTCGGCGCCGTGGCCACGCTCACCTTCGGCCGATTGCCAATATGGCAGGTCATGCGCGCGCTGCGGGATGCGTCGAACACCGCCGCCCTGTCGGCGAGCCTGGCGGCGCTAGACAACATCCTCGGTGTCTTCGCCTTCAATCTCGGTATACCGCTCAACCGGGTGTTCTGGGAGGTGCACCGTTCTAATATGACGAAGACGGCGCGCAACGCCGGCACCGGCAGCAAGTACGGCGACACTACCGGGACGAAGCACGGCGGCACCAGCGCCAAGGGGCCGGGCTACTCGCCGCCGGACATCGCCGGCGTGCTCGGAATCGAGGTGTCACGATGAAGCCGTTGAAAGGTGCTAGCCCGGCGCGGGCGCGGTATAGAGCGATGAGCCGGGAGGATCGGCTCAAAGCCATGGGCATTCCGGAGGTGGAGTCAGGGACACCGGACATCGTCAATCATCCGCCGCACTACACGGCGACGGCGATAGAGCCGATCGATGCCATCGAGGCTTGGGGCCTCGGGTTCCACCTCGGCAACTGCGTGAAATACGTCGCCAGGGCCGAACTGAAGGGCGCGCCGCTGGAGGACCTGAAGAAGGCGCGGTGGTATCTGGATCGTGAGATAAACAACAGGGAGGCCGGGCGATGAGATTCGTAGAACCAAAGGTGTTCCACGTGGCGCACACTACGTTGATGGAGGATGGCGTGCGGGATTACCTCGACGCGCTCGAGATACCGGACTGGGTAACGGATGCTGGCGACGCCGAGGCGCTCGTCGAGATCATGGGCCGTGGTTGCTACCGGTCATTCCAGCCTGGTATGAACAAGAACGTGACGAGGATACGCGAGGGCAACGAACCGTACGTCGCCAACATTCTGAGAACACGCCATGGATCGGTGATCGAGCACGCGGCCGACAGCTATATCTTCCTCGACGTGTCGCGGGTGTTCACGCACGAGCTCGTTCGTAACCGTATCGGCAACGCGTTCTCGCAGGAGTCACTCCGCTACGTGCGGCTGGACTCGTTGAAGGCCTGGTTCCCGAAGGTGTTCCAGGACCACCCGCGCGCCGAGCTGCTCAAGGAGTATATGAGCGCCAAGTTTGGCGAAATGGAGCGGTGGCAGGGCGAGCTCGCGGCGATGCTGGAGATAGACGAGCAAAAGGACTTCAAGACCAAGAAGAAGCTGACCTCGGCAATGCGGCGGTTCGCGCCCATCGGCCTGGCGACGATGATCGGCTTTTCCGGCAACCACCGTTCTATCCGGTGGGCCATCGAGCAGCGCACCGACCCAGCGGCGGAAGAGGAGATCCGCCTCGTCTTCGGCGAGGTGGCCAAGGAGCAGCGCCGCTGCTACCCGAACCTCTACCAGGACATGATCGAGGAGGAGGCCGACGGGATGACCTGGTACCGGTTCACGAACTCGAAGATCTGAGGCCTGGACGACGACCATCGGATGCCCCAGGCAAGCCTCGCGGTACCCTGAGCGGGGCCTTCCAGGGTAGAGCATCAAACAGGCCCTCAGAGCGATCTGAGGGCCTGGCCTTTAGGTGCCTGAAAAATAAGGCTTTACGTAGTAAACCGCAGGGTTTATAATGATACTGGGCGCTGGAAAGGACGCCCGTAGAATGGCACAAACTAAACAAAACAAAGCTCTTAGTGATGAAAGCCTGTCCAAAACACGTCGTGAGGTACTCAAGTCGTTAGAGGCGATGAGGTCCGAGGCTGCGGACATAGAAGACTGGAAGAGCATCCACGACCTTACGATGATGATCAACGCAGCGAGGTCATCTAAGCGTTTGTCGCGTAAAGTGAAAGCGATGCTGGTGACCGTCATTCATGACATGGAAATTGGCGCTGCTGGTGACGCCAACGGCGTCGTTTATCTCGATGCTTGCGACGAAGCGATGATGATCGCGCTTGAAAAATATCGTGCGTATCGCATTGCGTTTGGACTTCCTTTATTGGAGGTGCGGTGATGACCACACGTCACGACCTTCTCATGAAGCATGCCGTCGACGCCGACGTCACGAAGCTGAACGACCAAGCAACCATCCGGGCGGCACGCGAGGAGCGCCGCCCTCATCCCTTGCCATCGGTGCTTGAGAGCGTCGAGGCAAAGCGAATCACTGCCGCACTGCCCAAGGTCGCCTGGGCGCATCTTCTCTCACCACACGGCGAAGGCTTTCAAGGTTGGTGGGTGATGCGGAATAAACAACCGCTACACGACCGACCGTTTGAGAAGCGCGAAGATGCCATTGAGTTCCTTCGCGCCTGGAACGCGAGCAACTAAGCAAGGGTACAGATCAGTGGTTAGAAAGGACCACCGAACATCATGACAAAAAAGACGAAGACACCGACCGTGATTGCGAAGCTCAGCGCGCCACCCAAACCAACCACGTCGCTGACCAGCGTGGTGCTGACGACGCCAGAGGAGGTAGCCGCAGCCTACGCTCTGATCGACCACAACAAGCGACCGCTGACCCAGGAGGAACGGCGGCGGGTCGCGGCCGACGAGGCGAAGATGGAGGCGGCGCGGCAGCGGGTAAAGAAGATGAACGGTGCCGCAGACGAGACCGCCGACGAGGACGACGTCAACGCCGCCCGGCTCACGGAGCTCAGTGCGGTTGCGGCGCGCCGCAAGCCAGAAACGCCCACACCCGGCGGCGCGGCGCACGAGGCACTTACGAAGGCGAAGTTCGTCTTTATCAGCACGGCCAAACCAGACCGCGACGGAGACCCATACGTTCATGGCTATCAACATCCAGATGGCAGGATCGCCGCGCAGGTCGTCACCTCGGATGACCACGCGCCGGCCAAGCTCAAGCTGGTCTATCCAGACGGGCGCAGCTATGAGGATGCCGAGGCCATGCGTCACCTGGCGATGAGCGCCAAGGAACGGCTGGCGGCCCGCAGATCTGAGAAGCGCGGTGCCAAGATTCGTGAGCGGGACGAAGCCAAAGCACGCAAGGCGGTGGAGACCGGCACCGATGCGCTGAGTGAGATCGAAGCACGTCACGCAAATCCACAGCCGACCCCAGAGCAGGTGGCTGGGATGCCCGGCAACGTCATCCGCGCCATCGAGATGCTGGAGAGCGTCACCGCGCGGCAGTACGACTTGAACCTGCTGCGTGGTGACCGGTATTACGGCAAGCGCATGGCCCTGCTGAAGAAGCTGCTTCAAACCGATCGGGTGCTCGCGAAGGAATGCGGCATCAACAACCTCGTCAGCATCTTCTACACCGCGGTCGGCGCCGAAGGCAAGAGCGCCGCGGCCAAGGCCACCAACTTTGCCGAGCGGTGCAAGGACGCGATGAAGCGGGTACGCGCGGCGAGATCCGCCGCGACTAGGATGGAGAAGAAAAACATCAAGCGCTGGCTGCGTGCCACCGTCATCCAGCGCACGGTGCCTGGAACGATCTTGCCGGGTTACAAACCACTGAACAAAAAGCAACGCGCCGAGCAGGATGCCAAGGACCGCGACTACGTCTTCGCTCTGGCAGCAACCGCAGAGCACTATCCAATCCCAAAGGCAGACGCAGAGGTAGAGATGAATCTGGACGAGGTACGAGTGCTGGAAGACCCTGCAAATGGCATCGCTTTCCTGCAAATTGAGCGAGCCAACTCACAGGGTGCAATTTGTGTATATAATAACGGTAGCAGGGTCGCCTGCGGTGTCGTTCCAACCGCTACCTTGCTGAAACTGCGGCGGGTGCCACAAGATGTTGCTCAGCTCGGAACCGCCGCCAACCAGTTACTGAACCCGGTGAACGTCAGCGTTCCGGTAACATCCGTGGCCCAGCGCCACCTAACCGCAGTGATCGAATCCTGCAAGGAGAGACAAGAAGCCATGGCAAAGGAAACAGCAGCAAACGAAGCGAAGACGGCAAAGACGGCAAAGACGGCGAAGTTCGCACCACCGGCAAAGAAGGGCGCGGTGAGCGCGAAGAAGGCCCCAGCCAAGACAGACAAGCCGGCGAAGAAGAGCGCGAAGAGCGACACGCCGCGCGCCACCAGCTATGCCGGAAAGAAGATCAAGGTGCTGAACAAGAACCACGGTGCGCGCCAGGGCACGAAGCGGCAGATCGGCATGGATATCATCCTCGGCAGCAAGACGACCGACGAGGCGATGCCGAAGCTGATCAAGGCCGGCTGCAACAACACCTTTTTGGCGTTCGCCGTCAGCTCCGGCCTCGTCGAGCTCGTGTAGGCACGAGTCAAAAACACAGCACAACATGGCCACGCCGCCAGTCACGGCGTGGCCATCGGTGTCTTTGGATCCTGGACTGGGAGAGGTCCTCAGGCAGGCTGGGAGGGCCTGGGAGGTCCTCAGGCAGGCTGGGAGGGCCTGGGAGGTCCTCAGGCAGGCTGGGAGGGCCTGGGAGGTCCTCAGGCAGGCTGGGAGGGCCTGGGAGGTCCTCAGGCAGGCTGGGAGGGCCTGGGAGGGCCTCAGGCAGGCTGGGAGGGCCTGGGAGGTCCTCAGGCAGGCTGGGAGGGCCTGGGAGGTCCTCAGGCAGGCTGGGAGGGCCTGGGAGGTCCTCAGGCAGGCTGGGAGGGGCTGGGAGGGCCTCAGGCAGGCTGGGAGGGCCTCAGGCAGGCTGGGAGGGCCTCAGGCAGGCTGGGAGGGCCTGGGAGGTCCTCAGGCAGGCTGGGAGGGCCTGGGAGGTCCTCAGGCAGGCTGGGAGGGCCTGGGAGGTCCTCAGGCAGGCTGGGAGGGCCTGGGAGGGCCTCAGGCAGGCTGGGAGGGCCTCAGGCAGGCTGGGAGGGCCTCAGGCAGGCTGGGAGGGCCTGGGAGGTCCTCAGGCAGGCTGGGAGGGCCTGGGAGGTCCTCAGGCAGGCTGGGAGGGCCTGGGAGGTCCTCAGGTCAGCGGCAGCGACCGCCCGATGAAGACCGGGCTGAGGTGCAACATCTCCGGCGTGACCAGATGCGCGTACTGGCGCAGCACGTTCAGTGTGGTCACGTCGGCGTCCAGCAGCTTTAGAAACGCCCATTGTGAGCAGATGCGACGCCTGGGGCTGGTCAGCCAACGCAGCCGCAACACCAGGCCGATGATGTCCAGGTAGTTATAGCCCACGCCCACGTCGGCGAGCGTCGACGCGCGCCACCTGTCGTACTGAGCCTGCGTCACCGGTAGCGCGTAGCGGCGTTCGAACGTCGGTACGCAGTAATCCGCCGGCAGCTGCCGCACGCCGACGCCGGCGTGGGCTCCGATCCAGCCTACCACGATGCCATTCTCCTCGACGCCGAACTCGACGTGGTCGAACAGGCTGTTGGTGACCCAGCAGATGGCGCCAGTGACGAACCCCGGCGTGCGTATGAACCTGACGACGATGCGCGGCATCTGGCGCTCCTTTCACGAGCAAAAAGAAGGCGGACCCGCCGATGGGCGAGTCCGCTAGGTGTGCGGTGGAAGCCTACTTGATCATCGCCGATTCGAAGCCATGCAGCTGCAGTACGGCGTTGAACCCGGTGCGGATGGTGGCCGCGTCCGGCATGCTGGGGCGCTCGACGACGGCCCTGGTACGCGCCTTGGCCACAGCCGGAGCCGGCGCGCCGCCGGGCATGAGCAGCTGCACGCTGCTAAGCAGCGTGATCAGCAGGCCGATGCCGGCAATGATGGCCGTTTCGGTGGGCGTACTGACGCTGCCGGCCGGCAGCGCGGCGATGACGTTCTGAGCCGACGTCTGCACGGCGATCAGGGCGTCGGTCACGGCCGCCAGTGTGCCCGACCCCTTGCCGTTGTTGTAGGCGGTAACCGCCGACTGCAGAGCTTGCAGGCTGGTCTTCAGCTCGGCGGCGGCAGCCGCTATATCCGGCGCCAGCGCCACCGGCAGCGCGCCGTTGCCCTGCGCCAGCGCCACAATGCTGATGATGCTGCTGGCGATGCTGACCAGCTGCGGCAGGTCGTTCTCCAGCGTGGTGATCCACGACGACGAGCAGCCGGTGAGCAGCGCCACACCGCCGCCGCCGATGGCCGCTGCGCCGGCCAGCGAGCCAAGTCCAAACTGCCTGCGATTGATGATGGTGTTCATGCGATTCTCCTTCGAGTTTAGTGCAGCGCCAGCAGGTCGCTGGACAGCTGGTTGATGTCAAATCCGTTGGGCGCGCCGGTGGCATTGAACCAGTCCGGGCAGAGCAGCGCGTGGGCCTCGACGACGTAGGCGTTCCAGAACGCGGTGGTCATGCGCTTTAGCTGGCCCCAGGTGACGCAAGTGAACGAGTCTTGGTCGTAGTCCGTGACGAACACCGCATGGCCGCCCCAGCTGCCGGGCGCGGCCAACTCGCCGCCCGCCGCGTCGACGTCCCATACCGCCTGCGTCTGCGCCGTCGCCGGCAACGCCAACCCGATGTACACGCCGCCGAAAAGGTTGATTGCCTGCCGCACCTCGGCCAGGTCGCCCACCGCCGGGTCGGCGTAGCCGAGCAACACATGCCCATCCAGTCCCTGCGCGCGCCAGCGGTTCAGCACGTCCAATTCGACGCCGCCGTGGTCGCTGGCCGGGTTGGCCGGGTTGTAGCCGCACCAGCGTTCGTACGCCTGCAGGATGGCGGCGTCGGCGATGGTGATCTCGCGGTAGCGGTTGGCACTCCAAGTCTGGACGGCGTGCCCGATGGCGGCTACGGTGCAGTCGCCGAGCGTGTCGTTCAGCATCATGCCCCATGAGCCCACGGCGGCGCCCCACGCTCGCGACGGCGGGGCCGGCGGCAGCTGCGGCGTCAGATAGCGGGCCAGCCGCAGCGTGCGCGTGTCGGTCTTGACCGCGCGCAGCCCCAGCTTCATGGTAGAATGGTCGACGGTTGTCACTGGTGTGTGCCTCCTTGCGGCGGTTGGTTCGTGGTATTCGTGGTATTTGCCGGTGCATCCTTGCGGGCCTCGGTGTTCAGAATCAAGAACAACGAGTTGTTGGCGCCCATGAACACGCCGAACACCTTGGTCGCAACCTCTTGCAACGGCGTGTTGTGCAGGCCGACAATCAACACGGCCAGCCATGTCGCGAAAAACACCACGTCGAGGCCGAGGATGATGACGATGGCCGCGCTGCGGTGCCCTATGTCGATCTTCATACAGCCTCCTCCAGCGGATTCCCGCCGTTCCACAAGATCACATCGCCCTTGCGCCGCGCCTCAAGCCCAGGCGACACCACCTGTTCGACGTGGTCCCACCGCATGAGTTGTGCCGGCACGTCGTCGTACAAGCCCTTGTTCAGCTCGTCCAGCAACGTGGACGTCTGCAGGTGCCACGCGCCGAGGTTGAAGGTGAAGTCGACGAGCGCGTCAAACTGCCCTTGCGTCAGCGGCACCGCCACCAGGGCGTTGACGATGCGTTCGGCCGCGGCCTTGTCGTCGGCGTAGGCGGCCTCCGCCTGGGCCTCCGTCCACGTCGTACCAGGAGGCACGCCGCGGTGTCCGATGCCTATGGAGCATTTTCCGTTGTCGTCCTTCGCCACCAAGACAAGGCCCTCACAGTGGCGTATCCACGTGTCGCCGGCAGGCGACAGCGTCATTTTGTCGGCCAACACCTAGCCCTCCATTTCATCATTGTTGTCATTGTCGTCATCGTCATTCTCCGGCTCAACGGGTACGTCGGCGTTGACGGGCGGGTTGCCAGGTCCAAAGGGGTGGGGTGGATCAACAATTTCTTCTGCCATGATGCCTCCTAGTAGTGGGATATTTCCGGCCTGGTTTCAGCATAAACCTGATTCGCATGAATCGAACCGAAAAAGTGCGGCAGCGTGATCTCTCCAGAGTGTACCTGACGCAATCCCTCCCACACGAGCACCGCTGTGAGCAGTGCGGTCACTATTGCCATGGCCACCACAATCAACGTGAGTCGCGTGTTTTGCTTGGCGTTTGCAGCGGCCAGAGCATCACGTATCTGGTCCTCGCGGTCCTTGCGGTCATCTTCCGCCGTCTCATGCTTTTCTATGAACGTTTGCAAAGTGACGGCAGTGCTTCTTGCGGCGTCCGCCATCTCGAACAGTTTGGCGAATCGCTCTTTGTCCTCTGCACGGGCCATCTCCAAATATCCCGGCGGTCCACCACTGCCGTTGGAGTAGAGGCTACGCATCAGCCGCTCCAGTGCTCCTAGCCTTGGGTCAACCTCTTGGGTGAAAACCTCCATTGCAACCCTCCGCATCTCCCGCTCTTCCACGTCTTCCTCCAAGGCCCAGGAATCACTTTGCCCCGCTCGGGTTGGCTACCGTCCTATTACTGGACAGGGGCATTTTACCGTACAACCTTCAAATTCATCGGCGCATGAATGCGCTCAACTTGCATGGGGATCGTCGTCACCGCCACCAGGGTCTGTGACGGGACTCCGTTCCCCGGCATTTGTGGGACCGCGCCGGTCGCTGTCGTGGGACTACCGAGCGCCGGAGCCGTCGGAATGCCGGTGTTCGGTATCGTTGCCGTTGTTGTATTCGACGGGCCGCTGTTGACGGAAGCCTGCACCGTCTCAACAACGTAAGTGTAGGTAGCCGCCGCCGTCACGTTCAGGTCCACGTAGGTTGTCGCGCTGGGCCGCGTTGTCGCCGTCGTGATCTCCGTCCAGCTCGTGCTCGACGTCGGAACGCTCGGGCAAGTGCTGGCCGTTCCGACGCACCGATAGATGGCGTAGACGCAGGGAGCGGTTGTGGTGCAGCCAGACCATGTGCTGCTCGATGCGGGCGCGGTCCACGTCAGCGTGACTGAGTGAACGGATGCGGGTGGCACCTGTGTATGAGCGCAAGCCGTGGTAAATACAGCCATCAGCAAGATTGCGAGTTTCTTCATCGTTCCTCCTATTGCACGCGCGTGGCAATCAGCGCGGTTGGGGGCGCGGGGGCCGGCCCTGCCGGTTGAGTCTGCGCGTAACAGCTTGCGCGGCTGAATATCAATGCGCTTCCGCTCCCATCAGGCGTTCCGCCCATCACATGCAGATAGCAATACATTGCAGGAATTGCGTTGACGTGTCCACCCCATGCGTTTCCTGCCGTATTGCTGCCGTAAGTCACTCCCACCAGTCCGGGCGTGCCGCTGAATTGTCCTGTCGTGTTAATCGTCCCTGCCACAATGCCCACGTTGCCGCCCGCCACATCCGGGCCAATCGCCGGGAAGGGAATGGAGGATGACCACCACGACGGTCTGGAAGAGAGATAGAACGATGCAGGGCACGTCCCGCCACTCACGCAGTTTGTCGGAACAGAGTTCGGGTAGACAGAGAATGAACTTGGCACTTCCGACGTGTTCCATTGCGTTGCTGCGTTCACCACGTCGTAGTTGCCCCAGAGCATCCCTGATTGCGCAACCACCGGATCGGCCGGCGGAGTGTACGTCGTTCCGGTGTTCCCCGCTCCAATGATGTACACGTTATAGGGCGACGGCATCACATATTCCGTCGCGTTCAGGCTTTTGTAGACCGTCTCCACGCCCGGAGTTCCTAACACGTTGGCCACGATGTTGGAGTACCGGTTGTAGCTCAGGTCTTCAAACGCCGACACGCTGGATGCCTTGGCACTGTAGGTTCCGCATTGCCCGTTTGCGCAAGACTCAAACCCGGTGAAGAAGTTCCGGTAGTACGTCTCCATCAGGTGCGAGCCGTGAATCTGATCTTCAAAGGCTTGCCCTGCAACGTTGCCTTCGTACAGCTCATAGTCATCGCCAGTCGAGTGCTGCCAGATGGAGCCAAACTCAAAATCATCGCCGGTATAGTCGTTGACGATGTAGTTATAGGCAATCACTGAGCCGTTGGACGGACCTTCTGCCAGAATCCCGGGTCGCACCTGCTCGATGATGTTGTTGTCGATCAGGTTGTCCGACCCGTTGTGCTTGATGCCCGTGGGGTCAGCGTAGGTAAGTTTCTGACCTGCGTTGTAGACGTAGTTGCTCTCAATCTGGTCGTGCAATCCCTGCCAGATGTAGATGCCGATGTTGTAAGCGTTCAATACAGCAACGCCCTTCGACCAGCAGTACGAGCAGTTATTGAATGCAACCCCGGCAGAGTTTGCTGTGATGGCCGAATCGTCGATTGATAGATCCTCTACTCCGACATACTGCGCGGGTTGAATCAGCCATGCCTGTGGAGTCTGCCCGCTGGCCCAGTTGGGATGCTGCAAGGGCGGCGAGATCGTAACGACCGTGGTTCCCGAACTTCCACATGCAGGACTGCACGCCGTCGCCTGTACAATCTCCCATTCAAACCGTTCAGGCCGTGCCAAGCCGTTGTCCGGACCGTTTCCTGCGCATCCGTAAGGCGATTGATAACCCTCCGCACACTCAAAGAAGTTGCCGTTGTCTGTCTCGTTTCCGGCGCACGGTGCTCCGGTCAACCCGGTATTGCACTGGTCGAGAATGATCCACGTTGAACCTGCTGTGATGTTCGCGCCACTGGAAAGCGTGATCGACGTGGCTCCCTGCGCATACCCCGCAGTCCAGTTGTAGATGTTCGCCGGCGGCTGCAAAGGATACGTGCCATCCGTCGATTCAAAGCCGATCGAGCAGGGTATATTTCCGCCTTGGCAGGTCGAGGTTCCGGTAAACACCAGGTGCGTCTGGTCCGCGCCCATGCCTCGCAACGCCGTGTTGCTCACACCCACGTTACGAATGCCGGTACTTAGCGTAAAGGTTCCTGCGCCAAGCTGAATGTACGTGTTCGATCCGCAGGACGTGTAGCCTGTGCCGGTGTGGTTGAGCGCGTTGACGATGGTAGTCCCGGTGCCCGAATACGCAGCGATAGTCGGGCCGCACTGCGTCCACGGGCCCGAAGGGATGCCCCCCGGAATGCCTGCCTGCGTCCAATCGGTCGCGCGTGCGGAAGACAGAACGCCGCTCCACAGTTGCCCATGGGCACAACTAGCCGTGAACAGTGCCAACGTGATTGCAAGAATTTTCTTCATATCTTATCTTC